>Ga0066256_1000578_pt1 | contig 87823 bp, 80 predicted proteins | sample ThiBio_1000_biof_FD_87107 | JGI IMG/M metagenome (GOLD analysis project Ga0066256, IMG submission 87107) | Wastewater bioreactor microbial communities from Cape Town, South Africa - Thiocy_expt_1000_biof (version 2) | ecosystem: Engineered > Bioreactor > Thiocyanate-remediating >... | reverse complement strand
CCGCCCGCCGCGCGGCGTTCGAGCCGCTGGCCAAGGAAATCCGCGCCACCGAGGCGCTGATGGACCGCCTGCGCAAGCGCGTCGATGCCATTGAGGACCAGCTTGCCGATCCGGCGCTTTACGAGAAAGACCCGGTTGGCGCGACACGGCTTGCCAAGGAGCGGTCAGACCTCACCGGCCAGCTTGGCCGCCACGAGGAAAAGTGGCTGGAAATGTCTGCCGAATATGAAGAAGGCATCGCCGAGTAGGGATTGCCTTCCTCTCCCCGTTCACGGGGAGAGGATGCCGGCAGGCAGGTGAGGGGCTGCGCCTACTTTGCCGAACTGTGGACAAATCCATCCACACTCGTCGCCCAACCCCTTGATCCCACTCACTTCCGTAAAAATCTTTCACCCCACATATCCACCGCCTTCGCACCTCTCCCATAATCTGCTCACCGCCTTCGCGGGAGACCTGGTCCGGACCGGGGATCAGGAGAGGGCGGCGGTGCCGGGCTGGTCGTCGTCGGTAGGTGGCTGGGTGATGAACCCCTAAGTCCGGCCCTCGAATTGGGCGCAGTGTTGCCCGTGGAGCCTGTCCCTTGGACGGTCTGCGGCATGGCCGGCGTGTCAGTTGAGGGAAGCCACCGGACGGGCGGCCGCAAGGTCGCACTACTTACTAAAACGAGCGACCGAACGGCCGCCCGTCCTCCCAACTTTCATCCACCCGGGCGTTTTGCGTCGCGGGAACAAGCTACCGTATCCAGAGGAAACGCGATGGGCAGCAAATCGAGAAACAAGAAACCTATGGTCGCTGCCAGTGAAGCCGCGCCGGAACCGCGCGACAGCGCCTATCGCTGCGCCATCGCCTTCATGGCGCGGACGCTGGTCGCCGACATTTTCGACCAGCACGAAACCTGCCTGCGTCGCGAATGCCGTTCCGGCGGTTGCTGCCAGGCCTACGCGCAGGGTGGGTTCTGCCCGGCCGAAATGGACAGCCGGCAGGCCTTGCTGTTCGCAGGAATGATGGCGTTCCACGATGTCCTGCGCGGCGAAATCGAGGGCTTTCAACCGATCGAAGCGGGGGCTTAGGATCAAGGCCTTGAACTTATTGCCCCTACAAGGCTGCCCCGAACGGCGCTATACGGTGGCGCATGAACCAGCATACCAAACTTCGGTTGGGCCATTCGGCCTGCCCGCATGACTGCCCGTCCACTTGCGCGCTCGATGTCGAATTGCTTGGCCCCGACCGCATCGGGCGCATTCATGGATCGAAGGACAACAGCTACACCGCCGGCGTCGTCTGCGCCAAGGTGGCGCGCTATGCCGACCGAATTCACCATCCCGACCGTCTTTTGAAGCCGCTGGTGCGCGCTGGTGCCAAAGGCGACGGAAACTGGAAGGAAGCAAGCTGGGAAGCCGCCCTCGACCTCGTCGCCGAGAAGTTCGACGCGGCGGAAGCAAAGCACGGCTCGGAAACGGTGTGGCCCTACTTCTATGCCGGCACCATGGGGTTGGTGCAGCGTGACGGGATCGACCGGCTTCGTCATGCCAAGAAGTATTCCGGCTTCTTCGGTTCGATCTGCACCAATCTGGCGTGGACCGGCTGGATGATGGGTGCCGGCGCGTTGCGCGGACCTGACCCGCGCGAGATGGCGAAATCCGATTGCGTCGTCATCTGGGGCACCAATGCCGTCGTCACCCAGGTCAACGTGATGACCCACGCCATCAAGGCCCGCAAGGAGCGCGGTGCGAAGATCGTGGTCATCGACGTCTACGAAAACGCGACCATGAAGCAGGCCGATGTCGGCCTCATCGTCAAGCCCGGCACCGATGCCGCGCTTGCCTGCGCGGTCATGCATGTCCTGTTCAGGGAAGGCATGGCTGACCGGCCATATCTGGAGCAATACACCGACGATCCCAAGGGGCTCGAGGCGCATCTTGCCACCCGTACGCCGGAATGGGCATCGGCGATTACCGGTCTGTCGGTTGAGGAGATCGTCTCCTTCGCACGGCTGGTCGGCACGACCAAGCGTACCTTTTTCCGCCTCGGCTACGGGTTTTCGCGGCAGCGGAACGGGTCGGTCAACATGCACGCCGCATCCTGCATCGCCGCCGTTACCGGTTGTTGGAAGTATGAGGGCGGTGGTGCGTTCCACGCCAATTCCGGCATCTACAAGCTCAACACGGAATTGCTGGAAGGAACGCGGATGCGCGATCCCGGCATCCGCCACCTCGACCATTCGCGCATCGGCCCGGTTCTGACCGGTGCCGCCGACGCGCTTTATGGCGGGCCTCCGGTCACGGCCATGCTGATCCAGAACACCAATCCGGCCAATGTCGCGCCGGAGCAGCGGCTGGTCAGGCAAGGCATGCTGCGCGACGACCTTTTCATGTGCGTGCATGAGCAGTTCATGACCGACACGGCACAGCTTGCCGATGTCGTCCTGCCCGCCACCATGTTCCTCGAGCATGACGACATCTACAAGGGCGGCGGCAACCAGCACCTCACGCTTGGTCCAAAGCTTGTCGATCCGCCACCCGGCCCACGCACCAACCACTTCGTCATCGAGGAATTGGCCAAGCGCCTCGGCGTTGCGGACCGGCCCGGCTTCGGCATGACCGAGCGCGAGCATATCGACGTTATCCTCTCCAAGCGGGGATTGGGCACTTTCGCCACCTTCAGGCAAGAGAAGTGGACCGATCTGCAACCGGCCTTCGAGGATGCGCATTTCCTCAACGGCTTCGGCCACGCGGACAAGAAGTTCCGGTTCAAGCCGAACTGGACGGGGCAGTCCGCTCCCAACAGGCCACCACGCTCCATGGGCGTATTCGGTCCGCATGAGCGCCTGCCGGAATTTCCCGACCATGTCGATCTGATCGAGGTCGCGGACGAGGAGCATCCGTTCCGGCTGGCCACCTCGCCGGCGCGCAACTTCCTAAATTCGAGCTTCACCGAAACGCCGGTGTCGAAGGCCAAGGAGGGGCGGCCGCAATTGCTCATCCACTCCGAGGACGCCGCACTGTTCGGTCTGTCGGACGGCGATCGCGTCGAGATCGGCAACAGGCGCGGCGAAGTTATCCTTCACGCCAAGCTGTTCGATGGGGTCAGGCGTGGCGTCGTCATCGCCGAAGGCATCTGGCCGAACGGCGCGCATGAGCGTGGCGAGGGCATCAACGTGCTCACCGGGTCGGACGCGCCAGCCCCCTATGGCGGAGCGCCGGTTCATGACAACAAGGTATGGGTGAGGGCGGCGGCCTAGCGCACAGGCAAGATCACTCGAAATCCTTGGGGCGCAGGAAATGCGTCAGCTCGGCCGAGGCGGCACCAAGGTTGGGCCATCTCTCCTGGGTCTGGAAACGAACCAGCGCCGCTGTCGGAAATTTTCGCGACATTGTCCGCAGCGCCGTCGGTTCCGAAGTTCCCGATGCCAGTTGCAAGGCCAGCATCTCCAGTCCGGGATTGTGGCCGATCACCAGGAGCGACTGGACAGCGCTTCCGGTCTTGCGGATTTCAGCCAGTATCCTTTCAGGCTGCGCCTCGTAAATCGCATCGGAGAACTCGAAAACGCAAGAATTCTTCGGCCATTGCGACACGACGCATTCCCAGGTCTGGCGGGTGCGTATCGCCGCCGAGACGATCGCCAGGTCCGGCACCCAGCCGCGGCTCGCCATCTCCTTGCCCATGCGTCTTGCGGCCTTTCTCCCGCGTATGGCCAGTGGCCGCGAGAAGTCAGGGAGCGCCGGATTGTCCCAACTCGACTTGCCGTGGCGGAGCAGGAACAGTTGCCTCATCTGGTGACCGCTCAGGGGGTGAAACGAGCCAATGCTTCGAGATCGACATCGTCGCGCAGTGCTGCAGGTGACATGATGGCCTGGTCGCCATTCTCGACCATTCTGCTGGTGGCCGAGAATACGGACTTTCCGTCGACCATGCCGACCTTGCCTTCCGCCACCAGCTTCAGCGCGAGCGCATAGAGGCCATGCTCAGCCTTCAGCACACGTGCCGCAAGCGATGTCTCGTCGTCGCCAGTAAGCACCGGAACGGCTGCTTGCGCAATAATCGGCCCGTCGTCCATATCGGGCGTCACGAAATGCACCGTGCAGCCATGTATGCGCATCCCCGCAGCCAGCGCGCGGCTATGGGTGTCCAATCCCTTGAACGCGGGCAACAGGGCAGGGTGGATATTGATCATCCGGCCGGCCCACTTCTCCACGAAAGGCGTCGTCAGCAACCGCATGTAGCCCGCAAGTGCAACGATCTCCGTTCCGAACGAAGACAGAGCCTCGTCGATAGCGCCGTCATGCGCTTCCTTGCTGGCGTGTTCGGCGCGCGTGATCGTGCGTGCGGGAATGCCGCGAGATGCGGCGATACCCAAACCTGCCACATCAGGCTTGTCGGAAATCACGCCGACGATCTCGGCGGGAAATGGCCGGTTGTTAGCTGCCTCAAGCAGTGCCGCCATGTTGGAGCCACGTCCGGAGATCATGACAACTGTGCGTTTGCGCAGGAGGCTCATAGGTCAAGGGATCCGCGATATATGACGCCTGTGTCGCGGCGCGGGACTATGCGGCCAATCGACGTTACCGTTTCACCGGCCTCTTGCAGAACGGCTGCGACTTGCGCTGCCTGGCCGGAAGCAACCACGATGACCATGCCGATGCCGCAGTTGAAGGTCCGCATCATTTCATCCGGGGCGACATTACCGGTCTTTGCAAGCCATCCGAACACCGGCGGCACGTCGATTGCATCGAGGTCGAGTTCTGCTGAGAAATCCTTCGGCAGCACGCGCGGAATGTTGTCCGGAAAACCACCGCCGGTGATATGGGCGAGCGCCTTGATGCCGTGCGTGCCGCGGATCGCTTTCAGGATCGACTTTACGTATATGCGGGTTGGCTCGAGCAGTGCTTCGCCTAGCGTCTCGCCATGTGCAAATGGCGCTTTGTCGGACCATGACAAACCGCTCTTTTCGACGATCCGACGCACCAGTGAAAAACCATTGGAATGGACCCCGGACGAGGCGAGACCAAGCAGCTCGTCGCCCTCTATAATGTCGTCTGTCGGAAGAAGCTGGTCGCGTTCGGCGGCGCCAACGGCGAATCCGGCGAGGTCGTAGTCGTTGCCATGATACATGCCCGGCATTTCCGCGGTTTCGCCACCGATGAGCGCGCAACCAGCTTGGCGGCAGCCGCGCGCGATACCGCCGACGATAGCCGCACCCTGTTCGGGATCGAGCTTGCCGGTAGCGAAATAGTCGAGGAAGAACAGCGGCTCCGCGCCTTGCACGACGAGATCGTTGACGCACATGGCAACGAGGTCGATGCCAATTGTGTCGTGCTTGCCGGCGTCGATGGCGATCTTGAGCTTGGTGCCAACGCCGTCGTTGGCCGCGACCAGGACCGGATCGGAGAAGCCCGCGGCCTTGAGATCGAACAGGCCGCCAAAACCGCCGATCTCGCCATCTGCGCCCGGGCGGCGCGTGGCACGCACGAGCGGCTTGATCTTTTCGACCATGAGATTGCCGGCGTCGATATCGACACCCGCCTCGGCGTAGGTCAGCGCAGTTTTGTGCTCGGCCATCGCGTTTCCCTTATCAATGCGGGCTCATCGCATGAACGGGTTCGTCCTGCAAGGCAAGTGGGCTTTCACACTATCACCAGCATGGAAAAAGAGTGAGTGGTTGGTCCAGGTGCTTACCCGTCTTGCAGTTCAGCGACACCTCGACCATCTATCGTCGTGATGAACCGGTGAGAGCGACTTGACGATCCCGAACCTGATCACGATCCTGCGCTTCCTGCTCGTCCCGGCCGTCGTATGGGCAATGCTGCTGGAACGCTGGGACTGGGCTTTTGCAGGCTTCGTTGTTGCCGGCGTCTCGGACGGCGTCGACGGCTTCATCGCACGGCAGTTCAACCAGCGCTCGGAGCTTGGCGCCTACCTTGATCCGATGGCCGACAAGATCCTGCTTGTAAGCGTCTTTGTCGTACTTGGCTTCATAGGCGAGTTGCCACTGTGGTTGGTGATTGCGGCGGTGACACGTGACGGCTTGATCATCTGCGCGGTCCTCTTGTCGACGGTGATTGGCAATCCCGTCGAAATGAAACCGTTGATGGTTTCAAAGGCGAACACCGCTATCCAGATCGTGCTTGCAGCCGCCGTTCTCGCGGAATTGACGTTTTCGACCATTTTTGGCCCGCTTCGCACGTCTCTTATATTCCTGTCGGGCCTCTTGACCGTAACTTCCGCCGCGGCCTATCTCGTGGCTTGGCTGAGGCACATGAGCGGCTATGGCAAAAGCAGTACATCAGACAACTGACAATGACGCCGCCGAAGCCGCCGCTTCGGCGACATTTCGGCGGCAGCTGCGCTTCTGGCTTGTTGCGGCGATCGTTCTCGCTATTTTTCTCTATGTTTTCAGCAGTATCCTGTTGCCGTTCGTGGCCGGCATGGTGCTTGCCTACTTCCTCGACCCCGTGGCTGACAGGCTTCAGAGGCTTGGTTTGTCACGCGTCATGGCAACGGTCGTCATCCTGTTTGCCTTCATTGTCGTGCTGGTCCTGGCACTGGTCCTGCTTATCCCGATACTGGCGTCGCAAATGGCGGATTTCGCCGGCAAGCTGCCCGAATACATGACGCGACTGCAGTCGCTGGTCACCAGCTTCGATCCGCAATGGCTGGAGCGGCGGTTCGGCGTCGATGCGGCCGGCCTCAAGGACGGGCTGAATTCATTGCTAACCTCCGGGTTCGGCTTGCTGACGACGGTGTTCCAGTCGATCTGGAGTTCCGGCGTAGCACTCGTATCTGTCGTCAGCTTGTTCGTCGTCACGCCAGTGGTCGCCTTCTACATGTTGCTTGACTGGGACCGGATGGTCGCGAAGGTCGATAGCTGGGTACCGCGTGACCACGTCGAAACAGTTCGCGCCATCTTCGCCGATATCAACACGGCGACCGCCGGTTTCGTGCGCGGTCAAGGCACGCTTTGCCTGGTTCTGGGTGCAATCTATGCTGTCGGCCTAACCATCACAGGCTTGAACTTTGGCATTCTGATCGGCCTCTTTGCCGGCCTCATCAGCTTCATCCCATATGTTGGATCGCTAACCGGCCTTGTGCTTGCCGTGGGCGTCGCCTTTGTTCAGTTCTGGCCTGATTGGCTGATGATCGTTGCAGTCGTTGGCGTCTTCTTCGTCGGCCAATTCATCGAGGGCAACATTCTGCAGCCGAAGCTGGTTGGCAAAAGCGTCGGCCTGCATCCGGTCTGGCTGATGTTTTCCCTGTTTGCCTTTGGCGCCCTGTTCGGTTTCGTCGGCTTGCTGATCGCAGTCCCTGCATCGGCCGCCATCGCCGTTATTGTTCGCTTTGTGATCTCTCGCTACCTGGATTCGCCATTGTACCGGGGACACAAAGCAGAACCTGCCGCCTCGAAACCGGTTCGCATCCGCCGTGCCCCAGACGTGAACGCCTGAGGCATGGCTCCCCCGCTGGAGAGGCCCCGTCAGCTGCCGCTCGATCTTGGCCATGGCACCGGCTATTCGCGCGACGATCTCGTCGTCTCTTCGTCGAACCAGCAAGCGGTTTCCCTTGTCGATCGTTGGCCAGATTGGCCCTCGGCGGTCGTTGTTCTCGCCGGACCGCCCGGTTCCGGCAAAACGCACCTGGCGGAGATCTGGCGCGATGCGGCGAATGCCGTGCCTGTCGATCCTGCTCGGATTCGCGGCTCGATCCCGAACCTAGGCGCGCATCCGGCCTTGATCGACAATGCCGACACCGCTTCCCTGGACGAAAACGGTCTCTTTCATCTCATCAATGAAGTTCGCGCGGCTGGATCGCATCTCTTGTTGACCGCGCGCCGTTTCCCCTCTGCCTGGAATGTCTCTTTGCCCGATCTTGCTTCTCGGTTGAAAGCAGCCGCTACGGTCGAGATACACGAACCCGATGATCCGCTTTTGACCGGCGTGGTCACGAAGCTCTTTTCCGACCGGCAGGTCGAGGTGGAACCGCATGTGGTGCAATATTTGGTGCGTCGCATAGAACGTTCCCTTGCCACTGCCATGCGCGTGGTGGAACGACTTGATCGCGTGGCGCTGGAACAGCAAAGCCGCATCACCCGCGCTCTGGCTGCTGAAGCCATTGGTGCAATGGACGAAGGCCAGCGCGAGCTCGACCTCTAGCGACGACGCACTCAATGCGGTGTCGCGTCAGGCGAGGTGACGCTTGAACCAACCAATCGTCCGATCCCACGCCAGCTTGGCCGCGGCCTCGTCATAGCGTGGCGTTGAATCATTGTGGAATCCGTGGTTGACCCCGGGGTAGATGTAGGCCTCGTATTCTTTGCCTGCCGCCTTGAGCGCCGCTTCATAGCCGGGCCAGCCCTCATTGATGCGTGTGTCGAGCTCCGCGTAGTGGATCAGCAGCGGCGCGCGAATGCGCGTGACATCTTCAGGTTTCGGTTGACGGCCGTAGAAGGGAACTGCTGCGCCTAGTTCGGGATACGCCACTGCCGCGGCATTCGCGACTCCTCCGCCGTAGCAGAAGCCGGTGATGCCGACCTTGCCGGTGGTCGATTCGTTGGCCATCAGGAATTCGACTGCAGCAAAGAAGTCATTCATGAGCTTTTCGGGGTCGACCTGCTGTTGCAACTCACGCCCCTTGTCGTCGTTTCCCGGATAGCCACCAACTGAACTGAGGCCATCCGGAGCAAGTGCAACAAACCCGGCTTTTGCGACGCGCCGTGCGACATCTTCGATGTACGGGTTAAGCCCTCGGTTTTCATGCACCACAACCACGCCCGGTACTGGCCCGGTCGCTGCCGCCGGTTTCACCAAATAGGCGCGAACCTTTCCGTTACCCTTGGGCGAATCGAAGCTGATGTACTCCGCAACTATGTCGGGATCGGTGAACTCGATTTGTTGCGCCATCGCATAGTCGGGGCTCAACGTGGCAAGGATTGTTGCGGCCGTAACGCCTCCAACGGCAAATTTTCCGGCACGATCGAAGAATTCCCGCTTCGTGATCCTTCCGTGAGCGTAATAGTCGTAGAGTTCGAGCAATTCCTGCGGGAAATCCTTGGCGGTCAGCCGCGACATCGCATCCTCCGTGTTGTCTCGTATCCGAGCGGGCAGACTACGTCAGGGTGACTTTTTATGATGTTCACAATTTCGAAAGCAGCGCAGCAGCCTCGATTGCCAACAAAAAAGCCCCGCCGAAGCGGGGCAGATATGAGAATCTGAAGAATTGACCAACGAGCTTGGGGAGCCGGGAACGGCCAAGCCTTCAACTGTTCAACCGATAGGTCGAGACAGCGCAGAAAAACTAGCGAAGTTGAGCGTCTGCGGCATTAGGCCATGGCAGGAAAAAGATTTTCTCCACAATAATGTTTTTCTTATCGAGGCCGGTCTTATGTAGACGTGGTCAAACTCAGAGCTGAGTTCACGCGTCCATCAAGATATTGTTCCAAGGTATTGATTAAGTGGCGATCCGGGTACAAGCGAGCTGCAAGGCATGGTCATCAGGACGCTGGAGAAAATCTACCACGTCAGGCGAGCGACCTGGCGGGATGACAAAGCGTGATTCGAGAACGCTGCGGGAAAAAAGTTGGAACTCCCACCAAAGCGGAGTTGGAACTTTTATGAGATAGGCCCTGTAAGCTATTGATTAAGTGGCGATCCCGGCAGGATTCGAACCTGCGACCATCGGCTTAGAAGGCCGGTGCTCTATCCAGCTGAGCTACGGGACCTTAGCCAGCCGTCAAAACGACAGGTGGCATTCCAAGGGCCTTTCAATGGGTCCAAGGTGTGCGGCGGTCATACCGGAAATTGTCGGAATACGAAATCTGCCGACGTTTTGATTCCTTGGGTTCTTCAACCCGGTAAGAAAGCCCTTGGTTTTCCGCGTACGCAACGGCTTCTTCACGCGTTTCGAAGGACAGCCTGATCTGGCTTTTCATATCACCTGAGGTCGTATAGCCCATCAGCGGGTCGATCTTGCGAGGTTGCTCGGGATCGAACTCCAGCAGCCAATAGCCGGTTTTGCCTTTGCCAGATTGCATAGCGGTCTTTGCTGGGCTGAAAATGCGCGCGGACATAAAAACCTCTTTGCTGCTTCTGCGCTTGCCGTTCTGCCGATTTGCTTACTGTGCAATGTGAGTTCCGGCAAGAGGAGACGCTTTTGCACTTGCCATGCCACATCTAAATCAATAGGCAACACACGGCCTCGGAGTGTAGCGCAGCCTGGTAGCGCACCTGATTTGGGATCAGGGGGTCGCAGGTTCGAGTCCTGCCACTCCGACCACCAATCTTTCCCTATGGATGTTTGCGCAAAACGACGATCGTTTCGCTGCCCGAGCCAGCGCCAAATTGGCCGGTATCAGACGAACACCATCAGAACGATTGCCCCGATAACGATCAGAACAAGGCCGCCGATCAGCATCGGCAGAAGCGTGTTCCCGGCTTCAGCTCCACTGGCGGCTTCCGCACTTGTTGTTACCGCCAGTCGCTTGCCTTCAGGGGTAGCCATGATTCTCTTCCTCCGGCCTATCGGAATCCGTCTGTCGGATTTCCTGATATGCTCATCGGAGGGTTGTTCTTTGCGCTGAAGCAAACTTGCAAGCAGCCGCCAAGGCGTTCCGCAAAGAACGGCAATCAGACGGCAGCGGCTGCCTTTAGGCCTAGCAGGATGTCAGCCTTGAGATCCTCGATGTCTTCAAGACCGATCTGCAGGCGGATCACCGGTCCTTCATAGGGCCCTTTGGCGATGACGCGGTCGCCGAGGTAAATCGGCACGGCCAGGCTTTCATACCCGCCCCAGGAATAACCAAGCCCGAAAATCTTGAGGGCGTCGAGAAAGGCATGCGCCTGACTTTGGCCGCCACCGGCGAGCACTACGGAAAAGATGCCGCTGGAGCCGCCAAAATCCCGCTTCCACAAGGCGTAGTCAGGGTGGCTTGGCAAAGCCGGATGGAGAACACGAGCGACGCCGCTTTGCTGCTCCAGCCACTGGGCTATGGCTAGCGCGCTGCGTTGATGGTGCTCCAAACGGACGCCCATTGTGCGAAGGCCGCGCAGAACCTGGTAAACGTCGTCCGGCCCGGCGCAGCAGCCAAGCGTTGTGAACGCATCATGTAGGCGTGGCCAGTGGGCTTCGTTTGCCGAAACGGTGCCGAGCAGCACGTCAGAATGGCCGCCCGGATACTTCGTCGCGGCATGAATGGAGATATCGACACCGTGGTGCAGAGGCTTGAAATAGAGTGGCGTAGCCCACGTATTGTCCATCATGACAAGTGCGCCCGCCGCGTGCGCCGCCTTCGCGATCGCAGAAATGTCCTGCACTTCGAAGGTGTTCGATGCGGGAGATTCTGTAAACACGATGCTGGTGTTCGGCTTGATGAGCGCCGCAATTCCAGCACCAATCCTTGGGTCGTAGTAGTCCACCTCCATGCCGAGACGCTTGAGTATTGTGTCGGCGAAGTGGCGGGTCGGGTGGTATACCGAATCGACAATCAGGATGTGCCGACCTGCTTCAGCGAATGCGAGCAAAGGTACAGTGACTGCCGCAAGCCCCGAAGGCACGAGAATGGTGCCCGCCGAACCTTCAAGATCATCAATGGCTGAGGCTAGCGCATCCGTAGTCGGAGTTCCACGGGTGCCGTAGGTGTATTTTTGTGCCCTGGCCGCCAGAGTCGCGGCGTCAGGGAAGAGAACGGTAGAGGCATGAACCACGGGCGGATTTACGAAGCCGTGATAGTCGCGAGGGTTGTGGCCGGAATGCGCAAGTCGCGTGTTGATGCCCAACGTCCTGTCGTTTTTCGTCATTATCTCAATCACCTGTCGGGAAAGCTCAACGCTTAGAGGCCGCACATCTATGGCGCAACTGTCACCCACCTGACAGGGGCCCTGATTTAGTGGGCCAAATAGGGGTGCAGAGGCCCATGATTTGAATTGTGTTCCGCTGCGGAAGTCAAAAGGGACTCCCGTTTTGCCACGCCAAGAGAGCCTTGTTGCAGTCGAGGAAAACTTTATTCCCATTTAGATTATCGTAATATTTCAATTGGTTAGCACAATGCGCTTCGAAACTCGCCACCTTTCTGTCATTTTTCTTGACCTCACAGAAATAATCGCCTTCGATGCAGTTCGTGAATGGGAGAAAGGCTTCGCGTCGATCTCGATGCCATGTTCCGGAAGTGGGCCGGGACAGTGAGCCGCGTTCGCAAGAAAAAGTCGGGTTATGTCCCGAATAACAGAAAAGGGTTTTGGGTTATGAAGCAACTGGCATTGGGTATCTTGAGCGCGGCAGCGCTCGGCGTGTTTGCCACGGCGGCGTCCGCGGGCACGCTCGAAGACGTCAAGGCTAAGGGTTTTCTGCAATGCGGCGTCAACACGGGTCTTGCAGGCTTTTCCGCGCCTAACGACAAGGGTGACTGGACCGGTCTCGACGTCGACTTCTGCCGCGCTGTTGCGGCCGCAGTATTTGGCGATGGCACCAAGGTGAAGTTCACCGGTCTTAGCGCGAAGGACCGCTTCACCGCACTGCAGTCGGGTGAAGTAGACATTCTGTCCCGCAACACCACCTGGACGGTCAACCGCGATACCGCGCTGGGTCTGAACTTTGCTGGCGTTACCTACTATGACGGCCAGGGTTTCATGATCAATGCGAAGAAGTTGCCTGGCGTCAATTCGGCGCTCCAGCTTTCGGGCGCTGCGGTCTGCGTGCAGGCTGGCACGACGACGGAACTCAATCTTGCCGACTATTTCAAGGCCAACAAGATGGAGTACAACCCGGTCGTCTTCGAGAAGTTCGAAGAAGCCAACGCCGCTTATGATGCCGGCCGTTGCGACGCATACACGACCGACCAGTCGGGTCTCTATGCGGTCCGCCTGCAGATGTCAGCACCGGATGACCACGTGGTTCTTCCCGAGATCATCTCGAAGGAGCCGCTTGGACCTTCGGTTCGCCAGGGCGACGACAAGTGGTTCGATATCGTCAAGTGGACCTACTACGCGCTCTTGAACACCGAAGAGGCTGGCGTGACGCAGGCCAACGTCGATGAGATGAAGAACAGCGACAATCCTGACATCAAGCGCCTGCTCGGCACGGAAGCTGAAACCAAGATCGGCACCGATCTCGGCCTGAGCAACGACTGGGTCGTCAACATCGTTAAGGCCACCGGCAACTACGGTGAAATCTTCGAGCGCAACGTTGGCACGGGTAGCCCGCTCAAGATTTCCCGCGGCATCAATGCCTTGTGGACCAAGGGCGGCCTCCAGTACGGCATGCCAATTCGCTGATCTCAAGTTGGGCCGGAGGATACGTCCTCCGGCCCTGATTGCCTTTCAAGCCATAACAAAAACAGGCTGGAGGGTTGAAGTCGCGGTAAGGGGAGCCATGTGGCACAAGAGGCAATTCACGAAGCGCCCGCAAGGGCGTCGTTGATCTATGACCCGAGGGTCCGGGGCATAGTCTTCCAGATAATTCTGGTCGCGCTGCTAGCAGCAGGCATTTGGTGGATCGTAGACAATACGATCGAAAATCTGCGTCGCTCCAACATTACAACCGGCTTTGCGTTCCTGCGAGGAAGGGCGGGTTTTGACATTTCCGATCGGTTGATCGAGTACAGTTCAGACTCGTCCTACGGTCGCGCGCTCATTGTCGGTGTGCTCAATACCGCTGCCGTCGCGGCGGCTGGCATCGTAACGGCTACGATCCTTGGGTTCCTTGTTGGCGTTGGGCGGTTGTCGAACAATTGGCTGATCCGCAAGCTGGCGACGGCTTACGTAGAGCTTTTCCGCAATATTCCGCCGCTGCTGGTGATCTTGTTCTGGTACCAAGGAGTATTGGCGCTTCTACCCAGCGTACGCGACAGCGTTTCTCTCCCACTTGGATCGTATCTCAACAATCGCGGCTTTTATCTTCCGCGCTTTGTTTGGGAGCCGGGTTCGTGGCTGATCTTCGCCGGTTTTGTGGTGGGTCTTGCGCTGAGTTGGTATCTGGCTCGGCGTGCGAGAATGCGTCAGATGGCGACCGGCCAGCAGTTTCCGGTGCTTCTCACCAGCATTGCACTCGTAGTGGGTCTACCCTTGTTGGGTTTCTTGGCGGCCGGAATGCCGGTCTCCGTGGATTTCCCGCAAAAGGGTACGTTTAACCTGACCGGCGGAATGAACGTCAAACCAGAGTTCTTGTCGCTCTACCTAGCGCTGTCATTCTATACAGCGGCGTTTATCGCCGAGATCGTGCGTGCCGGCATCATGGGTGTTCCGCGCGGCCAGACGGAAGCTTACTCGGCGTTGGGCCTGCGTTCGAACCTAGGCCTAAGGCTGGTGGTTATTCCGCAGGCAATGCGGATCATTATCCCGCCACTCACAAGCCAGTATCTCAACCTGACCAAGAATTCGTCTCTGGCCGTGGCGATTGGCTACCCGGATTTGTACGCGATCGGTGGGACGATCCTCAATCAAACAGGACAAGCGATTGAGGTCGTTGTCATCTTCATGGTGGTCTACCTGAGCATCAGTATCCTCACCTCCCTTCTCATGAACTGGTTCAACACCAAAATGGCGTTGAAGGAGAGGTGACCCATGCAAGAACATGATATGTCATGGGTGCGCACCGAAATGGCCTTGGCTCAGGCCGCACCACGGTCGCAGGTCGGGTTTGGGGCCTGGGTTCGCAAGAACCTGTTCTCGACACCGTTTGATGCGGCCCTGTCGCTTCTGGCGATTCTTGCCCTTGCCTGGTCCGTTCCGCATATCCTGAACTGGCTGTTCCTGGATGCGGTCTGGACTGGCGCGGACAGGACGGCTTGTCTGACTACCGAACAGGGCGGCCAGCTACCGGCCGGATGGAGCGGAGCATGCTGGCCGTTTGTCAGTGGTCGTTTCGGCCAGTTCATGTTTGGCCGCTATCCGCTGGAGGAACGCTGGCGGGTTATCCTGACCGGCATTCTGTTCATCGTTCTCTTGGCGCCACTTCTGATACCGAAGGCGCCCTACAAGGGACTGAACGCGATCTTGTTTTTCGGCGTTTTTCCTTTCGTCGCCTTTTTCTTGCTCGTCGGCGGCTTTGGTCTGCGCTACGTGGAAACGCCCCTCTGGGGCGGCCTCATGGTCACCTTGGTGATCTCCTACGTCGGTATCGTCGTATCGTTGCCGCTTGGCATATTGCTCGCGATGGGACGGCGATCAAAAATGCCGATCGTCAAGCTTCTTTCGGTGATCTTCATCGAAGCCGTGCGTGGCGTGCCGCTCGTTACGGTACTCTTCATGGCGAGCTTCATGCTGCCGCTGTTCGTGCCTCCGGGCATGACGTTCGACAAGCTTTTGCGCGCTCTTATCGGCGTGGCACTGTTCGCGTCTGCCTATATGGCCGAAGTCGTGCGTGGTGGTTTGCAAGCCATTCCGAAGGGGCAGTATGAGGGTGCCGATTCACTAGGACTCGGTTACTGGCAAAAAACGACTTTCATCATTATGCCCCAGGCCCTGAAGCTGGTGATTCCGGGCATCGTCAACACGTTCATCGGCATGTTCAAGGACACGACGCTCGTCCTTATTATCTCCATGTTCGATCTGCTTGGCGTGGTGAAGCAAAACATCTCGGGCGATCCAACCTGGGCCACACCGCAGACTGCCAAGACAGGGTATGTGTTTGCAGCGGCCATCTTCTGGGTGTTCTGCTTCGGTATGTCTCGCTACTCCCAATACATGGAACGCCGGCTCGATACCGGTCACAAACGCTAGACAAAGGGGAACGGCTTATGGCCACCGAAAACGCAGTCAGCGCGGAAGAAATCAAGGTCAACACCAACAAGATGCAGGTTTCGGCTACCGACGTAGCGATCGAAATCATCGGCATGCATAAATGGTACGGCGAATTCCATGTGCTGAAAGACATTAACCTGAAGGTCATGCGCGGCGAGCGCATCGTCATTTGCGGCCCGTCCGGCTCAGGCAAGTCGACCATGATCAGGTGCATCAATCGGCTTGAGGAGCATCAGAAGGGCAAGATCATCGTTGATGGCAAGGAACTCACCAACGATCTTAAGAAGATCGATGAGGTGCGCCGCGAGGTGGGCATGGTTTTCCAACACTTCAACCTGTTTCCGCACCTGACCATTCTTGAGAATTGCACTTTGGCCCCGATCTGGGTTCGCAAGATTCCGAAGAAGCAGGCCGAGGAAACGGCCATGCATTTTCTCGCACGGGTCAAGATCCCGGAACAGGCGCACAAGTATCCAGGCCAGCTTTCAGGTGGACAACAGCAACGCGTGGCAATTGCCCGTTCGCTTTGCATGAACCCGCGTATCATGCTGTTCGATGAGCCAACTTCCGCGCTTGACCCGGAAATGATCAAGGAAGTGCTGGAAACCATGGTTGGTCTTGCGGAAGAAGGCATGACCATGCTGTGCGTGACGCACGAAATGGGTTTTGCCCGCAAGGTTGCGAACCGGGTGATCTTCATGGACGCCGGCCAGATCGTGGAACAGAACACACCTGCGGAGTTCTTCGATCACCCGCGGCATGAACGCACGAAGCTGTTCCTGTCGCAGATTCTCCACTGATATTTCTTATCCTGATGAGGAAGGCCCGGTCGTTCGCGATCGGCCTTTTTTGTCAGCTGAAGAAGCGGCCTATGGAGCGTCGTTGACGAAACTGGAGTCCGGTAGTCGCCAACCATAAAGCCAGTCGAGATCAGCGGCGAGCTGCTCGGGCGAACGCAATTTCAAGATGAGATTACGGGCCAGCGCGACGGGTCCCGCCGCATGCCACGCGAGATGGTTGAGCGCACCGCGCCGAACAACTTTGTTGACCCGCTCCTTGCGTTGCCGTTCCCAAAGAGGGAGCGACTTTGCCAGCTTGCCATCATTGGCCACGTAGTCGGCAAGTAGCGCCGCGTCTTCGATTGCCATGGCGGCACCCTGGGCGGCAAATGGCGTCATTGCATGGGCGGCATCGCCGACAAGTGCGACGCGATCTGCCGTCCATGACCCGTTCGGATCAACGCTGTGCAGCGGCCACGCCGTCCAGACTCCGGCAGAATTCACAAGCTCTTGGAGTTTCGGCGAAGTGTTGCGCATGGCCTGCGTGAGGATTTTGATATCTGCGTTGCCGGACCAATTGTCGGCAATTCTCTCGCCTTTGGTGAAAGCAACCAGATTGATCTTTGCTCCTTTGCTGATCGGGTAAGCGATCAGGTGGAAACGGGGATGCAGGAAGGCTGTGACGCTGTCCGAGCTGCCGATGGCGGCAAATACTTTCCCGGCAGATTCATCGAGAGCGATTGTGGTGCGCCATGCCAGTTCTCCGGTAAAACGGCTACTGGCTGCGGTTCTCACCATGTTGCGAACCGCCGACCAGACACCGTCGGCACCGACGAGCATGTTTGCGCTGACTTCTGACACGCTGCCGGCGCTGTTGACCGACGCTTCTACCCAGTTTGCGTGTTGCTGCAGGCCGGTTATTCGCGCGGCGGTTGTCAGTCCAATGCGGTCGTTTCGGTCTGCGACCGCCAGCAAGGCGCTTCGGAGGTCGGCACGGTGCACGACAAGGTAGGGTGCCTTCCAACGCTGCTCGGCTGCCTCGCCAAGCTGTATGGCAGTGAGCGTTTTGAGTGTGGCGGCGTCTCTCAGTTCGACGGCTCGGGGGCGTACTGCATAAGGCAGCAAGTCCGGGAGCACACCCAGTTCACGCAAAATATGCGTGGCGTTGGGAGATAGCTGAAGGCCCGCGCCGAAAGCCTCCAGTTGGGGAGCCTGTTCGTAGATTTGGACAGAAAACCCATGCCTGGCAAAGGCAATGGCCGCGGTGAGGCCGGCTATTCCGGCGCCCGCGATGATGATCGACCGCGATCGTTCATCGGTCACGATGCCGACCTTCAGGCGGCGCGATCAACATAGACGCAGTTGGGTGGCAGCGTTTCAGTTGCCTTCAAGCTGGTGTTGTAGCGATAGAGCGTCGAGCAATACGGGCAGACCTTTTCGTCGTCAGCGCCCAGGTCAAGAAAGACGTGGGGATGATCGAAAGGCGGCTTGGCGCCGACACACATGAATTCTTTCACGCCGATCTCGATTGCCGCATGGCCTTGATCGTTCTGGAAATGGGGGATGGAACCGCCGGCCATGATCGTCTCCTTAGGGCTCGTGCCACTTGCGTTTGGAGCATAACCCGGCTCTTTGCAAGATCGATGAAATGAAACTGTCGTAAAACCCTGTCAGAGGATAAATTGAGCCGGATAACCGGCGCGCAGGCTGGAGAAACAGGGACATGAGCGAATTGAAACCGGTTCAGACCGAGTTCGTCACTACGGAAGCGCCCTCGACGGATGGCGGGAATCCGGACCGGTTCGTCAACCGCGAGTTTTCGTGGTTGCAGTTCAATCGCCGGGTGCTCGAGGAATCGCAAAATCCTAGGCATCCTTTGCTCGAGCGGATTCGCTTTTTGTCGATTTCCGCAGCGAACCTGGATGAATTCTTCATGGTGCGCGTCGCCGGGCTTGCCGGCCAGGTACGCGAGAAGATCGTCCTGAAAAGCGCGGACGGTCGTACTCCGGAACAGCAGCTTGAGCAGATCTTGCGGGAGGTCGAGCGCCTTCAGGAGGACCAGCAAAAAAGCCTTGCGGCGGTGATGGAGCTGCTGAACAAGGAAGGCATCGAGACAATCACCAGCGATGCCTTGACCAAGGAAGAACGCGTTTGGCTCGAAGACCATTTCCGCGAGCAAGTTTTTCCGGTCCTGACGCCCTTGTCGATCGACCCCGCGCACCCATTCCCGTTCATACCTAATCTTGGCTTCTCGATGGCCTTGCAACTGCGCCACCGCAAGGAAGGCGAGCAGATGAGCGCGCTGTTGAGGCTTCCGCCCGCGCTGAAGAGATATGTCCGCTTGCCAGATCGCAAGAACCATGTGCGCTTCATTCCGCTCGAGGAGGTGGTTGCGATATACATTGGCAAGCTGTTTCCCGGTTATGAGGTGAAGGGGTCCGGTACTTTCCAGATCATCCGTGACAGCGACATCGAGGTCGAGGAAGAATCGGAGGATCTGGTTCGTCTCTTCGAGACAGCGCTTAAGCGCCGGCGGCGCGGCTCGGTTATCCGCATTGAATTCGACAGCAAGATGCCGGAAGAACTGCGCGATTTCGTGGCCGGCGAACTGGGCGTTGCCGCCAACCGGATCAGCGTTCTCAACGGACCCTTGGCGCTTAGCCAGATCGCCGAGATCGTTGCCGTCGCGCGAGATGACCTGAAGTTCACCCCTTACAATCCTCGTTTCCCCGAGCGCATTCGCGAGCACGGCGGAGACTGTTTCGCGGCTATCCGAGAAAAGGATATCGTCGTCCACCACCCCTACGAATCGTTCGATGTGGTGGTCCAATTCCTGAGGCAGGCAGCGGCGGATCCCGAAGTCGTTGCAATCAAGCAGACGCTTTATCGCACCTCCAATGACAGCCCGATCGTGCGCGCGCTCATCGACGCTGCCGAGGCGGGGAAATCGGTGACTGCGCTGGTGGAACTCAAGGCGCGCTTTGACGAGGAGGCGAATATCCGCTGGGCGCGCGATCTCGAGCGCGCCGGCGTGCAGGTGGTGTTCGGCTTTCTCGAACTCAAGACCCACGCGAAGATGTCGCTGGTTGTGCGCCGTGAGGACGGCCGTTTGCGCAACTACGTGCACCTTGGAACGGGCAATTATCACCCGATCACCGCGCGCATCTATACCGACCTGTCGTTCTTCACCACCGATCCGCAGATTGCGCGCGACGTGGCCCAGATATTCAATTTCATCACGGGCTATGCGGAGCCGGCGGAAGAGATGACCATTGCGTTGTCGCCCTACACGCTGCGCAGTCGCATCCTTGGTCATATCGGAACCGAGATCGAGCATGCGCGCAACGGCCGGCCGGCACGCATCTGGATGAAGATGAATTCCCTTGTCGATCCGACCGTGATCGACGCACTCTACGACGCAAGCCGCGCGGGGGTGGAAATAGACCTCGTGGTGCGCGGTATCTGTTGCCTGAGGCCGCAGGTTCCAGGCCTCTCGGAAAACATCCGCGTCAAATCGATTGTGGGCCGCTTTCTCGAGCACAGTCGCATCTATTGCTTTGGCAACGGGCATGGCCTGCCATCCGATGAGGCTGTCGTCTACATCAGCTCTGCCGACCTTATGCCGCGTAATCTTGACCGCCGCGTCGAGTGCATGGTGCCGATCACAAACCCGACTGTGCATGAACAGGTGCTTGGCCAGATCATGCTGGGCAACCTTGTGGACAATCAGCAAAGTTTCGAAGTATTGGCAGATGGAACCTCCAGGCGCGTGTCGCTGGAAGAGGGCGAGGAGCCGTTCAACGCGCAGGAATACTTCATGACCAATCCGAGCTTGTCGGGACGAGGGGACGCACTGAAATCGCACGCGCCCAAGCGCATTGCGCAGTTCAAGCGCCGCAAGAAACTCGACGTAGCGACGGGCGGATGATTTCAACATCCCAGGGTCGCCTGCAGGACCGCAAGCCGGTTTCGATCATCGACATTGGATCGAACTCGATCCGGCTCGTCGTATATGAAGGGCTGGCGCGTTCGCCGACCATTCTGTTCAACGAAAAGATGCTGGCCGGGCTTGGGCGCGGCATCGTTTCCACCGGAAAGCTCGACCCCGAGGCCGTTACCCGCTCGATGGAGGAGTTTCGGCGGTTTCGCGGACTTTCCGATCAGGCGGGTGCCGAGGAAATCTATGTGCTGGCGACTGCGGCCGCTCGAGAAGCCGGAAACGGCCCGGACTTTATCCGCCGCGCGGAAGAAGTCCTCGGAACCGAAGTTCGCGTTTTGAGTGGCAGGCAAGAGGCCTATTACTCCGCTCTTGGGGTGATTTCGGGTTTTCATCCGGCAAATGGCATCGCCGGCGACCTTGGCGGCGGCAGCCTTGAACTTATTGACGTCAACAGCGAGGTGATCGGCGATGGCATCACCTTGCCGCTGGGTGGCCTGCGTTTGCAGGACATGGCGAAAAATTCGCTGACACAAGCGGTGAAGATCGCGCGGCTGGAAGTGGCGCGAGCAAAGCTGCTCAAGGCCGGGCAGGGGCGCGTCTTCTATGCCGTGGGCGGGACCTGGCGAAACCTGGCCCGCCTGCATATGGAGACGACGAACTACCCGCTCGGCGTCATGCACCATTACGAGATCAGCGCAGATAGTGCCGCTGCATTTCTCAAACAGGTCGCCAAAGGCGACATCGACAAATTCAAGGGTATCGAAGGCGTGTCGAAGGCTCGACGCGCCTTGTTGCCCTATGGTGCAATCGTGCAGCAGGAAATCATGGCTGCGATGAAGCCGGAAAAGATCGTGGTGTCCGCGGTTGGTGTGCGCGAAGGCTTCCTCTATTCGCTTTTGAAGGGAACGGACCAGAAAGCCGATCCGCTGCTTTCGGCTTGCGAAGAATTGGCCAGGTTGCGTTCGCGTTCGTTCACCCATGCACAGGAACTGGCCGAATGGACAGGCACGGCGTTTGCGGCCTATGGGATCGATGAAACCGAGGACGAGGCGCGCTATCGGAAGGCCGCTTGCCTTCTGGCCGATATCGGCTGGCGAGCGCACCCCGAATATCGCGGCACGCAATCGCTCAACATTATTGCCCATGCGTCGTTCATCGGCGTGGACCATCCGGGACGAGCCTATCTGGCGCTGACAAGTCTGTTTCGCCATGAAGGGTTGTTCAAGGAATCGGCCCCTGAAATCCGTTCGCTGGCGACGCCAAGACTGTTGGAGCGGGCACGTATATTGGCGGCGACGATGCGGGTTGTTTACCTGCTTTCGGCGGCCATGCCCGGCGCCATCCCGAGGCTCAAATGGGAAAACCGGGGAAATGGGGTTCTGGCGCTGGTCATTCCGGCATCGCTGGGCAGCCTTTACGGCGAGCGCCCTATTGGACGGCTGGCGCAATTGGCGAAAACTCTCAATCGCAAGCTTGTACTTGCCGTCGAGGGCGGTCCGAGCGTCTCGGTCAAGTAGCAGGCTGCCGCCGGGAATCTGCTGAAAAAGCTCCGGCCCCCACCACTGCAAGGGCGAGGAAGCCGCCGGCGACGGCAATGTCCTTCATCAGCATCTGCTGGTGCATGAAGGCGAGCGCAGGTTCGCCTGCACCTTGCCCATAGTGGCCCAGAAATGCGGCGCTCAGGCAAAACAGGGCCAAGGCGAGGGAAGCGACGCGGGTCTGAAGCCCGATCAGGATGAGCAAGCCGGATATCAGCTCGAACAACCCCACGCCCCAAGCCATGATTGCAGGCGCTGGCAAGCCAAGGCCGCCGAAGTAAGCGGTTGATCCGCCGATGTTGCCCAGCGTCTGGAAGCCGGCAGGGATGAACAGGACGGCGAGAAGGATACGCGACAACAGAAGCGCTACGTTTCGTGACATGTTCCTGCCTCCATGATCACGCGGATAGCGTGACGACTGTCAGGCTCATGCTATCAGCAGTCCAACTGGTGTGGATAATTTCACAACGAAAAAGGGGCACGGAAACTTCCGTGCCCCTTTCCAGTTTGGGACCGGTAGGAATTGTTAGCTGCGACGTCCATCGATGGAGATCGAGCCGGCACCGACTGCAGCGAGCAGCAGGAAGCCGCCAACGAGGCCGAGGTTCTTCTGCAGCATCAGGACCTGCATCTGGTCGGCGAAGTCGAGGTGGGCGATTGCCGTGGCGGCAAGCGTGAAGACTGCGAGCAGGATGGCGGCGATGCGGGTCTTGAAGCCGACGAGGATGGCGAGGCCGCCCAGGAGTTCAACAAGGCCGACGACGACTGCGGTGACGGTCGGCAGCGGCAGGCCGATGGAACCGAACCAACCGGCGGTGCCGGAAATCGCGGTCAGCTTGGCAAAGCCGGACAGGATGAAGAGGATGGAAAGCAGGACACGACCTACGAGGATCGCGACCGAGGAATTTGAAGCGGCGGGAGCGCCGGCGGTGGAAGTGTTGATGGACATGGCAAAGTCTCCGGGGGGATGATTGATGCCGCCTACATAGACGGAATCGATCGTTCACCAAAGATGCCTATCCGGCGACACATTGTTCACCGATGAGAATTGTCAGCCCGGATGCGTCATGTCCTCCGGCCGAACGAGGCGGTCGAAATCGGCCTCGCTGACATAGCCGCCGCCAACGGCTTCCTCGCGCAGCGTGGTGCCTTTCTTGTGGGCGGTCTTGGCGATCTTCGCCGCGTTGTCGTAGCCGATGGTGGGGGCAAGGGCGGTTACGAGCATCAGCGAGCGTTCGAGTGCTGCCTTGATGTTGTCTTCGCGAGCCTCGATGCCGACGACGCAGTTGTCGGTAAACGAGATGGCGGCGTCGGCGAGCAGTTTGACCGACTGGAGGAAGTTGTAGGCCATCAGCGGATTGTAGACGTTGAGCTCGAAATGGCCCTGGCTGCCGGCGAAGGTGAGCGCGGCATTGTTGCCGAACACCTGCACGCAGACCTGAGTGAGCGCTTCGCACTGGGTGGGGTTGACCTTGCCCGGCATGATCGACGAACCGGGCTCGTTCTCCGGCAACGACAGTTCGCCAAGGCCGGAACGAGGGCCGGAGCCGAGGAAGCGGATGTCGTTGGCGATCTTGAACAGCGCAGCGGCGGTGGCGTTGATGGCGCCGTGCGAGAACACCATGGAATCGTGCGCTGCCAGCGCCTCGAACTTGTTGGGCGCGGTCTTGAAGTCGATGCCGGTGATGGCGGCGATGCGGTCGGCGACCTTTTCGGCAAAGCCGACGGGTGCGTTGAGGCCGGTGCCGACGGCGGTGCCGCCTTGCGCCAGTTCACACAGGCCGGGCAGGGTGAGCTCGATGCGCTTGATCGAGGAGGCGACCTGCGCGGCGTAGCCCGAAAACTCCTGGCCGAGGGTGAGGGGAGTGGCGTCCTGCGTGTGGGTGCGGCCGATCTTGACGATGTGGTCGAAGGCCTTTGCCTTGGCATCGAGCGCGGCGTGCAGGTGCTTCAGCGCGGGCAGCAGGTCATGAACGATGCGCTCCGCGGCGGCGACGTGCATGGCCGTTGGGTAGGTGTCGTTGGAGGACTGGCTCATATTGACGTGATCGTTGGGATGCACGGGCTTCTTGGACCCCATCACGCCGCCGAGCAGTTCGATTGCACGGTTGGAGATCACCTCGTTGGCGTTCATGTTCGACTGGGTGCCGGAACCGGTCTGCCAGACCACCAGCGGAAAGTGGTCGTCGAGCTTGCCGTCGATGACTTCCTGGGCGGCGGTGACAATGGTCTCACCGAGCTTGGGGTCGAGGCGATTGAGCGCCATGTTGGCTTCGGCGGCGGCACGCTTGACGATGCCAAGCGCGCGCACGATGGAGGCAGGCTGCTTTTCCCAGCCGATCTTGAAGTTGCCGAGCGAACGCTGCGCCTGCGCGCCCCAATAGCGGTCCGAGGCCACTTCGATCGGTCCGAACGTATCGGTTTCGGTTCTGGTCTTTTCAGCGCTCACTGTGCCAGTCTCCTGCATGTGTCCAACAGTTGCGAGGGGCGTATCGTGTTGCCCCATGCGCTTCAAGCGAAGATTGAGGGGCAAGGCCAACCAAATCGGTTGAAGGCCGGATGCGGCTTTTCTTGCCACGCTGCCTGTCGGCCCTGGCTGTTGAGAGGTCGGGAGGACGGGCGGCCGTTCGGTCGCTCGTTTAGTAGTTTAGTGCGGCCTTGCGGCCGCCCGTCCGGTGGCTTCCCTCAACCAGTGCACCGGCCATGCCGCAGCTCCAGCCTCAATGGCCGACAACTGCGGGCAACACTGCGCCCGGTTCGAGGGCCGAACTTAGGGGTTCATCACCCAGCCGCCTACCGCAGACGACCAGCCCGGCACCGTCACCCTCTCCTGATACCCGGTGCGCACCAGGTCTCCCGCAAGGGCGATGGGAGGGATTATGGGGGAAGGTGGAGAGGGGTGGACAAGGGGGGTGAAAGAATTTTGAGGGAGTGAGTGGGAACAAGAGATTAGCGAGGCGATGCGCTTGGATTTGTCCACGGTTGCACTTACCCCTCATCCGACCTCACCTTCGCTCCGCTCGGTTCGGCCACCTTCTCCCACAAGGGGCGAAGCTAAGCTGACATCGACCCCTCAGCCAATCTCCAATGTTTGCGATTGGTCGAAATGGTTGCGCTAGCGTCCCCTTCGCCCCTTGTGGGAGAAGGTGCCTGAACGAAGTGAAGGCGGATGAGGGGTGAACCGCGGAGCGAACCGTTCTGGACGAGTCGGCTGCGGGTGTGTTGAACTGCCGGTCATGATGGACCTGAAGACCAGCGCATGGGCGACGCGGCGGCAGGTGCTTGCCGGAATGGCGAGCCTTGGTGCGGTCGGCGGGCTTGGCCGCAAGGCCAGAGCGCAGCAGGCAACAGTGGCGGCTGCGCCGATAGATGCGACGTTTCTGTTCGTCTGCGACGTTCACGCCTGCCGGATGGCGAGCGGGCTAAGCCCCAATTGCCAGCAGGAAGGCAAGACGGACGCTGCCCTGCTGCGTAATATCGCAGCGCTGAACGGCTTGGGCGACAAGGATTGGCCGACCGAGATCGGCGGCGTTGCGACCGCGCTTCGCTCCGCCGGCAAGCGTATCGGAACGCCGCTCGGGCTTGTTGTCGGCGGCGACATGACCGACGACGGCGGCGGGCAGGTGACGCAGCCCAGCGAAGGCACGCAACTGCTGCAATTCAGCCAGCGCTACCAGCAAGGCATGGGGCCGGATCGCGTCCACGTTCCGGTATATGCGGGGCTCGGCAATCACGATCTCGACCAGAACGGGCCGCCGCCGCATGTCGATTGGTATCGACGCGAGCTGCGCGACTATATCGAGGTCAACCACCGCCCCGGCGTGTTCTTCAAGCCGGCGGTGCCGGCAACGAACTATGATGCCGATTCAGATTGCTATTCATGGGATTGGGGTGGCCTTCACCTCGTGCAGACGCATCGTTTTGCCGGCGACATCGGGCATGGCGCGGTCAGCGGGCTGCCGTGGCTGAAGCAGGATCTGGCGACCTACGCCGGCGACGGCAGGCCGGTGGTTCTGTTCCAGCACTATGGCTGGGACACGTTTTCAATCGAGAATTGGGACCCGGCCAAGAAGACCTTCGACGATGAAGGGAGCGGCGCTCCGCATTGGTGGAGCGAAGCCGACCGGGAGGCGCTCGTCGACACGCTGAGCGGCTACAATGTGGTTGGGATATTCCACGGCCACCAGCATGAAACGCCGATGATCTACCGCCGGGGGAAGCTCGACCTTTTCAAGCCCAAGGCCGCCTACATGGGTGGCTTCGCTTTGGTGCGGATAACCAATGAAGCGATGGACGTGGTGCTGGGCGAAGCGGCTGACGACAAGGGCGGGGTTACCTTCACCACCGCCTTCAGCAAGCCGCTGACATGAAAAAGGCGGCCTGATCCGCCTTTTTGATCAGGCTAAAGCGCCTTCTTCACTTTTTCCTTCACGTCGCCATAGGCTTTCTGAACCTTGCCGGCGACCTTCTCCGCCGTGCCTTCGGCCTGCGTGCGCTTGTTGCCTGTTGCCTTGCCGGCGGCTTCCTTGACTGAACCCTTAACCTGCTTGGCCACGCCGGCCACCTGATCCTTGTTCACCATGTCGCGCATCTCCTGGGTTGAACGTGCCAAGACAAACGGGGTGGGGCGGCTTCGGTTCCGCCGATTTTCAAAACCTGGAGACGAATCACTGCACTGGACAAGGCGTAAAAAAAGAACGCCTCCCGCACCGTTTAATGTGTGGGAGGCGTCCTTGTTGTCGTTAGCTCTTCTTCGGATTGCTCCGTCGAAATGCTTCGACACCGGAATAATGCGGCAAAGAAGGAATGGTTCCGCAGAAAAATGATTTTTCTTCGGCCGCTTCGCCGCAAAGAAAAAGGGCGCCTCGGGCGCCCTTGTCCGTGGTTGGAACAAATCAGCGCTTGGCGATCGGCACGTAATCGCGCTCGGTTGCGCCGGTGTAGAGCTGGCGCGGCCGACCGATCTTCTGGTGCGGATCCTCGATCATTTCCTTCCACTGGGCAATCCAGCCGACCGTGCGCGCAACAGCGAACAGAACGGTGAACATGGTGGTGGGGAAGCCGAGGGCCTTCAGCGTGATGCCCGAATAGAAATCGACGTTCGGGTAGAGCTTCTTTTCGATGAAATACTCGTCGGTCAACGCGATCTTCTCAAGTTCCATCGCGATATCGAGGAGCGGATCGTCCTTGATGCCGAGCTCGCCCAGCACCTCGTGCGCGGTCTTCTGCATGATCTTGGCGCGCGGATCGTAGTTCTTGTAGACGCGGTGGCCAAAGCCCATCAGGCGGAACGGATCGTTCTTGTCCTTGGCGCGGGCGATGAACTCCGGAATGTGATCGACGTGGCCGATTTCGGCCAACATGTTGAGGGCGGCCTCGTTGGCGCCGCCATGCGCGGGGCCCCAGAGGCAGGCAATGCCGGCCGCGATGCAGGCGAACGGGTTGGCGCCCGACGAACCGGCCAGACGCACAGTCGAGGTCGAGGCGTTCTGCTCATGGTCGGCATGCAGGATGAAGATGCGTTCCATGGCGCGCGCCAGAACCGGATTGACCTTGTATTCTTCGCACGGCACGGCAAAGCACATATGCAGGAAGTTGGCCGCGAAGTTGAGGTCGTTCTTCGGGTAAATGAACGGCTGGCCGATGTGGTACTTGAAGGCCATGGCGGCGAGCGTCGGCATCTTGGCGATGAGGCGCATGGAGGCGACCATGCGCTGGTACGGGTCCGAGATGTCGGTGGAGTCGTGGTAGAAGGCCGACATCGCGCCGACGACGCCGCACATGACGGCCATCGGGTGAGCGTCGCGGCGGAAGCCGGAAAAGAACTTCGACATCTGCTCGTGCACCATGGTGTGGCGCGTGATGCGGTAGTCGAAGTCGTCCTTCTGGGCCTTGGTGGGCAGTTCGCCGTAGAGCAGGAGGTAGCAGACTTCGAGGAAGTCGCCGTGCTCGGCAAGCTGGTCGATGGGGAAGCCGCGATGCAGCAGGATGCCCGCATCGCCATCGATGAAGGTGATGCCCGATTCGCAAGACGCGGTAGAGGTGAAGCCCGGATCGTAGGTGAAGGCACCGGTGGTGGCGTAGAGCGCGCCTATATCCACGACGTCAGGACCGACCGAGCCACTTCGCACCTTGAGTTCGTGAGTTTTGCCACCAAGCTCCAGTTTTGCGGTCGATCCGGTCATTGCAAACTCCTTATTATTTCCTCATGCCATGCGGCAAAAATCATCCTGCGACGCAATATCCGAAAACGTGGGGGTGTTCGAAATTGCAGCCTTGACGTTGCGTCAGGCCAATTAGTCCAGTTGCTAATGTTGCACCGCAAAACGACGCTTTCAATGCCATTCTTCTTGGTCCAGAAGTCCTAATCGATTTGATCGGAAATGCGTGCCAGGCTCTCGTCCCGGCCGAGCACGGCCAGGACGTCGAAGACGCCCGGAGATGTGCTTCGGCCGGTCAATGCGGCGCGCAAAGGTTGTGCGACCTTGCCCAATTTCAACCCTTGCTCCTCCGCGTAGATGCGAACCGCACCCTCGGTCGAGGACGCGCTCCACTCCGTCAGCGCCTTGAACAGGGGAAGGATGTCTCCAAGGACCTTCTTGGCGCCGTCGTCGAGAATGGACGCAGCCTTTTCATCGAATTGCAGCGGACGATCCGCTATCAAGAAATATGTGCTGTCGGCAAGTTCAACCAAGGTCTTGGCCCGCTCTTTCAGGCCGGACATGGCGGCGAGCAGCCTTGCCTTGGCCGCGTCGTCGAAACGTGCTGCCAGTGCTGCGCCACCCGGCAGATGCGGCAGCGTTGCGAGGAAGATTTCGGTCAGCCTGGCATCGTCCATGGCGCGCATGTGGGTGCCGTTCAGGGCCTCCAGCTTGGCGAAATCGAAGCGGGCGGCACCCTTGTTGACGTCCTTGATGTCGAACCACGAGATCATGTCGGCAATCGACATCACCTCGTCGTCGCCATGGCTCCAGCCGAGGCGGGCCAGGTAGTTGAGCAGGGCCTCAGGCAGGTAGCCCATGGCGCGGTAGGCCTCGACGCCGAGCGCGCCGTGGCGCTTGGAGAGCTTCGCGCCATCGGCACCGTGGATGAGCGGGATGTGCGCCATTTTCGGCACGGCCCAGCCCATGGCGTTGTAGATGACAGTCTGGCGCGCGGCGTTGGTGAGGTGGTCGTCGCCGCGAATGATGTTGGTGACGCCCATGTCGTGATCGTCCACCACTACGGCATGCATGTAGGTGGGGTTGCCATCCGAGCGCAGGATGATGAAATCGTCGAGATCCTTGTTGGGGAAGCGCACTTCGCCCTGAACGAGGTCATGCACGATGGTTTCGCCTTCGCTTGGCGCCTTGACGCGGATGGCACCGGCAACGCCCTTGGGCGCCTCGGACGGGTCGCGGTCGCGCCAGCGGCCGTCATAGCGGGGCGGGCGGCCTTCGGCGCGGGCCTTCTCGCGCATTTCTTCAAGCTCAGCAGGCGTGGCGTAGCAGTAATAGGCCTTGCCGAGGCGCACCAGTTCTTCGGCGACTTCGCGATGGCGCGGCGCGCGCTCGAACTGCGAGACGGCATCGCCGGCCCAGGTGAGGCCAAGCCAGGTGAGGCCATCGAGAATGGCGGCGGTGGCGGCCTCGGTGGAGCGCTCGCGGTCGGTATCTTCGATGCGCAAAAGCATCGTTCCGCCGGTGTGCTTCGAGTAAAGCCAGTTGAACAAAGCCGTTCGCGCGCCGCCGATATGCAGGTAGCCGGTGGGCGAAGGGGCGAAGCGAGTGACGACCTTTTCGGACATGAAACTCTCAAAGATGGACGGCCTGGGGAGGAGCAGGCTTTTATGGTTGGCGCGTTCATGTACCATAGGAGCCTTGGGTGCAAGGGGCAGACCCGATGGCTGGATCAGCTCGGGGCGAGAAAGACGTTGCAAGTGCATTGAGTGAAGTCAGTGAGCGCTCGTTTTTTGCCTCGCACCCGCCAACCCTGCTTCCCTCAATTTCCGTTGAACGCCTGCCCGGCGGGTCCGAGCAGGCCAAAGGTTTGCCGCTTCCAGCGACGATAGATCCGGTAGCGAGGTACCGCGCTGTCACCCGCTTTTGGAACAAGCGCAGGCCTTCATGGCCGGAGTTGCGAGCGGAAACGGCCAAGGCGATAGCCACCGAGCTGGATCGCGGCATGGCTTTCCTGCTGGTGCCGGTGTTTCTGGCGGTTGGCGCGATCGTCTACTTCACGCTGGATGCGGAGCCGGGCTTGTGGCCGCTGCTCGTCGCGACCGGCGCGCTTGCGGCCTTTGCCTGGAGCGTGCGGGCGCGACATATTGCCTTGCTTGGCGCAGTGGCGCTTTTGCTTTGCAGCGCAGGCATGCTGGCCGGGAAGTTCGAAACCTGGCGGGCAGGCACGCATATGCTGGGATCGGAGGTCACGACGCGACTGACGGGCAGGGTGGTGTCCATCGACGACATGGCCAATGGGCGCACGCGGCTGACAGTCGATGTCGTTTCGACAGAGCGGCCGGCGCTTAAATACCAGCCTGAACGCGTTCGCCTTTCGGCGCGCAAGATGCCGCCGGGGCTGGTGGCGGGGTCGACGGTTACGGGTCTGGTGCGGCTGCTGCCGCCGACGGGACCGGTGCGGCCGGGCAGCTATGATTATTCCTTCGAGAGCTATTTCGACGGAGTGGGCGGCAGCGGCTTTTTCCTTTCGGATATCGAGGTGAGTACCGAAGCGCCAATGCCGCTGGGAGCCCGGATAGCTACGGCGATAGAGAGGGCGCGCGACGCCATCGCCGACCATGTGCGTGGGAGCATCGGAGGGCCGGAGGGTGAGATCGCCGCGGCACTGATCGTGGGCGTTCGAGCCGGCATCCCCGAGACGATCAACGAAGCGATGCGCAAGATCGGCATCTATCACATCATATCCATTTCCGGGCTGCACATGGCGCTGGTGGCAGGTACGGTGATGGGACTGATGCGCGGTGCCTTCGCGCTTTTTCCCGGATTTGCCTCGCGGCGTTCCACCAAGAAATATGCGGCTGCCGCGGCGCTGTTTGCGATTGCGGCCTATCTGCTCATTTCGGGCGTTGTCGTGGCGGCCGAGCGCAGCTTCATCATGCTGGCCGTGATGCTCATCGCAGTCCTGTTCGACCGGGCGGCGTTGACGATGCGCAACCTTGCGATTTCAGCAATCGTGGTCATCGCGCTGTCGCCGCATGAAGTGGTCGGGCCGAGCTTCCAGCTTTCATTCGCAGCGACGGCGGCGCTGGTCGGTGCCTATGCCGGCTGGGCCGACTATCGCGCATCACGGCCTGCTGCGATTGCCGGCCGGCGACGTTCGGTGCCCGGTGCGCTGATGAACCGGTTTGCCATGATGATGGTGGCGTTGGCGGCGACGTCCATTATTGCCGGATGCGCCACGACGCTGTTTGCCGTGTGGCATTTCCAGCGCGTTGCGCCGCTTAGCCTGTTCGCCAATCTGGCCGTGATGCCGATCGTGTCGGTCATCGTCATGCCCTTTGCAGTGTTCGCATCGCTTTTCATGCCGTTCGGTCTGGATGGCCCATTCCTGTACGTGATGAGCAAGGGTCTGTCGGTGATGATTGCAATGTCGGAATGGATTGCCGCGCTTTCCCCGCTTGATGCGGTTGGGCTGGTTTCAGTGTCATCGGTCGTGCTGGTGACGGTTGCATTGGTGATCGCGACGATCACGACCACATGGCTGAGGCTGGCCGCCATCCCTCTGGCCGCAGCGGGGCTGCTGACGGTTGCGCAGGTGCGCGCGCCCGATGTTCTGATCTCTGAGGATGCGCGGCTGGTGGCCGTGCCGATTGGCGCGGAAGGGCTTGCGGTAAACCGCTCGCGCCCGAACCAGTTCACCATAGACAATTGGCGGCGCGCGCTCGATGCGGAAACGGTTGTCAAACCGAACACGGGTAGCGATCAGACGCTTGTTTCGGTAGCTGATGCGCCGGGGGCTGGCGAGTTCCACTGCGCGAACGATCTTTGCGTGGTGAGGCACATGTCAGGAAAAGTGGTTGCGCAGGCGAAGTCCGAAGTCGCGGCAAGGCCTGCCTGCAAGTTGGCGGCCGTGATCGTCATCGACGATGCGACCGCATCCGATCCATGCTACCTGCCATCGGTAGCGGTCATCACCAAGCGGCAACTGGCTAAAACGGGCAGCGCCGCCGTCTTCCTACCGGACCAAGCGGAGGGTGGGCGTGCACAAGTCAGTTTTGCCGTCGAAGCCGACTATCGGCCATGGCATGTCCAGCGCCGGTTTTCGCGCGAAGCGCGGGGGCTCGCTCCTTACGAGAAAAAGGAACGCAAAACCCCAGATCATCCCGAGCCGGAACCGATTGCAGAAGACTAGCGGATTTCAACCAAAGCCCTGCCTAGTCCGTTTCGACACTGATTTTCGATGGCTTCCTCTCTCCGCGAAGAACTCCGAACAGATGCTCTGGCTGGCCGTGCATCGTATCGTAGCTGCGCTGACACCAAGGGCATCGAACGGCGGCGCGTGGGCGGGGTCCTGCGCATGAGTGACAGAACCGAGGGGCAGACATCGGAAACTCCTTCCACCCCGGTCATCTCCCAGAGTGCGCTAAACAGTGACATTGGATGGCGTAGAAGCCATCTGCCAAGTTCATAATGAATGTCACGAAATTGTGGCGCTAGTGCTTTGTCTCAAAAGACAAAATGCCTCATTGCCAAATATGGGGCGACCGGGGCGCAGCCGGGAGAAACCGGTTGTCTGCCCCATGCCTATCCCATAAAGAAATCGACCGGGCGTGTCAGCGCCCGGTCGATTTGATGAGGTAATGGCCGGTTCAGTAGCGCCGGATCAATCCGACCAGCTTGCCCTGTACCTTGACACGGTCAGGGCCAAAAATTCGGGTTTCATAGGCCGGGTTGGCTGCTTCGAGCGCAATGGATGCGCCCTTGCGGCGGAAGCGCTTCAAAGTGGCCTCTTCCTCGTCCACCAGGGCCACGATGATTTCGCCCGGCGTCGCCGAATTGGCATTACGGATGATGACCGTGTCGCCATCGAAAATGCCGGCCTCGATCATCGAATCGCCCTTGACCTCGAGCGCGTAGTGTTCGCCGCCTGAAATCATGTCCGGCGGTACCGAGATGGAGTGGGTCTTGTGCTGTATGGCGTCTATTGGAACACCGGCGGCAATGCGGCCCATGACCGGAATGGAAACCGCTGCCGCTGCATCGTCGTCATTGCTTGCCGCTTGCAGGCGGGAAGGTTCCTTGGCCGGGCGCCCGAGGCTTCCCTGAATGACGCTGGGAGAGAATTTCCTCGCTGCATTGAGGCCGGGCGCAATCGAATCCGGCAGGCGCAATACTTCAAGCGCGCGCGCCCGGTTTGGCAGCCTGCGGATAAAACCGCGCTCCTCAAGCGCCGTGATCAGCCGATGGATGCCGGACTTGGAGGCAAGGTCGAGCGCCTCCTTCATCTCGTCGAAAGACGGCGGGATTCCACTCTCTTTCAGTCTCTCGTGAATGAAGAGAAGAAGTTCATGTTGCTTGCGCGTCAGCATTGCGGCCCCCGGTCGCGGTAGAGTCCAGAATCGGAAAACAAACCCGGAACAAACACTATCTGTTCCAGTTGTGTTCCGCAACCGTTTAAAGTTTAATGAATATGTTGATGATTTGTTCAGTTTAAGCAGAGGACGCGGCAGGGTGTGCCTGCCTCGGCGGCCGGCGAGAATGGTTCGCGCACGATGAGGCAACCGGCTGTCGCCATGGTGCGCAGCATCGAGGAATCCTGCACGTTGAAAGGCGTTGCAACCAGCGCGCTGCCTTGCCGATCCAGCGAAGCGCGAATGTAGTCCTGACGTTGATCGTTTGCGGCCATCGGCGACCCGAGCAAGGCTTCACGAATGTTCTGGCGGAAGGGGCGGCCGCCGAGCCGGGCGAGCACAGGTTTCAGGAAAAGCTGGGAGCAGACAAGGCTGGCGACTGGGTTGCCGGGCAGACCGATGCAACGGATATTGCCCAAGCGCCCGAACATCAGGGGTTTGCCGGGACGCATGGCGATTTTCCAGAAATCGAGCGTCATGCCTTCGCCGGTGAGAACGCCGTGTACAAGGTCGTGGTCGCCGACAGATGCGCCACCCATCGTTACGATGACATCGGCTTTGGCCGCAACGGCTTGTTTTACCAGCGCGGCTATAGCTTCCTTGCGGTCAGCCGCGATGCCGAGATCGAGCGCGCGTGCGCCGACCGACAGGGCGGACCCCATGACGCCATAAGCGTTTGAGGAAATGATCTGGCCGGGCCCCGGTTCACTGCCCGGAACAAGCAGTTCGTCGCCAGTGGCGATGATGGCAACCAAGGGCTTGCGCACGACATCAAGGTGCGAGCGATTTGCCGATGCAGCAAGCGACAAGGCGCTCGCGCCAAGCAGGTGGCCCTGTTCCAGCAGGGTGTCGCCTGCGACAAAATCAAGCCCGGCACGCCTGACATTTGCACCGCTGCGGGTAGGTTCGGCGATTTCGATACGGCCGTCCGCCAGACCGCTGACGTTTTCCTGGATGACGACGGTGTCTGTTCCGTCAGGCAATGGCGCGCCGGTGAAAATGCGTGCGGCTTCGCCGCTTGCGACCGTGCCCGCAAAGTTGTGGCCAGCCGCGACTTCCCCGATGACTTTCAGCCGGGCAGGTGCGGTAGCGATGTCCGCGCCGCGCACCGCGTACCCGTCCATTGCGGAAGCTGCGAAAGGCGGCTGGGTGCGCAAGGCAATGACCGGCTCCGCCAGCACCCTGTCATAGGCATCGGCCAGTGCGACGCTTTCGGATGGGAGCGGCTCGACGTCTTCAAGAAGGCGCTTGAGGGCCTGGTCGACCGGCAGAAGGGCCATGTCACGCCTCCGATTTGTAGTCGCCGGATTTGCCGCCGGTCTTTTCCACCAAACGTACGCCCGAGATGACCATGCCGCGATCCACCGCCTTGGCCATGTCGTAGATGGTCAGGCAGGCGACGGATGCGGCAGTGAGCGCTTCCATCTCGACGCCGGTCTTGCCGGTGACGCGCGCAAGGGCCGTGACCTTCAGGCCGGGCAAAGCGTGGTCGGGCTCGATATCCACCGACACTTTGGTGAGCAGGAGCGGATGGCAGAGCGGGATCAGTTCATGCGCCTTTTTAGCGGCCATGATGCCGGCGATGCGCGCGGTGCCAAGCACGTCGCCCTTCTTGGCATTGCCTGCGAGGATCATTGCCAGCGTATCGGCCTGCATGGCGACCGAGCCTTCGGCAATGGCCGTGCGCACCGTTTCGGCCTTGTCGCCGACATCGACCATATGCGCTTCGCCGGATGCGCCGATATGGGTGAGCTTGGGCCCAGTGCTCATAGCCGCGCTGCTTCCGCTGGAACAGGCAGACCGAGCAGCGTACGCGTTGCGCTGGCAACGTCGTCCTGCCGCATCAGGCTTTCGCCGACCAGGAATGTGCCGATGCCGTTATTGGCGAGCCGCCTGCAGTCGGCATTGGTGAAGATGCCGCTTTCGCCGACCAGCAAGCGATCGGCGGGAACCATCGGCGCGAGGCGCTCGGAGGTTTCGAGCGTCGTCTCGAACGTGCGCAGGTTGCGGTTGTTGATGCCAATGAGCCGTGAGGATAGCCTCAGGGCGCGCTCCATTTCAGGCTCGTTGTGAACTTCCACCAGCGCGTCCATGCCAAGCGAGAATGCCGTCTCTTCCAGTTCGCGCGCCATCGCATCATCGACGCTTGCCATGATGATGAGGATGGCGTCGGCACCCCAGGCCCGGGCTTCGTGGACCTGATACGGATCGAACAGGAAATCCTTGCGCAGCGCTGGCAGGGCTACTGCCTTGCGGGCGTTGACCAGATATTCAGGCGCGCCCTGGAAGGACGGCGCATCGGTCAGCACCGAGAGGCAGGCCGCGCCGCCTTCGGCATAGGCTTTCGCCAGCGCCGGCGGATCGAAATCGGCGCGGATCAGGCCCTTGGAGGGGCTGGCCTTCTTGATTTCGGCGATAAGCGCGTATTGGCCAGATGCGGTCTTTGCCTCAAGGGCAGCGAGAAAGCCTCGTGGTGCCACTTCGTCGCGGGCGCGCGCCTTCAATTCCGCCAGCGGCAGGCGCGCCTTGGCGGCAGCGATCTCGTCGCGCTTGTAGGCTTCGATCTTGCGCAGGATGTCGGCCATCGCCCTATCCGTTGGAAACCTTGATGAGCTTGTCCAGGACCTGCAGCGCGCGGCCGCTGTCGATGGCCTCGGCAGCCTTGGCAACGCCGTCGGCGAGCGTCGTGACCTTGCCGGCAACGACAAGTCCGGCCCCGGCGTTCATCAGCACGGTGTCGCGATAGGCTCCGGCAGCGCCGGACAGCATGTCGCGCAGCGCCTTGGCATTGTAGGCGGCGTCGCCGCCGCGCAGGGCTTCCTTCGTGTGCCGCTTCAGGCCGACGCTTTCGGGCGTGAGCGTGAAGGTGCGGGTTTCGCCGCCGACCAGTTCCGCCACCTCGGTTTCGCCGGTCGTGGTGATCTCGTCGTAGCCGTCGCCATGCGCGACCCATGCGTGTTCGGCGCCAAGCGTCTTGAGTGCCTCGGCAACGGGGACGACCCATTCGGGAGAGAACACGCCGACCATCTGGCGCTTGACGCCGGCCGGATTGGACAGCGGCCCGAGCAGGTTGAAGATGGTGCGCGTGCCAAGCTCGACGCGCGTAGGGCCGACATGCTTCATCGCCGGATGGTGGGCCGGTGCGAACATGAAGCCGACGCCGCTTTGCTCGATGCAGCGGGCAATGACTTCGGGGGTGACATCAATCTTGATGCCGAGGCCCATCAAAACGTCTGCCGCACCTGTCTGCGAGGAGAGGCCGCGATTGCCATGCTTGGCAACCGGAACGCCGGAGGCCGCGATGACGAAGGCGGAGGCGCTGGAGATGTTGACGCTGTGCGAGCCGTCGCCGCCGGTGCCGACGATGTCAATGGCGTTTGCGGGGGCCTCGACGCGCAACATCTTGTCGCGCATGGTGGCGACCGCGCCGGAAATCTCGCTGACCGTTTCGCCGCGCACGCGCAGCGCCATCAGGAAACCGCCGATCTGGCCGGGCGTTGCATCGCCCGACATGATGATGTCGAAGGCCTCGCGCGCTTCCTCGAAAGTGAGCGCGCCGCCGGCGGCTACCTTGGCGATATGAGGCTTCAGGCCGTTCATCTGGCGAGCGCCTGGGTGATTGCAACCTGATCGACTTCGACGCTGTACTGCGTCTGCAACTGGGCGACGAGCTGGTCGACAAGATCGTCGCTCATGCCGGAAGCGAAGGACTTGCGGGCATCGTCCTCGATCGAACTTGCCTCAGCTCCTGCCGGCTCGAACACCTGCACGACCTTAAACAGGATCTGGCTGTCATCGGTGGGCGAGGGCACGACACCGGTGCCGCCTTCGGCAACGCCGAACATGGCGGCTGCGCCTTCCTTGCCGAAATCGGCGTCATCGGCAGCGCGCTTCAGGCCGCGCTTGGTCTGCTTTTCAAGGGAGACCTCGGTTGCGATGGCATCGAGGTCGGTGCCGGCCTTGAGGCGCTGCTCAAGCTCGGTTGCCTTGGCGCCAAGACGCTTGGTGGTTTCGGCTGCTGTCCAGTCCGCGACGGCCTTCTGGCGCACTTCGTCGAGCGTGCGGTCATGTGCCGGAGTGATGCCGTTGACCTCGTAGAACAGATAACCATTGTCCTTCGTGGTCAGGCTTTCGTTCTCGACGCCGGTTTCGGCTTCGAAGACGGCCCTGATCAGCTCGGCCGATTCCGGCAGGTCCTTGATGACGGTGCCGTCGGCGGCCTGGCCGGCACGGTCGATGGCATCCACCGTCACGATCTTGAGCTTCTGCTTGGAAGCGGCCTCTTCCATGCTGTCGCCGGCGGCGCGGGCGTCTTCATAGGCGTCGTGGGCATCGAGAAGAACGCGGCTGGCTTCGCCAATGGCGATGTCCTTGCGGATCTGCTCGGAAACCTCTGCGAGCGGCTTTACCACCTCGGGCTTGATCTCGCTGACGCGCAGCAGGACGGGGCCGAAAGCGCCCTTCACCACCTGGCTGACCTGGTTGAGGCCAAGCGCAAAGGCGGCCTCTGCGACGGCTTGGTCGCCGATCTTGTCCTTGGACAGCGTGCCGAGCAGCATGTCGGCCTCGGTCTTGCCCTCGGCAGCGGCGATCTTGTCGAAGGTCGCGCCGGTGTTGAGGGAATCGTGCGCTGCCTTTGCCGCATCCTCCGACTTGAAGACAAGCTGTTCGATCTTGCGCGTCTCGGGCGTCGTATAACGCTCCTTGTTCTTGGTGTAGTCCTCCTCGACCTGCTGATCGGTCACGGAGGTCAGATCCATGATGTCTTCCGGCTCGAGGCGGATGTAGGAGAACTTGCGGTATTCCGGCGCGGCGTACGTCTTCTTGTTTGCTTCGAAATAGGTCGAAAGATCGGTGTCGGACGGGGCCGGGATCGGCTCGACGAGTGACTTCGGCAGCACCAGATAATCGACGGTGCGATCCTCGCCCTGGTAGAGCGCGACGGCCTTGAGGAAGGTGTCAGGCGCCTTCAGGCCATCGGACACGGCTTCGACGATCTGCTGGCGCTTGGCGACCTGCGAACGGTTGAGGAGGTAGTCGTCGGGACGCATGCCGATCTGGCGCAGCACGTAGTCGAAGGTCTGGCGGTCGAACTGGCCGCCGGCTCCCTGGAACGCCGGGTCCTCGCGGGTCAACTGGGCAAGCCTGTCCTTGGAAATGCCGAGGCCCATCTTGCGGGCCTGCTCGTCCAGCAAAGCGCCGGAAACCAGCTGCGACAGGACCTGATTGCCGAGACCGAAGGCGTTGGCCTGTTCCTGCGTCAACCGCTGGCCGAACTGCTGCGATACGAGGTTGACCTGCCGGTCGTAGGCGAGGCGGTAGTCGTTGACGGAAACCGTGGTGCCGCCGACCGTGACGACGGATTCGTGGCCGCCGATGACGCCCGAAATCTGGCCCGAGATGCCCCACACGGCAAAGCTCAGCACCAAGACAAGAAGGAGACCCTTGGAGACCCAGGTATTCGCCGCATTTCTTAAGCTACTGAGCATGATCACGTCCGGTTTCAGCTATTGGAAGGGCAATAGCGTCCTTCTCCGCCAGTGTCGATTGCTTTGTGGTTTGATTTTGGTACTGAGTGTGCGCATCACGGACCAGTTGGAGAATGAAACGCCATGACGCCAGGAATTCGCCCGCTTGTGGCCGGCAACTGGAAAATGAACGGCACCAGCGCCTCGCTCAACGAACTGAGGTCGATAGGCAATGGCTTCATGGGCGGGCTGGACGCGCAGACGGAAGCGCTCATCTGCGTGCCGGCGACGCTGTTGACGCGCGCCGCCGAAATCCTCTCGCGCACGCCGGTTCATACAGGCGCGGAAGATTGCCACGCCAAGGAGAGCGGCGCGCACACTGGTGACATTTCGGCAGAAATGATCAAGGACGCAGGCGCCAGCCATGTCATCGTCGGTCACTCCGAGCGGCGCACCGATCATGGCGAGGACGACGCCACCGTTGAGGCCAAGGCGGTTGCAGCATGGCGCGCCGGGCTCGTTGCCATCATCTGCATCGGCGAGACGCGGGCCGAGCGCGAGGCCGGAGCCACGCTCGACGTGCTGTCACGCCAGATCGAGGGATCGGTGCCGGCCAGTGCCACGGCGGCCAACACTGTCGTTGCCTACGAGCCCGTCTGGGCGATCGGCACGGGGCTGACGCCCACGGCAGACGATGTCGCCAAGGCGCATGCGCACATCCGGGCACGGCTGGCCGACAGGCTGGGCGAGATTGCCGACGGCGTACGCATTCTCTATGGCGGTTCGGTCAAGCCGTCGAACGCAGTCGAGCTTCTCGGCGTGGCGAATGTCGACGGGGCTCTCGTCGGTGGTGCGAGCCTGAAAGCGGCGGATTTTCTAGGCATAGCCGAAGCCTACAACCAGATGTGATCGGCCGGTTCTAAAGCACGGCGCGAACTATGCAGCATTGATGTCCTTGCCCTTGCGGATGCTTGCAAAGCGGGGGTGAGGCACCATATTCCTGGCGCGGGCTTGGAAATGCCATCAAAGCATTGTATTGAGCCGCCTCCAAAGAGCAGCCGCATCCCTGGCTGCCAGGCATTGCCAAGGTAGATTATGGAAACGGTACTTATTGTCATCCACCTGATGATCGTGCTCGCCCTTGTCGGCGTCGTGCTGGTGCAGCGCTCCGAAGGTGGTGGCCTCGACATCGGCGGCGGTTCGGGCTTCATGACGGCACGCGGTGCCGCGAACGCCTTGACGCGGGCGACGGCCATTCTCGCGGCGGCGTTCTTTGCGACTTCGTTGCTGCTTTCCATTCTTGCGCGCTATGGCGACAAGCCGACTGACATTCTGGACCGCGCGCCTGCTACGCAGGGCACCACCCAGGGCAACGGCGTCCTCGACCAGCTTCCCGGCACGACCGCTCCGGCTGCCCCGGCGGCACCTTCGTCGACGAACGGTGCAGCGGCTCCGGCTCCTGCCGAAGCGCCTGCCAGCAGTGCTGCGCCGGCAGCTGATTCGGCAACGACGCCTGCTCCGGCAGAGCCTGCCCAGCCGATGGCGCCGCAGGTTCCCAACAACTAACAGGCCTCTTTCTGTATTAGGTTTGCGGCAACTGTTGTTCTTTGAACACAGTTGCCGCAAATGCGTTCGGGGGCAGGCGATCGCCGGGCCGGACTGGTTTGTGCCGCTTGAGAAAACCACGTCTATTCGATTATAGCAGGGCTGCGGTGGATGCGGTGCCTGCGGGGTGCCGAGCAGGGCCGTGGGCAACAAGCTTTTCTTTGATCGGATTTTCGCCATGCAGCTTCGCAGCTTCATTTTAGCTGGCCTGTGCGCCGCTTTTTGCATGGGCGCTCCCGCCTATGCGGCAACGCCGGCTTCAACCGCGGCAGCTCCGGCTGCTGCAACCACCGATGTGATTAGCGTTGCGGCCAAGAGCCCGACCGCTGAACTGCGCGTTCTGAAGAAGAAAAAGAAGCCGACCGACGAAGACCTGGCTCGGATCAAGGAACTCGAAGCCAAGATCAAGGCCGACCAGGCTGCCGCCAAGGTGAAGATGCTGGAAGCCAAGAAGCAGGCCATGCGCGACTCGGCCAAGGCCAAGGCAGATGCTTCGCGTCAGGCGTTTCTCGACAAGAAGGGCCAGAAGCCCGCTACCAAAGTTGCGGAAGCCAAGCCAGCCAAGCCGGCCAAGGTTGTCGAGCCGGTGGAGCCGATCCAGCAGGCTGAAGAGCCTATCCCCGCCGAGGCGATGAATGTTGCGCTCACCGGCAACAATGGCGAGCTGCGCAGCGAGCCGAAGCCGGGCGAGAAGCAGGTGAGAAGCAGCGGCGGCCTGTTTGCCGGCCTCTTTGGCGGCGCCACGCCATCGTCAACGATGCTGCCGGAAACGCGTGCCCTGGATTCGGTGTTGCGCCAGCAGCAGGCCAAGAAGCAGTTCAAGGTCAAGTCCGAGTTCGAGCCGCAGGAAGTGAGCTTCACCGGCTACAAGGCTGGCACGATCGTCATCGATACCAACGAACGCCGTCTCTACCTCGTGGAATCGGCCTTTACCGCCCGCCGCTATGCGATTGCGGTTGGCCGCGAGGGGTTGCAGTTCAAGGGTTCGACCACCGTTGGCGACAAGCAGGAGTGGCCGCGCTGGATTCCCACCAAGGAGATGCAGGAACGCGAGCCCAAGAAGTACGGCCAGTACAAGGACGGCATGGCAGGCGGACCGGAGAATCCGTTGGGTGCTCGCGCCATCTACCTTTACGAGGGCAGGAAGGACACGCATCTGCGCATCCACGGCACCAACCAGCCGCAGAGCATCGGAACGAGTGCCTCGAACGGCTGCTTCCGCATGATCAACGACCACGTGATGGATCTGTACCGTCGCGTGAAAATGGGTACCCAGGTCGTCATTCTCTGACGTCCTGATCGATCAAGGCTCAAGGGCCGGCGGCCAGCCGGCCCTTTTGTTTTGAGAACAGTCTTGGCCGGGAAAAACCACGCGCGGCGGTTTTTCCACTGGCGGAATCAGTCCGGCCGCGCTAAGCGATGGTTCCCATGGCGCGATATGTATTCATCACCGGCGGCGTGGTCTCCTCCCTTGGAAAAGGCATTGCATCGGCAGCTCTCGGCGCGCTGTTGCAGGCGCGCGGGTACCGCGTGCGGCTCAAGAAGCTCGACCCCTATCTCAACGTAGACCCTGGCACGATGTCGCCGTACCAGCACGGCGAAGTGTTTGTGACCGACGACGGGGCCGAGACCGATCTCGATCTCGGTCACTACGAACGCTTTACGGGGCGGTCTGCCAACAGCCACGACAACATCACGACGGGTCGCATCTACAAGAACATCATCGAGAAGGAGCGCCGCGGCGACTATCTCGGCGCGACCGTTCAGGTGATTCCGCACGTGACCGACGAGATCAAGAACTTCATTACCGACGGCAATGAGGACTATGACTTCGTGCTGTGCGAAATCGGCGGCACGGCCGGCGACATCGAGGCGATGCCGTTCCTCGAAGCGATCCGTCAGCTCGGCAACGACCTGCCGCGCAACAACGCGGTCTATGTGCATCTGACCTTGATGCCCTACATTCCGACCGCTGGTGAATTGAAGACCAAGCCGACGCAGCATTCCGTCAAGGAATTGCGCGGCATCGGCATCGCGCCGGATATCCTGCTCGTGCGTGCCGACCGGCCGATTCCCAAGGAAGAGCGCCGCAAGCTTTCGCTGTTCTGCAACGTGCGGGAATCGGCGGTGATCCAGGCGCTGGATGTCGGCCATATCTATGATGTGCCGATGGCCTATCACAAGGAAGGTCTCGATTCCGAAGTGCTGGCGGCATTCGGCATCGACCCGGCACCGAAGCCGCGCATGGAGCCCTGGCAAGGCGTTTCGGAGCGCATCCACAATCCGGAAGGCGAAGTGACGATTGCAATCGTCGGCAAGTATACCGGCCTCAAGGATGCCTATAAGTCGCTGATCGAGGCGCTGTCCCATGGCGGCCTCGCCAATCGCGTCAAGGTGAAGCTGGACTGGATCGAGAGCGAAATCTTCGAGAAGGAAGATCCTTCGCCTTGGCTGGAAAAGGTGCATGGCATTCTGGTGCCCGGCGGCTTCGGTGAACGCGGTTCGGAAGGCAAGATCATGGCCGCGAAGTTCGCGCGCGAACGCAAGGTGCCGTATTTCGGCATCTGCTTCGGCATGCAGATGGCCTGCATCGAGGCTGCTCGTTCATTGGCCGGCGTGGAGCACGCGTCCTCGACGGAGTTCGGCCCGACCAAGGAGCCGGTCGTCGGCCTGATGACGGAATGGCTGAAGGGCAACATGCTGGAAAAGCGTAAGGAAACCGAGGATCTCGGCGGCACGATGCGGCTGGGCGCCTATGACGCCCGGCTGGCACCGGAGTCCAAGATTGCGGCGATCTATGGCAGCAGCGAGATTTCCGAACGCCACCGCCACCGCTACGAGGTCAACATCGACTACAAGCAGCGGCTGGAAGATTGCGGGCTGGTGTTCGCCGGCATGTCGCCGGATGGCGTGCTGCCGGAAACGGTGGAGTATCCGGACCATCCGTGGTTCATCGGCGTGCAGTATCACCCTGAACTGAAGAGCCGTCCGCTTGAGCCGCATCCGCTTTTTGCTTCGTTCATCGAGGCGGCGGTGGAGCAGAGCCGGCTTGTTTAATCTTCCGGACAAAATACCAAAAGGGCGGGGCCGCTTGCGACCCCGCCCTTTTCAATTCTTGACGGTTTTGCCCGGCAGCGGAAGCCGTCGGGCACGCTGATCAGGCAGCGCGGGCTGCCGGACGCTTGCCACCGAAACGACGCTTGTTGTTGCCCTTGAACGGCTTTGCGCCTTCAGGCTTGCGCTCGCCGTTCGGCTTGCCGGCAAACGGCTTGTCGCCAAACGACTTGGCGCCGGCTGGCTTGCCTCCGAAACGCTTCTTGCCGAAGCCGTTGTTCGGCTTGGCCCCACCAGGCCGCCTGTTGTCGTTACGGTCGTTGGCCGGTTCGAAGGTGCGCTCGTTCTTCTCGCGCGGATCGCGCTGCGGATCGGGGCTGTCCAGATGATCGGCGATCACCGGCAGCTTGGTGCGGATGATGCGTTCGACCTGGCGAAGCTTGGCGTTCTCCGAGGGGTCGACCAGCGTGACGGCGACGCCGTCCTGACCGTTGCGGCCGGTGCGGCCGATGCGGTGGACGTAGCTTTCGGCCTCGTCCGGCAGGTCGAAATTGACGACATGGCTGATGCCGGGAACGTCAATGCCGCGCGCGGCGATGTCGGTGGCAACGAGAATGCGCACCGAGCCGGCACGGAACTCGTTCAGCGCCTTTTGGCGGGCGTTCTGCGACTTGTTGCCGTGGATGACGGCGGCGTTGAAGCCGTCGCGCTCCAGATCGCGCACGACGCGGTCGGCGCCATGCTTTGTGCGGGCGAACACGATGACGGAGCGCATCGTGTCGTCGGCCAGCATCCTGGAAAGGACCTGACGCTTCTGCTTGGTGCGGGCAAAGACGACGCCCTGCACGATTTCCGCTGCAGCGGTACTTTGCGGGGCGACTTCGACCCGAACCGGGTTCTTCAGGAGGCCCTTCGCCAGATCGGCGATTTCGTCGGGCATCGTAGCGGAGAACAGGGCGGTCTGGCGGTCCGGCGCGGTTGCCTTGGCAATGCGCTTGACGTCGTTGATGAAGCCCATGTCGAGCATGCGGTCGCCTTCGTCGAGCACCAGCCATTTGGTGTCCGCGAGGTTGAGGTCGCCTTCGCGCACCAGATCGGTGAGGCGGCCGGGAGTTGCAACCAGAACATCGACGCCGGGCCCGATCTTCTTGACCTGGCTGAAGCGGGAGACGCCGCCGAGAACCAGCGCAGTCGAAACATGCGCGCCCTTGGCGAGCAGCTTGATGGTGTCCTCGATCTGGACGGCGAGTTCGCGCGTCGGGGCGAGGATCAGCGCACGCGCCGTCTTCGGCCGGCGCTTGGTGCCGAGCGCAATGATCTTGGAGAGGATCGGCAGGGCAAAGGCCGCGGTCTTGCCGGAGCCGGTCTGGGCGATGCCGAGGATGTCACGGCCTTCGAGCTGGGCCGGAATGGCCTGCTCCTGGATCGGCTTCGGTTCGGTGAAGCCGGCGCCGTGGGTGGCCTTCAAAAGCTGGCCGGAAATTCCGAGTTTGGCGAAGCCGGTAAGCTCCGCAGTGTTTTCAATGGTCAAAACAATCTTCTTTCACGCGGCGCATTGGCCGCAAAGGGTTTCGCGACAGGGCGCAACCTGCCGTCGGTAGAGTCTATGTGGAACGACAAGGCGGCGGACGTGACCGTCCGCGCGGCTGCGCTGTCGTGCCCGCAAGTCTTGTCTCGCGGGGCTTTTCGCCGCTTTGCCGAAAGCCGGAAAAGGGAGAAACAGACGCAACCAGTCTCATTCGGGGAGAAAGCCGGCGTACCCGGCCCAAGCGCCTATGGCAGCGCATATGGAGGAGTTCGCCTCAAAATGCAAGGGCTTTCATGCTGCAGTGCAACAAAACCGCTCAAAGGGCGGGGTCGGTACTCGACCAAAGCCACGCTTGCGCTTGGACGGCGGCACCGATACCAACACGCAGAATTTGCCGAAGGGAGTGTCGCGATGAAGGATGTGCTGAAGGAACTTGAACGCCGCCGCGAGATTGCGCGCGCAGGCGGTGGGCCGGCACGCATCGAGGCGCAGCACAAGAAGGGCAAGCTGACGGCGCGCGAGCGCATCGAGATTTTTCTCGACGAAGGCTCGTTCGAGGAGTTCGACATGTATGTCGAGCATCGCTCGACCGATTTCGGCATGGAGAAGTCGAAGGTTGCCGGCGACGGCGTGGTGACGGGTTGGGGCACGATCAACGGTCGCCCGGTCTATCTGTTCGCCAAGGATTTCACCGTGTTCGGCGGGTCGCTTTCCGAGGCGCACGCCGAAAAGGTGGTGAAGGTGCAGGAAATGGCGCTGCGCAACCGCGCGCCGATCATCGGTCTTTACGATGCCGGCGGCGCGCGCATCCAGGAAGGCGTGGCAGCACTTGGCGGCTACGCCGAAATCTTCCAGCGCAACGTGCTGGCATCGGGGGTGATTCCGCAGATTTCGGTGATCATGGGGCCGTGCGCGGGCGGCGACGTCTATTCGCCGGCGATGACCGACTTCATCTTCATGGTGCGCGACACTTCCTACATGTTCGTGACCGGGCCGGACGTGGTCAAGACGGTGACCAACGAGACCGTGACGGCAGAAGAACTGGGCGGCGCTTCGGTGCACACCACCAAGTCGTCGATTGCCGACGGCGCCTATGACAACGACGTCGAGGCGCTGTTGCAGATGCGCCGGCTGATCGACCTCTTGCCCGCCTCCAACACCGCCGAGACGCCCGAGATCGAATGCTTCCAGTCGGTGACGGAGCATGACCTTTCGCTGGATCGGCTCATCCCGGACAATGCGAACAAGCCCTACGACATCAAGGAACTGATCCTCAAGACGATCGATGAGGGCGATTTCTTCGAAATCCAGCCGAGCTTTGCGAAGAACATCGTGACCGGCTTTGGGCGGGTGGAAGGGCGCACGGTCGGCTTCGTCGCCAACCAGCCGATGGTGCTGGCGGGCGTGCTCGATTCGGATGCCAGCCGCAAGGCGGCGCGGTTCGTGCGCTTCTGCGACTGTTTCAATATCCCAATCGTCACCTTCGTCGATGTGCCGGGCTTCCTGCCGGGTACGGCGCAGGAATATGGTGGCTTGATCAAACATGGCGCCAAGCTCTTGTTCGCCTATGCCGAGGCAACCGTGCCGAAGATCACCGTCATCACGCGCAAGGCTTATGGCGGGGCCTATGACGTGATGGCCTCGAAGCATCTGCGCGGCGACATGAACTACGCATGGCCGACGGCGCAGATCGCTGTGATGGGTGCCAAGGGTGCGGTCGAGATCATCTACCGCAAGGATATTGGCGATGCCGACAAGATCGCGGCGCATACGGCGGCCTACGAGGACCGCTTCCTGTCGCCGTTCGTTGCAGCCGAGCGCGGATATGTGGACGAGGTGATCATGCCGCACTCGACCCGCCGACGAGTGGCGCGGGCGCTGAGGATGCTGCGCAACAAGGATCTGAGCAATCCCTGGAAGAAGCACGACAACATTCCACTGTAGGATTCAGGTGATCGCGGCCTGCGAACGAAACCTTCCTGCGCTTCCGGTACTCGTGTACTTTTATGTACATTGTGCTCCGGTTCTCGGAAGGCACCATTCTCGGCAGGCGCTGACCTGAATCCAAGCGCATTGCAATCTGCGAACAGCGCGGGCCTGCTAGCGATCAGCGGTTTCGGTCTTTTTCCGAGGGACTTTTCGGCCGAAGCTCAAGGGGCGTGATTTCCAGCCTGTCAGCGTGGAAATCAGCCAGTGGCGCACTGGTTGCGGCATGATGCTGGCAAATTTCAACCCCCATACCAGCCGGCGAGGGAAGGCGATCTCGAAACCGCCCGAGTTGATGCCCTTGAACAAGCGGCGTGCCGCTTCGCCAGCAGGCATCATGGCAGGCAGCGAGGGGGCGGTCTGCTTGAGCAGCGGCGTATCGACAAAGCCGGGATTGGCGACCTGGATGCGGATGTTGATCTTGTCGAAGTCGTATTTCAGCGCCTGCGCCATGACGTTGAGCGCCGCCTTGGAGGCACCGTAGGCGGCAGTGGTCGGCCAGCCGAACCACGAACTGATCGAGCCGACGAGGAGCACGTGGCCCTTTCCGCGCGCCTGCATGGCCCGGACCGTGGGAACGAGGCCGTTGACCACGCCCAGCACATTCACCTCAAACGTGCGGCGGAACTTGCGCACCGACATGTTTTCGCCGGCCATCGGGATGTATGCGCCCGCGTTGAAGATGGCGAGCGTGATCGGGCCGACGCGGCCTTCGATGGCGGCCACTGTGTCGGCCATGCGGACTTCGTCGGCAACGTCGCAAGGGAAAGAGAGGATCTTGCCCGGTAGTGAAGCCGCCTCGGCGATCAGCATGTCGATGGGATCGCCCTCGCGTGCTGTGACCGCGACGGTGTAGCCTGCGCTGGCGAGTTCCTTGGCGAGAGCCCTGCCTATTCCTGAACTGCCGCCGGTAATCCAGGCGACGCCGTCCTGGGAGCTGGCCCGATAAAGTTTCATTCAACTTCCCGTTGCTTGCTGGGCGAAGGTCTAAACAGGCGAATGTGGAAAGGGAAGGGCGCGACGCGGGAAATCCCGATCACGGTATCGACTTTCGGCTACTGGACGCCGGCAAAGCCGGAATGCGACTGGTCCAGGCAAAATCGTGCCTTGAAACGTGGCGTTCACATTTCTAGGGTTTGGCCGCACGCAGACAATGAGGAATTCCAATGCACCGTTCGGTGATCGAGGCTATCGGCAACACTCCCTTGATAAAGCTGAGGCGCGCCTCCGAGGAGACGGGTTGCGAAATCCTGGGCAAGGCCGAGTTCATGAATCCCGGCCAGTCGGTCAAGGACCGCGCCGGCCTGTTTATCATCCGCGATGCGGAAAAGCGCGGACTGCTCCAGCCGGGTGGCGTGATCGTGGAGGGGACGGCTGGTAACACTGGCATTGGCCTGACGCTGGTGGCCAAGGCGCTTGGCTATCGCACGGTGATCGTGATCCCCGAAACGCAAAGTCAGGAAAAGAAGGATACGATCCGCCTGCTTGGCGCCGAACTGATCGAAGTGCCGGCAGTGCCCTACAAGAACCCCAACAACTACGTGAAGCTTTCGGGGCGGCTGGCCGAACAGGTGGCAAAGACGGAAGCGAACGGTGCGATCTGGGCAAACCAGTTCGACAACGTTGCCAACCGTGACGGCCATGTCGATACGACCGCCAAGGAAATCTGGGAGCAGACCGGCGGCAAGGTGGATGGGTTCGTTTCGGCCGTGGGCTCGGGCGGCACGCTGGCGGGCATCGCCGAAGGGTTGAGGAAGCGCGGCAAGAACGTGAAGATCGCGCTGGCCGATCCGCTGGGCGCAGCACTTTATTCGTACTACACCGACGGCGTACTGAAGTCGGAAGGCAGTTCGATCACCGAGGGTATCGGGCAGGGCCGCATTACCGCCAACCTGGAAGGTTTTGCGCCCGATCTCTCCTATCAGATTCCCGATGAGGAGGCGCTGCCGATCGTCTTTGACCTGATCCAGGAAGAGGGCCTGTGCGTGGGTGGCTCGACCGGCATCAACATCGCGGGCGCGATCCGGCTGGCGAAGGAAATGGGTCCGGGACACACGATTGTGACAATCCTCGCGGACTTCGGTACGCGCTACCAGTCGAAGCTGTTCAATCCGGAATTCCTGCGGGGCAAGAACCTGCCTGTGCCCGGTTGGATGGAAGGTAAAAGCGACATCAGCGTGCCGTATGAACAGGTCGCATGATGGGGCATAAGACCGAGACGCTGTTTCGAGCCGATTCCTATCTGACCGAGGCCGCAGCCAGCGTCGTAGCCGTCAACGAACGTGGCGGCGTCATTCTCGACAAGACGATTTTCTATGCGACTTCGGGCGGGCAGCCGGGCGATACCGGCTATCTCGAACGGGCAGACGGCAGCCGTATCGCGATTGCGGCAACAATCACCGGTGAGACCAAGGACGAAATCATCCATGTTCCCGCCCCGGAGCAAGCGGTGGCGGCGATCGGTGAGCAACTGAAACTGGTTATCGACTGGCCGCGACGGCATTTGCTGATGCGGATGCACACGGCCTGCCATTTGCTTACGGTTGTCTGTCCCTATCCGATCACTGGCGCTGCGGTATCGGAGGATGATTCCCGCGTCGATTTCGATATTCCGGACACGGGGTTCAGCAAGGAAGACGTGACGGCCAGGCTGATGGAACTGGTTCATGCCGATCATCCGGTTTTCATCCGGGAGATCAGCGACGAGGAACTGGCGGCCAATCCGGGACTGGTGAAGTCGAAGAACGTCAGGCCGCCGAGCGGAACCGGCAGTATAAGACTGGTGTGCATAGGCAAGGACGGCGGCATAGACAGCCAACCTTGCGGCGGCACGCATGTGAAAAGCACAGCGGAAGTGGGCGAGATCCACATCGGCAAGATTGAAAAGAAGGGCCGTGAGAACCGGCGTTTCCGCATCCGTTTCGGGCCGCAGCCTGCTACTTGACCACAAACCCATTCCGCGCACAGTTTCTTGCGACAAGAGGAGACCACATGGCCGAGGACAGCCCGTTCACCGTTGACGCCGATTGGTTGCAGGAGCGGCTTGGCGAGCCCGGGATAACCATTGTCGATGCCTCGTGGTACTTGCCGGCGCAAAAGCGCAACGCCCGTGGCGAATATGAAGCCGGGCACATTCCGGGCGCGGTGTTCTTCGACCAGGATGCGGTGTCGGACAATTCATCCAACCTGCCGCATACGCTGCCTTCGCCGCAGGATTTCGCCCGCTTCGTCGGCACGCTGGGCATTTCGGCGGACGACACCATCGTCGTCTATGACGGCCCCGGTTTCTTTTCAGCACCTCGGGCTTGGTGGATGTTCAGGGTGATGGGGGTGTTCCAGGTCTATGTGCTGGACGGCGGGTTCGACGGCTGGAAGGGATCGGGCCGACCGGTTACCGCAGACATCACCAAGATTGCGCCTTGCATCTTCCACGCCGAGTTCGACGAGGCCCGTGTTGCCAGCCTTGCCGACATGCGCCGCATCGTCGAGACCAGGGAAAGCCAGATTGCCGACGCCCGCGGGGCGGGGCGTTTTGCCGGCACCGAGCCGGAGCCTAGGGCAGGCGTCCGCTCCGGCCATATGCCCGGCGCGCGCAACGTTCCGGTGTCGGTGCTTTCGGAGAACGGCCAGTTGCTGCCCAAGGCGCGCCTGCGCGAGATATTCGAGGGAGCCGGCATCGACCTTTCGAAGCCGGTCGTGACGTCGTGCGGTTCCGGCGTGACCGCTGCCGCGATCACTCTCGCGCTGGAGACGCTCGGCCACACCGACAATCGCCTCTACGACGGCTCGTGGACCGAATGGGGCGGGTTGGCAGATACGCCAGTCGCAACCGGCAAGGATTGATCTTCATGGATGAAGGCGTTCCTGACAGCATCGAAGTGACGGTTACGTTCCTTGAGATGGATGCTCCGCCGGCTTATCCGCCGACGGTGCCTTACAACCGGCAGATCGCCTTGCTGAGGGCAAAGGAGATGCCGCTGCATTTCTACCGCTACCTGGCAGACCGGGTGGGCAGGAAATGGCACTGGGTGAACATACTGCGCATGAGCGACGAGGAACTGGCTGCCGGCATTCATCACGAGGACCGCGAGATCAGCGTGCTTTACCTCGACGGCTCGCCGGCCGGATTCTTCGACCTCAAGCCGCACCTGCCCGACGAGGTGGAGCTTGCCTATTTCGGCATGATGGACCATGCCACCGGACAAGGACTGGGGCGTTGGTTCCTTGGCACCGCGATCTCTGCCTGCTGGGCGCTGGGGCCGAAGCGGGTGACGGTGCAGACTTGTACGCTGGACCATCCGGCAGCACTGCCGCTTTACCAGAAGCTGGGGTTCAAGCCGGTGGGGCAGAAGAAAGAGATCGTGCATCCGATGCCCTTTGCCGAGCGCTCGGCAAGCGTGATGCGACCCTGAACGAGCCGTTCATTCCTGTTTCAGATTTGCTTTGCAATGTTGTTCGCATGAACGAACCGGCGGGGTGCCGGGGTGACGAGAAGGAGAACATCATGCTGAACCGCCGTACCGTTGCGACTGGACTGCTTGCTGCCCTGATGATGCCGGGCGTGGCATTTGCCCAGGCGACCACGCCTTCGGCGACGCAGATCGAACGCCAGCTCGAAGTTGCGCCGCGCATCCAGTTGCAGCCCAATAAGCGGGTGACGGTGCGTGAGTTCAAGCGTCGCCCGGATCTGCGGCGCGCGGCACCTTCAATCGACATCCAGTCGATCAATTTCGAGTTCGGCTCGGCGGAAATTCCGTTCTCCCAGTACCGTAAGGTCGAGAACATCGCGGATGGACTGAACCGCATTCTGCGGCGCGACCGGCGTGCGACGATATTGATCGAGGGACATACCGATGCCGTTGGTTCGTTTGCCTCCAACCAGGTGCTTTCCGAGCGCCGCGCCGACTCGCTGAAGCGTGTGCTGGTTCGCGAGTTTGGTGTTCCCTCACGGTCGCTGGAGACGGTCGGATACGGCGAGGAATTCCTGCTGGTGCCGACGCAGAACGAAAACTGGCGCAACCGTCGCGTGACCTTGCGGCGCATCGACAGCTTCCTGCGGTGACGCACTAATAGGGGTTGCCGAGTGAGGCGACCGACCGTTCTGGCACAACAACCTATCAAGGGCCCGGCTTGACTAGCCGGGCCCTATTGGTTTCCCGTGCTGGCAAATCTGAAAGATGTGAAAGGAACGGGAATGGCGATCCGGGTGGTCATGGCTGGAGCGACGGGGTGGGTCGGCAAGGCGCTCATCCCCGCCATCATTGCGCAAAAGGACTTTACGCTAGCCGGGGCTGTCTCGCGCAGCGCAGCTGGCCAGGATGCGGGCAGCGCAGTTGGGATAGATGCGAACGGCGTTGTCGTGGCCGGTTCGCTGGAAAAGGCGCTCGGCGCCCCGTCCGATGTGGTGGTCGACTACACCAAGCCGAATGTCGTGAAGGCAAACACCTTGCTGGCGATTTCAAAGGGCCGACACGTGGTGATCGGCACCTCCGGGTTGGGGGCGTCGGATTACGCGGAAATCGATGCGGCGGCCCGCGCCAACGGCGTCGGCGTGCTGGCGGCCGGCAATTTTTCCATCACTGCCACGCTGATGAAGCGATTTGCCTTGATGGCAGCGAAGTACGTGCCAGATGTCGAGGTGATCGACTATGCCAGCGCCAAGAAGCCGGACGCTCCGTCAGGTACGGCGCGCGAACTGGCAGAGGCATTGGCAGAGGTTCGCGGAAAATCATCCGCGCGGCCCAAGGCCGAAGTCTCCGGCGTGCCGGAAACGCGCGGCGGTACGGTAGGCGCCGGCGAGGGCGTGCAGGTGCATGCGCTGAGGCTGCCGTCCTACATCCTTTCCTGCGAAGCGCTGTTCGGCCTGCCGGACGAGCGCCTGACGATCCGCCACGATGCCGGATCGTCGGCTGCGCCTTATGTCGCCGGGACACTGCTGGCCATCCGGCGCGTTGGCAGCATCAAGGGACTGGTGCGCGGGCTGGATGCGCTGATGGACTGAGGGTGCGAGGAAACGAACCGTTAACCATCGCGGCCGCAGTATGATTTTGCCTGTCGTATTGCCGTAACATTGCTTCGGTAGAACGCAGGTGTCGACTGGATGCCGACCGCGGATGGACCGGCGGCAGACCTCGACAGACGAGGAAGCGGGGCTTGTGCTCCGCTTTTTTGTTTTTGGCCCTTGGAGGGGTATCCACGCGGTCCTGAGCGGTGAGCCAGCCGCCGTGGAACGTGGTTTCTGCGTTACGTGCTGCGCGGAATCACGTAATGAGGGGCGAAACCCTCCGTGAGACCGGCATGCCACGCATTTCCTACGTGAACGGGCGTTACGTCGCCCATAGAGACGCTTCGGTGCATATCGAGGATCGCGGCTATCAGTTCGGTGACGGCGTCTACGAAGTCTGCGAGATTTCGCGCGGTTTCATCGTCGATATGACCCGGCACCTCGATCGGCTGAACCGCTCGCTGACTGAGCTTTCCATCGCCTGGCCGATGACGCGGAACGCGCTCATGGTCGTCATACGCGAGGTCATTCGGCGCAACCGGGTGGTGAACGGCCTCGTCTATGTGCAGGTGACGCGGGGCGTTGCCAGCCGCGACTTTGTTTTCCCGCCGTCTGATCTTCAGCCTTCGCTGGTGGTGATTGCGCGCAAGGTGGACGTGACCACTGTTGCGAAGAAGGTCGAGAACGGCCTGAAAGTCATTACCGTGCCGGAGAATCGCTGGGACCGCGTCGACATCAAGTCGACCGGGCTGCTGCCGAACGTGCTTGCCAAGCAGAAGGCAAAGGAAGCTGGCTGCCAGGAGGCGTGGTTTGTCGATACCGAGGGCAAGGTGAAGGAAGGCGGCTCGTCCAACGCGTGGATCGTCACCAAGGATGGCGTGCTGGTGACCCGGCCGGCCGACCACGGCATTTTGCGGGGCATCACGCGCACGACGCTTTTCGATGTCGCAACCAAGCTTGGCTACAAGATAGAAGAACGCGGATTTAGCGTGGCCGAGGCCAAAGCTGCGCGCGAGGTGTTCCTGTCTTCAGCCACCACAATTGCGATGCCGATAGTTGAAATCGACGGCCAACCGGTTGCGAATGGCCATCCTGGCACTATAACACTTTCATTGCGGCAGGCATTTTTTGACATTGCGGAAAAAAGTCCGGCCTGATAACCGCAAAGGTGGAAACAACAGAAATATATCTCGTTCTGCTTGTCGTCCCAGACGGCAAGGGCGTTTGCGAGCTTGACATGCGCTTCTTATTTTGGCGCACTGACTCGCAAATGGAAGGGGATCCGGCGGGAAGATAAGAACAATGGCGGAACGTTCGCAAAATCTTCAGGACCTGTTCCTGAATTCTGTTCGCAAGAGCAAAAACCCACTTACCATTTTCCTGATAAACGGCGTGAAGCTGACCGGTGTGGTGACCTCGTTCGACAATTTCTGCGTCCTTCTGCGGCGCGACGGTCACTCCCAGCTTGTCTACAAGCACGCCATTTCCACGATCATGCCGAGCCAGCCGGTTCAGATGTTCGATGGCGAGGAAAGCCAGGGCGGCTGATTGGCACGTACTGACGACGCGGCGGGAAAATCCGGAACGCGACCTGACAGCAATGGCGGGGATGGCAAGAAGGCGCCAACCCGCGCCGTTGTCATTGTGCCCGTGGTTACCCGCGCCACTGCGGACGATGGCGGCCGGCCACGCCTGAGCAGGTCTCCCGAAGCTCGACACGACGAAGCAGTTGGGTTGACGCGGGCCATCGATCTCGAGCCTGTTCATTCTGCCGTGGTCACCGTCAACGACCCGCGCCCGGCGACATTGCTCGGCAGTGGCAAGGTGGCCGAGTTCGCTGATATCGTGAAGGACAAGCACGCGGAACTGGTCATCGTCGACCATCCGCTAACGCCGGTGCAGCAGCGCAATCTCGAGAAGGAAATGAACGTCAAGGTGCTCGACCGCACCGGACTTATCCTCGAGATTTTCGGTGAGCGCGCCCGCACCAAGGAAGGCACGCTGCAGGTCGAACTGGCGCATCTGAATTATCAGAAGGGCCGGCTGGTTCGGAGCTGGACCCACCTTGAACGGCAGCGCGGCGGCGCGGGTTTCCTTGGCGGTCCGGGCGAAACGCAGATCGAGGCCGACCGGCGCGTTCTGCAGGACAAGATCGTCAAGCTGAAGCGCGAACTGGAGACGGTGCGGCGCACGCGCGACCTGCACCGCGCCAAGCGCAAGAAGGTGCCGTTTCCGGTGGTAGCCATTGTTGGCTACACCAATGCCGGCAAGTCTACGCTGTTCAACAAGCTGACCGGGGCAGGGGTGCTTGCCGAGGACATGCTGTTTGCAACGCTCGACCCGACGCTGAGGCGCTTGCGCCTGCCGCACGGGACGCCTGTGATCTTGTCCGATACGGTGGGGTTCATCTCGGACCTGCCGACACATCTGATTGCCGCGTTTCGTGCGACGCTGGAAGAAGTGGTGGAAGCGGACCTCGTCATCCACCTGCGCGACATTTCCGATCCCGATACCGCAGCGCAGGCGGAAGACGTCGAACGCATTCTCGACGATCTCGGTGTCGATGCGAACGACGACCGGCGGGTGATCGAGGTCTGGAACAAGATCGACTTGTTGGACGAAGGCAACCGCTCGCGGCTTCTGGAAGAGGCGCAGGTTCGCGAAGGTACAAAGCCGATAGCGATCTCGGCCATCACCGGCGAAGGCTTCGAGGCGCTCAAGGAAACGATAGAAGCGCGCGTATCCGGCGAACTGGCGTCGCTCACCGTGACACTGGCTCCAAGCCAGTTCGGAATGGTCGATTGGCTTTACCGCAATGGTGAAGTGACGGCGCGGACGGACAATGAGGACGGCAGCGTGACGATTTCTCTGAGGGCGACCAAGAGCGCTCGCGACGAAATCCAGAACCGGCTGATCCAGGGCAGTTCCAAGAACCAGTAGGTCAGGCTTTGCCTTTGGCCTGCTGCCAAAGGGCTTCCATTTCCTCCAGCGTCGCCGCTTCCAGGGAATGGCCGTTGTCCTTCAATGCCTGCTCGACGTGATGAAAGCGCTGGCGGAACTTGTCGTTGGTGCCGCTGAGCGCCGCTTCCGAATCGAGCTTCAGATGACGGCCAAGGTTGACCAGCGCAAACAGCGTGTCGCCGAATTCATCCTTGATTGAAGCTGTGTCGCCGCTGGCCAGCGCTTCGCGCAATTCTGCGATCTCTTCCTCGATCTTGTCGAGGATCGGCGCTGCCTCGCCCCAGTCGAAGCCGACGCGCGAAGCCTTTTCCTGCAGCTTCAGGGCGCGGGTCAGCGCGGGCAGGTTGACCGGTACGCTGTCGAGATAGCCTTTGCCGTGATCTTCGGGATCGAGGCCGCGCGCAAGCCGCGCCTGGCGCTTCTCGGCCTTCTCCTCGGCCTTGATCTTTTCCCACATGCCCTTGGCCATGCCGGCGCTGCGGGCCTTCTCGTCGCCGAAGACGTGCGGATGGCGGCGGATCATCTTGGTGGTGATGGCCTCGACGACATCGGGAAAGGCAAACTCGTTGGCTTCCTCGGCCATTTGGGCGTGATAGACGACCTGCAACAACAGGTCGCCGAGTTCCTCACGCAGGTCATCGAGATCGCCGCGCTGGATGGCGTCGGCCACCTCATAGGCTTCCTCAATGGTGTAGGGCGCGATGGTATTGAAATCCTGCTCGATATCCCACGGGCAGCCGGTCTTGGGCGCACGAAGCGCGGCCATGATCTCGATAAGCCGGGAAATATCCTTTGAGGGTTTCATCGCCAGGACCTTGCCCTAATCCAGCACCGACACGATGGCCTTGGCCAACCAGTCCAGCTTATCTTCCGGCAAGCCGGCGACGTTGATGCGGCTGTCGCCGACCATATAGACGCCGTGCTCGGTGCGCAGCCGGTCTACCTGGGCTTCGGTCAGGCCGAGGCGCGAGAACATGCCGCGATGGCTGGCGACGAAATCGAAGCGGTCCGAATTCGACTGGCGACGAAGCGCTTCGGAAAAAGCAACGCGAAGCCGCAACATGCGCAGGCGCATTTCCTCAAGTTCGGCCTGCCAGTTGGCCCGCAATTCGGGGTCTGCCAGCACTATGCGCACGGCGGCGGCACCGTGATCCGGCGGCATGGAATACATGGTGCGGGCCGCTGAAAGCACCTGGCTCATGGCAATGTCTGCTTCGGCTCCGGTCTTGCCCATGACGATGGCTGCGCCGACGCGGTCGCGGTAAACGGCGAAGTTCTTCGAGCAACTGGCGGCCACGACCATTTCAGGCACTTTGCCGGCAAGGATGCGCAAGCCCTCGGCATCGGCGTCGAGGCCTTCTCCGAAGCCCTGATAGGCAATGTCCACAAAGGGCAGCAGGCCGCGCTTGACCAGCAGGTCGGCCACCGACTGCCATTGCGCGGCTGAAAGGTTGGCCCCGGTCGGGTTATGGCAGCACCCATGCAGCAACACGATGTCGCCGCTGTTTGCCTGCCCCAGCGCTTCCAGCATCGCCTCGAAGCGCACGGTACCGGAGGCCGCGTCGAAGTAAGGGTATTCGCGAATTTGCAGGCCTGCGCCACGCATCATGGGGATGTGGTTCGGCCATGTCGGATTGGATATCCACACGGTTGCGTCGCTCTTGGTGCGCTTCAGCAGTTCCGCGACGAGGCGCAGTGCGCCCGAACCGCCCGGTGCCTGTGCCGCCCGGATGCGCGACATGTCGGCCTGCTCGCCGAAAACCAATTTCGCAATTGCAGCGTTAAAGTCGATATCACCTGCAAGTCCAAGATATGTCTTCGATTTCTGTTCGTTCAACAGGCGTTTCTCGGCCTCTCGAACAGCGCGCATGACTGGTGTCGCGCCATCGCGATCCTTATAGACGCCAACGCCCAGATCAACCTTGTCGGTTCGTGGGTCGGCACGATAGGCGCTGATCAACGCCAGGATCTTGTCGGCTGGAGCAGCTTGCAGGTCTTCGAACATGATGTGGATTCCGTTCACTGGGCGCCGGAGTGATACGCAAATCACCGGGCAATCGCCAGCGCTTTTCGCTGATCGGAGAGGTTGGGCCACAGCGAAGCAAGGCGTGGCATCGTTGGGCGCGGCCAATATGAACGTCTCTATCAGTGATTGCGAATATACGATATAGTTGCGGGCGTTCCGTGAGGGCTGCGTTCTACGGACGGGACTAGCAATCGAACATGATCATAGCCGCCTGAAGCTGCTTCAGGCGCTTGGGAAGACAGTGACTGCTTTCGCTATTTGAGAGGGGATCGCCATGCGCGCGAAATTCCTCGTCAAGTTGGCGGCAATATCTGTTGTTGCCGCTGGCTCGACGGCTGAAGCTGGGAATGTCGATGTCGCCATCGTGTTTGCCGTCGATGTTTCGGCATCGGTCGGACCTGCGGCTGCCTACATGCAACGCGAGGGGCATGCGGAGGCGCTGAGTTCGCCTGAAACGATGGCCGCCATCGAGATCAACCCTATCGGCTGCATTGCCGTGACATATTTCGAATGGTCAGGCCCCGGCGAATTGCGCACCATCGTGCCATGGTCGACCATTTGCAACGCCGGTGATGCCAAACCCATTGCGTCTGCGATACGCAGGCATGGCTACCAAGGCATGGGTTGCGAACAGAAATGCTCGACCTCGATTTCCTTCGCACTAGACGCTGCCAGAATAATCTTGGACCGTTACACGGGAACCGCGCCGCGCAAGGTCATCGATATTTCCGCAAATGGCACCAACAACGACGGCCTTTCGGTAGAAGTCAGCCGGCAGGAAGTAGTCGATCAGGGCCATACGATAAATGCCATCGCGATCCCGGAACGGACCTATGGGGTGAAGGAAGACCTCTTCGGCTATTTTGCCGAGAAGGTCATTGGCGGTCCTGGCGCATTCGTTATCGAGCCGACAGGTTTGGAGGACTACGGAACGGCACTGCGCCGCAAGCTCGTGCTTGAAATAGCTGATGCGCACGATGCTATGGGAGAGGCAAGGTTGAGCTACAGGCTCAGGAGAGGCGGCGTCGGGCGACGCCAGACCTATTCGCGCACGCCTATGCTTGTGGCAAAGGCGCGCTATCGTCCGGTCACGCCTCGCAACCGGGCTCGCGGATAGGTTTGTTGGTCGTGCCGGCAGTTTACCGGACGGCTGCTACCACTCGGCAAACGAGCCGTCGGCATGCCGCCAGATCGGATTGCGCCAGCGATGGCCTTCCTTGGCGCGCTCCTTGACGTAGTCTTCGTCGACATCGACGCCGAGGCCGGGCCCCGTTGGAATGGCGACGAAGCCGTCTTCGTAGCGGAAAACGTCCTTGTTCTTTGCGTAGTCGATGAGGTCGTTGCCCTTGTTGTAGTGGATGCCGAGGCTCTGTTCCTGGATGAAGGCGTTGTAGGTGACGGCATCGAGCTGCAGGCAAGCGGCAAGGGCGATGGGGCCAAGCGGGCAGTGCGGAGCTACCGCCACGTCGTAGGCTTCAGCCATTGCGGCGATCTTGCGGCATTCGGTGATGCCGCCGGCGTGCGAAAGGTCGGGCTGGATGATGTCGGCGACACCTTCTTCCAGCACGCTCTTGAAATCCCAACGGCTGTAGAGGCGTTCGCCAAGCGCAATCGGCACCGGCGAAAAGGCTGCGATTTCCTTCAACGCCTCGCGACTTTCGCTGAGCACCGGCTCCTCGATGAACATCAGGCGGTAAGGTTCGAGTTCCTTGACGAGGATGCGGGCCATCGGGCGGTGGACGCGGCCATGGAAATCGACCGCGATGCCGATATGCGGACCGACGGCTTCGCGCACGGTTGCGACGCGCTCTACGGCGGCATCGATCTTGTCGTAGCTGTCGACGATCTGGAGTTCCTCGGTGCCGTTCATCTTGAGCGCGGAGAAACCGCGCGCGACGACATCCTGGGCACCCGCAGCAACCTCCGAGGGGCGGTCGCCGCCGATCCATGAATAGACCTTGATGCGATCGCGGCAGCGGCCACCGAGCAATTCGTGCACGGGTACGCCTAATGCGCGGCCCTTGATGTCCCACAGCGCCTGATCGATGCCGGCGATGGCGCTCATCAGGATCGGACCGCCGCGGTAGAAACCGCCACGATACATGACGTTCCAGTGGTCTTCGATGAGGCGAGGGTCCTTGCCGACGAGATAGTCTGCGAATTCATGGACGGCCGCTTCGACGGTCAGCGCGCGGCCTTCGATAACAGGTTCGCCCCAGCCGCTGATGCCTTCATCGGTTTCGATCTTAAGGAACAGCCAGCGCGGCGGAACGATGTAAGTCTTGAGGGCGGTGATCTTCATTTGATCGTATTTCTCCGCAACTTCAGCTCTGCTTGCGGCTCTTGGCCCGCGCAAGGTCGCGGGCGGCCAGATCGAGGATCTCGACCGACGCTTTGCGCGCGGCGACGCCATCACGCATGCGCAGCGCCTCCACGACGCCGAAGTGAGCCTTGACTGCCTCGTCCCGGCGATCGACGGAATTCGCCGTTGCCTCCAGGGCAAAGTTCAACGCCGTTTCGATCAGGCCGCCGATCTGGCGGAAAATCGGATTGTGGCAGGCGCCATAGAGAACCTGGTGGAAGATGGCGTCCGAACGGGCAAAGCGGCTGACGTCGCTGCCGGCATCAGCCATGCCTTTCCATGCCGCTTCCAGATCGGCGATCTCCTGCAGGGAAGCGCGGGTGGCGGCGAGTTCGGCCACCAGCGGCTCGATGGCGCGGCGTGTCTCGAGAATGGAATCGAACAGCTTTGGATCAAGCGTGTTCGGCGCATGCCATTCGAGCACTTGCGGATCGATGATGTTCCAGTTGTCGCGTTCGCAGACGACAGTGCCGATGCGCGGCCGGCTGAGCACGAGCCCCTTGGCGGCGAGCATCTTCAAGGCTTCGCGGATGACGGTGCGGCTGACGCCATATTCGCCGCCCAGATCGTTTTCGCTGGGCAAGGTGGCGGCGGGCGGATAACGGCCGGACAAGATGTCGGCGGCAATGGCGCGAACCACGTCGGGCATCACGCGAGGGCGGCGCGATTTCGGCGCGGTCCCGACGTTAGCCATATCGCTGGCCATTCTTGTTCTCCCCCTGACTTGTTCTGCTCGTTCTTATGCGTGCTGTGTGCACCGGGCAATGTCTCGGCCATCGCGGCCGACATCGTCCCGCTCCTCTGCTTGGGGAAACTAGCTCATTTATCATACAAGTGCAATTGACTGGTATGATAAAAGACGGTACTAACGGATTGTCACACTGGGCTAGCTGCCCGGCGCATTCTGGGAGGAAATCATGCGATTGTTGAATAAGGCGCTCATTGCTGGCGCCCTTGCCGTGCTGTCCGTCACCACCATCGCTTCTGCCTATGCGCAGGAGACCAAGATCGGCTTCATCGTGAAGCAGCCCGAAGAGCCGTGGTTCCAGGACGAGTGGAAGTTTGCCGACCAGGCAGCCAAGGAAAAGGGCTTCACGCTGGTGAAGATCGGCGCCGAGGATGGCGAAAAGCTGATGTCGGCTATCGATAACCTTGGCGCGCAGGGTGCGCAGGGCTTCGTTGTCTGCACGCCGGATGTGAAACTCGGACCTGGTATTGTTGCCAAGGCTGCCGCCAACAACCTGAAGCTGATGACCGTTGACGACCGGCTGGTCGGCGCGGACGGCAAGCCGATTGAAGAAGTGCCGCATATGGGCATCTCCGCCACCAAGATTGGCGAAGCGGTTGGTCAGGCGATTGTCGACGAGATGAAGGCACGCGGCTGGAATGCCGACGAAGTTGGCGCGATCCGCGTTTCCTATGACCAGCTGCCAACGGCGGTTGATCGTGTCGAGGGCGCGATTTCGGTGCTGAAGGCAAACGGCTTCAAGGCCGAGAACATCTTCGACGCTCCGCAGGCCAAGACCGACACCGAAGCAGCGCTCAACGCTGCGACGGTTGTTCTCAACAAGAACGCCAACATCAAGAAGTGGGTGGCGTTCGGCCTTAACGACGAGGCTGTGCTGGGTGCGGTGCGCGCTTCCGAAAGCGTCGGCATTCCGGCGGACGGCATGATCGGCGTCGGCATCGGTGGTGCGGACTCGGCGATCAACGAATTCAAGAAGCCGACCGCTACCGGCTTCGTCGGTTCGGTGATCATCTCGCCGAAGCGCCACGGCTACGAAACCGCGCTCAACATGTATGACTGGGTCGCTAACAACAAGGAGCCGGAGAAGCTGATCCTCACCGCCGGCGCCCTTGCGAAGCGCGGCGACTACGAAGCGGTGCGCAAAGACCTCGGCATCGAGTAAGCTTCTACATTGAACGGTGTCCGGCGGCGGGTTTGCCAATTCCCGCTGCCGGATATGTCGGAGGACCGTCGATGTCGTTTCTCGAATTTTCCCATATTTCCAAGACATATCCCGGCGTCAAAGCCCTGTCCGATGTCTCGTTCAGCGTCGAGAAGGGCGCAGTCCACGGCTTGATGGGCGAGAACGGGGCCGGGAAATCGACGCTGATCCGCGTGCTTTCCGGTGATCAGCAGGCCGATGGCGGCGAGATCACCATAGACGGCCAGGCGCAGAAATATGCGTCCACGCGCGATGCGTTCCATGCCGGCGTGATCGTCATCCACCAGGAGCTGCAGCTCGTCCCCGAACTCACGGTGGCGGAGAATTTGCGGCTCGGCCGGTTCCCTGCCAATGCAGGTGTCATCCAGGCTCGACAGATGTTTTCCGAAGTTGGCGAGAAGCTGAAGTCCGCCGGCATCGACATCGATCCGCGACGGAAGGTCAAGACGCTGTCCATCGGCGAGCGTCAGATGGTCGAGATCGCCAAGGCGATCATGCTCGATGCGCGGGTGATCGCGCTCGATGAGCCGACGTCATCGCTGTCTTCGCGCGAAAGCGAAATCCTCTTTGCCCTGATCGAGCGCCTGCGCGCCGAGGGTAAGGTCATTCTCTATATCTCGCATCGCCTCGACGAGGTGTTCCGCCTTTGCGACAGCCTGACCGTGCTGCGCGACGGCAAGCTTGCGGCTCATCATGCGAGCCTCAGGGACGTCACCCGCGAGCAGGTGGTGGCGGAGATGGTTGGCCGCGAGATTTCCAACGTGTGGGGCTGGCGACCGCGCAAGTTGGGCGAGGTTCGGCTCAAGGTTGATGGAATTTCAGGCGAGAAGCTCAGGCAGCCGGCGAGCTTCGACGTTCATGCCGGCGAAATACTCGGCTTTTTCGGGCTGATCGGAGCGGGGCGTTCGGAGCTGATGCGCCTCGTATACGCCGCCGACGCGGCCACTACCGGCAAGATAACGGTGGATGGCAAGCCGGTGCGCAGCGCCGACCCGCATCAGGCCATCCGGTCGGGCATCGTGCTGTGTTCGGAAGACCGCAAGCACGACGGCATTATCCAGGGGCGTTCGCTGGAGGAGAACATCAACATTTCCTCGCGTCGTCACCATACGCGCTTCGGCATCCTCAATCCGCAAAAGGAGATCGAGGTTGCCGAGACCTTCATCAAGAAGCTGAAGGTGCGAACGCCTTCGCGCAAGCAGGACATCGTCAATCTCTCCGGTGGCAACCAGCAAAAGGTCATCCTTGGCCGCTGGCTTTCGGAAGAGGGGATCAGGGTGCTGATCGTGGATGAGCCGACACGCGGCATCGACGTCGGCGCGAAATCCGAGATCTACCATATCCTCTATCAACTGGCCGAAGACGGCATGGCGATCGTCGTTGTCTCCAGCGAACTTCCGGAAGTGATGGGGATTTGCGACCGCATACTCGTCATGTGCGGCGGGCGCATTTCCGGAGAGCTCAAGCGCGACCAGTTTGCGGAACAGGCGATCCTGGCCGCGGCCTTGCCGGACAAGAAGACCCCAACAGCAATCGCATCTTGAGGATTTCAGGCATGACCAACCAGCTCAAGCGAATCCTGCTCGGCGATCAGGGCCTTGTCGTCATTTTCGTGGTGGCCTTTGCGCTGGTCGCCCTTCTGGTTCCGAATTTCCTGACCGAGCGCAACATACTTGGCCTGCTGCAATCGGTGGTGACGGTGGGCATCGTTGCCTGCACGATGATGTTTTGCCTGGCAGCGCGTGACTTCGACCTGTCGGTCGGCTCAATCGTTGCCTTTGCCGGCATGGTGGCTGTGATGGCCTCCAACGCCACCGGGTCGATTTTCGTCGGTGTGCTGGCCGCGCTACTTTGCGGCTCCATCGTGGGCCTGTTCAATGGATTGGTCATCGCCAAGTTTCGCATCAACGCGCTGATCACCACGTTGGCGACGATGCAGATCGTGCGCGGGCTGGCGCTGATTTCGTCGGACGGCCGCGCCGTCGGCATCAACGATCCGAACTTCTACCAGCTTGCGCTCTCCAAGCTGGTTGGAATTCCGACGCCGATCTGGGTGCTTGCGGTTCTGTTCCTGATCTTCGGCTTCGTGCTGAACCGAACCGTGTTTGGCAAGAACACGCTGGCCATTGGCGGCAATCCCGAAGCCTCGCGTCTTGCGGGCGTCAACGTCGATCGCACCCGCATCTGGATCTTTGCGTTGCAAGGGCTGGTCTGCGGCATTGCGGGCATACTGCTTGCTTCGCGCATTACGTCTGGCCAGCCAAACGCTGCCGTTGGGCTGGAACTCTCGGTCATCTCGGCCTGCGTGCTGGGTGGTGTCTCGCTGGCTGGCGGCCGCGCGACGATGGCAGGCGTGATCGTCGGCGTGATGATCATGGGCATCGCGGAAAATGTCATGAACCTGCTCAACATCCCGGCCTTCTACCAGTACATCGTGCGCGGCGTGATCCTGTTGCTGGCGGTGCTGCTCGACAACCTGCGGTCCAGCGCGCTCGGACGCCGCTGAGCCGTGACATGAGGCGGTTTCTTGAACTTGCCAATGAGCGCCTGTCGCTGCGCGTAAGCGAACGGGGCGGGGCGGTCGTTGATGGCCATACCAGCGATGGCCGTCCGTTCCTGCGACCTTATCGTGGCGAGGAAGACACCTTCGATGTCTTGCGCGGTGCCTGCTTTCCGCTCGTGCCGGTCGGCAACCGTGTTGAGGGAAACGGCTTTGAGATGGGCGGGAAACACTACCGTTTCGAGCCAAACACCGGGGAACCCTTCTATATCCACGGCGACGGCTGGCTCGGCCGGTGGACGGTAGAGGAAAAATCCGAGGTAGGGCTCACTTTGTCCTTTGCCCAGGTTGAGCCGGGGAAGTCGCCGCATGTGTATCGAACCGTGCAGTCGATGAGGCTTGATGGCGCGACCTTGCGCATGGACTTGTCGGTGTTGAATTGCGGGGCCGAGGCGCTGCCATTCGGGATCGGCTTCCATCCTTACTTTCCGAGGAATGCCGGCACGAAGCTTTCCGCTCCTGCCTCCTCGTGGTGGACCGAGGGTGCCGACTATCTGCCGAAAGTGCGCGAGCCAGTTCCGGAGACGGCTGATTTTTCGCGGCTGCGGGAACTGCCTGTTCGCCGGTTGAACAACTGTTTTGAAGGCTGGACGGGTAGGGCGGAGATCGTTTGGCCGGAGACAGGGCTTGGCGCGACGATCGCGGCCGATCCGATATTCTCCAGATATATGCTCTATGCTCCGGCCGAAGATCCTACATTCTTCTGTCTGGAGCCAATGTCGCATGCGCCCAATGCACTCGCCATGGCCGGTCCTGAAGGACTTCATGTGCTTGCGCCGGGTGAAACGCTTTCCGGCGGCTTTTCAATTTCGGTCTTCAATCACGGTGAAGCGCAATGACTGATCGTCTGGATGGCAAGCGGATTTTCCTGACGGGTGCGGCGCAAGGCATCGGGTTGGCTATTGCAGAGGAATGCCTGAAGGAGGGCGCGAAGCTTTTCGTCATCGACCGCGACGGGGCGATGCTGCGCGAGACCGTGGCGGGGTTGAGGGCAGGCGAGGGCACGCTGGCCTCAGCGCAAGCCGACATATCCGATGCGCAGGCAATTGCCGCTGCGATGGCCGAGGCAGGAAAAACCATCGGGCCGATCAACGCGCTGATCAACAATGCCGGCATCAATGTTTTCAACGCGCCGCTGGAAACAACGGATGAAGAATGGCAGCGCTGCTTCGACGTCAACTTGAAGGGGGCGTGGAACTGCTGCAAGGCGGCGCTGCCGGGGATGATTGCAGCCGGCGGTGGCGCGATCCTCAACATCGCCTCGACGCATTCCTTCACCATCATTCCGCACACATTTCCCTATCCGCTGGCCAAGCATGCGCTGCTAGGCATGACCAAGTCGCTGGCGCTCGAATATGCGGCGGCGGGCGTGCGCGTGAATGCGCTGGCGCCCGGCTATGTGGAGACGCAGAAGAACATGGACTACTGGAACAGCTTTCCCGACCCGGTAAAGGCGAAAGCCGAAACGCTGGCGCTTCATCCGGGCAAGCGGATCGCTCAACCTTCTGAGATTGCCAAGGCCGCGGTGTTCATGATCTCGGACGAATGCCCGTTCATGAATGCAGCATGTCTGGTTGTTGATGGCGGGCTGAGTGTGCTGCAGCATGCCGTTTGACAGCCCAGCCAACAGGGGCTCGACGCCGCCGTACGAACTAAGAACAGGATAGACAAAGTGACACGGAAATTGCGTTCCCAGGCCTGGTTCGGCGGTATCGGCAAGGATGCCTTCATCCACCGCAGTTGGATGAAGAACAACGGGTTGCCGGATGATGCCTTCGACGGGCGGCCGGTGATCGGCATCTGCAACACATTCTCCGAACTCACACCCTGCAACGCTCATTTCCGCGGCTTGGTCGAACATGTGAAGGCGGGTGTTCTGGAAGCAGGCGGGCTGCCGCTGGAATTCCCGGTGTTTTCGTGTGGCGAATCCAATTTGCGGCCCACGGCCATGCTGTTCCGCAATCTTGCTTCGATGGATGTCGAGGAATCCATACGCGGCAATCCGATGGACGGCGTCGTGCTGATGGCAGGATGCGACAAGACCACGCCTTCGCTGGTGATGGGGGCGGCGTCTTGCGATGTGCCGGCGATCGTCGTTTCAGGCGGGCCGATGCTGAACGGCCGCTTTCGCGGCAAGGCGATCGGCTCGGGCACGGATGTGTGGAAGTTCTCCGAAGACGTTCGCGCCGGTGTCATGAGCGAACAGGAATTTGCCGCAGCCGAAAGCGCGATGTCGCGTTCGCCTGGGCACTGCATGACCATGGGCACTGCCTCGACCATGGCCTCAATGGTGGAAGCGCTGGGATTGGCCTTGCCGGGTAACGCCGCATATCCGGCAGTCGATGCTCACCGCGCGCGGCTAGCGAGGTTGTCGGGACGGCGCATTGTCGAGATGGTGAAAGAGGATTTGCGCCTCTCGGCCATACTGACGCGCAAGGCCTTTGCCAATGCGATCCGCGTCAACGGAGCAGTCGGCGGTTCGACCAATGCGGTTGTGCATTTGCTGGCGATTGCCGGGCGGATAGGCACCGAATTGTCGCTAGAGGATTGGGATCATTTCGGGCGTGATGTTCCGACCATCCTCAACCTGATGCCTTCCGGAAAATTCCTGATGGAGGAGTTCTGCTACGCTGGCGGTCTTCCGGCCGTGATGAAGGAAGTCGCCGACCTGCTCGACCTCGATGCTTTGACCGTTACCGGCAAGACGGTTGGCGAGAACATTGCCGGTGCCGAGAACTTCAACGATGAAGTGATCCTGCCTCGGGCCAAGGCGCTGACGCAGCAGGGCGGCATCGCGGTGCTGCGCGGCAATCTCGCGCCGGACGGCGCGATCCTGAAGCCGTCCGCTGCATCGCCGGAACTGATGCGCCATCGTGGAAGAGCCGTGGTGTTCGAGAACATCGAGCACTACAAGGCGCGGGTCGATCAGCCTGACCTCGATATCGATGAGACATGCGTGATGGTGCTGAAGAACAGCGGACCCAAGGGGTATCCCGGCATGGCCGAGGTGGGCAACATGGCGCTGCCGCAGAAGCTGCTGCAAAAGGGCGTGCGCGACATGGTGCGCATATCGGATGCGCGCATGTCCGGCACGGCCTTCGGCACGGTCGTGCTGCATGCAGCCCCAGAGGCAGCGATTGGCGGTCCGCTGGCGCTGGTCGAAGACGGCGACATGATCGAGCTGGACGTCGAGAACCGCCGGCTCCATCTCGAAGTGTCGGATGAGGAACTGGCTCGCCGCCGCTCCCGCTGGAGCGCACCGCAAGTTGCCGTGCAGGGGGGCTACCAGAGCCTTTATGTCGAGCGTGTGATGCAGGCGGACCGTGGTGCGGACCTGGACTTTCTTGTCGGTTGCCGCGGCCATGAAGTTCCGCGCGAAAGCCACTAATGAGCGGGGCGGCTTCGAGGTTCAACGTGGCCGACTTGCATGGCATTCACGCCATTCTCTACGCGCTTTTTGATGAACGCGAACAACTCGACCGCGTGGCGATGCGCCGGCAGGTCGAGCTTTGCATTTCTGTCGGCGTACACGGCATGGCAGCGCTTGGCCTTGCCACGGAAGTGTCGAAGCTGACCGAGGCCGAGCGGCGGGCGGTGATGGACTGGATCGCCGAAGATACAGGCGGACGGGTGCCGCTGGCGTTGACCATCTTCGGTTCGTCGATGGCGGAGCAAATTGCGCAAGTGCGCCATGCCGAAAGCGTGGGCGCGGACTGGTTGATCCTGCAGCCGCCGATGGTCGGCCAGTTCGGCGCGGCGGAATACATCCGCTTCTTTGGCCGGGTGGCGGAAGCCACCAGCCTGCCCGTCGCAATACAGAATGCCCCGGCGTTCATGGGGCGTGGGCTCACTTCCGCCGAAATCGCCGACCTGGTGCGCCAGCACCCCAATATTCAACTGGTGAAGGGCGAGGGGCCGGTGGTCGAGATTGCCGGCTTGATCGAGGCAACGAACAACCGCTTGCCGGTTTTCAACGGCCGCGCCGGTCTCGAAATGCTCGACAATCTTCGCATTGGCTGTCGCGGGCTGATCCTTGCGCCGGACTGCATTGACTATGCGGTGGCAGCCTACGAGGCCTTTCGTGCGGGCGATGAAGAAGGCGCACAGGAAATCTATCGCAAGATGTTGCCCGCAGTCGTTTCGACGATGCAGGGTCTCGAGAACTTGATCTGCTACGGCAAGCGGCTATTTGCCTTGCGCGGTGGGCTCGTTGTCAGCGACCGCGCGCCCGCCATGCGGCCCAACGCAACCGGGCTAGCGATGATGGAGCGCTTTGCGGCTGATCTGGGGCCGTTGAAGCGGCAGGCGATTTCCTGAACTAAAATGGTATGATCTTGGCTCATTATATTGATATTGCTATATAATGAGGTGACCTAACCTGCGCCGAGCAACGCTCTGCGTATCTCTTCCTGATCGATTGTACCGGCATTTCTGTCGAAGTGGCGGGCAATGCGACCATGGGCCAGAATGTAGGCCCGCGACGCGACATCGATGGTCTGCAGGAAGCTCTGTTCCGCCATCAATATGGTCAGGTTGCTCTCCCGCTGCAGGGTCCGGATCGCTTCGATGACCTGACTGACCACGATTGGCGCGAGGCCAACCGACGGCTCATCGACGACGACGATCTTCGGGACCGTCATCAGCGAGCGGGCGATTGCCAGCAATTGCTGCTGGCCACCGCTCATCGTGCCGGCCAGTTGTGTCTTGCGCTCAAGCAGGAGCGGGAAAGTGCGGTAGCAGTAGGCGAGATTTTCGTTCAGACGGTCGCGCACGACCGGGTTGCTGCCGGCCAGCTTCAGATTGTCTTCGACGGAGAGGCTGGGCACGAGCCTGCGGCCTTCCGGTACCATCGAAAGACCACGACGGACGATTTCGTGCGGAGGCAGTGCTGTCAGGTCGAGTGCGTGGCCATCCTGCTCGAATACGATGCGGCCGCTGGTGGGTTTGATGAAGCCCATGATGCAGTTGAGCAGCGTGCTCTTGCCGTTGCCGTTGGTGCCGAGCAGGGCGACGAATTCCCCTTCGGAGACTTCGATCGACACCTGGTGGAGGACAGACACCGCGCCATATCCGGCGCTCAGATTTTCAATGATGAGCCTGTTCACCGAAATACACCTTCTGCACCTTGGGGTCCCTGGTCACTTCCTCGGCCGTGCCGGAAGCGATCAGCTGCCCCATTTCAAAGCACACTATGCGCTGCGAGAAGCGCATGACGGCGTGCATTATGTGCTCGATCATGATGACCGCGACGCCTTGCTGGTTGAGCCTCATCAGGATGGCCAGAACCTCGTCGATCTCGGCTTCCGACAGGCCGGCCATCGCTTCGTCGGCGATCAGCACCTTGGGATTGCCGACGAGTGCCCGGGCCAACTCGAGCTTGCGCAGTTCAAGCTGGGACAGGTCTTCCGAAGGATGTGCGGCGCGGGCAGACAATCCGACCGAGTCCAGCACTTCGGCGGCGCGCCGATGCTTGTTTGTGGTGCCGTGAAGATAGTCCAGCGGAACGAGCAGGTTTTCGGTGACCGTCATGCCCCTGAATGGCTGTGGAATCTGGAAGGTACGCGAGATGCCGAGGCGCGCACGCTTGAAGCTGGGCTGGGCAGTGATGTCGGCACCCTCGAATTCCACCGAGCCGCTGTCCGGCTTCAAGACGCCGGTGATGCAGTTGATGAGCGTGGTCTTGCCGGCACCGTTTGGCCCGATGATGCCGAGCCGCTCTTGCGGCATGAGATCGAGATCGACTGGCCCGAGCGCCCGGAACAGGCCGAAGGACTTTTCGACGCCGTGCATGGAAAGGACGGGGCTGCTCATCGCGGCGTCTCCCTTGAACGACGAGCGACAAGGCCCAGAATGCCATTCGGCGCCAGCGCGACGAACGCGATCAGGACGATGCCGACGAAAAGTATGTTCAGTTCGGACGATATTGTGATGGTGGCGATCTGTTGGGTGGAAGCTAGGAGCAGGGCGCCGATGACAGGGCCGAGCCAGGTTCGCGTGCCGCCGATCAACGGCATGGCAATGGCGTTGAGGCCGATGAGCAGGCTGAACACCGTGACCGGTTCGACGAAGGAAGTGTAGAAGGGATAGGGCGCGCCCGCTGCAGCCAGGACCGCACCGCTGGCGGCACAGGCAAGTAGCTTCAGCCGCAATGTCGGCACGCCGGAGCATTCCGCCGCGTTCTCGCTGGCGCGAACGGCACGCAGACCACGCCCGACCCAGGATATCTGCATCCAGCGCGCTAACGACACGCTGGCGACGGCAATGAGCAACATGAGGAAGAACATGTATTGCGAAGGGCCTGCCGCCCATGCAGGCGGCGGAGGGCCGTAGACGACTATTCCGCGGGCTCCGCCGAGTGCGGGAATGTTATGGATGATCGTTTCAAGAATGATGACCAGCCCCAACGTGGCGATGGCAAAGTAAACGCCCTGAATGCGCAGCGTCAGGTAGCCCATCAGGACGCCCAGCAGTGCACCGATCAGGCAGGCGGCGACGAGGCCGCCCCACAACGGAATGTCGAAGGTGTTGAACAGGAACGCGGATGCGTAGGCCCCTGCGCCGAAGAACCCGGCAGCTCCGAAATTGATGTAGCCGGCATAGCCTCCGAGGATGTTCCAGCCTGTGGCAATGACGACGTATTGCAAGATGACGTAACCGGCGAAGAAATAGAAAGGGTTCTTCAGCACATGCGGAGCGAGAAGGCCTACGAGCAAGACGGCCAGTGCCGCTGCGAGAAAAATCTTGCTGTTGCGTGTCATCGCGCTGCTCCAAACAGCCCTTGGGGACGCAATGCGAGTGCCGCGAGCAGGATGGCGAAGGCAACGCCGGGGGACCAGGCTGGGTTGAGGTAAGAGGATACGAGGGACTCGGCGATGCCGAGCATTATCGCCACGACCAGCGTGCCCGGGATCGAGCCCATTCCGGCAAGGACGACAATGGCGAAGACGCGCCCGATCTGGAAACGGCCACCGAACGGGTCGATCGGCCCGATCAGCACAAGGGCTGCGCCACCGATGACGGCAGTGGCCGTGGCCAGCCCAAAGGCCCGGCGCTTGACCGCAGCGGGGTCCAGTCCGGCGATGGAAAGCGCGCGTTCGTCATGGGCAACCGCACGGATGGCGGTGCCGGAATTGGTGTATTTGAAATAGAGCCAGAGCAGGCCGATGGTGACAGGCCCAAGCAAGGCCGGGACGAGCAGCCGACCGGGAATGGTGATCTGGCCGAGCTTCAGGCTGGTTCCGATGTAGGGCGCGCTGACTGATTGCAGTTCGGACCCAAAGACCAGAACGAGAAAGATTTCGATGACAAGTGACAGCCCGAAGAAGAGCGTGAGGCTTTGCAACACCTCGGCGCGCCCGCGCCGTTCAAAGGTGTTGGCATAGAAAGTGTAGAGCAGCATACCGAGCAGATAGAAAGGGACGATGCCGAGGGTCGCCGCTATCAACGGGTCGATGCCGAACCGGTTCGCCTGAACGACGAAATATCCGCCCATGATGACCAGTGCAGGATGAGCGATGTTCGGGATGTGCAGGATGCCGAATGTGATTGCCAGCCCGAGCGCGACGACGGCGTAAATGCTGCCGAAGAGCACGCCGGAAACCAGCACGTTCAAAAGGATGTCCAGTGTTGTCATATCGCCTCGTCCGAAGCCGGGCGTTGGCTTGCCCGGCTTCGCCGTCTCGTGCGTGGTGGCGGCTAGCTGGCGCGAGCCTTGTTGTATGGATGGATAAACTCGCCGGACTTTAGTTCCGGAGGATCAAGGATGACCTGGCGGCCCGGTTCGCGGAACTGGGCGAGATCATTACCCTTTACGTTCTGGATCTGGACCATCAGGACGCGGCGCTTCGTCCAGTCGCCGATGTCGTTGAATGTGGCCGGACCAACGATGGTTTCGACGGTATTGCCGTGAAGCCAGGCGGCCATCGCTGCCTGATCGAGCGAACCCGCGCCGGTGATTGCGGCAGCCGCAAGTTGGCCGGCGACATAGTAGAACGGCGGCACATAGTAGCCAAGCGGATCGACGCCCTGCTTCTCGGCGATAGGCACGTAACGATCGAAGAATTTCTTGATCTCAGGCGTTTGCATCGTCGGCTCTGGGGCAAACAAGTGGCTGTTCACCACTCCGTTCAGTTCCGGACCAAGCGAACTCAGAAGCGACCCGTATTGCGGGCCGATCATGGCGCCGCCGAATATCTGGACGCTGTCAGGAAGGCCGATCTCGCGAATGCCGTGGATGATCGCCGTGCTGTCGGCAGGATATGAGCCGACGAATACAGCATCGGGATTGGCGGCACTTATGTTGCGCAGGATCGATGAGAAATCGGAGGTATTCGGCGGGTAGCTCTGGTTGAAGACGATCTCCATGCCATATTCTTCCGCGACCTTGGCTCCGCCGACTGCGGCGTTCTTGGAGAACTCAAGGTCATTGGCGAGAATGGCGACGCGTTTTACGCCGACCGATTTGGCAAGGTCGAAGAAACCGCGCGCCCAATCCGTTCCGGAATTCGGACCCCATGCGGCGCTATGGAAGAACTTGTCGTGGCGGGCCTTTTCGTTAGCCGCAAGCGGGAACATGCCGATCATGAACAGGTCGCGCTGCTTGATGAAGGGCATTACGGGAGCCGTGAGGCTGGCACCGTAAGGTCCAAACAGAATGTCGCATTTTTCGACATCGGCGAGCGCGGAATAGATGGCCGGGATGTTCGACGCCGAGCTCTGATCATCGAGTAGCACGAGCTCGACCTGTCTTCCGAGCAAGCCGCCTGCCGCATTGACGTCATCGCGCCAAAGTTCATAACCGATCTGGCCGTTCTTGGTGCCGGAAAGCGGGCCGGTGAGCGATATGCTGGCGCCGAAGCGAATTGGCTTGTCCTGGCCGAAAGCCCTGCCGCTCAATACCGATGGCATGGCGATGCTGGAAGCCGCTACGGCTGCCAGCCTGTTGAAATTCCGTCTCGTAATCACAGTCTGCTCCTCCATATATTTCGCTAAGCGAAATCTTTTTCGTTATTGGAGAGTAACTGCGGACCCATGCTTGTCAATGCTACTTGCGAGGGAGAGGGTGTGCCTCGCGAGTATTTTACTTGGGGCAGAGGAAGAGATTTTCATTGAGTGGAAAAATGGCAAGCAGACATAACGCTTCTGCGATCATTGAGACGCAGCTTATGCTTTTAGTGCACATGCTTGCACGCGCTGACGTTTGCGTACCGAGCCGCTATCAGTCGGGCGTTGCTCGACAGGACTGACTTCAGATCAGGTTTGCGGGCATGCAGCAGTTCGGTTTGCTGCCGTTACAGCAAAAGACCGAAGGCCAGGGCGGCCATAAGGAGTGGAAACTGCATGCGCAGCCATTCCCGCGTCTTGCTGAGCGAGAAGATTACTCCAGCCAGCACCACAAGAGAGAGCAGGGCGCCATAGTCGCGCGTCGATGCAAACAGCAGCGCGCCTGCCGAAAGCAGCTCCGCAACGCCGACTGCAATGGGTAGCCACGTTGGATAGCCCCAATGGGCGAACTCTTCCGTCACAAAATCCGGCCGGGTGAGGTTGAGGTAGGCCGAACCGGCGAGGATGAGTGCGAGCGACCACACGACTATCTGTTCAAGCACGCCCATCCCCCCTGAGTTGGAAAGTAGCGGGTTTCCGCTCCGACTAGCAGGCCGTTGCGCGATAGACGGCATTTCCCGCACAGCCCGGACATTGCGGCGCGAGGATGCCGCCGGCAGCCGTACGGATACGCATGGCGGACTTGCCCGCATTGCCCACAATAGCCGGCACATCCGCGCCCACGAGCTTGCCGCCACGCTTGAGGATGCGGCCATCGACCATGACAGTGTCGATGTTGGCCGGCGTTGCCGACATGACGACCGTTGCCTCGATGTTTGCCAGAGGGGCGATGTTCACGTCGTCCGTGCGGATGAGGATGATGTCCGCCTGTTTGCCGGGGGTCAGAGAGCCGGTGACATCACCGAGGCCAAGCGCGCGCGCTCCATTGATGGTGCCCATTTCGATGACTTCGTGGAGGCCGATTGGCGAGAGGTGTTCGGTGTCCGTGCCCTGCCACGGAACCCCCATGTTCCAGGTGAGGCGCATGTTTTCGAGCATATTCGGCGGGGCAAGGGAGGTGGCGTCCGAGGAGAGCGAGATCATCACTCCGGCTTCGCGCATTTTAAGCAGAGCGCGGCGTGCGTCGCCGGTTTCGCCAAGGCGCAGTTCGGAGTGCGTCGCGTAGCTGAGCGGTGTGCCGGTGCGGGCCATCGCGGCGCGGTCACTGTCTGTTGCCGCGATGTAGTGGCAGAAAAGGAAGTTGGGGCCGAGGAAGCCGCGGCGTTCGTAATCGGCGGCATCGTCGCTGTTCGGTGCGGCTTGGCTGGCATGGATTGCGACCGGAAGCCCGAGCTTCAGCATCGTTTCCATTTCCTGGTAGAAGACTTCGATGTTGCTCTGGATGGGGCCGCGAAGGTTTACGCCGAGATGCACCAAGCCTTTCAGTCTGGATGGATCGGCAAACCATTCATCCTGGACGCGTGGCAGGTCTTCGTAGCGGTTGATCTGATCGACGGGCAGCTTGTCGATGTGGCCCATGGCGTAGCGCGCGCGCAGACCCGAATCCCGATGCGCCCGCAATTCGCCGTTGAGGTGTGCCGGTGAGCGGTTGTTGTGCGACCAGTTGTGCACGGTTGTGACGCCGCCATTGGCAAGTTCGGCCAATCCGAGGCGGACGCTGTTGTAGAAGTCGTCGGCATCGTAGAGCGCGGCGGTGGCCCATTTGGCCGGGAAGTACTCATAACCGCCATCGGAGATGAAGTTGCGGCCAAGCGCGCTCCACATATGGTAGTGGGAATCGATCAGGCCGGGCATGACGATCATGTTGCTGGCATCGATGACTTCGACCCCGGCGGCCTCAATGCCGTCTGCGATCTTCTCGATGCGGCCATCGCGAACCAGCACATCCGCGCGCGGCAGCGTGCCAATCGCGCGATCGACGGTGATTACCGCCCCGCCGCGAATGAGATAGCTGCCTTTTGCCTGGTCGATGATAGCCGTCATGTCTGAAAGTCCTTGTCGTGTGAACTGCTTGTTTTGAGAGGCCAGCTTTCACGCTTTCGCCGCCCCCTGACAATGAAAGGGCACGGTCGGGTGTCTTGCCGGAACCCGACCGTGCCTGCGGCAGATGCCGCCTGGAAGGTTACTTCAGGTAGTCGTTCGTGACGGCTTGGCTGACGTCGACATCGGCCGAAATCAGACCGTTCTCTAACATGAACTTCTCCTGCTTCTCCCAGACGGCCGGGTCCTGCCAGCCAATACCGTTTGCTTCCGTTTCGGCGCTGACCGAAATGCGTGCGATCTCGGCAAGCGAAACGACTGCCTCTTCCTTGCTGATCGACGGGATCTGCTTGATGACACCGTCGGCGGCAGCGGACTGGTTGGCGATCATCCACTCGACGCTCTTGCGCCATGCGCGCAGGAACTTCTTGTAGAGGTCGGGATTCTTCTTCAACGCTTCCTCGTCGCCAACGAGACCGAAGGTGTAGAAGCGCGGCACGCCGTAGTCGGTGAAGGTGAAGTAGGTGTAGGTCGACTTGTCGTCGGCAGGCTTCTTGATCTGGACGTTGTAGATCGGCGGCTCGTCCCAGCTGATGGCGTCGCCCAGTGCGTCGATGCGTTGGCTGAGCAGAAGCGGCATCTGCGTGAAGCCGACGGTGACGATGTTGACCTTGGAAAGGTCGGCACCACCTGCCTTCAGGCTGTGCTCAAGCATGACCTTGTTGAAGGGAATGCCGGTGATGCCGACGTTCTTGCCTTCAAGCTGCTTGAGGTCCTTCACGCCGGCTTCGGCGGGAACAAGGATGCCGGTCGTGCCGGTCTGGTGGTTGGCGCCGATCGAAACCACCGGCAGCCCCTTGCTGCGGGCCGTGATGACATCGGTGGAGTGGGCTGTTGCGAGTTCAGCGCCGCCGGTGGCGACAAGCTTGAGGCCGTCGGCGGGCGATGTCGGCGAAATCAGCTCCAGTTCCAGGCCTTCGTCGGCGAAGAACTTGTTGTCGATGCCGTTGATGACGGCTGCGTCCCAAATGCCGGGCTTGGCGATCAGCGCGTATCTGAACTTGGTGAGGTCAGCCGCCAGCACTGAACTGGTCAACGCAATTGTGGAAGTAAGCGCGGCAACGGCGATGGTCCACGGCTTCAGTCTGAAGGCAGTCATATTTGCTTCCCCTTGAATGCGACGGTTGTACGTCTTTGTTATGGTTGGGTTTTCGTTTCTAGGCTGGTGAAGAACTTCCAATCTGGCGGCGGTCACTGCCGGGGGCGAGCGACCGCCGCAGCGGGCGCTCTGGGGTTTTGGCTGGCGCGCAACCACGCCATTGACGGGCGGGCGTAGATCCATGGCATGGACAGGCGTTCGATCAGCCCGACAAGGCCGAACAACGCCATGCCGGCAACACCGAGCACTGTCAGCGAGGCGAATACGCGCGTTGTGTTGAGAAGCGCAGTGTCCTGGGCGATGAGGTAGCCGATGCCCTGGCTCGCACCGACCCACTCACTGATGGTGGCGCCGATGATGGCGAGCGTGGCGGCCACCTTCAAGCCACCGAAGATGCTGGGCAGCGCAACCGGCAGGCGCAGCTTGAAGAAAATCTGCGCCGGCGTCGCGTTGAGCGAGCGGAAGAAGTCGATGAACTGCGGCTCGAGGCTTTTCAGGCCGGTCACCGCGGCGATGGTCAGTGGAAAGAAGGCGACGATCGCGGTGATGATGATGCGCGGCAGGCTGTTGTAGCCGAACCAGATGACCAGAACCGGAGCCATCGTGATGATCGGAATGGTCTGCGAGGCGACGATGAGGGGCAACACGCCCCGGCGGAACGTGGACGAATAAAGGATCAGCACGCTGAGGATCGCCGAAATGATCACCGCAGCGAAGTAGCCGGCAAATGTCTCAATCAGGGTTACGTGCAACTGGGGCAGGATCACAGTCGGGCCGCTGATGAGGAGTTCCTTGAAAATCTCGGTCGGCGCCGGCAGCACGAAGGGCTGGATCTTCAACAAATGGACGGCGGCTTCCCACAGGGCGAGCAGCGCCACGACGATGCCAAGCGGCAGCGCCGCATCGCCGAGATACGAAAGGAGGGAAGCGTTTCTGCGTTTCTGCGCGGTCATTACGGTGCCTTCGTCGAATTGTTGGTCCGGCGGGTCGTTGCGCCGAATTTTCAATGCAGGGCGTCGAGTGCGCCTTTGTCGCCTCGCAGCAGGGCGAGGACCTGCCGCTTGTGGTCGGCGAATTGAGGGGTCATGGTTACGTCCCGACCGCGGTCGTAAGGCAGCTCGATCGGGACGATCCCGGCAAAGCGCATCGGCCGCGGTGTCGCCACATAGACGCGGTCCGACAGATAGATTGCTTCATCGGGATCGTGGGTGATGAGGATCATGGTCTGCTGGAATTCGCGCTGAATGCCGAGCAGCCACTCGTGCATGGTTGCCCTGGTCAAAGCGTCCAGCGCGCCGAAGGGCTCGTCGAGAAGCACCACGGAACGGTCGCACAGGACGGTGCGCAACAGAGCTGCACGCTGACGCATGCCGCCCGACAGCGAAGACGGATATGAGTTCTCGTAGCCTTCAAGGCCGAAGCGGCGCAGGAGCGCCGCTGCGCGATTGCGGGCGGCATCCATCGGTTTGCCGGCAAGCTCGGGGCCGAGTACGACGTTATCGAGGATGGTGCGCCAGGGCAGCAGGAGGTCGCGCTGCATCATGTAGGCGACGTGACCCGGGCGCCCGACGATTTCCTTGCCGTCCAGCGCGACTTCGCCGGAAGTCGGGTTTAGCAGACCGGCGATGACGTTGAAGAGGGTGGACTTTCCGCAGCCGCTTGGGCCGATGATGGATACGAATTCATTGCGGTTCAGCGCTAGATCGACGCCGTCCACCGTCGGCACCAAACCGCGATCAGGCGTCACATAGCCGCTATGCAGGTTGGAAATCTGAAGTCTTACGCCGTCCATACGCCCCAAACCTCGTTTGCTCGCAATGACGGAGGTAAGGCCAAAGGGACGATTGGCGCTTTTGCGCTTCTCATCGTTGGTCCTCCCACCAATACCAAGAACTCTAACATCGTCTGAAATTTCGGTCAACGAAATATTTTTCGCGCAACGTCGATTTTTTTGAAAAAGAAGTTGAGCTGCTGTCGCTGCCTGCCTGATGTCCGAAAACGCAAAAGCCGCCCGGGTCGCGATAGACCGAGACGGCTGGAGTTTCTGGCATTTTGGGACTGGCGAGGCGTACTGCTCTCAACCCCGTTCAGGCAGGGCCAAAAGTTGTGCCGGCACTGCTGGAGATGCAACGAACCTATTCGCCAACGGGCGGATAGTCGCGGCCTTCCCAATGTGCGAGGCGCTTGGCGAAGTCGCGCTGGAAGGAAAGCGGCCCGTATTTCTGCATCCAGTCTTCGTCGTAGATGGCGATGAATATCGTCAACGACAGGAAGAAATGCGCGCCCATCTCGAATAGCGCCACGATATCGTGGTTGATCAGGGCGTCACGCTCGGCCTCCGTCAATGAGTGGACGGTCGAGCGCTCCACGTCGTTGAGCTTGGGACCGATTGACTGTTCCCAGGTCGTGACAAGGCTTCTCGGGTCTTCCTTATAGCGGCGCAGCAGTTCCGGGTCCCTGTCGACCGTGAACAGGAACTTGTTGACGTAATATCTGCTCATTGCGCCGCTCCTTCCGGGTACCAGGTGATGTAGGCTTCCATCGTGTGGAAAAGGCTGAGGCTATCGGAATAAGCCGCCGGGATCGGGCCGGCGATACCCATCATCAGGATAAGGTCCATGAAGCCGTGGGTGGCGTTGCCGCTCCGGGCCATGCTTTCATGTGTGACGTTTGCGAGAATGGCGTCGATGTTGCCAGTGGAAAGCCATTCGATGGCCTGCCTGTCGAATTCGGGATCGGGACCGGTTTCGCGGAATTGGCGCGGCCCGCCCAGTTCAAGTGACAGATGTCCGCTTCCGATCGCGGCGATGCGCTTTTCGGACGGATATTCGTCGATGATCTCGCGGATGGCGCGTCCCAGATCCCAGAACCGCTTCGGCGAGGGCAGGGGCGGCGCAAAGATATTGGTGTAGATCGGCACGACGGGAAGGTCGGCCTGCGGCCGCGTGGTGATGATCGGGCAGATGATTGAGTGGTCGAGTTTCAGTTCGTTGCTGAAGGCGAAATCGAAACCGCGCGCAAGAAGACCCTTGTGCATGAAGTTCGACAGATCTTCATGCCCTTCCAGGATATATTTCGGAATGCCGAATTCTCGCTCCTCATTATAGAAGGTCGCATCGTAGCGGGGCGACTTGCCGATCAGGAACTGCGGGTAATTGTCGAGGAAGAATTGGTGGAAGTGGTCTGCGCCGACCATGACCAGAAGTTCCGGCTCTGCCTTGGTCAGGGTGTCGCGATAGGCTTCGACCTTGCGCTTCCATTCCGGCGCTTCGGGAATCTGTTGATCTGCCGGCGCTGTCGTCGCCTTCAGATAGAAGGGGTGGTGTGTCGTGGCCAGCACGGCTGCCAACTTTGCCATAGGTTCTCCTCCTGTTGGCCTGCTTCAGGCTATCGCTGCGCTGCTTGCCGGCGTTTTGGGCTCTGTTTCGCGCTGCGGCCACGCCTTTGGCGAGTGTGCCAGCGCTTCGCGGATTGCGTCGCCATGCTGGTTGATGACCGGTGCCGCACTGACGCTCTGCGCCTTTTCGCCATCGAACGAATAGGCCGGACGCACGGATTTGTGCGCTCCCTCGACACGGTTTGCGACCGGTACGATCATTTCGAGGTGCTGCGCCTGCGGATCGCTGACCACGTCCGAGATCGAGTTGATCGGGGCAAACGGTACGTCGAAAGCCGAGAAGCGTTCATTCCATTCGCTGCGGTTGCGGGTTGCGAAGATGGCGTTCAGTTCCGCATTCAGCGCATCGTAGTTCTCGATGCGCAGGAGACGGGTGGCAAAGCGCGGGTCGGCGTTGAGGTGCTGTGCGTCGATGGCCTCGACCAACGCGTCCCAGAACTTTTCAAGCGATGAGAGGTGGAAGGCGAAAAGCTTGTTGTCCTTGCAACGCATGATGTAGGCCTGTGCCAGCCGTGGCCGGTCGGTGCCGCTCGGTTCTTCGCCGAGCGCAAAGTAGCCCATGAATGGCTCCACCGCGAAATGCATCATCGCTTCCAGCATCGAAATGTCGATGCGCTTGCCTTTGCCGGTGCTGTTGCGTTCCACCAATGCAGCCGAGATCCCCAGCGAGGCATAGATGCCGGTAATCGCGTCGGCCAAGGCGGGGCCGATGAAACGCGGCTGTTTCGGATCGATGGCGACGCTGAGGAAGCCGCTGACCGCCTGGGCGACGGAATCATATACGGGCCGCTGCGCGTAAGGGCCGTCCGGTCCGAAACCGCTGATCGAGCAATAGATAAGCTTCGGGTTGATCTTGATCAGGGTATCGAAATCGGCACCGAAGCGAGCGGCAGCGCCGGGTCGGAAATTCTGGATGTAGACATCGGACTGGGCGATGAGCTGGTAGAAAACGTCCCTGTCGGCAGGGGCTTTCAGGTCAAGCCCGATTGCGCGCTTGTTACGATTGTAGGCCTGAAAATGGGCGCTGTAGAACCCTGTCTTGAAGGCGCGGTAAGGGTCGCCGTTGCCCGCCGACTCCACCTTGATGACATCTGCTCCGAGATCCGCAAGCATCATGCCGGCACAAGGGCCGGTGATGAAGGTGCCTTGCTCGACGATACGAATTCCGTTCAATACGCTTGTCATGGCTTGCCTTAATTCTCGTTGGCCACGAAGCCGTCCGGAGCCGGACCGTCGTAGCTGATGACGCTTGCCGCGCCGCTGGACATGATGAAGCCGATGGAGCGCTGCTGCTCTTCAAGCAAATGGGCGACCAGGCTGGCGGTGCGCGCCAGAAGCGGAACGCCCTTCAACGCCAGCAATGGATAGCCGGCATCGAGCAGCACGCAGGGAATCCCGCCGGAGACATTCATCATCAGGGGCTTGCCGATGATTTCGGGCAGGATGCGCTCGACCGCTCGCGCGACCTGCGCATAAATGCCGGCGGTTTTGACTTTTTCACCCAGTGAAATGAGCTTTTCGGCGCGAGGGTCCCGCCCCTTGTGAAGGGGGTGGCCATAGCCCGGAATGGCGCGCTTTTCGGCGCGATAGCGGCGAAGCACGGTTTCAGTCGCCGCATCTATACTGCCGGCTGCCGTCTCCTGCTCGTCGACGATGTCCTGATAAAGACGGCCCGCCGCTTCGGAGGCTCCGAGGATGACGGAGCCGCAGCCCAAGAGGCCCGCCGCGACAGCTCCCTGCAGGGCCTCGGGTGCGGCGGCAAGGGTCATGCGGCTCACCTGGACGCTCGGCACCATGCCGTGTTCGGCGATGGCAACCAGCGTCGCGTCGAGAATGCGGCGCTGCGCATCCGTCGGCATCTGGCCGGTGATGAGAAGCCAGATGTGGTCCGTGAATGAGATTTCCCCGACGAGATTTTCGACCAGATCGTGGCCACGCACGATGATCGTCTCGGGGTTGGACGTGCAGATGGACTGGAAGGGTGAGGTCTGTTTGCCGATTTTCATGATTTTTCTCGCACGCTCAAACCGTCAGCCGGGGACCGGCTCTGCGACCCGGGAGTGGGTACGCACCCAGCGGTGGAACTTTTGCATGTAGCCTTGCAGGAATGCCTTGGTGGATTCGTCGGCGATCTCGCCGTCGCCCGTGAACATGCCCGGCGTCAATTGCAGGTAGACCTCGGGCTGACCCATGGTGGGCATGTCGAGGTAACCCAATATTGCGCGCAAATGCTGCTGCGCAGCGACCGTGCCCAGTCGCCCGAGGGATGCGCCGGCGATTGCCACCGGCTTGCCTGTCCAGGAATTGGCATTGGCGGGCCGCGACAACCAATCGAGCGAGTTCTTCAGGAGCGCGGTGATCGAGCGGTTATGCTCGGGCGTCACAATCAAAATGCCGTCGGCAGCCTCGATCGACTTTCGCAAGCGAAGGACAGGCGAGGGCATGCCAGCCTCGAGGAGGCTTTGATTGAACAGAGGCAAGTCGTCGAGTTGGGGAACGTCGAAGGTAATGTCTGTTCCCGCAAGGCGCATCATCGCCTTGGCAAGGCTCTGGTTCACGGAACCGGGCCTCGAGCTTCCAATCAGAACTGCAACGCGTAGCGGTGCCAACCCCTTGCCTCCCCAGCCGAGGAGCCGCCCTACAGGTAGCGTGTCCTCAACTCAAAAATTCGTCAGGCGAAATTATTTTCGGATTATGAAGATTCCGACATGTGGTTGTCAAGCGTGGCAAGGCGGTTTTTGTACATAAGTGAAATGAGGGCGAGGTGGCTGAGACGCGAGCAGGCAAGCGCCTCTGATCCGGCGTGCTTTTCTGAGCGCGCAGGGCTTGGTTTGCTTGTCCTTGGTTGTCTATGACAACTATCGAAATGGCCGATTTTATCCCTCGGCCCGATACGTCAATGCATGCCCAGCGAATGCAGCAGGGCAGGGTAGCGAAGGAGCAGGTTGGAGACGCGGGCAGCCGCCACCTGCAACTCGGCAAGTCGCTGCTCCAGAAGGTCCTGCGGTTTCAGTCGCGGCGAATAGCCGGAAGTATTGACGGCAGCTACTACCTTGCCGACGTTGTCACGGATCGGCACGGCGAGCGCCGTGATGCCGTAGTCAAGCTGGTCAACGGTAACCGAGTAGCCGTTGACCCGGACGTCTGCGAGAATCTTGCGCATCTCTTTTTCACTGGTGACTGTGACGTCGGTGAGCTTGCGCAACTCTGTTTTCTGGAAATAGGCATCGAGGTCTTCCGGCGGCAAATGCGCCAGCAGGACGCGCCCCATCGATGTCGCGTAAGCGGGGTAGGTGACGCCGATGCTGGCCATGCGGCGCGCTGCCCGGGTTTCGGACACGTGGGCTATGTAGAGGACGTTGGTGCCATCGAGCACGCCGACATTGGCGGCATCGCCGAACAATTCGGTGATGCGATGGAGTTCGGGCATGATGGCTTCGTCGACGCGAACCGCCTTCAGATAGGCTGAGCCCAGGGTAAGGATGCGCGGCGCAAGCAGGAAATGCTTGTGGTTGCGGCGAACGAAACCCAGCGCCTCAAGCGTATGCAGGTTGCGCCTGACCGTGGCAGGCGACATGTCGACTTTGCGGGCAAGCTCGGTCAGCGTCATTTCCGGCGTCGTCTCATCAAATGCTTCGATGACGGCGAGGCCACGCGCCAGCGCTTCGACATATTCCGGATTTTTGTCTTCGCTCATCGGCTGCTGCAACATCTCGGAGGGTACGATGGGATCTCAATGACACAACGAAATTCTATCATGCAATGTCTTAACCGAATGGAATTTCGTGTAGCGAAAGCGGTGATACACTTTTTGCCGAGGTTCTGAAATCGCTTTTCGGCACCGCTGCAAACGTTGGTTTGGCCCATGCTTGGCATGACAGGCAAATGGAATGATCATCCAATGTTTTGTACGTAACACTGCAAGGCTAATTTAAGTTAGTTGCATTTAAGGTGACCGCGAGACGCTACAGGTGCGTTTAACATCAGCGGTACGATGCGTTTGTCTATCGTCAAATTTCGCCGGCTTTGGCATGCCGTAGCAACATGGTCGAACATCCCTGCGGCGATCGCAACGGTCGTGCTTTTGCTGGCCGCGTTTTTTGCCGATTACCAAAACAAGATCGTGTCCGAGCAGTCGCTGCGGGCAGAGGTTGCCAGTCACGTCAATCTCATTCGCGCCAAGCTCGAGGGCCATATCAACGCTGATATCCAGCTTGTCCGCGGCCTTGTTGCAACGATCGTCACTGAGCCGGACATGAAGCAAGACCGCTTTGCCGAACTTGCGAAGAATGTGTTCCAGGAAGAAAGCCAGCTTCGCAACATCGCAGGCGCACCCGGCCTCGTCATCACCTTGATGTACCCGTTGGAAGGGAACGAGAAAGCAATCGGGCTTGACTACAACAAGGACGAAAAGCAGCGCGAAGCGGCACTGCGAGCGCGCGATACACACCAAATGATACTGGCTGGCCCAGTTGACCTACGCCAGGGCGGGCAGGGATTTATCGGCCGGTTTCCGGTGTTTCTCAACCGAGGTGAACCTAACGAGACTTTTTGGGGTGTGATCTCCGCAGTTATCGACATGCGCGAGCTTTACGAGGACTCGGGTCTTCTCGATGAAAATCTTCCGATTGAAATCGCGTTGACCGGAAAGGACGCCCTGGGCGGTCGGGGTACCCGCTTCTATGGGGACGCCCGCATAACCGATGACATGCCGGTCACCGCGCAGGTCGTTCTTCCAACGGGGTCCTGGCAAATCGACGCAATTCCGATGGGGGGATGGGATTCAGCTCGCACCAATACATGGCTGCTAAGGGCAATAATGCTCGCCGGCGGCTTGCTGGTCATCGGGCCGATTACAGTTGCCGGCAGGTTATTCAGGGAAAGACAGGAACATTATCGCGACCTGCACGACAGCGAACAAAGGCTGCGCAGGCTGTCGCGGCGGCTGGAACTGGCGCTTGATGCGTCGCAGCTTGGAGTATGGGAACTCGATCTGCAAACGAATGTGGTCTGGTGGGACGATCGCCTCAATGAAATCTACGGCAGGCCCGCGGATGGAACCCAAAGGCGCCTTGAAGATTGGGCGAATGCCGTTCATCCCGATGACCGGGAGCGCGCCAGGATCGATTTCGAGCGTGGGGTTGCCCAGGGCTTTTACTCATCGGAGTACCGACTGCTTTTGCCCAATGGACAAATCAAGCATGTCCGGGCGCGTGCGGTCCGCTACCAGGACGGGGACGAGACGCCCAAATTGGTTGGCGCCGAATGGGACGTTACGGCCGATATCACGCTGACGCGCGAACTGCAGGGCGCGAAAAACCTCGCCGAAAGCCGGAATGTGGAACTGGTGGAGGCACAATCGAGAATAGAACACGATGCGCTGCACGATTCCCTGACCGGTCTGCCCAATCGGCGGTATCTGGATAGCGAACTCAAACGCGCCGGTTCGTATGCATCCGGCAAGATCGCTATCCTCCATATCGATCTGGACCGTTTCAAGCAGATCAACGATACGCTTGGCCATGCGGCGGGTGACGCCATGCTGATCCATGTGGCTGCGATCTTGAAGTCTGTTGTCAGGAAGGAAGATTTCGTTGCCCGCATCGGTGGAGATGAGTTTGTTGTTCTATGCCGTTCGGGCTTCGATCCGGACCAACTTGGCGTGCTGGCCGACGAGGTTATTTCTCAAGTGCGTCAGCCCGTTTTCTACCATGGCCATCAATGCCGGTTCGGTGTCAGCATCGGCATTGCGCTTGAGGATGCGGATCTGCCCGATTCGCGGCGGCTGTTGGTGAATGCCGATATCGCGCTCTACCGGGCAAAAAGCATGGGGCGCAACCGGCACGAATTCTTCAGCAAAACCCTGCAGGCCGAAATCGTCAGGACTAAGCGCGTGGCGGACGAGATTCTCGGTGGGCTGGAGCGCAACGAATTTTGCGCGCACTATCAACCGCAATTCGATGCAAGAACCCTGGAAATAGCCGGCGTCGAGGCGTTGGCCCGCTGGAACCATCCTCGTGAAGGGCTGCTGACACCGGACGCATTCCTGGGCGTTGCCGAGGAACTGAATGTCGTTGCCGATATCGACAAGGTGATCCTCGAGCAGACGCTGGCCAATTTCGCGCGGTGGAAACTGTCGAGCCTGCCGATACCGCGGATATCGGTCAATGTGTCGGCACGACGCCTGCGCGATGAAGAATTGATCAAGAGCCTCAACAAGCTCGACATTCCATCTGGTTCGGTTTCATTCGAACTTGTCGAGTCGATCTTTCTCGATGAGAACGATGAAGTCGTCGTACGCAACGTCGAGCAAATCAAGAAACTCGGCATAGACATCGAAATCGACGACTTCGGCACAGGCTATGCGTCAATCGTCAGCCTGCTTCGGCTTCAGCCGCGCCGCCTGAAGATCGCTCGCCAGCTTATCGTGCCGATCGTGGAGTCCCCAAAGCAACGCCAAGTAGTCGCTTCGATTATCGATATCGGCAAGTCACTTGGTATCGAAGTGGTGGCGGAGGGGGTCGAAACCATGAAGCACGCCCAGAGATTGCGCGATATGGGTTGCGACCTGCTGCAAGGCTACGCGCTGTGCAGGCCGCTGACCGAGACGGCCCTTACCGAGTTCGCGCGCTACCGCAAGCAACGCCGCGCAATTTGAATCAAGAATTTATAGGGAGACTACCTGCCTGCACTTTGGGTACGGCGACGTTTGTGTGTGCCTTCAACCCAGTGGCACTGTTGCCGGTGTGTTCGGACAGGACGATCTCATTTCATGCCGATGGCATTGCCGGTCGCGAAGATGCAGCATCTGGGCATGGCTCTAGGCCTATGCATCGGCGAGGGCGACATTGTCATGGCCCATGCAACTCAGGGCTCAGTTCAAGATGTCGCTGGCAATGGTATCGCCAATTCGTTCGCAATGATCCGGCCAGGATGACCATCGCGTGGCTGGCGCGGTCCTAATGCCATCCGGCCATTGGGGTTTCGAGTTCGTCTGGGTAGTGGCTGACAAGGTATGGTTCGGGGGCGATGGCGGTTTGGGAGGCAAGCAGGATGTCGAACTGGCCATTTTGGGCAACACGCCCGATCTTGGGCCAGACATGGGTATGCGCGTTGACGGGATCGATGCGCACGCGCCCCTGCGGCGCGTCGAACTCGGAGCCGAGA
>Ga0066256_1000566_pt2 | contig 88470 bp, 81 predicted proteins | sample ThiBio_1000_biof_FD_87107 | JGI IMG/M metagenome (GOLD analysis project Ga0066256, IMG submission 87107) | Wastewater bioreactor microbial communities from Cape Town, South Africa - Thiocy_expt_1000_biof (version 2) | ecosystem: Engineered > Bioreactor > Thiocyanate-remediating >... | reverse complement strand
GCGGCGGGGGGGATGGGGGCGGCAAAAGGCGACCTCCGGGCGCCCGGGTCGGGGGCCGGGGGGGCGAAAGCCGCCCGGGGGCGGGAGGGGGAGAGGGAGGAGGCGACGTTGCGGGGCAGACTCGGCGATGAGGCGGGGGGGGGGGGGGGGGCGCCGGCCCCCCCCGCGTCCGGGCGCCCGGGGGGAGGGGCGCCCCCCGGCGGCCCCCCGGCGCGGCCGCCGCCGCCCGCCGGCCCGGCCAGCGGGCGGAACTGGAAGGCGCTCGCCGGCAGCGTGCCGGTGCCGAAGCCCGCCGCTTCCCTCTTCTCCCAGGCCCAGCGCGCGGCGGTCATGTCGGAGACGCCTAGCTCGGTGTCGGGCGGCCATGCCGCGGCGAGCGCGATGTCGCCGTCGCCGGGCAGCAGGAAGACGACGTTGCGTCTCGACACGCCCTGTAGCTGCGTGACGGCGGCCCACACCACGTCGTCCACCTTCACGGCCGCCGAAAGCTTGCGCGAGAAGTTGTAGAGCGCCTGCGTGGCGGCCGCCCGCTCGCTCGCCACCCGCGCATGCTCGCTGAGGCGCGAGGCCATGCCGCCGGCCAGCATCGCCACCGCGACGAAGGTGACGAAGCCGACGACCTCGTGCGGCTGGGCGATGAAGAGGCTGTGGACGGGGTGGATGAACAGGAAATTGTAGGCCAGCGCCGACAGCACCGCCGCGACCAGCGCCGAGGCATAGCCGCCGTAGATGGCGGCGAGCAGCACGGCGACGAGGTAGAGCAGAGCCACGTTTGGCAGGGCGATCACGCTGTCGAGCGCATAGCCGATGGCCGAGGCGACGGCGACCACGCCGACCGCGACGCCGATCGTGCGCAGCGGCTTCGCCAGCCAGCCGCGCGGCGGCGCGAGGCGCGGCCTCGCCGCAGGCGCGGCGACGTCGGTCACCACATGCACGCCGAGGCCGGGCACACGCGAGATCAGCGCGTCGGTCAGCGATATCCTGAAGCGCGAGAGCCCGCCCTGCCGGCCCGCGCCGATGACGATCTGCGTGGCATGCTCGCGCCGCGCCTGCGCCAGGATCTCCTCGACGAAGTCGCGGCCGGTGACGCGCCGCGTCTCGGCGCCGAGCTGGGCGGCGAGCTTGAAAGTCTGGTCGAGACGCCGCACGGCCTCGGGCGTCAGCGGCTGGTCGGCCCGCTCGATCGAGATGCAGAGCCAGGGCGCGTTCAGCCCGGACGCCATGCGGGCGGCCTGCCGCACGACCTTTTCGGAGAGCTGGTCCGGCCCGATGCAGACAAGCAGCCGCTCGGCCGACTGCCAGGGCAGCTCGATGGCGTTCTGCCTCATATAGTCGACGACCTGGGTGTCGACCCGCGCCGCCGTGCGGCGCAGCGCCAGCTCGCGCAGGGCGGTGAGGTTGCCGAGGCGGAAGAAGCTCTCCGCCGCGCGCTTGGCGTTGTCGGGGACGTAGACCTTTCCCTCGCGCAGCCGCTCCAGAAGCTCGGCGGGCGACAGATCGACAAGCAGGATCTCGTCGGCATGGCCGAGGACCTTGTCGGGCACGCGCTCGCGCACCGGCGTGCCGGTGATCTGCGCCACCACGTCGGACAGGCTCTCGATGTGCTGGACGTTGAGCGCGGTCCAGACGTCGATGCCGGCGTCGAGCAGCTCCTCGATGTCCTGATGGCGCTTCGGGTGCCGGCTGCCCGGCGCGTTGGTGTGCGCCAGCTCGTCGACCACGACGATGCGGGGCCGTCGCACCAGCGCGGCGTCGATGTCGAACTCTTCCAGCGCGCGGCCCTGATAGTCGAGGACCTTGCGCGGCAGCGCCTCCAGCCCGTCGAGCAGGGCGGCGGTGTCGGCGCGGCCGTGCGTCTCGACCAGCCCGACGACGATGTCGGCGCCGTCGGCCTTCACGCGGCGGGCGCGCGTCAGCATGGCATATGTCTTGCCGACGCCGGGCGCGGCGCCGAGGAAGATCGTCAGGCGGCCGCGGGCCGTGCGGTCCGTCAGCGCCAGCAACGCGTCAGGGTCGGGCCTCGCCTCGTGCGTCTCGCCGGTCTTCGCCATTCGGTCAGTTGCGCCCATCGAGCGCGAGGTTCAGTTGCAGCACGTTCACGCGCGGCTCGCCGACGATGCCCAGGAGGCGGCCCTCGGTCTGCCGCTCCACGAGCGCGGCCAGATCCGCCTCGGCCATGCCGCGCGCCGCGGCGACCCGCGCGATCTGGCCCTTGGCATACTCCGGCGAGATATGCGGGTCGAGTCCGGAGCCCGAGGCGGTGGCCGCGTCGGCGGGGATGGCGGTCAGGCCGGCGGCGCGCAGGCGCCCAACCTCGGCCGCGACGCGCCCGGAGAGCGCGGCCGAGGTCGGCCCGAGATTCGAGCCGGTCGAGGCGGCGGCGTTGTACGGAGCGTCCGCGGTCACCGACGGGCGCGGCCAGAAATGGCGCGGGTCGGAGAAGGCCTGGCCGATCAGGGCAGAGCCGACGACGGTTTCGCCGTCGCGGATCAGGCTGCCGTTCGCCTCCCAGGGCGCGGCGACCTGCGCGACGCCGGTGATGGCGAGGGGATAGGCGATGCCGGTGAGCATGGTCATGAGGACGACCATGACGATGGCCGGGCGGAGTGTCGAAAGCATGTTCACACCAGATTGAGCGCCGAGACGGCGAGGTCGACGAGCCTGATGCCGGCAAAGGGCAGCGCGAGGCCGCCGACGCCGTAGACGAGCAGGTTGCGGCGCAGCAGGGCGGCCGCGCCCACCGGCCGGTAGGAGACGCCGCGCAGCGCCAGCGGGATCAGGGCGACGATGATCAGCGCGTTGAAGATCACCGCCGACAGGATCGCCGATTGCGGCGAGGAAAGGCCCATGACGTTGAGCGCCGACAGACCCGGATAGGTGGCCACGAACAGCGCGGGGATGATGGCGAAGTATTTGGCGACGTCGTTGGCGATCGAGAAGGTGGTGAGCGAGCCGCGCGTCATCAGGAGCTGCTTGCCGATCTCGACGATCTCGATGAGCTTGGTCGGGCTGGAATCGAGGTCGACCATGTTGGCGGCCTCGCGCGCGGCCTGCGTGCCGGTCTGCATGGCCACCCCGACATCGGCCTGCGCCAGCGCCGGCGCGTCGTTGGTGCCGTCGCCGCACATGGCGATCAGGCGGCCGCCCTTCTGCTCGTTGCGGATGTAGGCGAGCTTGTGCTCGGGCGTCGCCTCGGCGAGGAAGTCGTCGACGCCCGCTTCCGATGCGATCGCAGCGGCGGTGACAGGGTTGTCGCCCGTCACCATGACGGTGCGGATGCCCATGGCGCGCAGCGCGGCGAAGCGCTCCTTGATGCCAGGCTTCACCACGTCCTTGAGATGCACGATGCCCAGCAGCCTGTCGCCGTCGGCGACCGCGAGCGGCGTGCCGCCGGTGCGGGCGACGCCGTCGACGGCGCGGGCGAACTCGGCCGGCGCGTCGCCGACGGCGATGCCGGCGAAGCGCAGCACCGTGTCGACCGCGCCCTTGCGCAGCCGCCGGCCGCCGATGTCGACGCCGGACAGGCGCGTCTCGGCGGAGAACGGCACGACAGCGTCCGGCCTGGCGTCGGGCTGCGCCAGCCCGAGGCTGCCTGTCGCCAGCGCGACGATCGAGCGACCCTCCGGGGTCTCGTCGGCGGCGCTGGCGAGCAATGCCGCCGAGGCCAGCTCGCTCTCGGCGACGCCGGCGACAGGCAGGAACTCGCTCGCCATGCGGTTGCCGAAGGTGATCGTGCCGGTCTTGTCGAGCAGGAGGGTGTCGACGTCGCCCGCGGCCTCGACGGCGCGGCCGGACGTGGCGATGACGTTGAAGCGCACCAGCCGGTCCATGCCGGCGATGCCGATGGCCGACAGCAGGCCGCCGATGGTCGTGGGGATCAGCGTCACCAGCAGGGCCGACAGGACCGTGACCGAGAGCACGGTCTGCGAGTAGCCGGCGAGGCCCCACAGCGTGACGACGGCGATCAGGAAGACGAGCGTCAGGCCCGAGAGCAGGATCGACAGCGCGATCTCGTTCGGCGTCCTCTGGCGCTCGGCCCCTTCGATCAGGGCGATCATGCGGTCGACGAAGGACGAGCCGGGCGCGGCGGCGATCCTGATCTTGAGCACGTCGGAGAGCACCTGCGTGCCGCCGGTGACGGCCGAGCGGTCGCCGCCGGATTCGCGGATGACCGGCGCGGATTCGCCGGTGACGGCGCTCTCGTTGACCGAGGCGATGCCCTCGATCACCTCGCCGTCGCCCGGGATCAGATCGCCGGCGGAGACGATGACGACGTCGCCGACCTTCAGCTCGGTCGCGGCGATCGTCTCCTCGCGCCCGCCGGTCAGGCGGCGGGCCGTGAGCTCGGAGCGCGTGCGGCGCAGCGCGTCGGCCTGCGCCTTGCCGCGGCCCTCGGCGACCGCTTCCGCGAAGGTCGCGAACAGCACGGTGAACCAGAGCCAGGCTGCGACCTGGCCGGAGAACACGGCGTTTCCGCCCGTCGCGAGATCGCGCAGGAAAAAGAGCGTGACCAGCGCCGCCACCACCTCGGTGACGAAGATCACCGGGTTGCGGACGAGCTGGCGCGGGTCGAGCTTGACGAAGGCGGCCTTCGCGGCCGGCAGCAGGATCGCCGGGTCGAGCAGGCTGCGGGAGGTGAGCGTGGTCATGGGCGTGCCTCAGAAGGTCTGGCCGGCCAGCATCGCGAAATGCTCGACGATCGGCCCGAGCGCCAGCGCGGGGAAGAACTGCAGCCCGCCGAGGATGACGATGATGCCGGCGAGCAGGCCGACGAAGAGCGGGCCGTCGGTCGGGAAGGTTCCGGCCGAGGCCGGCACGCGCGTCTTGGCGGCGAGCGAGCCGGCGATCGCCAGCACCGGCACGGCATAGGCGAAACGGCCGAGAAGCATGGCGATGCCCAGCGTGGTATTGTACCAGGGCGTGTTGGCGGTCAGCCCGCCGAAAGCCGAGCCGTTGTTGCCGGCCGCCGAGGTGAATGCGTAAAGGATCTCCGACAGGCCGTGCGGGCCGCCCGTGCCGATGCCCGCCACCGCGAAGGGCAGCATGGCTGAGGCGGCGGAAAAGCCGAGGATCGCCAGCGGCAGGATCAGCACGGCGAGCATGGCGTATTTCATCTCGCGCGCCTCGATCTTCTTGCCGAGCAGCTCCGGCGTGCGGCCGACCATCAGGCCGGCGACGAAGACCGCGAGGATGGCGAACACGACCATGCCGTAGAGGCCGGAGCCGACGCCGCCGGGCAGCACCTCGCCGAGCTGCATGAGGAACATCGGCACCAGCCCGCCGAGCGGGGTCAGCGAGCCGTGCATGGCGTTGACGCCGCCGTCCGAGAGCCCGGTCGTGGCCGCCGCATAGGCCGCCGTCATGGCCTGGCCGAAGCGGACCTCCTTGCCCTCCATGTTGCCCATCGCGGGATCGACGCCGAGCGCGGAAAGGACAGGGTTGCCGGACGTCTCGGCCCAATAGACGGCGCCTGTGCCGACGATCAGGAACAGCGCGGTGACCGCGAGGAAGGCCCAGCCCTGCCGGCGGCTGCCGACCATCTGGCCGAAGGCGTAGACGAGCGCGGCCGACACGCCGAGCATGGCGACGATGTTCAGATAGTTCGACAGCGCGGTCGGGTTCTCGAACGGGTGCGCGGCGTTGACGTTGAGGAAGCCGCCGCCATTGGTGCCGAGCTGCTTGATCGCCTCCTGGCTGGCGATCGGCCCGAGCGCGATCGTCTGCTGCGCGCCCTCGACGGTCGTGGCGGCGACGGAGCCGGCCAGCGTCTGCGGCAGGCCCATCAGCACGAAGGCGAGCGCGACGACCACCGCGAGCGGCAGCAGCACGTGGAGCGTGGCGCGGGTCATGTCGACCCAGAAATTGCCGAGCGCCGTTGCGCCGGAGCGGACGAAGGCGCGCGTGAGCGCTAGTGCGACGGCAATGCCGGCCGCGGCCGAGACGAAGTTCTGCACCGTCAGCCCGGCCATCTGGCTGAAATGGCTCATGGTCGTCTCGCCACCATAGGACTGCCAGTTGGTGTTGGTGACGAAGCTGACGGCGGTGTTGAAGGCGAGATGCGGCGCAAGGCCGCCGAAGCCCTGCGGGTTGAGCGGCAGGAAGGCCTGCAGCCGCAGGATCGCATAGAGCGCGGCGAAGCCGGCGATGCTGAAGGCGAGCAGCGAGAAGGCGTAGGCGAGCCAGCCCTGCTCCCTGGCTGGGTCGACGCCGGCGGCGGCATAGAAGCCGCGCTCGACGGGCCCGAGCACGGGCGAAAGGAAGGTGCGCTCGCCGGACAGGGCGCGGGCCATGTAGAGACCGAGCGGCTTCACCAAAGCGAGCATGACGAGGAAGAGCAGCGCGAGCTGCAGCCATCCGATGACGGACATGGGGGAAACGTCCTGAAGGGGCTAGAAGCGCTCGGGGCGGATGAGCGTCGCGACGAGGTAGGCGCCGAGCGCCAGCGCCACCGCGAGGCCGATGAGGGCTTCGATCATGGCGTCAGATCCCGTCCAGCGCGCGGGCGTAGAGCCCGAGCAGCAGCAGCGTGCCGCAGCCGAGTGCCAGATAGAGGAGGTCGAGCATGACGGTCTCCGAAGGTGATTTCTTCGGAGGCGAGGATGGCGCGGGACCGCATAAGGATGCGCTGCGGAAGATGGCATGCGCGCATAAGGAAAAGATAAGGCCGGACGGCCGATCCGTCAGCCCGCCACGGCGCGGGCGATGACCATGCGCTGGATGTCGCTGGTGCCTTCGTAGATCTGGCAGACGCGGACGTCGCGGTAGATGCGCTCGACGGGGAAGTCGGCGACATAGCCGTAGCCGCCATGGATCTGGATGGCGTCGGAGCAGACCTGCTCGGCCATCTCGGAGGCGAACAGCTTTGCCATCGAGGCTTCCTTCAGGGCGGGCCGCCCCGCCTCGCGCAGCGTGGCTGCGTGCAGCACCATCTGGCGGGCCACCTCGATCCTGGTCGCCATGTCGGCCAGCCGGAACGCCACCGCCTGGTGCTCGACGATCCTGACGCCGAAGCTCCTGCGCTCCTGCGCATAGTTCCGCGCCGCCTCGAAGGCCGCGCGCGCCATGCCGACCGACTGGGCGGCGATGCCGATGCGGCCGCCTTCCAGGTTGGAGAGCGCGATGCGGTAGCCTTCGCCTTCGGCGCCGAGCATCTGGTCGGCGCCGACCTCCATTTCCTCGAAGACGAGTTGCGCGGTGTCGGACAAATGCTGGCCGAGCTTGCGCTCGATCGAGGCGACCCTGTAGCCCGGCGTGGAGGTGGGCACGATGAAGGCGCTGATGCCGCGCTTTCCCGCGTCAGGATCGGTGACGGCGAAGACGATCGCCACGTCGGCGCTGCGGCCCGAGGTGATGAACTGCTTGGTGCCGTCGAGCACCCAGCCTTTGCCGCCGCGGCGGGCGCGTGTCTTCAGGGCGGATGCGTCCGAGCCGGCCTGCGGCTCGGTCAGCGCGAAGGCGCCCAGCCACTCGCCGCGCGCCATGGGCCGCAGGAAGTGATGCTTCTGCTCCTCGGTGCCGAAGCGCAGGATCGGCGCGCAGCCGACGGAATTGTGGACGCTCATGACGGTGGACATCGCGCCGTTGCCGGCGGCGATCTCCTCCAGCGCCAGCACGTAGCTGACATGGTCGCTCGCCGCACCGTCATAGGCTTCCGGCACGAGCATGCCCATCAGCCCCAGCGCGCCCATCTCGGCGATGCGGTCGCGCGGGAACTCGCCGGTGCGGTCCCATTCGGCCGAGAAGGGCGCCAGACGCTCGGCCGCGAAGCGGCGCGCCATATCGCGCACCATGTCCTGCTCGGGGGTGGGGATCATTCGCGGTGCCTCCCTGCGCCTGCGGCGTTTGACAGTCATTTACTAGCGAGTATATGGATTACCGACAAGAACGATTGTTGCCTGCAGGTAACGGGAATCGGCGGGGCAGAAAGTGGCATCTTCGGCGAAGGCGCTGTGGCCGAGCGTGGAGGACAGGGAGCGCGAGCGGCGCGAGAAGCGCGAGGCCGTGCTGCATGCCGCCGTGCGCTCGTTCAACGAGAAGGGCTTTCATGCCACCTCGCTCGACGACGTGGCGAATGCGCTCAACGTCACCAAGCCGACGATCTACCACTACTTCGCCAACAAGGACGAAATCCTGTTCGAGTGCGTGCGGCGCGGGCTGGACAGCATCCGCCACGCCGCCGAGGCGGTGGAATCGGAGGGCGGCGGCGGCCTGGAGCGCCTGAGGCGCCTGATGCGCGACTACGCAATCATCATGACGCGGGATTTCGGCATGTGCGTCACGCGCACGGCCGACCACGAGCTGTCGGGCGACAGCCGCGCCAAGTTCCGGGCGCTCAAGCGCGAGATCGACCAAACCGTGCGCCGCGTGGTCGAACAGGGCATGGCCGACGGCAGCATCGCGGGCGGCGATCCCCGCCTCGTGACCTTCACGCTGACCGGCGCGCTCAACTGGATCGCCCACTGGTACGACCCCAGGGGCGCGCTCGGCGCCGAGGACGTGGCGGACGCCGCCGTCGCGACGCTCGTCGGCGGCCTCGCCCCGCGTCGCTTGCAGGGAGAGCGCTGATGGCGATGCCGGCGATCCTCGCGAACAGGCTGCGGATCCCCGCGATCGCCGCGCCGATGTTCCTCACCTCGGGTCCCGACCTGGTGGTCGAGGTCTGCCGGTCCGGCCTGCTCGGCACCTTCCCGGCGCTGAACCAGCGCACCAGCGACGGCTATGCCGCGTGGCTCGACGAGATCGCCGGCCGGCTCGCGGATCATCCGGGCGCCGCGCCCTTCGGCGTCAACCTCATCGTGCACAGGTCCAATCCGCGCTTGCAGGCGGACCTCGACATCACCGTGCGCCACAAGGTGCCGCTGGTGATCACCTCGCTCGGCGCGGCGCGCGAGGTGGTCGAGGCGGTCCATTCCTATGGCGGGCTCGTCTTCCACGACGTGATCAGCCGCCGGCACGCCGAGAAGGCGGCTGAAGCGGGGGTGGACGGGATCATCGCGGTGGCGGCGGGAGCGGGCGGCCATGGCGGGACGCTCAGCCCCTTCGCGCTGGTGCCGGAGATCGCGTCCTTCTTCTCCGGCGCCGTCATCCTTTCGGGCGCCATGAGCACGGGCCGCCACATCGCGGCGGCGCGCATGCTCGGCGCCGACCTCGCCTATCTCGGGACGCGCTTCATCGCCACGCGCGAGGCGCTGGTACCGCAGGCGCAGAAGGAGATGGTGCTCGCCGCGAAGGCCGCGGACATCGTCTACACGCCGGCGATCTCGGGCGTGAACGCCAATTTCATGCGCCGGAGCATCGTCGCCGCCGGCCTCGATCCCGACAATCTCGCGCCGCACGGCGCGCTCGACATGCAGAACGAGGCGAAGGCCTGGAAGACGGTCTGGTCGGCGGGGCAGGGCGTGGGCTCGATCGACGACGTTCCCGGCGCGGCCGAGCTCTGCCGGCGGCTCGTCGCCGAATACGAGGCGGCCATGCGCGCGGCGGCCAGCGATCCGTTCGTGCGGCCGGCGCCGGCCGTGGGGAATTGAGGAGACAGCCGATGTCGGACCCGATCGTCGTCGCCAGCGCCGGAGGCGTCGCGGAGATCCGCTTCAACCGGCCCGAACGGCTCAACGCGCTCGACGTGGAGCTGGCCCGGGCCTTCGAGGCGGCGGCGGCGCGCGTCACGGCCGACCCGGACGTGCGCGTCGTCGTGGTCTCGTCGGCGGGCCGAGCCTTCGTGGCGGGCGGCGACCTGGCGCATTTCCACCGTGCGGCCGACAAGCCGGCGGCGGCGGCCGAGCTGATCGATCCCATCCATGCCGGTCTGAAGGCGCTGGCGCGGTCCCCGCAGATCGTCATCTGCAGCGTCAAGGGCGCGGTCGCGGGCGCCGGCATGTCGCTGGCGCTCGGGCTCGATCTGGCGATCGCGGCCGACGACGCCACCTTCAACCTCGCCTATGCGCGCGTGGCGGCCTCGCCCGACTGCGGCGGCTCCTGGGCGCTGCCGCGCCTCGTCGGATACCGTCGCGCGCTGGAGATCGCGCTGCTGTCGGAAACCATCGACGCGGCGGAGGCGCTACGGCTCGGCCTCGTCAACCGCGTCGTGCCGCGGGCGGATCTGGAAGCCGAGACGGCGAAGCTCGCCGCCCGCCTCGCCGCCGGGCCGGCCGTGGCGCAGGGCAACATCAAGTCGCTGATGCGCCTGTCGCTCGAGCGCGACCATGCCGCCCAGCTCGACGCCGAGGCGCGCGCTTTCGGCGAATGCGCCGCGACAGCCGACTTCACCGAGGCGGTCGACGCCTTCCTCGGCAAGCGCAAGCCGCAATTCATCGGCCGCTGAGCCGGCAGAACGGAGTTCCCACCCCATGAAGCAAGCCTATGTCGCCGGCTATGTCCGCACGCCCTTCACCTTCGCGCGCAAGGGCGCGCTGGCGCAGGTGCGGCCCGAGGACCTCGGCGCCCACGTCATCCGCAACCTGCTCGCGCGCACCGGCGTCGACGGCGCGGAGATCGAGGACGTCGTGTGGGGCTGCGCCTTCCCGGAGGGCGAGCAGGGCCTGAACATCGGCCGCGTCGTCGGGATGCTGGCCGGGCTGCCCGAGACCACAGCCGGCGCGACGGTGAACCGCTGGTGCGGCTCCTCCATCCAGGCCGTGCAGATGGCGGCCGGCATGCTGGCCATGAACGCGGGCGAGGCCTTCATCGCCGGCGGCACGGAGAGCATGTCGCGCGTGCCGATGATGGGCTTCAACACGCTGCCGTACCCTTCGTGGGACACGCAGGCCGTCGAGGACTACATCAATGTCGGCCTGACCGCCGAGCGGGTGGCGCGCCAGTTCGGGCTCACGCGCGAGCAGCAGGACCGCTTCGCCTTCGCCAGCCATTCCAAGGCGCGCGCGGCGCAGCTCGACGGGCGGCTCGCGCAGGAGATCGCGCCGTTCGACGTCGACGGCACGGACGTGGCGCTGGACGGCTGCGTGCGCGACACGACGCTGCAGAAGCTCGGCGAGCTGAAGACCGCCTTCCTCGAAGGCGGTACGGTGACGGCCGGCTCATCTTCGCCGATGACCGACGGCGCGACCGCCGTATTGGTCTGCTCGGAGGAATTCGCGGTCCGCAACGGGCTGACGCCGCTGGCGCGGGTGGCGAGCTTCGCCGTCTCCGGCTGCGCGCCGGGCATCATGGGCATGGGGCCGGTCGAATCCTCGCGCAAGGCGCTGGCGCGCGCCGGCATCACCATGGACGACATCGACATCGTCGAGATGAACGAAGCCTTCGCGGCGCAGGCCGAAGCGTGCCGGCGCGAGCTCTCGATCCCCGAGGAGAAGCTCAACGTCGACGGCGGCGCGATCGCGCTCGGCCATCCGCTCGGGGCGACCGGCACCCGCCTCGTCGGCAAGGCGGCGACCCTGCTGAAGCGCGAGAAGGGGCGGTGGGGGCTGGCCACACAGTGCATCGGCGGCGGCATGGGCATCGCCATGGTGCTGGAGGCCGCATGAGTGCGCTGCCCGCCAGCGACGGCACCGGCTGCGATCCCGTCGCTGCGCCGTCGCTGCCGGGCGCGGCGAAAGGGCAAAGCGCGCCGATCTTCGGCAACGACGCGGCCTCGATCCGGGATCTCGGCGACGGCGTCGCCTGCTTCGAGATCCATACCAAGATGAACAGCCTCAGGCCCGAGGTCCTCGACGTGCTGGAGTTCGCCGTCGACAGGGGCGGACGCGCCTTCGACGCGCTGGTCATCGGCAATGACGATCCCCGCGCCTTCTCGGTCGGGGGCAACTTCCCGGTGATGCTCGGCATGCTGGAGCGCGGGGATTTCGCCGCGTTCGAGGCCTTCACCCGGCGCGGGCAGGCGCTGCTGCTGCGGATGAAATACGCGCCGTTCCCGGTCGTCGCGGCGGCGCACGGCTTCACGCTCGGCGGCGGCTGCGAGCTGATGCTGCACGCGGACGCGATCGTGGCCCATGCGGACCTCAAGGCCGGGCTGCCGGAGGTCAAGGTCGGGCTCATCCCCGCCTGGGGCGGGTGCACGCAGGTGCTGCTGCGCGCCCAGACCGAGCCGCACGGCGCGCGCGGTCCGGCCGCCGCGCTCGCCAGTGCCTTCCGGACGATCTTCGGCGGTACCATGACGGGCTCGGCACGCGAGGCGCAGGCCGCGGGGCTCCTGCGGGCCAGCGACCGCGTCGTGGCGGATCGCGACCGGCTCCTCGGGGAGGCGAAGCGCCGGGCGCAGGATCTTCTGGCAGACGGCTATGCCGCGCCGCCGCGCGCAAGGATCGATGCCGCGGGCCGCTCGGGCATGCTGGGCGTCGTCAACACGATCCGCGGCGAGCATGCCGCCGGGCGGCTCTCGGCGGCCGACCTCGCCATGGCGGAGGAACTGGCCTTCCTGCTTTCGGGCGGCGGCGAGGCCGTTCCCCGCCCGCGCGGCGAGGACGAGATGATGGCGCTCGAATGCGAGACCCTGATGCGGCTCGTCAGCCGCCCCGGCGCGCTCGACCGCATGCGCCACATGCTGGCGACGGGAAAGCCGCTTGCGAACTGATTGGGAGGAGAAGCCGACATGGCCGATGCAAAAGTCCACCAGATGCTGGCGCGTGCGCTCGCCGAAAGCGGGCTCGGGCCGCTGTTCGGGCTGGTGGGCGACGCCAATCTCTACATGGTCGACAGTTATGTGCGGGAATATGGCGGCCGCTATTTCAGCGCCGCCAACGAGAACGGCGCGGTGCTGATGGCGCTGGGCTGTGCGGCCGTGTCGGGCAAGGTCGGGCTCGCCACCGTCACCCACGGGCCGGCGGTGACCAACACGCTGACGGCGCTGGTGGAGGGCGTAAAATCCTACACGCCGATCGTGCTCCTGTGCGGCGACACGGCCGCCGCCGACCGCGAGAACCTGCAGAACGTGGCGCAGCGAGACGTGATCCTGGCGACGGGCGCGGGATTCGAGCAGATGCGTTCGCCGGCCACCGCGCTCGACGACCTCGCAAGGGCGATCCGGCGGGCGCAGGCGGAGCGCCGGCCGATCGCCTTCAACATGCCAACGGACTTCCAGCACATGCCGGCGTCCCATGCGACGGGGCCGCTCGCGCTCGGCTCCCCGCCGCACGCGATCACGCCGCAGGGCGACGGGCTGGACGACGCCATCGGCATCATCGCGGCGGCGAAGCGGCCGATCGTGCTCGCCGGTCGTGGCGTCTGCGACGACGAAGCGCGCGCGGCGCTGCTGCGTCTGGCGCGGCGTCTCGAGGCGCCCGTCGCGACGACGCTCAGGGCGCGTTCGCTATTCCGGGGCGAGCCCTACAATCTCGGCATATTCGGAACGCTGAGCGCGCCGGACGCCATCGACGCGATCCTGAAGGCCGACTGCGTGGTCGCCTTCGGCGCCAGTCTGACGAGCTACACCACCTCGAACGGCTCGCTTCTCGACGGCAAGCGCGTCGTCCAGGTCAGCGCCCGCGCCGGCGATCTCGGCAACAATTTCGTGCCGGACGTCGGCCTCGTCGGCAGCGCGCGGGAGACGGCGGACACGATCGTGCGCTGGCTCGACGAGGCCGAGATACCGCCTTCGGGCTTCACGGGAGAGTTGCCCGCGCAGGGGCTGGCGGCGCACCCGGCCCCCGCGCGGTGGATGGGGGAGGGCCTCGATTTCCTCGAGACGCTGGCGGCGCTCGACGAGATGCTGCCGCCGGAGCGCATCCTGACGGTCGACGGCGGCCGCTACATGGTCAAGTCGCTGGAGCGCATCGGGGTCGCTGAGCCGCGCCGTATGGTGCATACGGCGAGCTTCGGGTCGATCGGCCTCGGCATGGCCTATGCCATCGGCGCCGGCGCGGCGGAGCCGGACCTGCCGGTCGTGCTGTTCATCGGCGATGGCGGCTTCATGCTGGGTGGGCTCACCGAGTTCAACACGGCCGTCCGCCATGGCAGCAACCTCACCGTCGTCGTGTGCAACGACGGCAGCTATGGCGCCGAGCACGTCCAGCTCCGCGCCAAGCAGATGGACCCGAGCCTCATCCTGTTCGACTGGCCGGATTTCGCGCCGGTGGCGCAGGCACTGGGCGGGCGCGGCGTGACGGTGCGCACGCCGGCCGACCTGGAGCGCGCGCGCGCCGAGATCGCCAAGGGCGGCAAGCCGCTGCTGATCGACCTCAAGCTCGACCCGGACCGGATGCCCTTCCACTGAAGGAAGGGCAGGGCAGTTCGGTTCAGCCCCGCGCCTTGCGCGGCTTGCCGGAATGGGTGAAGCCGGGATCGCGGTAGGTGCGCTCGGCGGTGAGCGCGTCCTCCGACAGGTATTTCGTGCTGCTCCAGCCGCCGTCGACGGCCAGCACCTGGCCGTTGATCCAGCCCGACGCGGGCGAGGACAGGAACAGGATCGCCTGCGCGACGTCCTCGGGCGTGCCCATGCGTGGGGCCGGCGTCATGTCGAGGTTCATGCGCCGGAACCCTTCGTCCTCGAGCCGGTGGAAGGTCATCGGCGTCGGGATGACGCCGGGCGCCACCACGTTGGAACGCACGCCCGACGATCCGTACTGCGCGGCGAGGTGGGTGGTGAGCGCGTTGAGCCCGCCCTTGGCGGCCGAATAGGCGCCGCCGCGCAGGCCGCCGAGGATCGAATAGGTCGAGCTGACGTTGACGATGGTCGCCTCGTCGCCGAACGCCTTCAGCGCCTCGCGGCAGAAGCGGAAGGGCGCGCGCAGCATCAGGCCGAGGAAGTAGTCGAGGGTAGCATCGTCGGTCTCGTGCACCGGCTTGGGGCTGCCGATGCCGGCATTGTTGACGAGATGGTCGAGCCGGCCGAAACGCTCCATAGGGAGGCGGCGGGCGGGGGCCGGGGCCTCGCCGGCCCGGGGGTCGAGCGCGATCGTGGGGACCGGCGCCGCGCGGCGGGCGAGTTCGGCTTCCATGGCCGCGAGCTTCTTGGGGTCGCGGGCCACGCCGACGACCGCCACGCCGGCCTCCACGAAAGCGCGCGCGGTGGCGAGGCCGATGCCGCTGGAGGCGCCGGTGATGAGGGCAACGCGCATGTCAGGTCCTTTCGTGTGCTGGTCGAAGCGGCGCCATCGGTGCCGGAAGATCGAGGATCGGTCGGGCTTCCCCGAGCCGTGAGAGCAGGTGTGCCTGCTTGACGAAATGGTGCGCGTCGGCCTCCGCCGAGAAGCCGATGCCGCCATGGATCTGGACGCAGGCGCGCGCATTGGCGAGCGCTGTGCGCGGCGCCAGCCGGCGCAGCGCCGCCACCTGGAATTCCGCATCCGGCCGGCCGTCGGCGAGTGCGATCGCGGCGATGTCGAGCTGCGCCGACAGCATCTCGGCGGCGATCGCCATGTTGGCGCAATGGTGCTTGATCGCCTGGAAGGCGCCGATCGGCTTGCCGAACTGCTGGCGCAGGCCGGCATAGGCGACGGCGAGGTCGCGGGTCGCTTCGGCGACGCCGAGCAGTTGCGCGGAGACGAGCAGGTCGGCCGTGGCAAGCACGCGCGCATCGTCGCTTCGCGCGACAGCGCCTGCGTCGCCGGGCATGCGCGCGACGGCCAGCGAGCGGCCGAGGCCCGCCTCGGGCTGCGCATGCGCGATCTCGACGAGGGCGAGGCCGCGATCCTCGAAGAGCAGCGCCATCTCCGCATTCGCGGGATCGAGAAGCAGGATGTCGCCGCCGCTGGCGACGGCGAGGCAGGCCTGGCGCTCCAGCCCGGCGAAGGCGGCGGCTAGGTCGGCCATGCCGGCCCGCCGGGCGACCGCCGCGGCCAATGTGGCCGCCAGCGCGCGCGGCGAGACGAGGTGGCGGCCGAGCAGCGCATGGAGCAGCGCTTCCTCGACCAGCGTGAAGCCGGCGCCGCCCTCGGGTTCCGGAACCGAGAGCGAGAAGGCGCCGAATTCGGCGAGCGGCGCGAGGTCGTCCGGCCGGCCCTCGCGCAGCCGCGCGACGGGGAAGCCTGTGGCGAGCAAAGCGCCTGCGGCGTCGAGGATCTGGCGCTGGTCCTCGGAGCGGTTGAGGTCGAAGCTCACGGCGCTACTCCCGCGGCAGGCCGAGCACGCGCTCGGCGATGATGTTGCGCTGGATCTCCGCCGTGCCGCCCGCGATCGTCTCGCTGTAGGCCTCGAGGTAGTCGTGGCTCCAGTCGTTGTCGACCAGCGCCTCCGGGCCGATGATGTCCATCGCGGTGCGGTAGATGCGCTGGGCGAGCTCCGCGAAATGGAGGCGCATCATCGAGCCGTCGGACTGCGTGGCCGGCTCGCGCAGCACCATGCGATAGGTCATGGCGCGCAGCGCCGCGGCCTCCGCGCGCAGGTCCGCGAGGCGCTCGGCCAGCGCGGTGCCGGGCTGCGGCCCGGCCAGCGCGATCAGGTCCTCGACCTTCACCGACAGCTCGAACTGCAGCCCCATGGCCGCCGTCTTGCGCTCGAAGCCGAGCGTGGTCATCGCCACGCGCCAGCCGTCGTTCAGCGCGCCGACCACGTTGGAGAGCGGGATGCGGACGTCGTCGTAGAACACCTCGGCGAAATGCGACACGCCGGCCATGTTCACGATTGGCCGCACGGTGATGCCGGGCGTTCGCATGTCGCAGATCACCCAGGACAGGCCCTTATGCCGCTTCGAGCCCGGCTCGGTGCGGATCAGCAGCTCCTGGAAGTCGGCGACGTCGGAATAGCTCGACCAGATCTTCTGCCCGTTGACCACGAGGTGGTCGCCGTCGACCGTACCCGTCGTCTTCAGCGAGGCGAGGTCCGAGCCGGAGCCGGGCTCGGAAAAGCCCTGGCACCACAGCGCCTCGCCCGACAGGATGCGCGGCAGGTGGAAGGCCTTCTGCTCGTCCGTGCCGCAGGCGATCAGCGTCGGCCCGGCATGGTTGAGCCCGACGAAGGTGCAGTCGAGCGCGGACGGCGCGCGGGCGCGGACATATTCCTCGTACCAGATCAGGATGCGCTGCGGCGGCAGGCCCTGTCCGCCGAACTCCTTCGGCCAGCCGATGCCGGCCCAGCCGCCCTGCCGGCAGCGCGCGAGCCAGGCACGCGCGAAGTCGGATGCGGCCCTGCCTTCGTGCGGCGCGCGGGCGGCCGGCACGTTGGCGAGCAGCCACTGCCGCGCGGCCGCGCGGAAGGCCTCGTCCTCGGGGGTGGTCTTCAACTGCATCGGGCTATCAGGACATCCAGCCGCCGGCGACGTCGACGACGCTGCCGGTCATGTAGCTCGAATCGTCGCCGGCGAGGAACCGCACGACGGTGGCGATCTCCACCGGCCGGCCGACGCGGCCCATGGCGACGCTGTACATCTGCCGCTCCATCTGCGTGGCGTCGACGTCGGCGGCCATCGGCGTGTCGATCGTGCCCGGCGCGATGGCGTTGACGCGGATGCCGTGCGGCGCCAGCGTCTTGGCCATGCTGCGGGTCAGGCCGATGAGGCCGGCCTTGGACGTGCCGTAGGGGATGATCGGGCTGCCGAGCTTGCCGTTGATCGAGGCGATGTTGACGATGCTGCCGCCCGTGCCGGCGGCAACCATGCGGCGCGCCAGCTCCTGGCTGAGCAGGAAGGGCGCGCGCAGGTTGACGGCGAGCACGCGGTCGAGATCATCCAGCGTCAGCTCAAACACGCCCTTCTTCTCGTAGAGGCCGGCGCAGTTCACCAGCGTGACGATGCCGGCTTCGTCGCGGAGAGCGTCCAGCGCGCGCCGCACGTCGTCCATGTCGGAGAGGTCGCAGGCGATGAAGCGGTCAGGTTGCTCTTCGGGCTTCCCCGCCGCGCTGCCGGCCCGGTCGAGCCCGACGACGCGGTAACCCGAGCGGCGCATTTCGGCGCAGATGGCGCGGCCCATGCCGCCATTGCTGCCGGTCAGTACGCAAGTGCGCAATAAACCCTCCCTGATGTCTCACTATGCAGGACGCATTTTGTGCGCTGCACCAACTCCCAGATCCTAGGATACGGACATGCTGCCAATAATACAACAAACTTTCAAGGAAATGCTGCTTGACAACGCGTTTATTGCCGATATGCCTCTAGGGGAAGGCTGAAAAGTGTCTCACTAAGTGGGCGCATGCGGAGGAGCTTGATGGACTTCGACTGGACCGAGGAGGATCGGGCCTTTCGGGCGCGGGTGAGGGATTTCCTCGCTCGCGAGCTTCCGTCAGACTGGGCCGCGCTCTCCCGCCACGGTCCCGGCTCGAAGGAGCAGACGGAGTTCAGCCTGGAGTTCTGCCCGAAGCTCGCGGAGGCGGGGCTGCTGGTGCCGCACTGGCCGTCCGAATGGGGCGGGGCGGGGCGGCCACCCTGGGAGCACTTCATCCTCGGCGAGGAGATGTGGGCGGCCGGCGCGCCGCGCGGCGCGCAGTACATGAACGTCAACTGGATCGGCCCGACCCTGATGCGCTTCGGGCCGGATGAGCAGAAGCGGCGCTACATCCCGCAGATGGCCGCCGGCAAGGCGATCTGGTGCCAGGGCTTCTCCGAGCCCAACGCCGGGTCCGACCTCGCCAGCCTGCGTACCCGCGCCGAGCGAGACGGCGACGACTATGTCGTCAACGGCCAGAAGATCTGGACCTCCTATGCCGGCCTCGCCGAGCACTGCTTCCTGCTGGCGCGCGTCGGCGGCAGCGACAAGGGCAAGTCGGGCATCGCGATCTTCCTCGTGCCGATGGCGACGCCCGGCATCGAGGTGCGTTCGATCCCCAGCCTCATCGGCCACGGCGACATCCACGAGACCTTCCTCACCGACGTCCGCGTGCCGGCCTCCGCGCGGCTCGGGCAGGAGGGCGAAGCCTGGTCGATCATCAACTATTCGCTCGCCAACGAGCGCGTCGGCATACCGCGCTACGAGCTCGCCTCGCGCGTGCTCGACGGCATGGTGAAGGAGCTTTCGAAGCGCGGCCGCTTCTCCGATCCGGTCACGCGCCTGCGCGCTGGCTCGGCCTCCGCCGCCTGCGAGGCCGCGCGCATCCTCGTCCACCGCACCGTCGACAAGCGCTCGCGCGGCGAGGCGCTGGGGGCGGAGGCGAGCATCGCGCGGGTGGCCGTCGCGGAAGCCGATCACGCCGTCACCGATTTCGGCCTCGACTACATGCCGGACGCCTTCAGCGGCGACGGCGACCTTGCCGTGCAGACCCATCACGAGCGCGCCATCGTCACCGGCATCGCCGCCGGCGCGACGGAGATCCAGCTCGGCATGATCGCCCAGCGCTGGCTCGACCTGCCGCGGGAGGTCCATTGATGCGGTTCCAGCCGAACGAGGACCAGGCGACATTCCTGTCGGTGCTCGACCAAATGGCCGAGGGCGACGCGGCGGCGTGGAAGACCTCGCCCGAATGGGCGCGCTTCGAGTGGTCCGAGACCTTCGACGGCATGCTGGAGGCGAACGGCTTCCTCGACTGCGCCGGCGAGGAGACGCTCGGGCTCACGATGGCCGTCGCTATGACGCATCGCGTCGCGCGCCTGCCGGTGCTGGCCGAATGCGCGGCGTCCGCCGTGCTGCGCCCGCTGGTCGGGCCGGAGCTTCCGCGGCCCATCGCGGTGGTCGACGGCGATCCCCGCGATGCGATCCGCTTCCTGCCGGTCGCGCGTTCGGTCGTCCATATCGGCGAGGGCGGGGTCAGGCGAGCGGTGCTGAACCCCAACGCCGTCTCGCCGGTCGACAGCCTGTTCGCCTATCCGATGGGCCGGCTCGCCGCGGGCGCGCTCGAATGGCAGGCGGCGAATGCCGACCCGGAGACGGTGCGCAACGCCTGGCGCGCTGCGCTTGCGGCCGAGCTCGGCGGCGCGCTGAAGGGCGGGCTGGACGCGGTCGTGGCGCATGTGAAGGAGCGGCGCCAGTTCGGCCGGCCGCTCGGCAGCTTCCAGGCGATCCAGCACCGGCTGGCGGGCGCCGCCACCCGCATCGAGGCCGCCCACTGGCTGGCGCTGAAGGCGGCGCAGAGCCTCGACCCGGTCGATGCGGCTACCGCGCTCGGCTACGTCCAGGACGCGGCGACGCGGATCGTCAACGACCTGCACCAGTTCATGGGCGCCATGGGCCTGACGCTGGAGCATCCGCTCCACCGCTGGACCTACCGCGCGCGGCTGCTGCGCTCGGCCATGGGCGGCGCGGCCGGCAATCTCGAAGATCTCGCCGAACGGCGCTGGAGGGCGGCATGAGCGAACTGCCAAGTTACCGCACCCTGCTCATGGAGCGGCGCGGCCGCGTCCTCCAGATCGCCTTCAACCGGCCCGACGTGCTCAACGCCTTCGGCAAGGTCATGCATGTCGAGTTCATCGAGGCGCTGCACTTCGCGGCCTCCGATCCGGGTTCCGACGTCGTCGTGCTGACCGGCGCGGGGCGCGCCTTCTCCGCCGGCGGCGACCTCGCGCGCATGGAGGAATGCATCGCCGACCCGCGCGAGTTCGAGCGCGAGGCGGCCGACGCCAAGCGGCTCATCTTCGCCCTGCTCGACATCGAGAAGCCGGTGGTCGCCCGCGTCAACGGCCATGCCGTCGGCCTCGGCGCGACGATCGCGCTCTTGTGCGACGTGATCTTCGCGGCGGAGACGGCCAAGATCGGCGACCCGCACGTCAAGGTCGGGCTGGTCGCCGGCGACGGCGGCGCGATCGTCTGGCCGCAACTGCTCGGCTTCGCCCGCGCCAAGGAATATCTGATGACCGGCGAGCTGATCCCGGCACCGAAGGCGGCCGAGATGGGGCTGGTCAACCATGCGGTTCCCGACGCCGAGCTTGACGCGCGCGTCGAGGCCTTCTGCCGCAAGCTGCTCGACGGCTCGACGATGGCCATCCGCTGGACCAAGACCACGGTCAACATCGAGCTCAAACGCATCGCGCATGCCCTGATGGATCCGGGCATCGCCTACGAATCCCTCACGCAACGTTCGGAAGACCACCGCAACGCCGTCAAGGCGATGAAGGACCGGATCGCCGGGCGACGGGCGTGAGGTGAAGCCTGCCACATCCGCAACCTCTGGGAGGAAGTCATGAGAACCAACAGACGACAGTTCATCGGCGGGGCGCTGGGCCTCGGCGCGCTCTCGGCATTCCCGATTTCGGCCATCGCGCAGAGCGGCGGCACCATCAAGATCGGCCTGATCACCAGCCTGCAGGGCGGCTACGCGGCCTTCGGCCAGAACCACCAGCGCGGCGCGCAGTTCGCCGTCGACGAGATCAACGCGGCCGGCGGCATCGGCGGCAAGAAGCTCGAGCTGGTCGTGCGTGACGACGGCCTGAAGCCCGACATCGGTATCGCGGCGGCGCGCGAGCTGGCGGCCGATGGCGTGCGCATCTTCACCGGCGGCTTGGTCAGCGGCGTGGTGCTCGCGCTCAACGGCATCATGGGCGAGCTGGACTCGATCTTCGTCAGTGCCGCCGCGCACGGCAACAACCTCACGCATGAGGACTTCAAGCCGAACTACTTCCGCGTCACCGACTATTCGGCGATGCGCGTCGGCGCCGGCTCGCACCTCGTGGCGCAGCGCTACAAGGATGCCAAGGTGTGGGGCTCGATCGCGCCCGACGCCGAGATCGGCCGCTCGGTGATGGAAGTGGTCAATTTCCACCTGCCGCGCGCCTACAAGGAACTGCACGGCGCCGAGGTCAAGATGACCGAGACGCTGTGGACCAAGTTCGGCGCGACCGACTACCGCAACGAGATCGCGCGCCTGATGAGCCAGGGCATCGACGGCCTGATCGTCGGCCTCGGCGGTGCCGACGAGACGACCTTCCTGCAGCAGGCCGGCCAGCTCGGCCTCACCAAGAAGATCCAGGGCTTCTTCACCTCGGGCAGCGAGTTCCTCGGCGCCATCGCGCTCAAGGAGCGCACGCCCGAGAACTACTGGTCCGGCTTCCACTGGTACTACGGCGCCTATCCGGACAACCCGATCGCCAAGCGGGTGGTCGATACCTTCCGCGAGAAGGGCTACGGCAAGCATCCGGACGGCTTCGTCGGCATGACGCATGCCGCGATCTCGGCGATTTCCGCCGCGCTGGCCAAGGGCGCGGGCGAGACGAGCAAGGAGCTGATCCCGGCGCTCGAGGGCATGAGCTTCGATTCGGTCAAGGGCAAGATCACGCTGCGCAAGGAAGACCACCAGGCGATCAGCGACGTGAACTATGCGCTGCTCGGCCCCGCCAAGAACGAGGACGGCTGGGAGGTGGTGGACTTCGCCCGCGTCGACGGCGAGCCCTTCGCCGGCGCGCCGACCCCCGGCCAGCCGCTCAAGTTCGGCTGATCCCGCTCGATGCCGGCGCGCTTCGGCGCGCCGGCGTCACCCCTTGCAGCAGATGGCAGACCGAATGACGGCCCTCGACGATCGACTTGCCGCGCTGGCGCGCTCGAACCGCAGCAGCCTTTCCGGCCACCGCGGTCTCGGCGAGATCGCGCGCGAGAAGACGGCGGCCGATCCCGACCGTGTGATCGTGCGCGAGGGTGCGCGCGCGCTGACGCGCGGCGAACTGTTCGACGGCGCCTGCCGGCTGGGCGCCGCGCTCGCCGCCCGCGGCATCGCGCCCGGGGCCGCGCTCGCCTTCCAGCTCCCGAACTGGTGGGAAGCGTGCGTCATCAACCTCGCGGCGGCGCTGTTCGGCTACCGCCTCGTGCCGCTGCTGACGATCTACCGGCAGGCGGAGCTGGGCTTCATCCTGCCGGCCTGCGACGTCGCCGCGATCTTCGTGCCGCAGGCCTGGCGCGGCTTCGACTATCCGGGCCTCGTCGCCCGCGTGCCCGGCGCGCCGCGGCACGTCTTCACCCTGCGCGGCGATGCGTCGGCGCCCAATTCCTTCGAGACCCTGCTCGCCCACGCGCCGGCAACGCCAACGCCGCCGCCCGCAGGCGACGCCAAGATGGTGCTCTTCACCTCCGGCAGCACCGGCCGCCCGAAGGGTGTCATCCACAGCCACGCCACGGTCGACGCGCTGATCCGGCGGACGGCGGAATTCTGGCGGACCGGGCAGGGGGACGGGCTCTACATCCCGTCCCCGATCGGCCATATCGGTGGCTCGATCTACGCCTTCGAGTTCCCGTGGATCACCGACTGCACGGCGATCCTCGCCGAGACCTGGGACGCCGACGCGGCGGTCCGCGCCATCGACGAGACCGGCGCCACTTTCATGGCCGGCGCCACGCCCTTCCTCGCCGGGTTGCTTTCGGCTGCCCAGCGCGCCGGCACGCGACTGCCGTCGCTGCGCCGCTACATCTGCGGCGGCGCCAGCGTGCCGCCGGAGCTGGTGCTGCGCGGGCTGGAGCATTTCCCCAACGCGGTGGTGTCGCGCGCCTACGGCTCGACCGAGGTGCCGCTCGTGTGCCCCGGCGCCCGCGACCGGGCCGAGGCCGAGCGGCGCGCCGACACCGACGGCGAGATCTCGGTCGAGCTGCGCATCGTCGACGATGCCGGGCAGCCGGTGGCCGAGGGCGAGGCCGGCGAGATCCTGGTGCGCGGGCCGCAGATGCTGCTCGGCTATCTCGATCCCGCCGACGATGCATCGGCCTTCACCGAGGACGGCTTCTTCCGCATGGGCGACCTCGGCCGCCGCGTGGCCGGGCGCTATCTCGAGATCACCGGGCGGAAGAAGGACATCATCATCCGCAAGGGCGAGAACATCAGCCCGCTGGAGATCGAGAACGCGCTGGCCCGGCACCCCGCGGTGCGGCAGTCGGCTGTGGTCGGCGTGCCCGACCCGGAGCGCGGCGAGATGGTGGTGGCCTTCGTGCTACCCGTCGACGGGGCCGATTTCGCTTTCGCCGACATGAGGGCGCATCTGGAGGGCATCGGCCTCGCGCGCCAGAAATTCCCCGAGCGCCTCCACGTCGTCTCCTCGCTGCCGGTCAATTCGATCGGCAAGGTGCAGAAGAACGAGCTGAAGGCGCTGGCGGCCGAAGGAACAAGGGCATGATGTCGCTCTATCTCTACGCGATCTACAACGGGCTGGTGCTCGGCCTCGCCATCTTCCTGGTGTCGTCCGGCCTGACGCTCGCCTTCGGCATCATGAAGATCTTCAACTTCGCCCATGGCGCGTTCTTCATGGTGGGGGCCTACACCGCCTATGCGCTGACGGGGCAGGAGGCGTCCTCGCTGTTCGTGTTCCTCGGAGCGGCGCTGGTCGCGGCGCTGCTGATCGGGTTCGTCGGGGTGATCGCCGACTTCGCCGTCTTCCGGCGGCTCGCCGGCGTGCCGGCGGAATACACGCTGATGGCCGCCTTCGGCATCCTGCTGCTGTCGAACGGCGTCTCCAAGATCGCCTTCGGGCAGGCGGTCCACACGGTCTATCCGCCGGAGGCGCTGAGCGCCTTCCTCGACGTCGGCATTCCGGTTTCGGTCTACGGCCTGTTCATCATCGGCGCCGGCATCGTGGTGTTCCTGGCGCTCGAGGTCGGCCTCAACCGCCTGTGGTTCGGCAAGCTGGTGCTGGCGGTCGCGCGCGACCCGTGGATGGCGAACGTGGCGGGCCTGCGGGTCCAGCGCCTGAAGCTGTTCTCTGTCGTGCTCGCCTTCGCGCTCGCGGGGCTGGCTGGCGGCCTGCTGGTCGCCAACCAGGCGCTGTCGCTCGACCTTGGCCACTCCTACCTGCTCTACGCCTTCTGCGTGGTGATCGTCGGTGGGCTCGGCTCGATCCGCGGCGCCTTCATCGCCTCGATCCTGTTCGGCCTTGCGGAAAGCCTGAACGCGGTGGTCCTGCCCAGCCTGCCCGGCATCGCCACCTATTCGCTGCTCATCATCCTCGTGCTCATCCGGCCGCAGGGCCTGTACCCGGAGCTCTCGCAATGAAGCTGGCCGCGCGACTGAGCCTGGCTGTCCTGCTGGTGGCCTTCCTGCTGGCGCCGTTCCTCGTCCATCCGGGGCTGGTCTTCATCGCCGGCTTCGCGATGATCCAGATCGTGTTCGCGCTGTCGTGGAACCTGCTGTTCTCCTATGCGGGCCTCGTCTCCTTCGGCCATGCCGCCTTCTTCGGCATCGGCGCCTATGTCTCGGCGGTGGCGCTGCGCTACGGCTGGCACATCAACTTCCTGCTCATCCCGCCGATCAGCGCCGTGCTGGGCGCGGCGGCCGCCTTCCTCGTCGCCATCGTGGTGCTGCGGCGGGCCAATGGCATCCAGTTCTCGGTGCTGACGCTGGCGCTGTCGCAACTCGTCGTCGTGCTGATCGGCTATTCGGAATATCTGGGCCACGACGAGGGCATCTCGGCGATCCCGCGCCCGGTCATCAATCTCGGCATCGCCACGCTTGACCTCAACAACCCGCTGGCGAGCTACTATTTCGTCATCGTGATCGGACTGATCGCCATCGCGCTGATCTGGCTCGTTGTGCACGGCCCGATCGGCCGCACCATGCAGGCCGTGCGCATCGATCCCGAGCGCGCCGCCTTCGTCGGCATCGACGTCTGGCGCCTGCGCGTGGTCGCCTTCACGCTGTCCGGCGGCTTCGCGGCGCTGGCCGGCTCGCTGCTGGCGCCGTGGGCCCAGATCGTGCACCCCGACTACGTGAACTGGCTGGCCTCGGCGCAGCCGCTCTTTGCGACGCTGCTCGGCGGGGCGGGCTTCTTCTGGGGGCCGGTGGTCGGCGTGCTGGGGCTGGCCTGGCTCAACTATGCGATGCGCACCTTCGTCGGCCTGTCGGAGATCATGATCGGCGCCAGCCTGCTCGTCGTCGTCCTGCTCGCGCCGCAGGGCATTCTGGGCGCGCTGCGCGACGCCGTGCGCCGCCGCCGCGGCAAGGTCGCCGGAGAGCATCGATGATCCTCGACGCCCAGAACATCGAAATGAGCTACGGGCAGCTTAAGGTGTTGCACGGCGTCTCGCTGCAGGTGGAGGAAGGCCAGACCTTCGCCATCATCGGCCCCAACGGCGCCGGCAAGACGACGCTGTTCAAGGTGCTCACCGGCGAGCGCATGGCGAGCGCCGGTACTGTCAGCTTCCGCGGCCAGGACGTGTCGAAGCTGCCGGCCTTCAAGCGCGCGCGGCTCGGCTTCGGCCGCACCTTCCAGGTGGCGCGCATCTTCACCGAGCTCGACCTCCTGACCAACGTGGTCATTCCCATCGAGGCGCGTATCCGCGCCAGCGGCAAGAGCCCGGGCCACTGGTGGAGCTGGGAGCCCTCGCGCGAGGTCCGCGCCGAGGCGGAGGACATCCTCGAGCGCCTCGGTTTTCCCCGCCAGCGGTGGGAAGACGAGGCGCAGTATCTCTCCCATGGCGACCGCAAGCGTCTCGAATTCTGCGTGGCGCTGGCGACGCGGCCCGGCATCCTGATGCTCGACGAGCCGACCGCCGGCATGTCGCCGTCGGACCGGCGCGAGATGACGCGCTTCCTCGCCCGCTTCAAGGCCGAGACCGGCATCACCATCGTCATGACCGAGCACGACATGGACCTGATCTTCGAGCTGGCCGACCGGCTGATGGTGCTCAACTACGGCGAGGTCATCGCGGTGGGCGAGCCGGCCGCGGTGCGCGACGATCCGATGGTGCGCGAGGTCTATCTCGGCAAGGGCGGCCAGCATGCTTGAGATCAGGTCCCTCGACGCCTACTACGGCCAGGCGCATATCCTCCACCAGATCGGCTTCGCCATGGCCGAGGGCGAGCGCATCTCTGTGCTCGGCCGCAACGGCGCCGGCAAGAGCACGCTGCTCAAGAGCATCATGAATGCCGGGCCGACGGTGCGCGGCGAGGTCTTGCTCGACGGCAAGGCGCTGGGCAGGACGAGCGCCAGCGACCGCGTCCGGCTCGGCATGTCGCTGGTGCCCGAGGACCGGCGCATCTTCACCCACATTACTGTGGCCGAGAACATCCGGCTCGCCCAGCAGGGCACGGAGCGCAAGAGCGGCCTGCCGGCGATCGCCGACGTCGTGGCGATGTTTCCCATGCTGAAGGACCTCGTGGACCGCATGGGCGGCCAGCTTTCCGGCGGCCAGCAGCAGATGCTGGCGGTCGCGCGCTCAGTCGCCGCGCGGCCGCGGCTGATGCTGCTCGACGAGCCGACGGAAGGGCTGGCGCCCGTCATCGTCGAGGACATGGCGGCGAAGATCGTCGAGGCCTGCGACGCCTACGGCACGGCGCTGCTTCTGGCCGAGCAGAACGTCTGGTTCGCCAGGCAGTGCACCTCGCGCGTGATGCTGCTCGATTCCGGCAGCCTCGTCTTCTCCGGCTCGTGGGCGGACTTCGACGCCTCGGGCGAGCTCGTGGAGCGCTATCTGGCGGTCTAGCGCGTCGGGACGCGGCCGGCTACAGACTGGCTGGACCAGCCACAGGGCAGACTGATGTCCGAAAGCGAGAACGACAACCCGGAACTGAACGTCGACGGGACGCAGGCGATCCGTCGCGCGGCGGCGATCCTGCGCCGCATCGGCCAGGGCGACGGCCAGGGCGTCGGGCTCTCCGCCATCACCGACACGGTCAGGCTGCCGCGCTCGACGACGCACCGCATCCTGAAATGCCTGGTCGAGGAAGGCCTCGTGCGCCACGACAAGGAGCGCCGGCGCTACATGGTCGGACGCCTGACCTACGAGCTCAGCCTGGCGGTGACGCCCGACACGCTGGAGATCGGCCGCTGGCGCGTGGCGATCGACCGCACGGCACAGCGCACCGGCGTCACCTCCTACCTGCTCAGCCGCAGCGGCATCGAGGCGACCTGCCTTCTCAAGACGGACGGCAACGCCGTCATCCGCGTCATTCCGGTCGAGGTCGGCCAGCGCCGGCTGCTCGGCGTCGGCGCCGGCTCCACAGCGCTGCTCGCCGCGCTCGACCCCGACACGTGCGAGCGCATCATCCGTACGATCGCGCCGCTGCTCTCCAGCCACAACAGCCTGACCGAGGAGACGATCCGCCGGCTGGTGGCGGAGACCCGCGAGACCGGCTTCGCCGTCAGCCGCAGCAATGTCGTGCGCGACGCCATCGGCATCGGCATGGCCATCCCCGCGAAGGAGGGCAGCCCGACGCTGGCGGTCAGCATCGCGGGGCTCGCCTCGCAGGCCGACGACGCGGTGGTGAACCGCTGGAAGCAGATCATCCGCGAGGAGATCGAGGCGGTGCTGGAGAGCTGAGGCTCAGAGCGGTTCCGGTTTCACGGAATCGGCAGAACCGCTCTATCTCTTTGTTCAGCCGCATTTCCGGACGCAAAACCGCTTCGCACTTTTGCTGGAAATGCTCTACCCGGCCGCGCCCGGCCCGCCGCCGGGCCGCGAGCTCCCCCGCTCGTTTTCCAGCGCTTCGGCCAACGACAGCTCCAGCGAGCGCGCATAGAGCCGCTTGATGCCGGCCGACGTCCTCGCATTGGCGGCGATGCGGGCGGCCAGCTCCAGCGCGGCCTCCTGAAGCCGGGCCGCGGGCACGATCTCGTCGCACAGGCCGATCCGCAACGCCTCCGCAGCCGGCACCTCGTCGCCGATGAAGGCCATCCGCTTCGCCGCGGCGAGCCCGATACGGCGCGGCAGGCGGGCCGAGAGCCCCCAGCGCGGCAGGATGCCGAAGCGGGAATGCGTGTCGCGGAAGCGGGCGTCGTCGGCGGCGACGATGATGTCGGCGGTGAGCGCGAGCTCCAGCCCGCCCGTGTAGCAATGGCCCTGCACGGCCGCGATCACGGGGCAGGGCAGTTCGCCCAGTCGTTGCATCGTGCGGGAGCGGAACTCGGGATCGTCCGTCACCACGCCGGCCTGCAGCGCCTCGACGTCCGCACCCGCGCAGAAGGAGCGGCCGGCGCCTGCCAGCACGACACCGCCGGGAGTTGTCTCCTCGATCGCGTCGAGATGGGCCGCGAGTTCCTCGAACAGGGCCGGCGATAGCGCGTTCAGCTTGTCCGGACGGTTGAGGGTGAGAACGGCGACGCTCCCCACATCCCGGCGCAGCACCAGATCGGCCATGGCGCGGGCTCCGTCAGGCGGCCCGCACGGCCGCGGCGCGGCGGAGGCGCGGGGCGGCGTGGTACTCGGCCTGCAGCCGGGCGACGAGGGTGGCGACGCTCGGCAGGTCGTCAATCAGCGCCACGCCCTGGCCGGCCGCCCAGACGTCGCGCCACGGCTTGGCGCCGTCATGCGGCGTCTCCGCCCCGTAGGCGGGAAGCCGGTCCGGGTCGTAGCCAGCGCGGGCGATCGACTTCTTGAGCATGCTGGCCGGGATGCCGTGGGTGAAGAAGGGCGTGAAGACCAAGTCCTCGGCGCGGGAGTCGAGCAGGATCTGCTTGTAGGCCTGCGGTGCGCCGGCTTCCTGCGTGGCGATGAAGCGCGTGCCCATGTAGCAGAGGTCGGCTCCGAGCGCGCGCGCGGCGCGCAGATGCGCGCCATTGCTGATGCCGCCGGCCAGCACGATGTAACCGTCGAAGAAGCTGCGCACCGCCGAGACGAAGGCGAACGGGTTCATGCCGCCGGAATGGCCGCCGCCGCCGGCGCAGATCAGGATCATGCCGTCCACGCCCGCCTTAGCGGCCTTCTCGGCGTGCCGCACGGTCGTCACGTCATGGAAGACCATGCCGCCCCAGCCATGCACCTCCTGCACGATCTCGTCGGGGGCGCCGTTGATGGTGATGAGCAGCGGCACCCGCCTTGCCTTGCAGACCTGCACCTCGGCCTCGAAGCGCTGCGCGGCCCCCACCTTGCCCGAGCGCAGGCTGATGTTGGCCGCCCACGGTCCGGTCGGCTTTCCCGTCGCCCGGCGATGCTCGGCCAATTCGGCATCGAATCTGTCGAGCCATTCCGCATATTCGGCCGGCGAGCGCGCCGTGCTCGCCGAGCAGGCCGCCGCGACGTTGGCCTTGCATGCCGCCAGCACCAGTTCGGGATAGGAGACGAGGAACATCGGGGCGCAAATCAGCGGCAGCCGCAGCGTGCTGAACATATCCTGGCGGCCTGTCATGTGAATCTGTCTCGTAATATGGAATTTATCGCGCCATGTTCGAGCCAGCATGATCTTATAGCGAGTAAATATTTGCAATAAGCTTAAGGGGCTAAAGTCGAAAGCGCCTCCAGCATATTGTGTCCTATTATGTGAGATATTAAGGGTGATTGCCAGCCGTCCGGCAGCGTGAGCCGCCGCCAGCTTGCTCGCCGGCGGTCGGTGCTCTGTACTCCGGGAGAATCTAGTCGATCCGGACGAAATGTCCCGCGGAGACCTCGCGATAGGCGCGCGGGGTCGGTTCGTAGCCGACGGGGCGGAACGGGCTGCGGATTTCCTCGGCGGCGGCGTTGCGGCGAAGCCGCCGGCGGGCGGGGGCGGGCACGGGCACCGCGGCCATCAGCTTTCGCGTGTAGGAGTGCTGCGGGTTGTCGAAGACCGCCGCGCGCGGGCCGATCTCGACGATCTCGCCGAGATACATCACCGCCACGCGGTGGCTGACCCGCTCGACCACGGCCATGTCGTGGCTGATGAACAGATAGGCGAGGTTGAGCGTCTGCTGCAGGTCGAGGAGCAGGTTGCAGACCTGCGCCTTGATCGACACGTCCAGCGCCGAGACCGCCTCGTCGGCCACGATGATCTTGGGATCGAGCATCAGCGCCCGAGCGATCGCGATGCGCTGGCGCTGGCCGCCCGAGAACTCGTGCGGGAAGCGGCGCATCATGTCCGGCGACAGGCTGACCTTCTCGAGCAGCGCGGCGGCCTTGTCGCGCGCCTGCGCCCGCGTGCCGAGCCCGTGCTCGATGAAGGGCTCGGTGACCGCCCTGCCGACGCTCATGCGCGGGTTGAGGCTGGCGAAGGGGTCCTGGAAGATCATCTGGATCGACCGGCGGATGGTGCGCAGCCGGGCGCCCTCGAGCTTCATCACGTCGTGGCCGTCGATGACGACGTCGCCGCCGGCGGGCTGCACCAGGCGCATCAGCGAGCGCCCCGTCGTCGACTTGCCGCAGCCGCTCTCGCCGACCAGCGCCAGCGTCTCGCCCTCGAACAGGCTGAAGGAGACGTTTTCGACCGCGTGGATCGCGCCCTTGCGGCGCCGGAAGATGCCTTCCCTGACCTCGAAGCGGGTCGTCAGCGCGCGCACGTCGAGGATAGGGGCCTTCGCCCTCGCGACGGTGTCGGCGACCTCGGCGGGGGGCGACGCCTCGCCGGTCGCGACGTCGACGACGGGGAAGCGCTGCGGCAGAGCGCGGTCCTTCATCGAGCCGAGGCGCGGCACGGCGGCCAGCAGCGCCCGCGTGTAGGGGTGGCGGCCGCGATGGAAGATGTCGTCGGTCGTCCCCGTCTCGACGGTCTCGCCGCGATACATCACCAATGTGCGGTCCGAGACCTCGGCGACGACGCCCATGTCGTGGGTGATGAAGAGAACGGCCATGTTCTCCTCGTCCTGCAGCGACTTGATGAGGTCGAGGATCTGGCCCTGGATGGTGACGTCCAGCGCCGTCGTCGGCTCGTCGGCGATCAGCAGCTTGGGACGCGACGCGAGCGCCATCGCGATCATGACGCGCTGGCGCATGCCGCCGGAGAACTGGTGCGGATATTCGTCGAAGCGGGCGGCGGCGTTGGGGATGCGCACCTTCTCCAGCAGCCGCGTCACCTCCGCGCGCGCCTCGGCGGCGGAGATGCGCCTGTGGACCACCAGCGCCTCCGCAATCTGCTTGCCGATCGGGAATATCGGGTTGAGGCTGGTCATCGGCTCCTGGAAGATCATGGCGATGTCGCCGCCGCGCACGTGGCGCATCTCCTCGTCGGAGAGCGACAGGAGCTCCCGCTCGTCCAGCCGGATGCTGCCCTCGATCCGGCTCGTTTCCTTCTGCAGCAGCCGCATGATCGACAGCGACGTCACGCTCTTGCCGGAACCGGACTCGCCGACGATCGCGACCGTCTCGCCCGGCGCGATGTCGAAGCCGACATTGCGCACCACCGGCACCCAGCGGTCGTCCACCCGGAAGGAGGTCGTCAGGCCCCGCACCGAGAGCACCGGGGCGGCGCGCGGCGCCGGCGCTTGCGCCCCGGCCGTCATGCCGGGCACGGCCGCTTCCCCGCGGGTCATCGCCAGCGTCTCGCCATCCGCCTCAGTCCTTCGGGTCAAGCGCATCGTGCAGCCCGTCGCCGAGAAGGTTGAAGCCCAGCACCGTCAGGAAGATCGCGACGCCCGGATAGATCGACATCCACGGCGCCTGGCTGAGCGCCATGCGCGCGGTGTTCAGCATGCTGCCCCAGCTCGCGTTCGGCGGCTGCTGGCCCAGCCCGAGGAAGGCGAGCGCCGCTTCCGCGATGATCGCCGTCGCGATCGCCAGCGTCGACTGGACGAGCAGCGGCGGGAACGCGTTGACGAAGATATAGCGGGTGAGGAGCGTCATCGGGCGCACGCCGAGCGAATAGGCGGCCTCGATATATTCCTCCACCTTGACGACCAGCGTCTGGCCGCGCGCCAGCCGCGCGAAGATCGGCGCCGTGGAGATGCCGATGGCGATCATCGCGTTGGTGAGGCTGGGGCCGAGGAAGGCGGCCAGCGCGATCGCCATGATGAGGAAGGGGATGGCGAGGAAGGCGTCGATGACGCGCATGACGACGGTGTCGAAGACGCCGCCGACATAGCCCGAGACGATGCCGATCGGCACGCCGACGACGAAGGCGATCACCACGGAGACCACGCCGGCCATCAGCGATGCGCGCGCGCCGTAGATGATGCGCGAGAATATGTCGCGGCCGAGCTCGTCGGTGCCGAACCAGTGGGCGGCGGACGGCGCATGGCGGATTTCCGACCAGTTGGTCTTGATCGGGTCGTAGGGGGCGAGCAGCGGCGCGAAGATCGCGACGAGGACGAACAGGCCAACGACGATCAGCCCCGCCACGGCCGCCTTGTTGCGCAGGAAGCGGCGGACGATCCAGGCGATCTGGCCCGGCGCGCGGGCCGGACCCGGCGGCGCGATGTCGACGGTCGCGCTCACAGCGTCTTCGTCCTCAGCTTGGGGTTGGCGATGAAATAGAGCACGTCGGCCAGCAGGCTCATCAGCACGAAGGCGGCGCCGGACAGCAGCGTGATCGCCTGCACCGCCTGGTATTCGCGGTTGAACACCGCATCGACCACCATCTTGCCGATGCCGGGGATGGAGAAGATCTGCTCGGTGAGCACCGCGCCGGCCAGCAGCGTCCCGAACTGCAACGTCGCCAGCGTGATGATCGGCACCTGGGCGTTGAGGAAGGCGTGCTTGAGGATGACGGTCTTCTCGGCCACGCCCTTGGCGCGGGCGGTGCGCACGTAGTCCTGCCGCATGACGGTGAGCATGGCGCTGCGCGTGTGGCGCATCATCGCCCCGGCTAGGGCCGCGCCGAGCACGAAGGCAGGCATCGCGATGGTGCGCAGGCACTGGACGGGGTCTTCGAGGAAGCTGACATAGCCGCCGGCGGGCAGCCAGCCGAGGTTCACAGCGAAGACCAGGATCAGGATGATACCCAGCCAGAAATTGGGGATTGATATTCCCGACAGCGCGATCACCGTCACTGCGTGGTCCCAGCCGCGGCCGCGCCAGATCGCGGCGAGGATGCCGGCCGGGATGCCGATGACGAGCGAGATGATCATGGCGGCGGTGGCGAGCGTCAGCGTCACCGGGATCTTCGACGCCAGCATCGGGCCGATCGCCTCGCGGGTGCGGTAGGAGGTGCCGAAATCGCCGTGGAAGACGTCGGTGATCCAGTGCCAGTACTGGACCACGAGGGGATCGTTGAAGCCGAATTGCTCGCGGATCTGGGCAAGCGTCTCGGCGCTGGCCTCGCCGCCGGTGACCAGGAGAGCCGGATCGCCCGGCAGGAGCTGCTGGAGGCTGAAGACGATCACCGAAATGATGAAGAGCGTGGGGATCGCCGCCAGCACCCTTCGCACGATGAAGCTGAACATGATGGCTCCTCGCGGGGCATCGGGGCGGCCCGGTCGTCCGGGCCGCCCCTGTTCGGATCGATGGCGGGCACAGACCCCGTCGTCAGTCGAGGGTCACCCCGTCCAGCCTGATGAACGCGTCGCCCGTCGCGTGGAAGCCCTTCAGCTTGCTCGTCGCGGCGAAGAGCGGGCGCAGATGGTACAAGTATATCACCGGCCGGTCCTTGACCGCCACCGCAGCCGCTTCCTTGAAGAAGCGCATGCGCTCCTTCGGGTCGGTCGCGGTGCGGGTGGCCTCGAGGATCTTGTCCATCTCGGCGCTCTTGTAGCGGCTCAGGTTGCGGCCGCCGGTCGAGTGCAGCACCGGGAAGGCCGCGGTGTCGACGTCGTTGGCGAACTGCACGCCGATCGGTCCCCAGACCTCGAAATTGCCCTCGTTCGTCAGCTTCAGCGTCGTGCCGAAGTCAACCACGTCCAGCTTGAGGTCGAAGCCCGCATCCGAACCCATCGCCTGCATCATCTCGGCGACCCGGACCAGGAGCGGCCGGTTCGGCACCAGGATGGTGACGGGGACGGGCTCCTTCAGGCCGGCCTCGGCGATGAGCGCCTTGGCCTTGGCGGGATCGCGCGCCGGCATCGGCAGGTCGGTGTTGTAGAAGGGCGAGTCGGGCGGCGTGAACTGGTTGCCCGCCTTGTACTGGCCGGCGAAGGCGACGTCGACGATGGCCTGGCGGTCGAGCGACAGTTCCAGCGCCTCCCGGATCTTCGGATCCTGCAGCGGGCCCTTGTGGTCGAGGTTGATGACCAGCGTCTGGTTGCTCAGCACCTTGAGCGGGATGAGCTGGAGCTTGGCGTCCTGCTCGACGGTCGCCACGCTCGATGGGTCGATCTTCTCGATCAGGTCCACTTCGCCGGCCTGAAGGTTGGTGAGGCGCACCGCGTCGTCGGGGATGATCCGGAAGATCACCCGGTCGAAGGCGTATTTGGCGGCGTCGTAGTAGTTCGGGTCCTTGGCCACCACGATGCGGTCCTGCGCCACGCGCTCGACGAACTTGTAGGGGCCGATGCAGACGGGCGCGCGGCCGAGGTCGTCGCCCAGTTCCTTGATGGCCTTCGGCGAGAACATCACGCCGCCGCGCTCGGCGAACTTGCCCAGCAGCTGGGCGCTCGGCTCGCTGGTCTTGATCAGCACGCGCGACGGGCTCACCACCTCCACGCTCTTGATGGTCGAGATGTCGTCGGCGCGCTGCGAGCCGGGTGTCTGGTAGCGCTCGATGTTGATCTTGACCGCCTCGGCGTCGAAGGGCGTGCCGTCCTGGAAGGTCGCGCCCTCCACGAGGTCGAGCGTCAGCTCGGTGCCGTCGGGCGACCAGGACCGGCTCTTGGCGAGGCCGGGCAGCAGCGTCAGCTCGCTGTCGGTCCACAGGAGATGGTCGCACATGACGGTCATGACCGTCACGCCGGTCTGGGCGCGGTTGGTCCTGGTGTCGAGCGCGTCCGGATCGTCGGCGAGCGCGATGCGCAGATCGGTGGCATGGGCGACGCCACCGAGGGCGGTCAGCAGCAGCCCGGTGAGGGCTGCCGAACGCATGCGAGAAGCAAGCCTTTTCATGTTCGTGTCTCCGTTCCCACTTTTGTTTGATATTTGATCAATTTTCTTCAGACTGCCGTAAACCACCAACCCCGTCAATCCCGCGGCGGGCGGCCCCGGCAGCCGGAGCCCGGCCGGCTTATCCGGTCCGGTGCCGGCTTTCCGACGGGGTCAGGACGAGGTTCCCCGTCGGCTCGACCTCGCAGCGCCAGCCGGGGACGATCCACACCGTGGTGTCCTCCTGCTCGACGACGGCGGGGCCGGAAAGGGTGAAGCCCGCCGGCAGGTCGAAGCGCCTGAACAGCGGTGCGTCCCACCAGCGGCCGTCGTGAAAGACCCGGCGCGAACCCACCTGGGCCGCCTCGCCGGGTTGCAGCGACAGCGTGGGCAGCTCGGCCGCGTGCGCCGAGATCGAGAAGCGGACCGTGCTGACGCGCACGGCGGCGTCGCGGTCGGCGAAGCCGTAGAGGCGCTCGTGCTCGGCGTGGAAGAGATCGAGCAGCGACTGGCCGTCGAGGCTCTCGCGCAGTTCCTCCGGCACGAAGACCTCGAGCTCGTAGGCCTGGTCGGCAAAGCGCATGTCGACCTTGACGCGGAAGCCGAGCTTTGCGTCGCGGTCGGTCTCGCCGGCGATCCAGTCCAGCGCCTCGGCCTTCATCCCGGCAAGGGCGTCGGCGACCGGCTGGAAGCCCGACCCGTCGGGGTCGAGGAAGCCGCCGAGCGAGCGGGCGAAGTCGCGCCGGATGTCGGCCAGGCTCGCGCCGAGCGCGCAGAAGGTGCCCGGCGCCAGCGGGATGATGATCCTTTCGAGCTTGGCTTCGTCCGCCAGCATCGTGGCATGCGTGGCGCCCGCGCCGCCGAAGGCGACCAGCGCGAACTGGCGATGGTCGAGGCCGCGCTTGGCCAGCATCTTGGAGAGCTCGACGGCCATCTTGGCGCTGGCGACGCGCAGCGCCGCGGCTGCCGCCTGCTCGGCGGCGTTTTCGCCTTTCAGTCCGAGATCGTCCGCCAGCCGGGCGAGCCCGGCGACGGCGGGGGCCTTGCTCAGCGGCATGCGCCCGCCGAGGAAGGTGTCGGGGTCGAGGATGCCCGTCGTCAGGTAGCAGTCGGTGATCGCGACCCGCTGGCCGCCGCGCCCGTAGCAGATCGGGCCGGGATCGGAGCCGACGCTCTCGGGGCCGATCTTGAGCACGCCCTGCGGGTCGATCCAGACGGCGGAGCCGCCGCCGGCGCCGATGGCGGTCACTGCCACCACGGGCAGGATGATCGGGAACGCGTCGACCTGGGCGAGCTGGGTGTATTCCGGCTCGCCGCCGGTCACCACCGCCATGTCGGCGGAGGTGCCGCCCATGTCGAGCGTGACCAGATGGTCGCGATAGGCCCCGGGCGCCATCTTCAGCGCCGCCACCACGCCGGCCGACGGGCCCGACAGCACCGTATCGATCGGCCGGGCGCGGGCCGTCGCGAGGCTGACCGTGCCGCCATTGTTGGTGGTGATGAAGATCGGCACCGTGATGCCCAGCCCGCGCATACGGCGTTCGAGCTTGTCGAAATAGGACTGCATCATCGGCTGGATGTAGGCGTTGAGCGCCGCCAGCAGGCCGCGCTCGTATTCGCGCATCTCGGGCCAGATCGCAGCGCTTTCGGTCACCGGCAGGTCGGGCAGCCGCGCCCGCAGCCCGTCGGCCACCAGCCGCTCCAGCTCGGGATGGCGGAAGGAGTTGACGAGCATGACCGCGACCGCCTTGAGGTCGGCCGCCTTCAGCCGCTCGGCGAGCGCGTCCAGCGCGGCCTCGTCCGGCCGGTCGACGATCTCGCCGTTCGACAGGCAGCGCGCGCCGACCTCGAAGACGAGGTTGCGCGGGATGAGCGGGGTCTCGCGCTTCGCCGAGAAGTCGAAGGCCGAAGGCATGCGCGAGCGCGCGATCTCCAGCACGTCGCGATTGCCGCGCGACACAACCATGCCGAGCCGCGGCCCGTTGCGCTGCAGGATGGAGTTGAGCGCGAGCGTGGTGCCGTGCATGACGAGATCGACGTCGGCCGCCGCGATGCCGGCCTTGGCGAGCAGCCCGGCGATGCCGCGCTCGACCGCCAGCGACGGGTCGCTCGGCACGCTCGGCTCCTTGTAGAAGACGCGCACGCCCGTGCCGTTCTGCGCGGCGACGAAATCGTTGAACGTCCCGCCGACGTCGATGCCGACGCGCCAGCCATTGCCGCTCATCGCAACGCCTCCCCAGCCTCGAGCGCGCCGACAAGCTCGGCGAAGTGCGCGCGCATCGCATCCGCCCTTTCCGGGATGACCGCCGGGTCGAAGCCGCCCGCATCCTTGAGCTGCGGCATCACCGCCTCGTAGATGCCGCGCCGGTGCTTGCCGCGGACGGAGGCGGGGAACCGCTTGAGCGCCGCGTTGAGCCGGGTGACCAGCTCGTCGACGAAGACGCTTTCCCACAGGAGGCGGTTGGGGCCGAAATCGAACTCGGCCGCCGCCGCACGCGGAGCGCTGCGCAGGCGTGCGGACTCCGCCTGGTCGACCCTGCCGTCGCGGATCGCCACGCCGTAGTCACGGCGCGCCGCCTCCTCCGAAACGAAGCCGCGCTCGACGTCGTGCAGCACCTCGTCATAGGGACGCGTGAAGGGGTCGCCGAAGCCGCCGCCGCCCGGCGTCATCAGGCTGATCGTGTCGCCGCGCTTCATCTCCAGCATGTCGACGCGGGTGATGTCGCGCTCGTCGGCGCGGCCGATGTTGAGCACGACGCGGCAGGGCGCGGCGGCCTTGCCGCCGGCCGCACCCCACGGCGTGAAGAAGAACCGCTCCAGCCCGCGCGCCAGCACGGCGCAGTCGTCCCGCAGGATGCGGATCGTGTAGACGACGCCGGTGCCGCCGCGCCAGCGGCCCGGACCGCCGGAATCGGACCGCAGCCCGTATTCCTCGACCATCACGCCGGCCTCGTCTTCGGTGCGCTCGATCGGCGAGTTGCGGGTGTTGGACAGGCCCGATTCGCGGCCGTCCACGCCGTCCGACCCGTCGCGGGCGCCGGAGCCGCAGACGATCGACTGGATCACCATCGATCGGCGCAGCCCCGTCGCCCTGTCGGGCTCGGCCAGCACCACCGGCAGCACGGTGCCGCCGCCGGCGACCGGCACCAGCGACGGCGAAGCCTTGTGCAGCGCGCCCGACGCCACGTCGATCAGCCGCATCACCGTGGCGTGGCGGACGCCGCAGGCCGCCGGGTATTCTGGATTGATGAGGCTGCCCTTCGGCGCGCTCGCGGTGATGGAATCGAGCAGGCCGTGGTTGAGCGGCGCCGACGGGTCGCGCGTCGTCACCATGTGGAGCAGGCGCAGCGTCAGGTAGGGATGGCGCGTGTCCTGCGTCGGCACGTTGAAGGCCGAGGAGAGCTGCGGGTCGCTGCCCTCGTAGTCGAGGTGGATCGAACCGTCCTCGACCGTGATGCGGCAGCGGATGCGCACGGGGACCGAGCTGACGAAGTCGTGGTCGAGATAGTCCCAGAACTCGTAGACGCCGTTGGGGATCGTCCTGAGCACGGCTCTGGCCTTCTCGCCGGCATAGGCGGCGAGCTGCCTCTGCGCCTCGACGAAGGTCTCCGCGCCGTGGTCGGCGATGACGTCGGCGATGCGCTGGCCGCCCTTGTCGAGCGCGGCGATCATGGCCTTCACGTCGCCGAGGTTGGTCTCCGGCGAGCGGCAGTTGGCGAGGTAGATGGCGAGCACGCCCTCGTCGATGCGCCCCTCGCGCACCAGCTTGACCGGCGGGATCTGCAGGCCTTCCTGGTAGACGTCGGAGAACCGCGGCGAGATCGAGCTCGGCACGCCGCCGCCGATGTCGGAGGTGTGGGCGAAGGTCCAGCCATAGGCGACGATCTGGTCGCCGTGGAAATAGGGCTTGATGAACTGGAGGTCGGGAAGGTGGGTCGAGAGCCCGCCATTGGAATAGGGCTGGTTGGACAGGATCACGTCGCCCGGCCGCAGCAGTCCGACCGCCTTCAGCGACGGGTTGAGGTCGAGGTCGACGAAGGCCGAAACGCCCAGCGCCTCGGGATAGGCGAAGAACTTGCCGTCGACGCCGGCGATCGCCGTGCTGAAGTCGGCCACTTCCTTGATGTAGATGGTGCGGGCGGCGCGGACCAGCGTCAGTCCCATCTCCTCCGCGGCCGCCACGGTCTTGTAGCGGAGGATCTCCAGCATCGTGCTGTCGAGCGCCATGAATGCCCCTTCGGATGTCGGTTCGTCCGGCGCTTCTGCGGCGCTGGTACTGCCTGTCAAGCGCCCGTGAAGCTGCTTGACATTTGATCAAATATCAACAACTTTCTTCAAAAATCAACACGCCGTCAACGGCAGGGGAGCCCGTGACCCAGACCAAGGACGAGAGTTTCGAGCTGTACGACCTGCGTGTCGAAATCGTGCGCTCGGGCGAGGGCAAGGTCTATTGCGGCACGCCCGGCGACTATTTCGAGCTGCGCGGCGAGATGCTCCATCTGCCGCCCGGACAGGGGTTCTCGATCTACTCGCTGGCGGCGGTGCTGCCGCTGCTGGCCGCCAAGCAGCGGCCGACCCACAAGAACGACTGGATGACCTCCGACGCCGAGGTCGCCTGCCCCGATCCGAACTGCCCGACGCGGCTCAGGATCACCCGGCTCGGGCTTCGCCGGTTCGACCACAGCGACACAACGAAGGTAGCCCTGCCGGGCGAGGAGGACGCGTGACACCGATCGAGACCACGGAGCTCAGGCCCGGCTACACCATCAGCCGCGTCCTCAAGGGCGGCTGGCAGCTCGCCGGCGGGCATGCGGCGGTGGACCGCGACAAGGCGATCGCCGAGATGGGCGACTACCTGCGCTCCGGTATCACGACCTTCGACTGCGCCGACATCTACACCGGCGTCGAGCAGCTCATCGGCGATTTCCGCCGGCGGACCATCGCGGAGGGTGACGCGGCCCTGCTGGCGCCGCTGAAGGTCCACACCAAATGCGTCCCCGACCTCCAGAAGCTGCGTACGCTGACCAAGCGCGAGCTGCAGGAGACGATCGACCGCTCGCTCGCGCGCCTCGGGCTGGACCGGCTGAACCTCGTCCAGTTCCACTGGTGGGACCTCGCGGTGCCGCGCTATGTCGAGGTGGCGGGCTGGCTCGCCGACTTCCAGAAGGAAGGCAAGATCGACCTTCTCGGCGCGACCAACTTCAACACCGCCTGCATGCGCGAGATCCACGACGCCGGCATCGGGTTCGCCTCCATCCAGGTCCAGTACTCGCTGCTCGACAACCGGCCCGAGAAGTCGCTTCTCGCCCATTGCCGGAAGAGCGACATCAACATCCTGTGCTACGGCACCGTCGCCGGCGGCTTCCTGAGCGACCGCTGGCTGGGCGTCGCCGAGCCGCGCGGCGCGCTCGAGAACCGGTCGCTGGTGAAGTACAAGCTCATCATCGACGACATCGGCGGATGGGACCTGTTCCAGGAGCTGCTGAAGACCCTGCGCCGCATCGCCGACCGGCACGACGTCGAGGTCGCCGACGTGGCGATGCGCGCCGTGCTCGACTGGCCGCAGGTCTCGGCGATCATCGTGGGCGTGCGTCATGGCGGACATCTCGAGGCCCACAGCCGCCTCTTCGGTCTGAAGCTGACGGACCGGGACCGCGCCGACATCGACGCCATCCTCGCCCAGAAGGCGCCGCTCGAAGGCGACGTGTACGACCTCGAGCGCGACCAGAACGGCCGCCACGGCCGCATCATGCACTACAACCTCAACGAGGATAAGCCGGCGGCCTGAGCGGGAGCGGTCATCCCGGCGGTGCGGACCCCGCCGGTCGAGGGGAGGAACGATGATCTCCATCAGCTCCAGGGTCGCGTCGGGAAGCATCGAAGTGCTCGACGCGTCCGACCCTTCCGACATCAGGCTGGCGCTGCGGCCGGACCCCGGCGGCGTCTTCCTGGGCTGGTATCATTTCCGGCTTTCCGGGGCGCGCGGCCGGGCCTGCCGTTTCAGCCTCGTCAACGCCTCCGACGCGTTGACGGCGCGGCTGGCCAACCGCGAGGACTACGAGCACTGCTGGCAGAACACCGGGCCGGTCGCGAGCCATGACGGGGAGACCTGGTTCCGCATCCCCGGCACCTTCGACGGCAGCGCCTTCGTCTTCGAGCACACGCCCGCGCACGACATCTGCCATTACGCGGCCTGGGCGCCCTACGGGGCCGAGCGGGAGCAGCGTTTCGTCGCCCGCGCGCAGACCTCGCCGCTGGTCAGCTTGGAGACGATCGGGCTGAGCCTCGAAGGCCGGCCGATCGACATGCTCACCATCGGCACGGCCGCACCGGGCCGCCGGAAGTGCTGGATCATCGCGCGCCAGCATCCGTCGGAAACGCAGGGCGGCTATTTCCTCGAAGGCGTCGTCGACCGGGTGCTCGACGCCGCCGACCCGACGGCGCGCGCCTTGCTGGACGTGGCCGTCCTCTACGTCGTGCCCAACGTCAATCCCGACGGCTCGGCCAACGGGCTCACCCGTACCAACATTGCGGGCGTCAACCTCAACCGCGAATGGAACGGCCCGTCGCCGGAGCATTCACCCGAAGTCCATCACGTTCGCACGCGGATGGAGGCTATCGGCGTCGACTTCTGCATCGACTGCCATGCCGACAACGAGCTGCGCTGCAACTTCATCTGGCCGTCGGAGAACGTTCCCTCGTGGCGGCCGCAGCGGCGGGCCGTCTTCGAGGCCTTCGAGCGCGCCTGGGCGGCCGCCTCGCCGGATTACGAGCCCGGCCATCCCTATCCGGGCGGCTGTCCGCCCGAGGCCGATCTCGGCATGGCCTGGAACTGGATCGGCAACCGCTTCCCGCAGGCGCTGTCGGTGCTGCTCGAGCAGCCCTTCAAGGACGTCACGCGCCTGCCCATGCCGGAGCCCGGCTGGTCGCCGGAGCGCGCCTATCGCTTCGGCCGCTCCTTCCCGGAGGCCCTGCGCGCCGCGGTCGGCAGGCTGGAACCGCATGGCCGCGGGTAGCGCTCCCCGCCTGAGCGAGCGGATCGGCAAGGGCTGGAGCGGTCTCGGCGGCAACACGCGCGGCGCGCTGCTGATGACCGTCAACGCGCTGATCTTCTCGATCATGGTCGCGCTCATCAAGGTCAGCGCCGAGACGGTGCCGCTGGCGCTCGTGATGTTCTTCTCCGTCGCCACGCAGTTCTTCTTCGTCAGCCTGCGCAACTTCCGCCGGTTCGGCCGCTCGCTGCTGGTCGCCGAGCGGCGCGGGCTGCATCTCCTGCGCGTCGCGCTGCTGGTCGGCAGCCTCTATGCCGGCTTCTCCGCGGTCGTGCTGCTGCCGCTCGCCGAGGCGACGGCCATCAGCTTCTCGAAGGCCTTCTTCGTCACGCTGTTCGCGGCGCTCGTGCTCGGCGAGATCGTCGGCGGGCGGCGCTGGCTCGCCGTCGCCGTCGGCTTCGCAGGCATCCTGATACTGGCCCGGCCGGGCAGCGGCGACATCTCAGTGGCCGGCGCGGCGATGGGCCTGTTCTCGGCGGCTGCGGCCGCCGGCGGCGCCATCGCCACCCGCTTGCTCGCGCAGCGCGATTCCGCCGCCATGCTGCTCCTCTACCAGGCGGCGTTCGGCACGCTGATGCTGGCGCCCGTGGCGGTCTGGAACTGGCAGACGCCCGACCTCGCGACGGCGGCGTTCCTCGTCCTGATCGGCGTGCTGAGCGTGATCGGCAACACCGCCATGATCATGGCGCTGCGCGTGGGAGAGGCCTCCGCGCTGGCGCCGATCGACTTCACCCGCGCCGTCTTCGCGGCGGCGATCGGCGCGCTGTTCCTCGGCGAGGTCCCGACGCTGTGGGCGATCGTCGGGACGGCGGTCGTGATCGCCGGCGCGCTCCTGTCGATCCGCCGCCAGACCCGAATGCCGACACAAGTGGAGGAAGCCTGCGATGAGCTTTGACGACCTGCCGCCCCAGACGCCGATCAACCCCAACGCCGACGTCTATGCGCAAGCCTGCCTCGTCCGCTCCCGGGCGGTGGCGGAACGCGCGCGGGCGCGGCTCGACGTCGCCTACGGGCCGGACTACTGGCAGAAGATCGACATCTACCTACCCGATGCCCGTGCGGCCGCGCCGCTGCCGGTCCTGCTGTTCTTCCACGGCGGCAACTTCACCCACGGCTACAAGGAGTGGTGCGGCTTCATGGCGCCCGCCATCACCGCCTTTCCGGCGATCTTCGTGTCCGCCTCCTACCGGCTGGCGCCCGCGGTCTCCTACCGTGCCATCATGGACGACGCCTTCGCGGCGCTCGCCTATGTGCGCGGCCACATCGCCGATCTCGGCGGCGACCCGCAGCGCGTCTTCATCGGCGGCCATTCGGCCGGCGCGCAGATCGTGGCGCAGATGGCGCTGCGGCACGAGGCGCGGCGCGCCGCCGGTCTGCCTGACGATGCGTTCCGCGGGGTGCTGCCGATGAGCGGCAGCTATTCGCGCCGCCTCGCCGACCTTGAGGCGGACGAGAGCCTGCGCGTCGCCGCCGACGTTCCCGACAGCCCGATCGAGATCGCCGGCCGAGCCTTCGCACCGTTCTTCGTGACCTGGGGCGGCAGGGAGAAGGAGAACGTGCTGCGCGACGGCCCGGCCTTCGTGGCCGCGCTCGAAGCCGCCGGCCAGCCGGTCGAGCACCACGTCTTTCCGGACGACGACCATTTCAGCATCCACCTCGCCACGGCCGATCCGCAGAACCTGTGGACGCGCAAGCTGAGGCAATGGATGGAGACGCTGCGCTGAATGCGGAGCGTAGCCGGCCGGCGGCTACTCCGCCGCCGCGGCCTCGTGCGGCTTCACCAGCATGTCGAAGAAGCGGTTGATGTCGTCCTCGATCGCGCGCCGCACGCCGGCGACGTCGCCCTTGCGCAGGGACGCGACGGTGCGGATGTGCAGCTCGGCGCCGCGGCCGTCGCGCGCATCGAAATTCTCGGCCGCGCGCCGGATGTTGGGGCCGATCTGCAGCCACAGCCCCTCGATGATCGGCAGCAGCACGGCCGACCCGGAGATGCTGTAGAGGCGGAAATGGAATTCGAGGTTCCGGTTCACGCTGGACTCGACGTGGAAGGTCTCGTCGGCCTGGACCTCCTCGTCGACGATGCGCGCCAGCGCCTCGACGTCCTGCGGCGCCGCCCGCTTGGCCGAGAGCTCGGCGGCGAGCCCTTCGAGCGCCAGGCGCGTGCGCCGCAGATCCTCCAGCCGCTCGTTGTCCATGAGAGGCACGCGCGCGCTGCGGTTGGGCAGCGCCTCCAGCGCGCGCTCGGCCACGAGCTGGCGGATCGATTCGCGCACGGGCTGTGCGCTGGTGCCGAACACCTCGGCGAGGTCGTGGATCTTCAGCGCCTGACCGGGGTGGAAGCGCCCGACCATGAGCAGGTGCCGGAGCTGCTGATGCACCCGGGTCTGCACCGTTTCCCGCTGAACCGGCTCGACGTCGTCCAGTGATGCAGTGCTGGTGCCTCCAGCCACGATGCTTCCATCCCGTTGATCTTGGGCACGGCTCCAGCAGTAAGCTGGCCGGGAACCCTGCGCAAGATGTGTTTTATGATCAGAAATCGAAGTTGGGTCTAGCCCTCCGAAAGAAGCGTCATTGTCAGGGGATGCGCCGGGTCGGCAAGCCCGTCCACCACGTCGAAATGGTGCCTGTCGGGCTCGGCATAGCTGCCCGTCCGTGCGCCGAGCCCGGTCCAGATGTTCGCCAGCAGGGCGTTGAGGCGAATGAATTCGGCCCGCTCGTTGCCGCCGACCCAGCAGAACAGCCGCGCGCCCGGTCGCGGCTCCAGCAGGACGGGGCTCTCGCGGCGCGCCTCCTCGGCGTCGATCCGCAGCTTCTCGTTCATCGTCGTGCGCATCAGCGGCCGCAGGTCGTGCACGCCCGAGATCGGCACCGTGTTGCCGATGCGCGCCTGAACGCCGGCGCCGAGCGGCGAGGAGGCCGACACCATGCGCGCGACGAGCTGGCCGCCGGCCGAGTGGCCGGTGAGGTGGATCGGGCCGGTGACCATCGCCGCCGCGGCCTCGATCGCCGCCGCGACCTCGACCCCGATATCGGCGATGCGCACGTCCGGGCACAGCGTGTAGGTCGGCATGGCGACGGCGAAGCCGTGCGCATTGGCGCCGGCCGCCAGATGCGACCAGTAGGAATTGTCGAGGCTGTGCCAGTAGCCGCCATGCACGAAGACGACGAGACCCCTGGGCTCCCCGGCGGGCAGGAACAAGTCGAAGCGGTTGCGCGGGCCTTCGCCGTAGGACAGGCCGAGCCGCGCGCGGCCGTCGGCCGACAGGCGGTCGCGATAGGCCTGGGCCGGCGCCACCCAGGCGTCGGGCCAGCGGCTGCCGCCGGCGATGTTGGCGCCGTTGGAATAGGCGTTGTCCCAGTCGGTGACGTGATGGAGGATCATTTGGGCCTCAGGGCAGTTCGGCGATCAGAGTTCGGTACGCACGCGCCACAGCTCGGGGAAGAGCACGACGTCGAGCATCTTGCGCAGATATTGCACGCCGGAGGTACCGCCCGTGCCGCGTTTCAGGCCGATGATGCGCTCCACCGTGGTGACGTGGTTGAAGCGCCAGCGGCGGAAATAGTCCTCGAAGTCGACCAGCTTCTCGGCCAGCTCGTAGAGGTCCCAGTAGCGTTGCGGGTCGCGGTAGATGGTTTGCCAGCACTGCACCACCTGGTCGCTCTCGGCGCGGCTCTCGCGCCAGTCGGCGCGCGTCGCGCCGATGTCGAAGCCGTGCCGCTGCAAAAGGAGCAGCGCCTCGTCGTATAGGCTCGGGCGGGCGAGGACCTCCTCCAGCTTCGCGATGACGTCCGGCCGGTGCGCATGCGGCTTCAGCATGGCGAGGTTGCGGTTGCCCGCCAGGAACTCGATCTCGCGATACTGCCAGGACTGGAAGCCCGACGACTTGCCGAGCTTGTCGCGGAAGGTCGTGTACTCGCTGGGCGTCATCGTGCGCAGCACGTCCCAGGCATTGTTGAGCTGCTCGAAGATGCGGGCGACCCGCGTCAGCATCTTGAAGGCGGCGCGCGGCTCGTCGCGGCGGATCGCGCCGATCGCGGCGGTGATCTCGTGGATGGCGAGCTTCATCCACAGCTCGGAGACGTGGTGCTGCACGATGAACAGCATCTCATCATGGGCGGTCGAGAGCGGCTTCTGCGCCGACAGCACCATGTCGAGCGAAAGGTAGTCGCCATAGGACATCTTGTCCCTGAACGACATCTCCGCGCCGTCCCGCGCGGGATCGTATGTTGTCGTGCTCATGCTGCGCCCTCCTGCCGTCGCGGGCTGGTGCGATCACCCGCCCGCCCGTCTTCTCCTGTTGCCACGATAGACCCCGGCCGAAAAGCCAGCAACCAATTTGATATTAGATCAAAGATTACAGGATGCCGCAGATCACCGCGCGCCCACCCCGGCCAGCGCGCCGATGGCTTCATGCTGGCTGAGGAAGATGCGGCCGTGGAGGTGGCGGGGGAAGTCCGTGGTCTCGAGGCGGTCCATGACCGGGCCCTTGACCTCCGAGAGGTGGAAGCCGATGCCGGCGTCGGCGAGGCGGCGGTTGATCTCCTCCAGGCTCTCCAGCGCGGAAGCGTCGATGGCGTTGACGGCCGAGCACATCAGGACGACGTGCTTCAGCTCCGGGCGCTCGGCCACCAGCGCCGCGATCCGGTCCTCCAGAAAGCGCGCATTGGCGAAATAGAGGCTCTCGTCGACGCGGATCGACAGGATGTCGGGCCGGGTGAGGACGGCGTGGCGCTCGACGTTGCGGTAGTGCTCGGTGCCCGGCACCTGGCCGACCACGGCCATGTGCGGCCGGCTGGTGCGGTAGAGATGCAGCAGCAGGGAGAGCACCATGCCCGCGACGATGCCCGGCTCCACGCCCCAGCCGAGCGTGACGAGGATGGTCGCGGCCATCGCGGCGAAGTCGGATCTCGAATAGGCATGGACCCGGCGGATCGCGCCGAGGTCGACCAGCGACAGCACGGCGACGATGATGGTCGCGGCGAGCGTGGCCTGCGGCAGGCTTTCGAGCAGCGGCGTCAGATACAGCGCGGCGAGCGCGATTCCTGCCGCCGTAAAGACGCCGGCGGCGGGCGTGCGGGCGCCGGCGTCGAAATTCACCACCGAGCGGGCGAAGCCGCCGGTCACCGGATAGCCGGACGACAGGCCCGCGGCGATGTTGGCCGCCCCCAGCCCGATCAGCTCCTGGTCCGGGTCGATGCGCTGGCGGCGCCGGGCAGCGAGCGTCTGGGCGACTGAGACGGATTCGACGAACCCCACCACGGAGATGAGGAAGGCCGGCATGGCGAGCGCGGTCACGAGGTCCATCGGGACGGCCGGAAGCCCCAGCGCGGGCAGGCCCTGCGGGATCCCGCCGACCAGCGCCACGCCACGGGCGCCGAGATCGAACGCGATCGCCAGCCCGACCGTAACCGCCACGGCGGCGAGCGGCGCGGCCTTCGCGATCATGTCGGCCGTACGCGGGGGCAGGCCGGCACGGGTGAGCAGCGGCTTCAGCATGCCGCGCGCTAAGGCGAGGAAGGCGAGCGAGCCGGCGCCGATGGCGAGCGTGACGGGGTTGGTCGCCGCTGCCTGCCGGCCGAGCGCCAGCAGCATCTGCGGCAGTGTGTCGCCGCCGCCGGGAATGCCGAGCACGTGCTTCACCTGCCCCGCCGCGATGAGGATGCCGGCGGCGGTGATGAAGCCCGAGATCACCGGGTGGGACAGGAAATTGGCGAGGAAGCCGAGGCGGAGCACGCCCATCAGCGTCAGCATGCCGCCGGACAGCAGCGCGAGCACGCCTGCCGCGGCGAGTTGGTCCGCAGGGCCGCCCTGCGCCGCGATCTGGCCGATCGCCGAGGCCGTCATCAGCGACACGACGGCCACCGGCCCGACCGCCAGCGTGCGGCTGGTGCCGAACAGGGCATAGGCCGCCAGCGGCAGGATGGAGGCGTAGAGGCCGACCTCCGGCGGCAGGCCGGCCAGCATGGCATAGGCCAGCGACTGCGGGATCAGCATGATGGTGACGATGACCGCCGCCAGGAGGTCGCCGGCGAGCATGTCCCGGTCGTAGGTCCAGCCCCATGCCAGCACGGGGAAATATCGCGAAAGTCCGGTCATCTGGATAGGAAACGAGCTTGAGCCCGCCGCGGCGCGAGCCGTCGCGGCGGTATGGGGCTACAGGGGAGGCGGCCTAGCGGCCGAGCATGGCGTAGAGGTTCGCGGGTCGGGCGCCGGAGCGGCAATAGCCGAGCGCCGGGCCGTCGCAGCCGGCCATCGCGCTGCGGAAGCGGCCCTGCTGCTCGGGGCTCGGCATGCCGGAGACGGGGACGTGGACGGCCTTGATCCCGTGTCTCTGCGCCTCCTGCGCGACCTCGGCGAAGGTCGGCTGCCCGGCCTCCTCGTGGTCGGGGCGGGCGCACACGATGGTCGTGTAGCCGAGGGCTGCGAGACGGGCGACCTGGTCGGGGCGGATCTGCCCCGTCACGGAAAAGCGATCGTCGATCCTGTTGATGGTCATCTCTGTGTTCCTTGCGAAGGGCCACATGGCGCAGCCTGTCCTTTCTGTTGGTTCATGCGGTGCGGGCGGCGGCCCTGCTCGCGAGGGCCTGCCGGACGGTTCGGGAGAGCGCGATGCCTGCCAGCATGGCGCCGACGAAGAGGAACGCCTCGCCGCGGCCGAGGCCGAGCGCGGGGATGGCGCCGCCCGGGCAGAAGCCGGTGATGCCCCAGCCGACGCCGAACGCCGCCGAGCCGGCGATCAGGGGAAGGGCGATCCTGCGTCCCGTCGGCAGATGGAAGGCGGCATCGAAGAGCGGCGCCGGGCGCGCCAGCACGAAGCGGTAGCCGATCGCGGTGATGGCCAGCGCGCCGCCCATGACGAAGGCGAGCGAGGGGTCCCACGTTCCCGCGAGGTCGAAGAAATTGAGCACCTTGGCCGGATCGGCCATGCCCGAGAGGGCGATGCCGGCGCCGAAGATCAGGCCGACGGCGAGGGCGGAGAGGATGCGCGCCATCACAGGCCTCCGAGCATGTGGCGGACGACGAAGACGGTGGCCGCGGTCGAGGCCATGAAGACGGCGGTGGCGACGGCCGAGCGCGGCGACAGCCGGGCGAGCCCGCAGACGCCGTGGCCCGACGTGCAGCCCGAGCCGAAATAGACGCCGACGCCGACGACCAGCCCGCCGAGGACCAGCCAGGAGGCCGGAGCCGGGCTGTCGAACGGCACGGCGCCGCCGAGGCCGACGATCGCCGCCGGGGCGGCGATCGCGCCGGCGACGAAGGCGGCGCGCCACGTCCAGTCGGTGGAGAAGGGCGGCACCAGCCCGGACAGGATGCCGGTCATGCCGGCGATGCGGCCGTGCAGCGCCATCAGCAGCACCGCCGACAGGCCGATCAGCGCGCCGCCGGCGAGCGACAGGAGGGGCGTGAACTGCGTCATCGGTTCCCGCCCTTCGCGGTCGAGAGGCGGGCAATCCAGTAGGCCGGGCAGAAGCGGACGAGGCCGGTGACGACCAGCACGAGGCCGACGATCACGAAGCCCCAGGTCCACAGCGGGCTGGCGAACAGCGCCCATCCGGTGAGAAAGGGGGCAGCGATGAGAAGAAGGCCGAGGATCAGCCTGACGATCCTGTCCGGCGTTCCGACATTGACGGTCATGTCATTTTCCTTGAGAGCTAGTGGTGTCCGTTGCATGCTGACGTTTCCGCGCATCTGCACGGCTCGGATGCGAAGCTTTCCGGGCCGCGGAGGCGCGGGCCGCGCGTCCTCACTTGCAGAACAGCGCGTACATGGTGGCGATGAAGGTTTCGACGCGCGGGTCGGCCAGCCGGTAGAAGACCTGCTTGCCGTCCTTGCGCCCGGCGATCAGGCCCGCCTCGCGCAGCTCGGCGAGCTGCTGCGACAGGCCCGGCTGGCGGATGCCGAGCGCATCCTCCAGCTCGCGCACCGAGCGCTCGCCGTCGGCGAGCGCGCAGGCGACCAGGAGCCGGTCCGGGTTGGAGAGCTTCTTGAGGAAGGCGGACGCCTCGTCCACCTTGCCCTTCAGCGCCTTCGTCTCGGTCGAGAGGGTCGTGTCCATGGTCAGTCCCAGGCCGCATCCAGCAGGTCGAGCGGGATCTTCAGGTAGCGGCGGCCGTTCGCTTCCGGCTCGGGCAGGCGCCCGGCATTGGTGTTGACCTGCAGGGCGTGCAGGATCAGCTTGGGCATGGGCAGCGTCCTGTCGCGGGCCTCGCGGACGGCGACGAACTCGGCCTCTGTCCTGAACTTCGCCATGTGGATGTTCTTCGCCTTCTGCTCGGCGACGGTCGATTCCCACAGGGGCTCGCGGCCGCCCGGCTGGTAGTCGTGGCCGGTGAAGATGCGCGTCTCGTCGGGCAATGCGAGGATGTCCTGGATCGACTTCCACAGCACCTTCGCCGACCCGCCCGGAAAGTCGGCACGCGCGGTGCCGCTGTCGGGCATGAACAGCGTATCGTGGACGAAGGCGGCGTCGCCGACGACATAGGTGATCGAGGCGAGCGTATGGCCCGGCGAGAACATCACCCTGACGGGGATGTTGCCCACCATGAAGGTCTCGCCGTCGGCGAACAGCCTGTCCCACTGCGAGCCGTCGGCGGGGAAGTCGGGCCAGTTGTAGAAGCCCTTCCAGAGCTTCTGGACTTCCGTCACCTTCTCGCCGATGGCGGTCGGGGCTCCGGTCTTGTCCTTGAGGTAGCTGGCGGCCGAGAAATGGTCGGCATGGGGATGGGTGTCGAGGATCCACTCGAGGCTGTAGCCCCTGTCCGCGATGAACTTCAGGAGGGCGTCGGCATGGATCGTCGCGGTCGCGCCGGACTTCTCGTCATAATCGAGCACCGGGTCGATGACGGCGCACTTCCCCGTTTCCGGATCGGCGACCACATACTGGATCGACCCCGTGCGCTTGTCGAAAAGGCCGGTGACGTCGGGCTTGGCGGGCATTGATCTGTCCTCTCCTCGTTTCGGATCGTCCGCGGGGCGGCGTGACAGTCACATAAAAACGATTGCGATATTTTGCAAGCGATAATCTGAAATCAGTTGGCTCGTCCGGGGAAGCAGAAGGGAAGCGATCAAGTGTCGCAGCCGTTGCGCGGGCGGCGTCGCTTGCGGGGCTCCGGCCCCGCTGATAGCAATTTCCCCGCAAATGGGCGCTGAGCGCGGTCGGCTGATGGTCGGCAGACAACCGCGGCGTTGAGGCCCCGGATTGCGCTGACCAACGGGGCGGAACAATGGAGCCACCCCGTGAAGACAATCATCGAACCTTTCCGCATCAAGTCCGTGGAGCCGATCCGCTTCACCACCGTCGAGGAGCGGCGCGCCCTGCTGCGCGAGGCGCACTACAACCTCTTCGCGCTGCATTCCGACGACGTCCTGATCGACCTCCTGACCGACAGCGGCACGGCGGCCATGAGCGCCGCGCAATGGGGTGCCGTGATGAACGGCGACGAGAGCTATGCCGGCTCGCCCTCCTTCTTCCGCTTCGAGGCGGCGGTCCGCGACCTGATGCCGTTCAAGCACGTCATCCCGACGCATCAGGGCCGCGCGGCGGAGGCGATCCTGTTCTCGATCCTGGCCAAGCCCGGGCGCAAGATCCCCTCCAACACGCATTTCGACACGACGCGCGGCAACATCGAGGGCAACGGCGCCGAGGCGCACGACCTGCTCATCCCGGAAGGCCGTCAGCCCGGCCTCGTCCATCCCTTCAAGGGCAACATGGACCTCGATGCGCTGGAGGCGTTCCTGCGCCGGCATGGCGAGGCCGTGCCCTGCGTGATGATCACCGTCACCAACAATGCCGGCGGCGGCCAGCCGGTGAGCCTCGCCAACATCCACGGCGCCCGCGACATCGCCCACCGCCACGGCAAGCCGTTCATCATCGACGGCTGCCGCTTCGCCGAGAACGCATGGTTCATCAAGACGCGCGAGCCGGGGCAGGCGGGGCGCGGCATCAAGGACATCGTGCGCGACATGTTCGACGGCGCCGACGGCATGACGATGAGCGCCAAGAAGGACGCCTTCGCCAATATCGGCGGCTGGCTGGCGCTCAACGACGACGAGCTGGCGACGCAGGCCCGCACCCGGCTGATCCAGACCGAAGGGTTCCCGACCTATGGCGGGCTGGCCGGGCGCGACCTGGAAGCGATCGCGCAGGGGCTCACCGAGATCGTCGACGAGCACTACCTCGCCTACCGGGTGCGCACCAACGAATATGTCTCGGAGCGGCTCGGCGCGCTGGGCATACCGGTGGTCAAGCCGGCCGGCGGCCACGCCGTGTTCGTCGACGCCCGCGCCTGGCTGTCGCATATCCCGCCGCTGTCCTATCCCGGCCAGGCGGTGGCTGTCGGCCTCTACGAGGTGGCCGGCATCCGGGCCTGCGAGATCGGCACCGTCATGTTCGGCCGCTCTCCGGACGGCAGCGAGCGGCCGGCCGCGATGGACCTCGTGCGGCTGGCCAGGGGGGGGCGCGCCCCCCCCCGGGGCGGGGCGCCCTACTCCGGCGGGGCCTTGGGCGCGCGGGGGGGGAAGAGGGACGCGCGGGGCGGCTCCCGCGCCGCCGGGCAACCGCCGATGATGCGCCACTTCACCGCCCGCTTCGCGCCGCTGGCGTGAGGATGCAGGATACCCGGCCGGCTCATGCCGGCCGGGTCCCGCGCCGGCAAATCCGTCGCCAATTGATCGGGAAACCGAAACAATTGATCAGTTCATTTCTGTTGTATTGAAAAACCCCCCTCTCTAGCTTGCTAGCTTACGCAGAGGCTCGCCCTGATCCCGGCCCTGTGGGGAGGAGACAATCATGAGACTTTCGATCCGGTCCGCCGTGACCCTGATGCTGGCGGCCTCGCCGCTGGCCTACATGTCCGCCGAGGCGGGCGCCGCCAACCTCGCGGCCGCCTGCCCATCGCCCTTCGTCATGCAGCTCGACTGGTTCCCGCAGGCCGAGCACGGATATCTCTTCAACCTGCTGGGCGACGGCTACACCGTCGACACCAAGAACATGGTCGTGCGCGGCAAGCTGATGTCGGGCAGCGAGGATACGGGCATCGAGATCGAACTGCGATCCGGCGGTGCGCCGATCTCCAACATGGGCACGAACAAGGTCATCTACACCGACAATTCCATCAACATGGCCGTGCTGTCGCACTACGACCTGGCGCTGGGCTATCGCGTGGCGCCGATGATCTCTGTGCTGGCGCCGTTCGAAAAGAACCCGGTCGCCATCATGTGGGACCCCGCGACCTATCCGGACGTCAACACGATCAAGGACCTGAAGGACAAGAACATCGTCGTGAACGTCTCGCCCTACGCGTCCTATCCGAAATATCTGGTGACGCTCGGCCAGCTTTCCGAAGGCCAGATCGACCGCTCGTTCGACAGCTCGCCGGCGCGCTTCATCGCGTCCAAGGGCGAGATCGCCCAGCAGGCGCTCGCGACCGTCGACCCCTACAACTACATGAACGTCTACAAGGAGTGGGGAAAGCCGATCAAATACCAGCTCATCCACGACGCCGGCTTCCTGGCCTATTTCGAGACGCTGGCCATCCGCAGCGCCGACCTCGAGAAGCTGACGCCCTGCCTCAAGGATCTCGTCCCGGTCTTCCAGAAGTCGGCCGTGGCCTATGCCAAGAGCCCGGACGCGGCGAACGCGAAAATCGTCGACATGGTGCAGAAGATCAACACCTACTGGCGCTATCCGATTGAGAAGGCGGCCTATTCCGCCAAGGCGCAGCTCGAGATGGGCATGGTCTCCAACGGCGCCGACGCGACCTTCGGCAATTTCGACAAGGCCGTCGTCGATGGCATGATGGACATCCTGCGCAAGAGCGGCGAGCAGTTGCCGGACGATCTGACGACCGAGAAGACGTACACCAACGACTTCATCGACAGCTCGATCGGGCTCAACTGACGACCGTCGATCGCGCTGCCTCGAACGGACGATGAATCCCACTTCGATATGGGCTAGATCGCTCTCCTCGTGAGGGCGTTCTAGCCCGGCGAGGTCAAACGCAGGAGGAGATCCGTCGTGGCGGCGCAAACCGGCTTCATCTTCGCCAACGCCACCGTCATCACCATGGATGACGCGCGGCGCGTGATCTCCGACGGGGCCGTCGCGGTCGTCGGCGATTCGATCGCGGCCGTGGGCAAGACGGCGGACGTCGTCGCCCGCTTTCCCAATCTCGCGGTCCACGACTACAGCCGCCACATCATCGCCCCGGGCCTGATCGACACCCACGTCCACCAGAGCCAGGCGTTCTTCCGCGGAGTGGGCGAGCGCAACGAGCGCTCCGACAGTTTTCACGAGTGGCTCTACCGGCTGACGCTGCCGATGGAAGGGGCCATGACCCCGGCTGACGGCGCGGCCTCCGCCTCGTTGTGCATCCTCGAGATGCTGAAGTCCGGCACGACGAGCTTTCTCGAATGCATGACGTCGGAGAACCACGGCTTCGACGGCATCGCGCAGGTCTGCGTCGATTCCGGCATCCGCGCCGCGCTCGGCAAGGTGGTCATGGACGTGCCCGCCGCCTATCGCGACAAGGTCGGCTGGCCGATGTCGGCCTGGTTCGACCCGCAGGAGACGATCGCGGCCACGCTCGCGGCGCACGACAAGTGGGACGGCGCCGCCAACGGCCGCATCCAGGTCTGGTTCGGCTGCCGCACTGCCGACGACTCGGCCAATCCCGACCTCTACAGGCAGGTGGCGAGGATCGCGAAAGAGCGCGGCATGCGCCTGACGATCCACCATTCCGAGCTGGCGAGCGACAACGCCTATGCGCGGAGCCTCGGCTATCGCAGCCACATGGAATACGGCGTGGACCTCGGCATCGTCGGACCTAACGCGGTGCTTGCCCACTGCACGGCGGCCGACGCCGAGGACGTCCAGCTCCTCGCCAAGGCCGGCGCGTCCGTCTCGACCAACGCGGCCAACAACGCCGTCTCGGCCTGGGGGCCGACGCCGGTGGTCGACATGCTGGCGGCCGGCGTGAACGTCGCGCTCGGCTGCGACGGCACGGCGGGCGATGCCAACATGGACCTGCTGCGCGACCTGCGCGTCGTCTGCCAGATCGCGCGTACCCATTCCAAGAACCGCAACAGCCTGCGCGCCGAGACCGTCCTGGAGATGGCGACGATCCACGGCGCGCAGGCGCTGGGCATCGCCGACAAGGTCGGCTCGCTTGAGGTCGGCAAGCGGGCGGACCTGATCACCATCGACACCGACGTGCCGCATCTCACGCCGATCTGGAATCCGGTCGCGACCATGGTGTTCGCGGCGCAGGGGGCCGACGTCCATACCGTCGTGGTCGACGGCAAGGTCATCGTGCGCGATCACCAGATCCTGACCATGGACGAGGAGGCGATCGTGGCCGATGCCCGTCGGCGCATGCCGGAGATTGCGGCGCGCGCCAACGTGCCGGCGATGCGGCCGCGGTGGCCGGTGCTTTGACACGATCGTGGTCGCGAGGGACGTGGCCGCACGAAAGGAACATGACATGACGGTCTCGGCGGGATCGTTGCGTGCCAGCTACGGAGGACAGGGGATGGCCCCGGCACATCCAGCGCTAATCTTCGATCATATCGGAATGACGTATGCCAACGGCACGCAGGCGATTTCCGACGTCTCGTTCCAGGTCAGCCCGGGCGAGTTCGTCAGCGTGGTCGGCCCGTCCGGCTGCGGCAAGTCGACCCTGCTGAGGATCGCCTCGGGCCTGATCAGGCATTCCTTCGGCTCCGTTACGGTCGAGGAGGACAAGATCGGCTACGTCTTCCAGGACGCGACGCTGCTCGACTGGCGCACCGTGGAGCAGAATGTCCAGCTTCCGGCCGAGCTGCACGGCATTGCGCGCCCCGAGCGCGAGAAGCTGGCGCAGGACGCGATCAACCTCGTCGGCCTCTCCGGCTTCGAGAAGCACTATCCGAAGTCGCTCTCGGGCGGCATGAAGATGCGCACCTCGCTGGCACGGACGCTGACGCTCAAGCCTTCCCTGTTCCTGTTCGACGAGCCGTTCGGCGCGGTCGACGAGATCACCCGCGAGCATCTCAACGAGGAGACGCAGCGCCTGTTCAACCAGGAGCGCTTCGCCGGGCTCTTCATCACCCATTCGATCGGCGAGGCGGTGTTCATGAGCACGCGGGTCCTGGTCATGTCGGCCCGGCCCGGCCGCATCGTCGCCAGCTTCGACATCCCCTTCGAATACCCGCGGAACCCCGATCTCCGGTTCGATCCGGCATTCGCCGAGCTCTGCGCCGAGGTGTCGGCCGCGCTGAGGAGTGCCTACTGATGAGCAAGGCCGCCGCCGCCACAGCAGACAACGTCCCCGCGCCGAGCACCGCCAGGCCGAAGACGCTCGCCCGCCGCCTCGGCGAGACGCTCGTCCCGCCGATCGTGCTGGGCTGCGCCATCCTGATCGTCTGGTACATGATCAGCTATCTAGTGCTGAATTCGACCAATCGCTTCCTGCTCAGCCCGCCCCACGAGGTGTGGCTGCGCGGCTTCGCCGACTGGAACAACTTCTCCGAGATCCTGATCGCATTGTGGTCGAGCGCCCGCGTGGCGGCGATCGGCCTGTCGATCGCGATCTGCATCTCGATGCTGCTCGCCACCATCATGAGCCAGAGCAAGCTGATCGAGATCGCCATCTTCCCCTACATGGTGGCGCTGCAGGCGATCCCGCTGCTCGCCATCGTGCCGCTGATCTCGTTCTGGTTCGGCTTCGGGCAGACGTCGCGTGTCGTCGTCTGCGTGCTGATCTCGCTCTTCCCGATGCTGGTGAACACGCTGTTCGGCCTGCACAGCGCCTCGCGCGGAGCCCACGACCTGTTCACGCTGCACAGGGCGAGCCGGCTGACCCGGCTGCGCAAGCTGATGCTGCCGGCCGCGCTTCCGGCCATCTTCGCGGGTCTGCGCATCTCGGCCGGCCTTTCGGTGATCGGCGCGATCGTCGGCGACTTCTTCTTCGGCCGCGGCGACGTCGGCATCGGCCAGCGCCTGCGCGAATACGCCAACGAGCTGGAAGGCGAGCAGTTGCTGGCGGCCGTCATCATGTCGTCCGGCCTCGGCATCGCCGTGTTCTTGTTCTTCACCTGGCTGTCGAAGGCCTCGATCGGCCACTGGTACGAGACGCGATCGGCGCGCGACGACTGACGCGCCCGGCGGTCCAAGGCGGCAATGCCGGCGGGCATTGCCGCTCTTTCCCGGTCACCGAAGCAGAATTCCGTTGTGAGGTCTTCGCGAATGCCCAGGCTCAGAGTGCTGCTGTCGACCTTCCGCGAGGCGGTGCATCAACAGAAGGCACTGGAGGTCGCGCCCGCGGATCTCGACATCGAGATCCTGTCGCGGCCGACGCCGGAGCAGCTTGCCGAGCGCCTGCCGGGGTTCGACGTCCTGATGACCGAGCGGCTGGGCGTCGTCAGCGCTGCCGCGATCGAAAATGCGCGGGGCCTGCGGCTGATCCAGCGGCTCGGCCGCATGACGCACGACATCGACCTGGACGCGGCGCGGCGCGCCGGCATCCCGGTCTGCAACTGGCCGCTGCGCAGTTGCACCATGGTCGCCGAGCACGTCATGACGCAGCTCCTCGGGCTCGCCAAGCGGGTGCGGGAGGGCGAGAACACGCTGCGCCAGCCGGACCGCAACGGCGGCCGCGAGCCGCGCAAGTGCGACGGCAACTACTTCGCCATCAACTGGACGGGACGGCAGGGCATCCGCCCGGTTGCCGGTTCCGCCGTCGGCATCATGGGCTTCGGCGAGGTCGGCGCCGAGCTCGCGCTGCGCCTGAAGCCGTTCGACTGCCGCATCCTCTACAACAAGCGCACGCGGCTTCCGGGCGGCGTCGAGGAGACGTTCGGCATGAGCTATGCCGATGCCGACACGATCCGAGCCGAGAGCGATTTCCTGTGCCTGCTGCTACCCCACATCGCGGGGCCGCAGCCTGCCGTGGGCCGCGACTTCATCGCCGGGATGAAGGACGGCGCCTGCCTGATCTCGGCGGGATCCAGCTCCACGCTGGACGAGGCGGCGGCCGCCGAGGCGTTCCGCTCCGGCAAGCTGTCGGGCGTCGCCACCGACGGCCGGGCCTGGGAGCCGCTGCTGCCCGGCAACCCGATGCTCGGCCTGGCCGACGATCCGGACGCCAACGTGATCTTCCCCCCGCATACGGCGGGCGGGTCGCTGACGCCTGCGGACATCTCTGCCAACCGCAGGCGCGAATGGCACAATATCGAGCGCCTGGCGAAGGGCGAACCGCTGCTCAACCACGTGGCGTGACGCGATGGGCGCCGAGCCTATCCGTTCGTGAGATGCTGGAAGAAGCTGCGGGCAGCGGGGCTGAGCGTGCGTTCCCGCAGAGTCAGCGCCACGACGTTGCGCGAGGCCACCTGGTCCCTGATCGGCCGCATCACGATGTTGACCATCGGCGACAGGCCCTTCGAGCCGGCCGGCAGGATGCCGATGCCCAGCCCCTCGTTGACCAGCGCCAGCAGGGTCGCCGAGAAGCGCACGCTGAACTGGCGGCGGGTCGTCACACCGTTGACCTCCAGCAGCTCGTCGATCCTGCGCTGCAGCGGGTTCTCCGGGGTCAGCGCGATGAAGGTCCGGTTGTCGAAATCGGCCCAGCCGACCCGCTTCTTCGCGGCCAGCGGGTCGTCGGCGGGGCAGAAGAGCGCGAGATGATCCGCGAACAGCTCGTGCTCGTTGATTTCCTGCTCGCGGAACCGGCTGGTGCCGACGCCGATGTCGGCCTCCCCGTCGAGCAGCAGCGCGCGGATCTCGTCTTCCGAGACGTCGCGCAGGTCGACGCGGATCTCCGGATATCTGCGCATGAAGCTGGCGATGCGGCTCGGCAGGTAGGTGGCGGCGATGACGGTCGCCGAGGCTATCGTGACGCGGCCCGTCTTGAGCGTGGTGATGTCGACCATCGAATCGACGGCGCTGTCGACCCGGTCGAGGATATCTACCGCGAGCGGCAGCAGCCGCTTGCCGGCGTCGGTCAGCCCGACGAAACGCGTATGCCGGTCGAACAGGCTGGCGCCGAGCTGGCCTTCCAGCTCCTTGATGAGGATGCTCACGGCCGACTGGGTGAGGTTGACGGCCTCCGCCGCCAGCCGGAAGCGGCCGCATTCGGCCACCGCCACGAACGTCCTGAGCTGCTTCAAGGTGACGTTGGCCATCGCCATCCCTCCCTCACCGGGCAGGCTATCGCGTTGCGATATATTTATCAATCAATGGATTATTTGAATTTGTCTAATTGATAGTCAGGCTGGATAGTGACCCCCGCTCACCTGTCCGGCGGACTTCCGCACCCAAGGGCGCCACGATGGAATCTTACATCGCCGAATGGCTGCATCTCGCGCTGAGATGGCTGCACGTGGTCGCCGCGATCACCTGGGTGGGCTCGTCTTTCTACTTCAACCGCATCGATAGGTCGTTCCGGCCGCCGGTGCCGCCGGTCGACCGCGTGAGCGGGCAGCTCTGGTCCATCCACGGCGGCGCCATCTACAATTACAGCCGTTATCCGCTCGGGCCGGGCTACGTGCCGGACCGGCTCAAATGGTCCAAGTGGGAATCGCTGAGCACCTGGGTCTCGGGCGCCTGCCTTCTGGCGGTCGTCTACTGGTGGGGCGCCAGCATCAACCTCGTCGCCGGCGGTGCGGACAGCCTTTCGCCTGCGCAGGCCGTGATGGCCTCTATCGCCTCGATCGTAGCTGCCTGGGTGATCTACGACATATTGTGCCGCGTGATCCCGAGCGACCGGATGCTGTCGGTGGTGATCGCGGTCCTCGTCTCGCTCTCGGTCTGGGGCTTCACCTTCATCTTCAGCGGCAAGGCGGCCTACCTGCATGCCGGCATCGTGATGGCCACGATCATGGCGGGCAACGTCTGGTTCGTGATCCTGCCCGGCCAGAACAAGATGCTGCAGGCGATCCGGGACGGCACGATCGACACGTTCGACGTCGGCGCCGACGCCAAGCGGCGCAACTTCCACAACAACTACCTGACACTGCCGGTCGTCTTCGCGATGATCGCCGCGCATTTCCCGATGACCTACGGCCATCACTATGGCTGGGTGGCGTTCCTGCTGCTCAGCGGGGCGGGCGTGTCGATCCGGCATTTCTTCAACACCATGCATGCCGGCAAGGCGCAGCCGCGCTGGATCGTCGTCGGCCTCGCGCTCGGCCTCGCCACGATGGTGCTGCTCGCGCCGGCCAACCTGACCGGGGGTACGTCCGCGGCTACCGCGGGCATCGACGTGGCGAAGGTCGGCGCGGTCATCCACACGCGCTGCGCGGTCTGCCATGCGCCCACGCCGTCGATGGACGGCTTCACCGAGGCACCGAAGGGTTTCGTGATCGACACGCTGGACAAGGCGGCCAGGCATGCCGATCAGATCAGGCAGATGGCGGTGGCGACCGACGTCATGCCTCCGGGCAACCTGACCGAGATGACGGCCGACGAGCGCCGGCTGCTTGCCGACTGGATCGCGGCGGGCGCGCCGACGAAATGATGCGGGAAGGCAAGCACATGTCCGAGGACGAGCACAAGGCAGGCCCGGCGCGGGACTTCGTCGGCTACGGCGAGACGCCACCGCATCCGCAATGGCCGGGCGACGCGCGCATCGCCATCAACTTCGCCCTCAACATCGAGGAGGGGTCTGAATATTCGCCGCTCGACGGCGATCCGAAGACCGACACTGCGCTCACCGAGGGCGAGGGCATGGACACCGGCATCGCCGGCCGCGACCTGACGGCCGAGTCGATGTACGAATATGGCAGCCGCGTCGGCATCTGGCGCGTGCTGCGGCTGTTCGAGGAACGCGGCCTGCCGTTCACGGCCTTCGCCTGCGCGGTCGCGCTGGAGCGCAACGAGGAGCTGGCGCGGCGGCTGCGCGCGGCCGACGTCGACATCTGCTGCCACGGCCATCGCTGGGAGAAGCACTGGCTGCTCGATCGCGAGGAGGAGCGGCGGCACATCCGGCTCGCCATAGAGAGCCTGAAGAAGACCGTCGGGCGCGCGCCGGAAGGCTGGTGCTGCCGCTATGGCCCGAGCGCCAACACACGCGAGCTGCTCGCCGAGCAGCCGGAGATCTCCTACGATTCGGACGCCTACAATGACGAGCTGCCCTACTGGGTGAAGGTCGGCGGCAAGACCCAGCTCATCGTCCCCTATTCGCTGGTGACCAACGACTGCAAGCTGGTGCCGCGCGGGCTGCAGACGGCCGACGAGTTCTTCGCGCTGCTTGCGGACGCGTTCGACCAGCTCTACGAGGAGGGGGAGACCGCCCCGAAGCTGCTCAACATCGGGCTGCACCCGCGCATGGTGGGCCATCCCGGCCGGGCGCGGGGGCTGGCGCGGTTCCTCGACCATGTCCGCAAGCACGAGCGCGTCTGGGTGGCGCGGCGCGCCGACATCGCCGCGCACTGGCGCAACCGCTTTCCTCCGCATGTGACCGGCTGACGGCATGAGGCTCCCCGACAAACCCGCGATCCGTGCGTGGGCCGGGCTTCCGGCCGGCCGGCCGGTGCTGGCATTTGCCGACAGCGACGGCACGGGCCTCGCGGTGATCCCGCCGCTGGAGGCGGAAGCGCGCAGGCTGCGCGGCGCCGGCCTGCTCGCAACCGTCGCCGGCACGGTGCTGTCCGACGTTTCGGGAGAGCGGCCGCTCTATGTGGCGCCGCTCGCGGGAGACGATCCGCAGGCGCTGCGGTTACAGGCGGCGGAGGCCCTTGCGCGGCTGTGGAGGGACGGCCGCGCCGCGTGCACGATCGTCCTGCCCGACATTGCAGCCGACCGGGCACAGGCCGTTTCGGAAGGCTTGTTCTCAGCGAACTTCCCGTTCCCGGGAGACGGACTTCGTACTCGCGGGAGATGGGGGCACCGCCGGCCTGCATGCCGGCTGGCTGACCAGCCTCGCGGCGCTCGCCGCCCGCCATCTGGCGACGGAACCGGCCAATGAGCTGACGCCGCCCGCCTTCGTCGAGCGCTGCCGGACGCTCGCGGGACAGGCGGGCTTCTCGTTGAACGTGATGGGGCGGAAGGAACTGGAGGCTGGCGGCATGGCCGGCCTGCTGACGGTCGCTTCCGGCAGCCGCTACGAGCCGTTCCTCGTGCGCATGGACTGGCGGCCGGAAGGTTGCTCGCAAGGCGTGCGCCCGCTGGTGCTGGTGGGCAAGACCGTGACCTTCGACAGCGGCGGCATCTCGCTGAAGAAGGCCGAGGACATGGACCACATGAAGGCCGACATGGGCGGCGGTGCTGCCGTGTTCGGCGCCATGACCCTGATCGCCGAGCTGCGGCCGCGCTTGCCCGTCACCGCGCTGTTCGCCGTGGTCGAGAACATGCCGGGCCCGGACGCGATGCGGCCGAGCGACGTGATCCGCATGGCGAGCGGCGCGACGGTCGAGATCATCAACACCGATGCCGAGGGCCGGCTGATCCTCGCCGACGCGCTGCATTTCGCGGCCGGCCTGGACCCGGCCGCGGTGATCGACCTCGCCACGCTGACCGGCGCCTCGCTTGGCATATTCGGCCCGATCGGCACGGCGACCTTCGCCAATGACGATGGCTGGTTCGAGCGGCTGGCCAGGGCCGACCGCCGCGCCGGCGACAAGGTCTGGCGGCTGCCGCTGTGGCCGGAATACCGCCGCTTCCTGAAGAGCCCGCTGGCGGACCTGCGCAACTTCGCGACGACCGGGCAGAGCGGCAGCACGCCGATCGCCGCCGCGTTCCTGTCGCATTTCGTCGGGGCGCATCCGTGGCTGCACCTCGACATCTACAACACCTGCTGGAACCGCACCGACACGCCGCTGATGCCGGAGGGCCCGACGGGCAGCGGCTCGCGCGTGCTGGCGCAACTCATTCTCGATCTCGACGCAGAAGCGGGATCGCGGAACCCCAAACAAGGCTGGCCATCATGAAAGGAACAAGCATGGGCAAGCAAATCGTCTATTCGCCCAAGGTGGTGACGTCGCCGAATCCGCATTCGCAGGCGACGCTGGCCGGCAATCACTTCTACACGGCCACCGTCGCGCTGGACGTCAACGGCAAGGTCGTCGGCGTCGGCGACATCGAGGCGCAGACGGTCCAGGCCCTGACCAACCTGACGCACCTGCTCGAGGCGGCCGGCGGCAGCATCGACGATGTGGTCCGCGTCATGATCTACCTGTCGGACATGCGCTACTTCCAGGGCATGAACAACGCCTACAAGAAGTTCTTCTTCGGCGATTCGCTGCCCTCGCGCGCCACCGTCACCGGCACGTTCGGCATCCCCGAGCTGCTCGTCGAGTTCGACGTCATCGCCTATATCGACAACCCCAAAGCGAGCTGAGATGGAGCTCTGGCAGCTCGGCATAGCGGAGACGCTGGCCGGATACCGCGCGGGCAGCTTCACGCCGCAGGACGTCCTCGACAGTACGCTGCGGCGGCTGGCCGAGGTCAACCCCGTCCTCAATGCGGTGGTCACGCCGGACGAGCCCGGCGTGCGCGAGGCCGCGCGCCGGAGCACGAAGCGGTGGAAGGACGGCGCCCCGTGCGGCGGCCTCGACGGCATCTTCGTCACCGTCAAGGACAACATCCCCGTGCGCGGCCTCCGCTGCACATGGGGCAGCCGGACCTATACCGACTACGTGCCCGACAGGGACGAATCGCCGGTGGCGCTGCTGCGCGAGGCCGGCGCCGGCATCCTCGGCAAGACCAACGTGCCCGAGTTCACGCTGCAGGGTTACACCGACAACCTCGTCTTCGGTGCGACCGGCAATCCGTGGAACCCGGAGCTGACGCCCGGCGGATCGAGCGGCGGGGCGGTGGCGGCGGTCGCGACCGGCATCGGCATCGCGGCGCTGGCGACCGACGGCGGCGGCTCCATCCGCCGCCCCTGTGCCCACACCGGCCTCTACGGCCTGAAGCCTAGCCCCGGCTTCGTCGCCCGCGCCGACGGCCTGCCGTTGCTCCTCGGCGACTTCGAGACCATGGGCGTCATCGCCCGCTCGCCGCGCGACCTGCGGGCCGTGCTCGCCGTGGCGGCGCGGCGCGATCCGGCCGATCGGTCGTCCTTCGCTTTCTCCGACGAGGCGCGCACCGCCCTCGCGGCACCGCCCGGCTCGCTGCGCATCCTCCACGTTCCCGCCTTCGGGGATTTTCCGGTCGATCCGGAGATCCGGCGCAGCGTCGACGGGGCCGCGGCCCTGCTCGGGCGGATGGGGCACCGGGTCGAACGCGGCGACGTGCCGTTCGACGTCGACCGCCTGAACGCCATCTGGAACCTGATCGGGCCTGCCGGCCTCGCCTGGCTGGTCGACAGCCGCAAGCTCGACACCGGCCTGATGAACCCGTCGCTGCTCGGCATGGTCGAGACTGGGCGCAAGGCGAGCGCATCCGCCTATGTCCAGCTCCTCGCCGACGTGCAGGCCTTCCGCAACGAGCTGCGCCTGCTCTTCGAGCGCTACGATGTGATACTCACCCCATCGGTGGCGGCGCTGCCCTGGCCGAAGGCGCAGAGCCATCCCGGGACGATCGACGGCGTGCCGGCCGGCCCGCGCGGGCACGCGGTGTTCACGCCCTTCGCCAATGCCGGCGGCCTGCCGGGCCTCAACGTCCCGACCGCGCCGTCCTCTTCGGGCCTGCCGATCGGCTGCCAGCTCGTCGGGCCTTTCGGCTCGGACCTGCTTCTCCTCTCGCTCGCCGAAGACTATGAGCGGGAGTTCGGACCTTACATCTGGCCGGAGATATAGATGGGCTCCTTTTCAGCCGCGCAGGCGGCGGACTTCCTCGCCGCGCAGTTCAAAGCGCGGACCAGCGCCGCGCCCGCGGTGGCAGGCCCGTCGACCCGCGCCGACACCTATCGCGTGCATGACCTGCTGATCGAGGCGCTGGGGCAGCCGTGCGGGTGGAAGGTCGGGCGGTCCAAGACCGAGACCGAACCCTATTGCGCGCCGCTGCCCGCGTCGCGGCGGCTTGACGACGGCGCGACGTATCGGGCGCCCGGCGGGGTGGCCCGGCGCGAGGCCGAGCTCGGCCTGCGGCGGGGACGCGACGTGCCAGTCTCGTCGGGGCCGCTGGACCGCGAGACCTGCCTCGGGCTTATCGACGCCGTCGTGCCTTCGATCGAGATCATCGAGACGCGGCTCGCCGCGTCCGCCGCGCAGGATCCGGAATGGAAGCTGGCCGACCTTCAGGGCAATGGCGGCGTCGTGTTCGGCCCGGCCCTGCCCTGGAAGGGGCAGGCGCTCGACCAGGTGCCGCTCGTGCTCGGCTTCGCGGGCGAGCGGCGCTCCTCGACCGCGCCGCATCCCTTCGGCGACCCGCTGGGCCTGTTCTGCTGGACGGTGAACACGGTGACCGGACGCGGCATCCCGATGCGCAAGGGCGACGTCGTCATCAACGGCAGCTTCTGCGGCATCGTCGAGGTGCCGGCCGGAACGCGCTTCGTCGCGACGTTCCCGCAGCATGGCGAGGTGTCCGTGGTAGTCGCCTGATAGTTTCGTTTGGCGGAACTGTTACGCCGATTATTTCAATGGAATTGTCAATCGGACCCCGGAATACTCGGCGGACCTGAACTACCCAGCAGGAGACAATCGTGAGCAAGGCTGGTCGACACTTTCTCCAGATCCCCGGACCCTCGCCGGTCCCGGAACCCGTCCTGGCGGCGACCGCCCGGCAGGTCATCGACCACCGCAGCCCCGAGTTCGGCGAGCTGGGCACGCGGGTGCTGTCGAAGATAAAGAAGGTCTTCAAGACCGAGCACGACGTCGTCATCTACCCGGCCTCGGGCACCGGCGCGTGGGAAGCCGCGCTCAGCAACGCGCTGTCGCCCGGCGACAGGATCATGACCTACGAGACCGGCCACTTCGCCTCGTTGTGGGCGAAGCCCGCCCGCAAGATCGGCCTCGATCCGGTGACGGCGGGCGAGAACTGGCGCGCCGGCGTCGACCCTGACGCCGTCGAGGCGGCGCTGCGCAAGGATACGGATCGCGCCATCAAGGCGGTCTGCGTGGTGCACAACGAGACGTCGACCGGCTCGACCACGGTGGTCAAGGAAGTGCGCGACGCCATCGACGCCGCCGGCCATCCGGCGCTGCTCATGGTGGACAGCATCTCCGGCCTCGCCTCGGCCGACCTGCGTATGGACGAAGGGGGGATCGACGTCATCGTCGCCGGCTCGCAGAAGGGGCTGATGCTGCCGCCGGGCCTGTCCTTCAACGCCGTAGGGCCGAAGGCGCTGGCCGCCTCCAAGGCCGCGGGCATCCGCCGTTCCTACTGGGACTGGGGCGAGATGATCGCCTTCAACAAGACCGGCTATTTCCCCTACACGCCGGCGACAAACCTGCTGTTCGGCCTCGACGCGGCGATCGACATGCTGCTCGAGGAGGGGCTGGAGAACGTGTTTGCCCGCCATGCGCGCATGGCCGAGGCGACGCGGCGGGCCGTGCAGTCCTGGGGCATGGAGAACCTGTGCGCCTCGCCGCGCCACTTCTCGCCGGTGCTGACCGCGGTGATGATGCCCGAGGGACACAGCGCCGACGCCTTTCGCAGCAAGGTGCTGGAAAACTTCAACATGTCGCTCGGCTCGGGCCTGTCCAAGGTCGCCGACCGCGTCTTCCGCATCGGCCATCTGGGCGAGATCAACGAGCTGACGCTGGTCGCCACGCTGGCGGGCTGCGAGATGGGCTTCGAGCTGGCCGGCGTTCCGCACCAGAAGGGCGGCGTCGACCAGGCGATGCGCTATCTGGCCGAAACCAGCGCGGCCTGACGCCTTCCGCGACGCTGCCTGCATTCGCCGGCCGGACGGCCGGAACCATCGACAATGGAGAGCATGAGATGATCGATACGAAGCTCCTCGAACTCGGCGACGCCCGCGCGGTGGTCGAGGCCGCGAAGAAGGAAGCGGCCGCCAATGGCTGGAAGATCAGCGTCTGCGTGGTCGACGCCGGCGGCCACCCGATCCTCTACGAGCGCATGGACGGCGTCGCGCCCGCGACTGCCCGCATCTCCATGGAGAAGGCGCGGACAGCCGCCATCTTCCGCCTAGCGACGGCCATCATGGAAGACCGGATCCCCGACCGGCTGGGCACGATGGTGCTGCCGGGCGCCGCGCCGCTGAAGGGAGGCGTTCCGCTGATGGCCGCCGGCCAGGTGGTGGGCGCCGTCGGCATCTCGGGGCTGGCGCCGCAGCAGGACCACCAGGTCGGCGAGGCCGCCGCGGCAGCGCTGAAATAGGCGGTCCCGACGCGGAAGACGGGCAGGGAAGGGCGGCCATGCCGCCCTTTTTGTTCATGGCGCGCAGTTGCTTCCGGCAGCTAGTCGCGGGCCGGATCCATCTGCGCGGCGTCCCCCACCACGGCGCCCCGCGACAGCGGCCCGACGGTGGCGCGATAGATCGCCAGCCAGCCGCGCGGCGCCTCGGGCAGGCGCACGGGCACGGCGGAGCGCCGCGCCATCTCGTCGAGATCGACCAGCAGGTCGACGCTGCGCCGGTCGAGGTCGATGGCGATCTCGTCGCCGTTCTCGACATAGGCGAGCGGCCCGCCTTCGGCCGCCTCGGGCATGACCTGGCCGATGGTGATGCCGCTGTTCAGCCCCGACAGTTCGCCATCGGTCACAACCGCGACCTCGCTCGCCAGCTCGGTGCCCTGCAGGGCGGCCATGAAGCTGGCGGCGAAGACGGTGCCGGGTCCGCCCTTCGGGCCCATCATGCGCAACACCACGACGTCGCCCTTGCGGACGCGCTCGGCATGGCCCGGCGCCAGCCTCTCGATGGCGTCGGCCTCGTTCTCGAACACCCGCGCCCTGCCGGAGAAGCGGCGGATGCGCCTCGGGATGGCGGCGACCTTGACCACGGCGCCGTCCGGCGCCAGCGAGCCGCGGATGATCGCAAGGCCGGGATCCGGCGAGAAGGGGGCCTCCAGAGTGGCCAGATGCGGCGAGCGGGGAGCCCCGACCTCCCGCAGCAACTCGCCCATCGTCCTGCCGCTCACGGTCATGGCGTCCGGCTCCAGCACGCCCTCCAGCACCTTGAGCGCGGCGAGGCAGCCGCCGGCCTCGTCGAAATCCTCGATGCGGGTGCCGCCGTTGGGCCGGATGCGGGCGATCAGCGGCACCTGAGCTGCCGCTGCCTCGACCTCGGCGACGATGTTCAGGTCGAGCCCGGCCTCGCGCGCGGTCGCCGCCAGATGCCGAACCACGTTGACCGAGGCGCCAAGCCCCACGGCGACGCGGATGGCGTTGCGGAAGGCGGCCGGGGTGAGGATGTCGCGCGGCCGCAGCTCCTCCTCCACCATCTCCACGATGCGGCGCCCGGCCGCGTCGCAGATCCCGTCCAGCCGCTCCGAGCCGGCGCGGACCGGCGCGTTGCCGGGCAGGGTCATGCCGAGCGCCTCGGCCAGTACGTGCATGGAGTTGGCGGTGGCGAGGCCGGCGCATACGCCCGGCCCGGTGATCGCCACGCGGCTCATCTCGGTGAGCTGCGCGAGGTCGATCTCGCCGGCCTTGTAGCTGCCGACGGAATTGTACAGCGTCTCGATGTCGACGGACTTGCCGCCGCAGCTTCCGCCGAGCTGGTAGCCGCAGGTCACCACGATCGACGGGACGTCGAGGCGCGCGGCCGCCATCAGGTGGGCCGGCGTTGTCTTGTCGCAGGAGGACAACAGCACCATGCCGTCGAGCTCGGCGCCCTCGATCTGCACCTCGACGTCGAACGACATCAGGTCGCGCGTCGGCATGAGGTAGCGCCCTTGCCGGCCGGCACTGGTGACGAAGTCGGACGAGGCGGCGGTGCGGATCTCGAAGGGCAGGCCGCCCGCCGTGCGGATGGCGGCCTCGACGCGTGCGGCGAGCCTGTCGAGATGCTGGTAGCAGACCGACAGCCGGCTCGACGTGTTGACGATGGCGATCTTCGGCTTGGCGAAATCCTCCTCGCTTATGCCCATCGCGATCCACTGGGCGCGGCGCACGGCCCAGCGCGTGCTGCCCGGCTCGAAATTGCTGCGCAACGGCCGCCTTGTCCTAGTCATCGAGCCGCGCTCCCATTGCGTTGAGGCCGGCCCTGATGCGCGACCCGTCGATTGCGTGAGGGGAAATGGCCTCGTTCGCCGCGATCGACGCGGCGTGGCCGATGGCCTGGCCGTAGGAGAAGCACTGCGCGGTGACGCGCGCCGAGGCCACCGCCTCGTGCTCGGCCGACAGGCAGCGGCCGGCGAACAGCAGCCCGTCGCCCCGCGCGGGCACGAAGCACCAGTACGGTACCTCGTAGAAATCGTCGAGCAGCCAGTGCACGCGCGGCTTTTCGCCGGCGTGCAGCTCGATCGGCCAGGGCGAGCGGGCTATCCCGTCGGCGAACTTCGCGCCGGCCAGCACGTCCGCGTTGGCGAGCACGTAGCGCCCGAGCCCCTGCCGCGTCTGGCGCACGCCGACCTGCACGCCGGTGTCGTTGACGAAGCTGTCTTCGCAGCCGGCGACATGGTCGCGGAAGAAGCGGGCATATTCGCGCACCTGACGGCGGCCGAGGATCTCCGCCTCGGTGAAGTCGCGCGCATAGAGCGTGTTGAGCGCGCGGCCGTCCGAGCCGATAACGCGCGTGCAGTTGCACAGCAGCTCGTTCGGCCGCGTCGTCGGAAACAGCCAGATCTTCGTGCGCGGCAGCTCGTAGCGGCCCGCGCGGTTCTCGGCGGCGATGAGCTCGGTGATCTCGGCCGGCATGATCGTGTCGTCGCCATAGGTGGCAAACAGGCGCCGGGTATCGACGCCCATCAGCCGGAAGATCATGGTGGGGTTCTGCACCTGGCCGTCGGCGCCGACGAAGCCCGGCAGGCCGGCCATCGCCACGACGTCGGCATCGCCGCTCGCGTCGATCGTGACGGCCGCGCGCAGCGCCAGCGTGGCTTCCTTGTTGTAGGCCCGGACGCCGAGCACGCGGTCCCCGTCGAGGATCACGCCCGTGACCGTCGTGTGGAACAGAATCTCGACGCCTGCATCGGCCAGCAGCGTGTCCGCGGCCTCGCGCCAGACCAGCGGGTCGTGGACGCGCGTGAAGGTCTTGCCGTAGCGGACCGGAGCGGCGAGCCCGCCGCGCCGTTCCATCTCGAAGATGAACTCGTCGACGAAGCCGTGGACGACCTGCTTCGGCGCCGCGCCGGCATCGTCGGTTGCCTCGTAGAGGCCGCAGATCGTGCCGGAGAGCCCGGCGACCGCGCCGCCGCCGCAGAAGCCGTAGCGTTCCAAGAGGCCGACGCTCAGGCCCGCCCGCGCGGCCGTCACCGCCGCGGCGACCCCTGCGGCTCCGCCGCCGACGACCAGCACGTCGAAGTCGCGCTCGATCGTCCCGCGCGCATCGCCAGCCATGTCCCCATCCTTCTTCCGGGAAAGCTGCTCTAGACGACAGCTAATATGTTAGTAGTCGTTTGAAGGCAAGGTCATTGAGGAAGGCAGGACCGGGCGTTATGACGGCAGCGCGAACGCGGGTCTCCAGCTCTGGTGCGAGCCGCATCGCGTCGGCCATATCGGGGAGCCGCATGCCGGAGAGGCGCAAGGTGAAGGATGGCGGGTCTTCGGCGATGCCGCCGGTGGTGCGAGGTCGCCGCGGCGAGGCTCCGCTTTCGGAGCAGGCCTATCAATCCATCGAGGAGAAGATCGTCGTCGGTGAGCTTCCGGCCGGCAGCGTCCTGTCGGAGGCCGGGCTCGCGGAGCTGCTCGGCATGGGCCGGACCCCCATTCGCGAGGCCCTGCAGCGCCTGTCGGCGGAGGGCCTTGTCCAGATCCTGCCTCAGCGGGGTGTCCTTGTCTCCGACGTCACGGTCGACGACTACATGAAGCTGATGGAGGCGCGCCGCCCGCTCGACGTCCTGGTCGCGGATCTCGCATCGTCCCGCGCGTTGGACGGGCAGAGGGCGCGCATTTCCGAGATCGCGACGCTGTTCGAGGCGGCGCGGGGCGCGGCCGACGAAAGGCTGTTCATGCAGGTCGACCGCGAATTCAACGGCCTGCTCTGCGACGCCGCGGGCAATGCCTATGTGGCGCGGATGTCGGGCCTGCTGCAGGGCCAGTCGCGCCGCTTCTACTTCAGGCATCATCGGCGCGCCGAATTCGGCGAGACGGCGGGCCTGCACGCCGAACTGGCGAAGGCCGTCGCGGCCGGCTCGCCTGAGCGGGCGAGGCAGGCTGCCGAAGCGATCATCGCGTTCAACATCCGGCTGGCGCACGACGTGCTGCGCGACCGCAGATGAGCCGGGCGACCGACATGCGCCGGCAGCACGGCAATCGACGAGGCGGCGATGGGTGAGGCTGCGATCGGCATCGGCACGCGCCATGTCGGGCTGGAGCGCCGGCTGGCGCGCGACATGCGGGGCGAGGTCAGGTTCGACGCGCTGACGCGCGGCCTCTACGCCACCGATGCGTCCATCTACCAGATATTCCCGGTCGGCGTCGCCTTCCCGCGCGACGTGGCCGACATCCAGGCCGCGCTCGCAGCCGCGACGGAGTTCGGCGTGCCGGTCATCGCGCGGGGCGCCGGCACCTCGCAGAACGGCCAGCCGATCGGCGCCGGGCTGGTGCTCGACATGAGCCGCCATTTCGGCGGCATCGTCGCCTTCGATCCGAAGGCCGAGACAGTGGTCGTGCATCCCGGCACCGTGCTCGAACAGTTGAACGCCGCCATGCGCCGGGAAGGCCTGTTCTTTCCGGTCGAGCCTTCGACCGCCAGCCGCTGCACGCTGGGCGGCATGGCCGGCAACAACTCGTCGGGCGCGCGCTCGCTGCGCTACGGCAAGATGGTCGACAACGTGCTCGCCCTCGACGCCGTCGACGCCGAGGGCCAGGCTTTTCGTCTCGGGCGCACGCTGGGTGAATCGTCTCTGGGCGGCCGCGTCGCCGGCGTGCTGGACGAGCTGCTCGGGCTCGCCCGCGCCGAGGCCGGCGAGATCGAGCGGACCTTTCCGAAGGTCCAGCGCCGCGTCGGCGGCTACAATCTGGACGAGCTGATCCGCAGCCCCGCCAATCCGGCCGGACTGCTGGTCGGTTCGGAAGGCACGCTTTCCATCACCACGGAGCTGACGCTGAAGCTGGCGCGGCTGCCGGCGCGGCGCGTGATGGGCGTATGTCATTTTCCGAGCTTCCGCTCGGCGATGGAGGCGACTGCCGCCATCGTCGCGCTCGGGCCGACGGCGGTCGAGCTGGTCGACAACAACATCCTCACCCTCGGCAGGGACATCCCGCTGTTTCGCGATACGCTCGCCACGATCACGCGCGGCACGCCGGACTGCCTGCTGCTGGTGGAGTTCGCCGGGGCGGAGGAAGCGGCGCTCGCCGCCGACCTCAGGCGGCTGGACGAATGCATGGCCGATCTCGGCTTCGCCGACGCCGTGGTCGAGGTGACCCGGCCCGACCGGCAGAAGCTCGTCTGGGACGTGCGGGAGGCCTGCCTCAACATCATGATGTCGATGCGCGGCGACCGCAAGCCGGTCTCCTTCATCGAGGACTGCGCGGTCCCGCTCGAGCACCTGGCCGACTACACGGATGCGATGACGGAGCTGTTCGGGCGCAACGGCACGCGCGGCACGTGGTACGCGCATGCCTCCGTCGGCTGCCTCCACGTCCGCCCGATCCTCGACATGAAGGACGCCGCCGACGTCCGCACCATGCGCGTCCTCGCCGAGGCCGCCTGCGACCTGGTCAGGCGGTTCAAGGGCTCGTTCTCGGGCGAGCACGGCGACGGTATCTCGCGGTCCGAGTTCATCGCGCCGATGTTCGGAGCGCGCATGGCGCGGGCCTTCGAGGCGGTGAAGCAGGGCTTCGACCCGCACGGCCGGCTCAATCCCGGCAAGATCGTCCGGCCCTACAGGATGGACGACCGCTCGCTCATGCGGTTCGGCCCCACCTACCGCGCGACCGAGCCCGCGCGGCCCGCCCTCGACTGGTTGGGCTGGGGCGGCTTCGGCGGCGCGGTCGAGATGTGCAACAACAACGGCACCTGCCGCAAGCTTTCGGGCGGGACCATGTGCCCGTCCTACCGCGTCACGAAGGACGAGCGGCACGTCACGCGCGGGCGGGCCAACGCGCTGCGCCTCGCCATGTCGGGCCAACTCGGGCCGGACGCCTTCACCTCCGCCGAGCTGAAGGCCACGCTCGACCTCTGTGTCTCCTGCAAGGGCTGCCGGCGCGAGTGCCCGACCGGCGTCGACATGGCCCGGCTCAAGATCGAGTTCCTGCACCAATATCACGGGCGGCACGGGCTGAAGCTGCGTGAGCGGCTGGTCGCCTACCTGCCGCGCTATGCGGATGCCGCGAGCCGCCTCGCGCCGCTCATGAACCTGCGCGACCGGCTGCCTTTCGCAGCGCGGCTGTCGGAGCGGCTGCTGGGCTTCAGCGCGCGCCGCAGCCTGCCGGTCTGGGGCCGGGCGTGGCGCGCGGCTGCCGGCCCGGCGTCGCCCGGGGCGGTGGCCGGCGGCGGCCGCGACGTCGTGTTGGTCGCAGACACGTTCAGCCGTCATTTCGAGGCGGACAACCTCGATGCCGCCGTGCGTGTGCTGGTTGCCGCCGGCTACCGGGTCCACCACGTCCGGGCGGCCGGCGAGCGGCGCGGGCTGTGCTGCGGCCGCACCTTCCTGTCCGCCGGCATGGTCGAGGAGGCGCGCAGGGAGGCGGAGCGGACCGCCGCGGCGCTGCTTCCCTATGTGCGCGCCGGCGCCCGCGTCGTCGGGCTGGAGCCGTCATGCCTCCTCACCCTCCGCGACGAATACGAAAGCCTGCTGCCTGCCGCGGACTTCGAGGCGCTGTCGGAGGCGAGCCTGCTGTTCGAGGAACTGCTCGGGGCCGATCCCGGCCGCGTCGTGGAGGCGCTGGGCATCCCGGATCAGGGCGGCAGGGTCGCCCATGTCCACGGCCATTGCCACCAGAAGGCCATGGACGCGCTGTCGCCGCTGGAACGGCTTCTGGGAGCGATCCCCGGGCTGGAGGTGCGCACGATCGAATCGAGCTGCTGCGGCATGGCGGGCGCCTTCGGCTACGGCGCCGAGACCATCGACGTTTCGATGGCGATGGGGGAGCTGTCGCTGCTGCCCGCGATCCGCAAGGCCGGTCGCGACGACATCGTGGTCGCCAACGGCACGAGCTGCCGCCACCAGATCCATGACGGCGCGAGCCGGGAGGCCGTGCATGTCGCCAGGGTGCTGGACAGCCTGATGCCGCCGGCCGCCGCTTGAACCTTCGCCTTCGCCGCTGCGATCAAAAAGGCAACACACCGCAGCCTATACGGTGCTTTCCCTGCACCACGCCGCCGATAATATCGCCTCCAGCCTCCCGGGGCATGAAGGAAGCCGGTCCGGGAACCCCATCATCGACGTTTGGAGAATGCGATGCGCGGCAACGCAGTGGCAACCGACCTTGCCGGTCACCCGGAGAACCTCCTGCTGAAGGTGAGTTTCGAGGTCGGGCCTTCGATCGTCGGCAACGGGGCCGCCTCGCTGGCCGAAATCAGGTCCAAGCTCGTCAAGGAACTGGAGAACGTCAGCCAGGACCGTTTCCTGCAACTGGCGCTGACCTTCATCGTCGACGAGATCGACTACACGCTCGGCCGTCCGGGCGGCGCGGCGGTCCGCTTCCCGCGTGTCGTGTCGGCGTCGTGGGACTGCAGCGCCCCCGACGCCTCGACCCGCATCTACTATCCGCCCTTCGACGAGGCGACCGAGATCGCTCTCTGAGCCCGGCGGTCGCGCCGGCCACCCCTCAGAGGTGGTCGGTCCGCGACATGGCCGACTTGAGCACCTGGGACGCGCGCTTGCAGACCTGCGCGTAACCCGGCGAGGAACGGTAGTCCTCGTTGCGGGGATAGGGCTCTGGCACCTCGATCGTCTCCAGTATGTGTCCGGGCCGCGCGCCCATGACCACGATCCGGCTGGACAGATAGGCGGACTCGAACACCGAGTGCGTGACGAAGACGACCGTCCAGCCGTTGGCTTCCCACAGCCTCAGCAGGTCGTCATTGAGCTTCTGGCGGGTGATCTCGTCGAGCGCCGCGAAGGGCTCGTCCATCAGCAGGACCTTCGGCTTCGTCGCCAGCGCCCTGGCGATGGAGACGCGCATGCGCATGCCGCCCGACAGCTCGCGCGGGTGGCTGTCCGCGAAGGCGCTGAGCCCCACCATGTCCAGCGCTTCCTCGATCACCGGCCTGACGCTCTCGTAGGAGATGCCGCGCAGCCGGAACGGGAGCCAGACGTTCTTCGCGACCGTGGCCCACGGCATCAGGGTCGGGTCCTGGAAGACGTAGCCGACATTGGGCGAGCCGTCGGCCGCCGCGCTCGTGCCGGCAGACCAGGACACCGTTCCCGCGCTCGGCGTCATGAGACCGGACACGATCCGCAGCACCGTCGACTTGCCGCATCCGGACGGGCCGAGCAGGCTGACGAATTCCCCGCGCCTGATATCGAGATCGACATTGCCCAGCGCGACGGTGCCGTTGGCATAGGTCTTCTCGATATGTCGCAGGGTTACAACCGATTGGTCCATGCACATCTCCCCCGTCGGCAGGATGCAAGGATGCCGCGCCGACCGCGTGCCGCAAAAGCACTTATTTTAGGTCACTGCGTTGCCTTTCACGCAATCCGCTCCGCCCGGTCGAGATCCGCGAGCAGTTCCTTGAGCATCTCCAGCACGAGGCGGGGCAGGGGCTCCAGATCGCCGCTCGAACGCTGCACGACCATGAGTGACTGGATTCCGTGGGTCGGCTCCGCGAGCGGGATGAAGTTCACCAGCCCGCGCCGGTGCAGATCGACGACGTCGATGCGGTTGAGGACGGCCACGCCCTGGTCCATCACCACGAGCCGCTTCATGAACTCGAAATTGTTGGATTCGTATGTCGGCTTGAGCGTCAGGTTGGCGCGCGCACAGGCCTGCTCGAAGAAGATTCTGATCTTCACCTCCGCGGTGGGGAGGATGAGCGGATAGCTGTGCAGGTCGAAGAGCCGCACGCTGTCCTGCAGCGCGAGCGGGTGGCCTGCCGGCACGACCGCACCGAAGCTCGTTGCGATCGACGCGGCCACCGAGACCTGCGGCGCCGGCGGAAGGTCGAAGGCGAAGCCAAGGTCGGCCTCTCCCGAAACGACGGCCGCGAGTATGTCGTGGGAGGACAGGACCTTGATCGAGAAGCCGCTCAGCGGATGCTCGGAGCGGAACTTCGTCAGCGCCCCGGAGAGCAGGTCGGCCGCCAGCCCGCCCGTGGCGATGGAGGCCATCGTGTTGCGGGCGCCGCGCAGGTCGTCGAGTTGGGCCAGCACGCGCTGGTGGTTGCGCAGCGTCTCGCGCACGTGGTTGATCACGACCTCGCCGGCCGAGGTCAGCAGGATCTTCTTGGGAAGGCGCTCGAACAGTGGCGTCCTCAGCTCCTGCTCGAGGGCGATGATCTGCCTGCTGATGGCCGAGGACGCGACGTGCAAATTGTCTGCGGCCTTGCGGATCGAGCCGCAGCGCGCGACCTCGTCCAGATAGCGCAGCAGGCGTGAATGGAGCATCTCTCGAACCTCTCTCGTGGGGCTGCGGCCCAGGGCAGCGGTCGGGCCGGCGGCCCGCACCGATGCCTTGCAGGCAACGGAATGCTCTAAAAACGATGCTTTTCGAGCACGCGCCAGCGTGCAGTAGTTCCATCCGGAGCGCAACGGCCCGGCCGCCAACTCGAGGCCCTGCGGATCATCCACGCAAAGACAAGAGCCGCAAACGGCCGATCAACCAGAGGATAGGTTCTATGTCACTGATCAACCGCAGGCAGTTCACAGCCGGGCTCCTGGCAGGCGGTGCCGCGATGACGGCGTTGCCCCGCCGCGCCAGCGCGGACGGCTCTATGGTCTTCCTCACGGACTGGAAGGCGCAGGCCGAGCATGGCGGCTTCTACGCCGCAAAGGCGCTCGATCTTTATCGCAAGCACGGCCTCGACCTGGAGCTGCGCCAGGGCGGCCCCAGCCAGAATACCCAGCAGCTCATGGCCGCCGGCGCCGTCGACCTGGCGCTCGGCTCGAGCAATTTCTTCCTGCTCAACATGATCCAGGTCGGCGCGACCGTTAAGGCGGTGGCGGCCTTCTTCCAGAAGGATGCCGCCGTCCTCATGGTCCATCCCGACTCCGGCATCAACTCCGTCGCCGACATGGCGGGACACCCGATCTACGTGTCGCCGGGCGGCGTCGTCAGCAACTACCTCTTCATGAAGGCGAAGCTCGGCTTCACCGACGAGCAGTTGCGTCCCTACAACTTCAACCTCGCGCCCTTCCTGGCCGACAACACGTCCATCCAGCAGGGGCTTCTCTCCTCCGAGCCCTTCACGGCCAAGAAGGAAGGCGGCGTCGACACGAAGGTCTTCCTGCTCGCCGATTCGGGCTATTCGACCTATGCCAACCTGATCCTCGCCTCGCACAAGACGCTGGCCGAGCGGAAGGACCAGGTCCAGGCCTTCGTGAACGCGTCGATCGAGGGCTGGAACGAATATCTCTACGGCAATCCGGAAGCGGCCAACGCCCTCATTAAACAGGACAACCCGGAGATGACCGACGAACTGCTGGCCTACAGCCGCAGCAAGATGCTCGAATACGGCATCGTCGACAGCGGCGATTCACTGCAGCTCGGGCTGGGCGCGATGACCGATGCGCGGTGGAAGGACTTCTACGACGTCATGGTCACGGCCAAGGTGTATCCTTCCGACCTCGACTACAAGTCGGCCTTCGTGACCGACTTCGTCAACAAGGGCTTCGGCCTCGACCAGAAGGCCGCGCTCACCCGCAAGTGAGTTTGCCGCATGGCGGGGCCGCCGGCCGGCTCCGCCATGCGCACGGCACCAGGCCAGAAGGGATGGAAGATTGCCTACCGAGACCGTTCCGCTGGAAGGCCGGGCGCCAGACGACAGAACCGGCAAGGGCGCAGCTCCGGCCGCACGGGCCGGTTCGGCCTTCTCGCCCGCGCGTATCCTGTGGAAGCTCGCCCCGTTGCTGTTCGGCATCGCGCTCCTGGTCGCATGGCAGTTGCTGGTGAGAGGCTTCGCCATTCCAAAGTTCGTGCTGCCGGCGCCCAGCGAGATCATCGAGACGCTGGTCCGCGACTTCCCGTCGCTGTTCAAGGCGCTGCTATTCACGCTCCGCGTCACCCTGACCGGCTACGCCTTCGCGCTGGTCATCGGCATCGGCCTGGCGCTGCTGATGTCGGCCTCGCCGCTGGTCAACCGCATCCTCTTTCCTTACGCGGTCGTCCTCCAGGTCACCCCGCTGATCGCCATCGCGCCGCTGGTGATGATCTGGGTGGGCATCCAGAACACCGCCCGCGCCATGATCATCCTGTCGATGCTCGCGGCGTTCTTCCCGATCCTCATCAACGCGCTGCTGGGCTTCAAGAGCTACGACCGCGGGCTGGGAGACCTGTTCCGGCTCTACGGCGCCACGCGCTTCCAGTTCTTCTCGCAGCTCCAGTTCCGCTCCGCGCTTCCCTACCTGCTCGCGGGCATGAAGATCTCGGGAGCGCTGGCGCTGATCGGCGCGGTCGCCGCCGAGCTGGTGGCCGGGTCGGGCACGTCGAGCGGCCTCGCCTACGTGATCTTCGAGTCCGGCAACCGGCTCAACATGGCGCGCATGTTCGCCGCCTTCGCCATGCTTTCGATAACCGGCGTGCTGATCCACTCCGCGCTCTCCCTGCTGGAGCGCGTGAGCCTGGGATCGTGGCACGAGAGCGCCATGCAGCGCGACTGAGGGACGAGCGTGAAACCGGCAAGCAAGCGCTACTGGCACGAGCTGACGACGAAGGACTTCGCCGCCCTCGACGCCGAGAACATGGTCGCCATCTTCCCGGTCGGCGCCATCGAGCAGCACGGGCCGCATTTGCCGGTCTGGTCCGACACGCGCATCGGCCAGGGCATCGTCGACGAGCTCGTCCGCATCGCGCCCGCGGACCTGCCCTTCCTCGTCCTGCCCACCCAGTCGGTCGGGCGCAGCGAGGAGCACGACACCTTTCCGGGCACGCTCAGCCTCAGGTCCGAGACGCTGAAGGCCGTGTGCGTGGACATCCTCGAAAGCGTGCGCCGCGCCGGCATCCGCAAGGTGATCGTCTTCAACAGCCATGGCGGCAACCCGCCCGTCATCGACCTCGCCGGCCTCGAGATGCGCCGCAGGCAGGGGATGCTGGTGGCGTCGACCATCTGGTACCAGCTCGGCTTCCCCCCGGGCGACCTGTTCAGCGCATACGAGACCTCCTACGGCACCCATGCCGGCGAGATCGAGACCTCGATGATGCTGCATCTCGCGCCGGGCCTGGTGGACGACGGCGAGCGCGCCGTCTTCTCCAACCGCGCCAAGGCGATGAGCGAGACCTACGAGGTGCTCGACCCGCAGGGCGCCGCGCCGTTCTCGTGGATCACGCCGGACCTCAGCGACAGCGGCGCATGGGGGAACGCGGCCGCCGCCGACGCCGGCCGCGGCAGGACGCTGATCGAATATTACGGCTCGCGGCTGCTGGCATTGGTTCGGGACGTCCACCGGTTCCCGCTGTCGTCGCTCGCGCCGGTGACGGCGGCAGCCGGCTAGCGCCGCACGCGGAGAGCTGTTCCTTGAAGATCCTCTACATCTATTGCCATCCCGTGCCGGAGAGTTTTCACGGTGCGCTGCGGGTCGAGGCACTGGCCGGGCTCGCGAAAGCCGGCCACACCGTCGACCTGCTCGACCTCTACGCGGAAGGCTTCGACCCCGTGCTGAGCACCGAGGGCCGCAGGCACTACGAGGACACGTCCCGTAACCAGGACGGCCTCGAGCCCTATGTGCGCAGGCTGCGGGAGGCCGACGCCCTCGTCGTCCAGTTCCCGACCTGGTGCTTCGGCACACCGGCCATGCTCAAGGGCTTCTTCGACCGCATGTTCATGCCCGGCGTCGCCTTCGACCTGAGCGACCCCGCGCATGTCCGGCCGATGCTCGCCAACGTGAAGAAGATCGCCGGCATCGTCACCTACGGGCGGCCCCGCTACATGGCACTCTACATGGCCGACCCGCCGCGCAAGACGGTGACGCGCTACATGCGCTGGTTCACGCACGGCGCAAAAGCCGAGTATCACGCGCTCTACCATCTGAACGTCGCGAGCGATGCCAAGAGGGCAGGCTTCATGGCCCGCGTCCGCCACGCGATGGAGCGCTTTTGAGACCGCGACGCCTGGCGACGAAAGCACCGGCGACGGGCCTTGGACGGAGGAAGCAGACTTGAACGTTTCTCCCTCGCTCGTGCTGGCCAACGCGACGATCCCGGCCGGCGCGCGCGGCGCAAGCCCCTCCAGCATCCTCATATCGTCGGCAGGACATATCCTCGACATCGGCGACATCTCCGCCAGCGCGGAAATCCCGACCATCGACCTCGGCGGGCGACTGGTCACGCCGGCTTTCGTCGACATGCACCAGCACCTGGACAAGAGCTTCACGCTCGCCGATGCCCCGAACCCGGACGGAACGCTTCTCGGCGCCATCGAAGCCTTCCGGAGCTATTCCAAAGGGCTGACGCGGGAGCGCATCTGGGAGCGCGCGCAGGCGACGCTCGACAGGTGCGTCTCGACGGGCACCGGTGCCATCCGCACCCACGCCAATCTCGACCACGAGATGGGGCTGAAGAGCGTCGAGGCGATGTGCGAGCTGCGTGCGGCCAACAGCCATCGGCTCGAGCTTCAGGTCGTCGCCTTCGCCACGTCGAGCGCCGCGCGCGGGGAGATCGCGTTGGCCCGCCAACTGCTCGAGCGGGCGGTCGCCGCCGGCGCCGACTGCATCGGGGGAACGCCGAACCTGGCGCCGGATCCCACGGCCTATATCGACATGCTCCTCGACGTTGCCGAGCGCCACGGTCTGCCGGTGGACCTGCATGTCGACGAGACGCTGGATCCGCAAGCCAGATGCTTCGACCATCTTGTCGAGCAGACCCGCCGGCGGCGCATGGGCGGGCGGGTCGTCGGCAGCCATGTCTGTTCGCTGTCGGCCGTTCCGGACGACGATGCGCGCCGCTCGATCGATGCGGCGGTGCAAGCCGGGGTCGCCGTCTGCACGCTTCCGGCCGCGAACCTCTTCCTGCAGGGACGCGACCGCAGGCAGCTCGTGCCGCGCGGATTGACGCGGGTGGGGGACATGATCGACGCCGGCGTCCTCGTGGCGACGGCATCCGACAACATCCGGGACGCGTTCGTCCCGGTCGGCTCCGGCGACGTCGTCGAGATGGCCCGCTGGACGATCCTGGCCGCCCATCTCCTGACGGACGCCGCCGATCGCGCCTATCGGATGATAACCGACATTCCGGCCACGATCATGGGAATGGACGGCCGCGGCAGCCTGCGCGTCGGCGCGAAGGCCGATCTGGTAATAAGCGGGTGCGCGAACGTGGAAGACCTGATCGCAGGCGGCGCCGGCACAAGGGCCGTCCTGCACAACGGGCAGCTCGTCGCCGGCGCGCTCTGAGCGGAGGCTCGCGCCGTGCCCGCGCGCCTTGAGGCCCGGAACCTCTCTCTACTCGCCGAACGCGGCGTCGATCATTTCTGCGCCCATGTTGAAGGCGGAGAGGCCCACTCGACGAACGCGTTGCCGTGCAAGGTGAAGCAGGTGAACTATCTCGGTGCCGATCTCAACGTTGCCGTGGAGGCTGCAGGCCGTACGATCACGGTCATCCAGCGGCGGGAGAAGACGTCGTTCGAGATGGGACAACACGTGTTCCTCTCATGCGATACTGATGCGGCCCATTTGCTGCCGTAGGACGATGCTCGACTGGCTTCCCGGTCGGCCCGTGGAATGCACCCGGCACGCCGCCGTGAGCCGAGGCCGTCAGTACGAGTGTTTCTCCCGGCCGGTTGAGCCTTTCACTTTCCGCCTCCGTCGGCGGCAGAGATCATGCGCATTGCGGCTTTGAACAGGAGACCGTCGGGATCGGTCAGGGTGCGGCTGATCTCGAAATGGTTCTGGCCTTCGGCGACGATCAGTTCGCTTGGCCGGCCGGCGGCTGCGAGGCTTTCGTGGAAGGCTTGCGCCTGCCGGCGGTATTCTTCGGTTTCGCCGTCGCCATAGGCGATGGTCACCGGACACCGGATGCGCCCGGCGTGGCGCGGCGGGCTGAATGCGTCGACTTCGGCCGACGTCAGTTGCAGATAGGCGCCGCGCGCGCTCAGCATTGCGCCCTCCAGGTCGTAGGCGCCGCTTGCGCATAGCGCGCCGCACACGACGCCCGGGCCGATGCTGGTCGAGGTCGCAGCCGACAGCGCGGCCGCGACGAGATGGGCGCCCGACGAGTGGCCGATGACGAACAGCCTGCCGGGGTCGCAGCCGAGCCCCTCGGCGTGACGGGACAAGTGCAGGATGCCGCGCTGGACCTGGGTCACCATGTCCGGAAGTCGCGCCGCGGGAATGCTGGCGAAATCGATCACCGCGAAGTTGATGCCGGCCGCGACGAAGGCCTCGGCCGCGTAGGCGCTGTCCATGCGGTCGAGCAGGCGCCAGGCGCCGCCATGGACATAGGCGACGAGCGGCGCCCCGGAAACGCCCGTCGGGAACAGATCGATCCGCTCGTGGCTGCTCGCGCCATAAGCAAGGCTCGTGGAGGCCAGCCGGGCGTGTGCGGCGAGGCTCGCCTCGCGATACCATGTGATGATCTCGGCGGCGTTGGGCGCCCAGGCGGTCTGGTTGTAGTTCAGATCCAGCCGCTGCTGGTCGTAGTCGAGATAGACGGGCCTGCTGCCGTCCCGAACCATGTCGGTCATCCCCGCCTCCTCAGTTCTGGTGGACGGCGCGGCCGTCGACCGTCGCCAGCTCCGCGTCGGGGGCTTCGCTGAAGCCGGCGGCTGCGAAGACGGTCTGGGTGAGGCCGATATGGGCATCCAGCAGGGCCAGCGCGCGTTCCACGTCGCGGTCGAGCGCGGCGTTCATGAGCTCGGTGTGCGGCTCCAGCGCCAGCGCGTCGCGTATCAGCCCGTAGGCCGGGCTCGCCTTCCATCCCGCCCCGCCCGCCATACCCATCCCGGGGGCGACGCCGAGAATGCGGTGATGCCGGTGCATCTGCTCCTTCGTCTGCACGTAGAAGCGCATCAGCCATTTCGATCTGCTGGCCGCGAGCAGCGCCAGATGAAAGGCCTCGTGGCGGTCCTTCCAGTCGGTGATGGCGAAATCCTCGGGGTTTTCCGCCGGCGATTTGCACCGCGACAGGCGGTAGTGCGCGGCGACCAGCGCGGTTTCCCATTCCTCCGTGCCGTTGGCGATGGATTCGGCCAGCAGCGGCAGCTCGACGTGGCGCCGGGCGTTGGTGAGGTCGGCGAGCTCCGCGAGCGAGACCGGCGCGACGGTGTAGCCCTTGTTGGCCGACAGGATGACGAGATGCTCCGCCTCGAGACGCGACAGCGCCTCGCGCAGGGGCGTCCAGCCGATGCCGTAGGCCTCGCGCAGCGCGCTCAGCTTCAGCGGCGCGCCGGGCATGAGCCTGGTGTGCAGGATCGCCTGGCGCAGCGTGCGGTACGCGGTTTCCGTCTTGGTGGGGACTTCACCTTGTTGCATGGGCGCACCTCATATGGCTGACGCTTTCATATATAAAGCCGGGCTGCTGGAGAAAGTATATATATCAATTGACATAATCGAAAATTTTGCCTCATCATGATGGCCATCGGCAGGTCCGGCCGCGTGACGAAGGTGGTGAGGGGCACATGAACCGGGTGGCGGTGGCGCAAGCGGGGGAGGCGCCGGACGATATCGGACGGCGCGATGCGGCCGATCCGCTCGGCTATCTGCGTGGCCGCTTCCACATGCCCGAGGGCATCGTCTATCTGGCCGGCAACTCGCTCGGCCCGGCGCCCGTCGCCGTTTTTGCGGACATCGATACGGCCGTCCGCGAGGAATGGGCAGAAGGCTTGATCCGGAGCTGGAACGACGCCGGCTGGTTCTCACTCGTCGACACGCTCGGCGACCGCATCGGCGTGCTGACGGGGGCGGCGCCAGGGCAGACAGTGGTCTGCGACTCCACCTCGATCAACGTTTACAAGGCATTGAAGGCGGCTGTCTCGCTCAACCCGGGTCGCACGGCGATCGTCGCGGAGGCGGGCAGCTTCCCGACCGACCTCTACGTGGCGGAGGGCGTCGTCTCCGGCCTGCCCGGCGCCAGGCTGCTGCTCGAGGGCCGCGACGGCGGCTCGATCGAAAGCCTGCTCGGGTCCGACACGGCGGTCGTGCTCGTCAACCACGTCGACTACAAGACCGGCGAGTTGCGCGACATGGGGGAGCTGACCCGCCGCATCCACGCCGCCGGCGCCCTCGTCGTCTGGGACCTGTGCCACAGCGTCGGCGTGATGGAGATCGAACTCGACGCCGCCGCCGCCGATTTCGCCGTCGGCTGTACCTACAAATATCTCAATTGCGGCCCCGGTTCGCCCTCCTTCATCTATGCCGCGAGGCGGCATCACGCCCGGATCAGCCAGCCGCTTTCGGGTTGGTGGGGGCACGCCGCGCCCTTCTCCTTCGAGACCGGCTACCGTCCCGATGCCGGTATCCGGCGCATGCTCTGCGGCACCCAGCCGATCCTTTCGCTGCGCGGGCTCAATGCCGGCCTTGCCGCGATCGAGGATGTGGCAATGGCTGACATCCGCGCCAAGAGCCTGGCCATGACAGACCTCTTCATCGAGCTCGTGGAAGATAGCTGCCGCGCCAATGGCGCGACGATCGCGACCCCGCGCGACTACGACCGGCGCGGCTCGCAGGTCTCGATCGTCTTCGAGGGCGGCTACGCCGTCGTCCAGGCGCTGATCGCGCGCGGCATCATCGGGGACTTCCGCGCGCCGGACATCATGCGCTTCGGCTTCGCCCCCGCCTATCTCGGCTTCGCCGATGTCTGGCGCGCGGCCGACGCCTTCAACGACGTGATGGCGACCGGCGCCTGGAAGGCCTCCGGCCTTTCCACGCGCCGGGCCGTCACCTGACGCTGCGCTGCGCACGCGAGGCGCACAACCAATCCGGATGTTCCGGATCGTGCCGTTCGATCGACGGCGAAAACCCTCCGCATTCCCGCCGCAAGGGGAACGCGCGGAACAGGCAAGGGAGGATACCCGATGAACGACCTTTTCAAGAACGGACTGGCCGGCGCGCTTCTGGTGGCCGCAGCGGCAGGCGCGGGCACGCCCGCCGCTGCCGGCCCGACGCTGGACGCCGTCCGCCAGCGCGGCGAAATCGTCTGCGGCGTCAACACCGGTGTCGGCGGTTTCTCGATCGCCGACAGCTCAGGCCAGTGGACCGGCCTCACCACCGATTTCTGCCGCGCGGTGTCGAGCGCAGTCCTCGGTGACGCCGCCAAGGAGAAGTTCGTCCCGCTCAGCCCGCAGCAGCGCTTTACCGCGTTGCAGTCGGGCGAGGTGGACATGCTGACCATGGCCGCCACCTGGACGCTGACGCGCGACGCCTCGCTCGGCCTGCTCTATGCCGGCGTCTATTTCTACGACGGCCAAGGCTTCCTGGTGCCGAAGTCGCTGGGCCTGAAGAGCGCGACCGAGCTCGACGGCGCGAGCATCTGCACCGCCACCGGCACGACCAGCGAGCTCAACCTCGCCGACTATTTCCGCGCCAACAAGATCACTTTCACGCCGGTCGTCTTCGAAGCGCAGAACGAGGCGCGCGCCGCCTTCTTCTCCGGCCGGTGTCAGGCGTTCTCGGCGGACATGTCGATCCTGTCCTCGGTGCGCATTTCCGACGCGCCGAACCCCGACGACTGGCAGATCCTGCCCGAGATGATCTCCAAGGAGCCGCTCGGCCCGGTGGTCGGCCGCAACGACCTCGAATGGTTCACCATCGCCAAGTGGACGCTGATGGCGCTCATCGAAGCGGAGGAGCTCGGCGTCACCTCGCAGAACGTGGACCAGATGAAGGAGAGCCAGGATCCCGGCATCCAGCGCCTCCTCGGCACCTCTGGCGACCTGGGCGAGAAGCTCGGCCTCGATGCCGGATGGGCCTATCGCGCGATCAAGCGGAGCGGCAACTACGGCGAGATGTTCGAGCGCAACGTCGGCCCGAACACGCCGCTGCGCATGGAGCGCGGCGCCAACGCGCTCTGGTCGAAGGGCGGCCTGATGTACGCCATGCCCGTGCGATGAGGTCATGGCAGGAGCTACACAGACGATGAAACTGTCGGGCGGCTGGAGCGATCCGGCCTTCCGCGCCATCGTCACCCAGGCGGCGGTGCTGGCGTTCGTCGCCGTCGTCGTCGCCTTCCTCGCCGTCAACCTCATCGGCAATCTCGAGGAGCGCTCGATCCGCACAGGCTTCGGCTTCCTGTGGCAGGCGGCGAGCTTCGAGATCGGCCAGAGCTTCCTTCCCTACGACGCCAGAGCCACCTTCGGCACGGCCCTGCTCGTCGGCCTCCTCAACACGCTGGTCGTCGCCGTGCTCGGCATCGTGCTTTCGACGATCGCCGGAGGCGTCGTGGGCATCGCCAGCCTGTCGCGCAATCCGCTCGTGGCGCCGCTGGCTCCCGCCTATGTCGAGCTGGTGCGCAACGTCCCGCTGCTTCTCCAGCTCTATCTCTGGTATGCGATCCTGACACAGTTGCTGCCGGCCGCCAGCGAGGCGCCGCAGCTGCTTCCGGGGATCTATCTCGCCAAGAGCGGCCTGCACTTCCTGATCCTCGAATCCGGCGGCGGCATCGTCCTGGCCGGGCTCGTGCTGGGCATCCTCGCCTCCTTCGCCTACGGCAGATGGTCGCGCCGCCGCGCCGACCTGACCGGTGCCAACGCGCTGCTGTGGCCGCGCCTCGTCCTGCTCGTCGCCCTGCCGGCCGCCGCCCTCGTCCTCGTGGCAGCCACGACGGACTTCAACGTGCCGCGACCGACCCGCTTCGGCTTCAGCGGCGGCGGCATGGTGACGCCCGAGCTCACCGCGCTGCTCGTCGGGCTGTCGCTCTACAATGCCGCCTTCATCGCCGAGATCCTGCGGGCCGGCATCCTTTCCGTCGGCAAGGCGCAGTCCGAAGCAGCCGCATCGCTGTCGCTGTCGCGGGCGCAGACGCTCAGGCTCGTCATCGTTCCGCAAGCGATGAAGCTGGTCGTGCCGCCGCTTGCCAACCAGTACCTCAACCTTGCCAAGAACACCTCGCTCGCCATCGCCATCGGCTATCCGGACCTTGTCATGGTCTCCAACACGGTGATGAACCAGACGGGCCAGGCGATCGAGACGATAGCGATCTTCATGGGCGTCTACCTTGTCCTCTCGATCACCATTTCGCTCGTGATGAACTGGTACAATGCGCATGTCGCGCTGAAGGAGCGTTGATATGGCCGACGTCCAGACCCTTGTCCTCGCGCCGCCGCAGCCGGCGCCGAGCGCCCCGCGCCTCGGCAGGTTCTCCGCCTATTTCGGCACGCCCGGCAACACGCTCGTCAGTATCTTGTCCATTGCCGCCATCCTCTTCGTCGCCAAGCTCGCCTTCGGCTGGCTGGTGGCCGATGCGGTGTTTTCCGGCGGTGGCGAGACCTGCAAGGCGGCAAGCGGCGCCTGCTGGCCGTTCGTCGTGCAGAAACTGCGCTACATGCTGTTCGGCTTCTATCCCTATGACGAACAGTGGCGGCCGATGCTGGCGTTAGCGCTGCTCTTCGGCGCCTTCCTCTTTTCCATGATGCCACGCTTCTGGAGCCGGGGTCTGCTTCTTGCCTGGATCCTCGTCGTCCTGCCGGTGCTCTACATCCTGATGGCAGGCGGCATTTTCGGTCTGACGCCCGTCGCGACGACGAGCTGGGGCGGCCTGCCGCTCTCCTTCATGCTCTCCTCGGTCGGGCTCGCCTTCGGCTTCGTGCTCGGCGTGCTCTTGGCGCTGGCGCGCTCGTCCAAGCTGCCGACGATCCAGGTCATCGCCATCGTCTTCATCGAGATGGTGCGCGGCGTGCCGCTGGTCTCGATCCTGTTCATGGCCTCGGTGATGCTGCCGCTGTTCATGCCGGATGGCGTGACCATCGACAAATTGCTGCGGGCCCAGGTCGCGATCATCATCTTCGCCGGCGCCTACATCGCCGAGACGGTGCGCGGTGGCCTGCAGGCGGTGCCGAAAGGCCAGCACGAGGCGGCGGCCTCGCTTGGCCTCGGCTACTGGCTGTCGATGCGCAAGATCGTGCTGCCGCCGGCGCTGAAGATCGTGATCCCGCCGCTGGGCAACATCTTCATC
>Ga0066256_1000574_pt1 | contig 88491 bp, 71 predicted proteins | sample ThiBio_1000_biof_FD_87107 | JGI IMG/M metagenome (GOLD analysis project Ga0066256, IMG submission 87107) | Wastewater bioreactor microbial communities from Cape Town, South Africa - Thiocy_expt_1000_biof (version 2) | ecosystem: Engineered > Bioreactor > Thiocyanate-remediating >... | reverse complement strand
GCGCGGGCTGTTGATCGAAGGCGCGCTGGGCCGTGATCCCTCGGGCTGGAGCGCGGTCGTGGTCGGCCGTTCCAACATCGTCGGCAAGCCGATGGCCAATCTGTTGCTCAATGCCAATGCCCCGGTGACGATTGCCCACAGCCGCACCAAGGACCTGCCGGGCCTGTGCCGCAGCGCCGATATCCTGGTTGCCGCCGTTGGCCGTCCGGAGATGATCAAGGGCGACTGGGTCAAGCCAGGTGCTACCGTCATCGATGTCGGCATCAACCGCCTGCCGCCGGACGCCAACGGCAAGGCGCGCCTTGTCGGCGACGTTGCCTATGACGAGGCTGCGGCCAATGCCGGTTCGATCACTCCGGTGCCGGGCGGCGTCGGTCCGATGACCATCGCGCTTTTGATGGCCAACACCGTCATCTCCGCTTCCCGCGCCGCGGGACGGAAGGCTGTCGCCGTAGGAACGATCACCTGAAACAGACGGCGGAGCCGATGCACGCAATCATTGGGGTTCGCAAAACGGTCACGACGAGGCTCTTGATTGTCGAGCGCAATCCACTTGTGGTCGCCGCGCTCAAGGACATGATCGAGCATGATCACAGGTTCGAACTCACAAGCGTGGCAGAGGGTGGCGAGGCGCTTCTGGCGATGCTGGAATCCGACCAAGCCGTTTTCGACGTGGCGATCGTGGGTTGGAGACTGTCGGATATGAACGCCGGTGATGTGCTGGAGGAGGTTCAGCGCCGCAACCTGCAAACCAGGATCGTCATTTTTTCGAACGACCACAACGTCGCCATCCTGCGCAAATGCGTGCAATTGGGCGCTCAGGGGTTCTGCTATCAGTTCGACAACCCGAACGTACTCTTCGACACCGTTCAGGCCGTTGCCAACGGGCGCATCTGCATTCCGTATATCGACGTCTCCAAAATCGGCGAAACGTCGCTTTCACGACTTACGCCGCGCGAACTCGAATTGCTGTCCGTGCTCGCCGACGGCTGGACAAACCTGCAAATCGCGACGCGCACCGGCATCTCGGAAAACACCGTGAAGTACCATTTGAAGAACCTCTACGACAAAATCGGCGTTCATAACCGGGCGATGGCGGTGGCCCACTTCATCGGTGAAAGACGTTCGAAGCGATAAACCTGTCCGCGACGTGGTTCATCGTCGATCCCCGCGGCTAGACAGCTCTCCCGCGTGGGTGGAGCCGATCAAAATCGCGCCGATTGCGGTTTGCTGCGGGCTCGCATCAATATGCGGCTTGAACGGTATATTTGATTGAATATAACCAGCCGACACCGTCGTCACCGTTGGGATCCGACATGACCATTTTCAGAGTTCTGCCAGTCGTTCTAGCACTGCTTCAATTCATCATGTTTCCTGCGGCCGCGATGGCGGAGCGGCTTTTTGTCGATGCCGCCGGCCGGTCGGTCAAACTGCCTGACCATATCGAGCGCGTCCTTTCCGCAGGGCCGCCTGCGTCCGTGCTCCTCTACGTGTTGGCCCCGCAAAAGATGACCGGATGGGTGCGCGCTCCCTCGGATCATGAAAAGCAGTTTCTCGCCGAGCCTTATCGCGACCTGCCTGAAACCGGGCGGCTGACGGGGAAGGGCAATACGGCGAATATCGAAATGGTGCTGGCCATGAAGCCGGACATCATCATCGATGTCGGCAGCGTCGATTCCACCTACGCTTCGCTTGCCGATCGCGTTCAGGAACAGACCGGTATTCCATATGTGTTGATCGATGGCGCCTTTGCGCGCACGCCGCAGACCTTGCGAGAAGTCGCTGGTTTGCTCGGCGTTGAGGTGAGGGGAGAAGAGTTGGCAAGCTATGCCGAAAAGACCATGGCTTGGCAAAAGGAATTGGTTGCCGGCATTCCCGAACAGCAGCGGCCACGCGTTTACTACGGGCGGGGGCCTGACGGGCTGGAAACCGGTGCCGCCGGCTCGATCAACATGGAAATCCTGGGTGCGGTCGGGGCCACCAATGTTGCTGCGCTTGCCGGTTCCGGCGGACTTTCCAATGTCTCCATCGAGCAGGTGCTGTCATGGAACCCTGACGTCATCCTTACGCTCAAGCCGGACTTCCAGAAGTCCGTGCTACAGGACCCGTTGTGGGCCGGTGTCAAGGCGGTGAAGGAGAAGCGGGTCTATCGGGCACCGACGCTGCCTTTCGGCTGGTTCGATTCACCGCCCGGCGTGAACAGGTTGATGGCGGTAACCTGGCTGACCGGCGTGCTCTATCCGGGCTTGACCGATATCGACTTGCGCCAGAAGACATCCGAATTCTACCATCTGTTCTACGGGGTCGATCTTTCGGCTGGTCAGTTGGATGAGCTGCTGTCAGATTCTTCGGCTAAATGAGTTTGCCGAAAACCATTCGAGAAGCAGAAGACCGGCATCCCGATGCTTTTGGGAGGGTGGGGCGGTTCGTTCCGCCAGTCCTGCTTGTCCTGGTCATCCTGATTGCCATGTCCGCGGGCAAGTATCCCATTTCCGTGGCCGATATCACTCGCGTGCTGTGGTCGCGTTTGATCGGAGAACCGAGCGGCCTTGATCCGAACATCGACACGATAATCTGGAATGTCCGCATGCCCCGCGTTGTTTGCGGGCTTCTCGTGGGGGCTGGTCTCGCGGTGGCGGGCGCGGTCTATCAGGGACTTTTCCGCAACCCGCTGGTGTCGCCGGACATACTTGGCGTATCGGCTGGTGCGAGCCTTGGCGCTGTGGCGGGTATCTTCCTGTCGTTGCCTGTGCTGGCCATACAGGCGCTGGCGTTCGGCGGCGGCCTCGGTGCAGTCGCATTGGTCTACTTCATCGGCTCCATGGTGCGCGGCCGAGATCCGGTTCTGGTTCTAGTGTTGGCAGGTGTTGCCATAGGCGCGTTGCTGGGAGCCTGCATTTCGCTTTTGAAGGTGCTTGCCGACCCCTACAACCAGCTTCCTGCAATAACCTTCTGGCTGCTTGGCAGCCTTGCCAGCATCAACACCAGCGACATGGTTTCGATCCTTCCGGCGATGGCTCTCGGACTTATACCGATGGTCCTGCTGCGCTGGCGCATGAACCTGATGACGCTGGATGACGAGGAGGCGAGGGCGCTTGGTGTGGAGACCGGGAAAATGCGCCTGGTGCTGGTGTCGGCTGCAACCTTGATGACGGCTGCGGCCGTGTCGGTCTCCGGCATAATCGGCTGGGTAGGGCTGATCATGCCCCACATCGCGCGCAGTCTTGTTGGCCCAGATTTCGGCAAGCTCTTGCCTGCATCTCTCATGCTCGGCGGCGGCTATCTGGTCGCGGTCGACACCGCGGCGCGCATGGTTGCCGAAATCGAAGTTCCCTTGGGTATCCTGACTGCGGCTATCGGGGCCCCGTTTTTCCTGTGGCTGCTGGCCAGTGGCCGCAAGGGTTGGCAGTGATGCTTGCGGCAAGGGACCTCGCCTTCGGCTATCGTGGACGTCCAGTCGGCCGCGGCGTAACCATGACGGTCAGCCCAGTTAAGGTCCTGTGCCTTCTGGGCCCCAACGGCTGCGGCAAAACCACATTGTTTCGCACACTGCTGGGATTGTTGCCTCCACTTGGTGGCCAACTCGAGTTTCGAGGCAAGCCGGTGCAGAGTTTCGGCAGGGCAGAGTTTGCCCGTCATGTGGCATACGTTCCGCAGGCAAATTCCGCCTATTTCCCGTTCCAGGTTTCCTAGATGGTGACGATGGCGCGCGCCAGCCGCATCGGGGTTTTTGCGACGCCGTCTTTCAAGGACCGCGAGATGGCTCGGTCAGCTCTGGAAAGGCTGAACCTTGGCCACCTCGCCGATCGGACGTTTGCAACACTGAGTGGAGGCGAGCGGCAGATGGTGCTTATCGCGCGCGCACTCGCCCAGGAAGCCGAGCTGATCGTCATGGATGAGCCCACCGCAAGCCTCGATTTCGGCAACCAGACCCGCGTGCTCGATTGCATCAACGAGCTGCGCCGCTCCGGTCTGGCCATCGTCTTGTCGACGCATGACCCCGGCCATGCTTTCGCCTGCGCGGATGAAGTGGCTCTGATGAAGGAAGGGCAGATTATCGGATTTGGACCGCCTGCCACGGCTGTGACGGCGGCGACGCTGAAGCTGCTCTACGGTGTTGAAGTTGCAGTCGAATTCATGCCGGCGGCCGATCGGTCGATATGTGCGCCGGTACTCGGGAACACGCAAAGGCAAGGCTAGGCATATGGTACGGGAAAACGAAGTAAGGTTTGGCGAGAAGGCGATAGAAGCGCCCCCAGCGCAGGATGCCGGGCTGGTGTTCATTGGCCAGATACGTACCCCCTGGAACTCGCGCATGGAGACGCCGCGACAGGGCAGGCGAGACGGGCCGATCTGCCGCATCGAAATTTTCGAGCCTTGGGTCGAAGGGCTGGAGAATATCGAGGAGTTCGAAGAACTGGAGGTTCTCTACTGGCTGCACATGTCGCGGCGGGACCTCGTGCTGCAGAGCCCAGCCAGCGACGGCAAGACGCGCGGTGTCTTTTCGCTGCGCTCTCCCGTGCGTCCCAACCCTATCGGGACCTCCATCGTCGGTCTGGTTGGACGCGAAGGCAGCACGCTTCTGGTGCGCGGCATGGATTGTCTCGATGGGACTCCGCTGCTCGACCTTAAGCCTGAGCGGACACGCTTTACGCCTATCGCCCCGCCGCAGCCGGGCGATTTCGAAGTGGGCTAGGCGACAGATTCTACAATCCATCTGGGGAAGAAATTGACCCGCCGGCAATGGTGTTTGCCGGCGGGGCCGCTGTCTTGGGAGGCAGCGTTAAGAAAGTCAGGCGCGTCTTCAGGAAGAAGGTGCGGCCCGGCTCGGGGAAGCCCTGGTTCAGTTCGTAGTTCTTGTCGAAAATATTGCGGACGCCGAAGTTGACCGCCATGTTCTCCGAAAAGTCGTACTGCATGTTGATGTTTGCCAGAGCATAGCCGGCCGTCTTCACATAGCCGCCGCCGGTTGCATCAGACCAACGCCAGCTTGCCAGTTCCAGGTCCGGAGAGACCGTGAAATTCTCATACGGCATCCAGTCAGCATAGATGCGCGCGGTATGCTCAGGCGTATCGACCGGCCTGAGGCCCGGCCTGACCGGATCGACGAGGTTGCGCTTGAGTAGCGTGTAGTTTGCCCCGATGGTGAGTTCGGGGAGGGTGTCCCACTCGCCTGTCAGTTCGAGGCCGTAGTAGCGCCCGTCGCCGATATTCTGGTTTTGCGTCAGGTCACCGCCGCCCGGCGCCGTTCCAATGCGGATCGACTGAATGACGTCGGTGAGATCGCTGTAGAACAGTGCGCCGCCGACACGCACCGTTTCCGAAAGCGTAGCGGTCGCACCGAGCTGATAGTGGATTGCCCGTTCCGCCTTGAGGTCGGGGTTGGGCTCGGCCGTTCCGAAGCGCGTGCTATAGAGCTCGAAGAGATTAGGGAAGCGTGTCCGCGACGAGACGCTGGCATTAAGTTCCAGCGCATCGGTCGGACGGTAGATCGCCGCAAACTGCCAGTTTGCCGCGGCGCTACCCCCCACGGGATACTCCTGGATCGCCCCGCTGGCGTAGCGTTGCGCCTTCAGGATGTCGTTCCAGTCGTAGCTGACGCCACCCACGAAATCGAGCGTATCGGTTGCATGGAACGTGTTTTCGAGAGCGACCGACCACGTGTCCTCGGACCTTTCCAGACGAGGCTCCAGGAAGGCGAGCGTCGGGTGGTCCGGACGTGCATGCTGCTGAGGATGGTGAGTATCGCGGCGATAGTGCAAAGCTGCCTTCAGCGTGTTGCGCTCGATAAGGTCCGTGCCGCCTTCGACCGAAAAGCCGTAGGAATTGTCGTCGTAGTAGCTGTCGAATGCATAGCCTGCGGTCTGGGTCGTGAACGTGTTGTTGTCGAATGACGACAGCAGGTTTTCGAAGGTGTTGTAGTAGGCCTTCGTGCGCACGTAGGACGCTTCGCCAATCTGCGTGTGCGAGTAGAACGACAGGCTGGATACGTTCCAATAGGGCCATGTCCAGTGCCGCGTATCTGGCGTTATGACATGGTAGGGCGCCTTGCGGCTGCCTTCCTGGTGCGTGTAGCTGATGACGTATTCATCGGTGTCGTTCGGCGTGTAGCCGGCCTTGAAGTTGAGACGCCAGTCGTCGACCTCGCTGAGGTCGCGGCGTCCTCCGTCTTCCACTGCCGTGGGCACGAAGTTGCGTGACAGGAAGAAGCCGTCAGAATCGCGGATTGCTCCACTGGCCTGCACGTAGAAGTTTTCCTGTCGCGAGCCGACGGATGCGAATGCAGTCGCTGCGGCGAGGTCGCCGGTGTTGCCAAGGTCGATACCGCTCTGGAACTCGGCTTCCAGTTCGCGGGTTGGCTTGCGGGTCACGAGGTTGACCATGCCGCCCATCGCTCCCGGTCCATTGAGGACCGACACATAGCCTTTCTGGACCTAGATTTCCGAAAGGTCAGGCGTCAGGAAGCGGCCGAAGTCGAGCCGGTTGTCCGCTGGCAGATAGACGCGGATGCTGTCGATGGAGAGCGGAACCTGGAAACGGTCGAAGCCGCGCACGTAGAGAAGGCGCTCGTTGCGACGACCGCCGGTGGTCGAAACTTCTACGCCGGGAACGGTGCGCAAGGCATCGTCGAGCGTATTGCGGTTGGTTGAGTAGACTTCCTGCGGGGTCACCACGCTCTGGGAAATCTTCTGGCCGCTTGTGCCGCCGTCAACGCCCGCAGCAGGCACGAGGATACGGCCCAACTGGAAAACATCGTCCTTCGCCTTCTTGGCCTCGGCCTTCTTTTCCTTTTCCGTTGCCTGAGCCTGTTCTGCTTCGTCGTTCGCCGTTTGAGCAAAGACATGACTTGTCGCCGCCAGCGTCGCCAGAATGGCAAGCGCTGTACCATGTCGAATATATCGCAATTTCCACCCCTCCGAAAAAATAAGACCGATCAAAAGCATCGGTAAAAATTTGCTGCTATTTAGCAATATCTCTATATTCATATGAATATATCGATGCCAAGAGGTTTTCTTCAGGACCTAACAAATCCTTGTCGTCGTGATCTGGTGCCCGGCTATGCCGGGTTTTTGGTGTTGGAGAGCGCCAGTTTCCCGCCAAATCCGCGCCACAGCATTCGGGGTACGTGCGACAATCGCTTGCCGCAAATACGGACTAATCAATTGGCGTTCTGGATTGGGGAATGGCTTGGTCAACGACCGGGATGCCGGCCATATTGATAGCTTGGCCAAGTCGGGCGCGGAGGGATCAGGCTTGGTCGATCCCGCCTGTCCCTCGCGGCTAGCGGTGGTCCCCGGTTACCAATGATTTCATTGGTATGTTTGGTCGGAGTGGCCGGATTCGAACCGACGACCCCTTGACCCCCAGTCAAGTGCGCTACCGGGCTGCGCTACACTCCGAACCGCGTGAAGCCTTATAGTTTCACCAATTGCGGCGCAAGGCCTAAAACCGGCGGCAAGAGCAGAAGCGGATCATTTGAGATATTCCTTGGCGAAATATCTGCCACGCCCCGTTCATGTTCGCATTTGCAGCAGCGTCACCGCTCGGTGAAGGCGCGCGCCATGCTTTCCCGGATCGGCTTGGTGAGGTAGTCGAGGAACGTGCGCTCCGCCGTTTCGATCATGACTTCAGCCGGCATTCCGGGCGTTGCCGTAAAGCCGGGGATTCGGGCCAGTTCGCTTGGAGAAAGCTTGATGCGGGCGAGGTAGACCTCGCTGTTCGGCATGGTGGTGTCAGCCAGCGCGTCGGCCGAAACATAGTAGACGTCGCCGTTGAGCACGGGCGTCGTGCGCCGGTTCAGCGCTACCAGGCGGATGGTTGCCTTCTGGCCCGGCTTCACCGCGTCGATATCCTTGCGCTGGATTTGCGTCTCGATGATCAACGGCACGTCAGAGGGCAGGATTTCGAGGATTTTCTTGCCGCTTTCGATGACGCCGCCCGAGGTGTGATAATACATGCGCACCACGGTGCCGGTGACGGGCGCGTTGATCGTCGATCGCTGCAACAGGTTTTGCGCCTGCCGGGCTTCTTCACGAATGGCGTCGAGATCGCCTTGCGCGACCTGCAATTCGTCCAGCGACTTCTGGTTCAACTCCGTCACCGTCTGGGCGATCTGCTGATCGAATTTCAGCACTTGGGCCTGGGTTTCCGAAACTTCCGACTCCAGACGCCCGATCTGGCCGTCGGCATCGGCCATGGCGCGCTGTATCGCGTTCACTTCCGTCTTGCGGATCAAGCCTTCCGACAACAACTGCATCTTGCCGGTGTATTCGTCTTTCAGGAAAGCTTTCTGCTCGATCATCGATTGCTTTTGCCTGTCAAAGCCTTCCATGCGGAACTTCAATGATTCGATGTTCTGTTTCAGTAAGCCGATCTCACTGTCCATCCGGTTCTTGGCGGACTGAAAGTTAGCCAGTTGGCCATCAATGATGGAGCGGATGTCGCTGTCACCTTTGTTGTCGGCGATAATCTGCGGGAATGTTACGGTCGTGCTGCCGGCCACCTGTGCCTGAAGGCGGGCGACATTGGCTTCCAGACGAGCCTGACGCAGGAACAGCTGCCGTTCCTTGACCTGAGCCACAATGCCATCGAGCCTGATCAGTGGCTGGCCGGCGTTAACGTGATCGCCCTCGCTGACCAGAAGTTCCTGGATGATGCCGCCTTCCAAGTGCTGCACTACCTTGTTCTCGCCGGTGGCGACGAAGCTTCCCGCACTGATGACCGCTGCGGCCAGCGGGGCGGTTGCAGCCCATGTTCCAAAGCCGCCGAAAGCCAGTGCCACCAGCAAAAGCCCGAACATGGCGTGCTTTCGGATCGAACGTGGCACATCGCCATACCATTCGATGTCATGGACGTTGGCGATACTCGTACTCATTGGGCGGCCTGTTGAACAAATTGCGCGGGCTTTTGGACTGCTTGAGCTTGGTGGTTGGGCAGATTGTTGCGGGCAGTGGTGGCGTTGTACGGTGCCAGAGCCTTCAGAACATCCTGGCGCACGCCAAACATCGAAACCGCTCCGTTCGATAGAAGCAGAATCTTGTCGACGCCGTTGAGCAGCGATGGACGCTGGGTGATTGTAATGACGGTGATCTTTTCCTTTTTGGCGTGGTCCAGGGCGCGCAGTAATGCCGCGTCGCCCGCGCCGTCGAGGTTGGAGTTCGGTTCGTCCAGCACCACCAGATGCGGATTGCCAAAGAAGGCCCTTGCCAAGGCAATGCGCTGCTTTTGTCCGCCTGACAGGGGCGAGCCGTCCGCGGCCACGATCGTTTCGTAGCCTTGGGCAAAGCTCGAGATCAGTTCATGCACATCCGCCAGCATCGCGGCCTTGTAGATGTCCTCGTCGCTGGCATCATCGCGCATGCGCCCGATGTTCGCCTTGATGGTGCCCGGGAACAGCTGGACGTCCTGCGGCAGGTAACCGATGTTCTCGCCGAACTGGCGCTGGTCCCAGTTTCTCAGATCCATCAGGTCCAGTCGCACGCTGCCCGATGTCGGCAGGATCGATCCTACCAGCATCTTGCCAAGTGTGGTTTTGCCCGCTCCGGAATCGCCAATGATCGCCAGCGACTCTCCGGGAGCGAGGGAGAACGTCACGCCGTTCAGCACCACGCGCTTGGTGCCTTGCGGGACGAACAGCAAGCGCTCGACGTCGAGACGGCCCTGCGGCTTCGGCAGTTTCAGCCGCTCGAAGTTTAGCGGAGAGGCTTTCAGCAGAGCCGAGATGCGCTGGTAGGCCGAGCGCGTGTTGAGGAATTGATGCCAACCCTCGATAGCGCCTTCCACCGGCGCCAGCGCGCGGCCGGCAATGATCGAGGCGGCAATGACCATACCACCCGTCAATTGCCCTTCGATGGACAGATAGGCGCCCCAGCCAAGCATGGCGACTTGGGTCAGCAAGCGTACGGCCTTGGAAATCGAAGCCGAGATAACGTTGCGATCCTGTGCCAGCACCTGCGCTTTCAGGGAACCGGCTGTATCCTGACCCCAGATTTTCACCGCTTCCGGGATCATCGCCAGCGCGTTGATGATCTGCGAATTGCGCGACATCGAATCGAGATGCAGGTTGGCCTTGCTCTGGAAATTTCCTGCCTCGTGGAAGGGCTGGGCCGTAACCTTCTGGTTGAAGTAGGCGATGACCAGCAACAGGATTGCCGACACCACGACAATGTAGCCGAGATGCGGGTGCACGAGGAAAACGGCCAGCATGAACAGCGGCGCCAGCGGTGCGTCAAGGAACGACAAAAGCGTGCCTGATACCAGGAACGACCGCAGTTGCTGCAGGTCGCCGAGCGTCTGGTATTCCCGGCCGTTGCTGTGCAGCGATGCGCGCGCGGCTGCGCCAAGGATCGGCGCGCCGAGCTGAGCCGCGACCTCGACGGCTGTGCGCATCAGGATGAAACGGCGTACCGCATCCAGCACAGCGTTCAGGATCACTGCTCCCGCGATGATGATGGTCAGCATGACCAGCGTGTCTATCGAGCGGCTGGTCAGAACACGGTCGGATATCTGGAACAGGTAGACCGGGATCGCCAGAACAAGGATGTTGGTGGCCAGCGTGAAGCCCATCACCACAATCAGATTGCGCCGCACGGCAAGAACGCCGGCCTTGAGATTGTCGGCCAGATTTATCGGGCCGAGGCGGCGGTGGAATACGTCTCCGGAGTTGCCGGAGTCGTTGCTTGCCTTGGGCAGCTTGTTCCCCGAACGTGCCTGCGCGCCGTTGTTCGAGAGAAGCGGCCCTGTATCGCCGTCGATCGATTTCAGTTGCCCTGCCGAAACCGGGTGCTCGATGTTCAAACGCTGCGATCTTTCCAGTTCGGGTTCGGCCGAAAGATCGTCGGAACGGGTAGCAACCGGTTCGTAGGACACTTCGGGGGCGTCTTCTGGATCGCTCGAAACTTCCGCCATAGCAGACCCAGCGCCAGGCGCGCTTGCTAGCGGTTCAGCTTGCGCAGTTTCCGAAACGGGGGCCGCGTGCGAAACGGGACTTGCGGCGATGTCTGCTTCCACTTCATCGCCCTGACCGGGCGTTGCAGACACGACCACGTCCGGCTGATCTTCCTCTTCGGTGAGGTCGTCTGTGTCGTCGAATTCGTCGGGCTCTGAAACGGGCGCTGGCCTGGTCCGCAATTCAGCGGCCATCCTGTCGACCTCAGCCATCAACTCATCAAAGGGCGTGTTGAAGCCCCTGAACTGAGCCATATCCGGGGAAGGCGCAGCGTAAGATTCGTTGGATCGGCCGGAATCGACCGTCGCCCCACGGTTCACCGTCGCGTTGCCAATATTACCAATATGTTGGTTCATGGTGCTCCAGCGGGAAAAGTGGTCAAGTCACGACCGATTGCATGATGTCGGTGTGTGCGGGATGCACACCGGGGTCGCTCTTGAAACCGCTATCAGTATCTTGGTTCTGGGCAGGTGTGAGCATGTCGTCGCTGAGGAATGCAACGGCCTCATTCACCAGTTGGTCGGGTGGCTTTATGTCGATCCCATTGTCGATCTTGATGATATCCGTCTGGACAAGAAGTTCATCCGAATATTGGCCGCCGCCATAGTAGACAGTTCCGCCGGGACCGACATCGAGGATGTGGGCCTGGTTGACCAGCACGTTCGAACCGGTGGTGATGGACCAGTTTGCATCCGCGGTCGAATTGATGCCGTGCATCGCAGCCGCGACCTGATCGGCGTCACCTAGGATGTTGGTCTGCTGAATGTATTGCAGGTCGTAGATGCTGCCCGAAATGTAGAGCACATGGAGCCCTGCAAAGCCGGCAAAAGCCGGGTCATTCAGCACATCTGCGGAGAGCACTTTGTTGCCGAGCGCGAAACCGTCAAGCGCGCTGTGGAAACCGTTCGGCATTTCCGAATTGTGAGGCGTCCCGATATTCGTGATCTTGGCTTCGTTCCACAACAGGTTGTCGCTGGTGGAAACCGAACCTGGGCCGGAGGTATGGAAACCGCTCACGCCACCGACGATGTCGTCGTCGAGCATGATGTTCTTCTGGTTGATCATGTTGGCGCTGTAGTAGTTTCCGCCAACCAAAATGAGATCGTAGTATTTGCCGAGATCGAAGATCGACAGGCTGTTGATGGTCTGGTTCGCACCGGTGCCGATCATCGACGTGACGCCGGCTGAAGACGACGAAATGACCATGTCGTGATCGACGACAAAATTGAGCTGCTGGAGCCAGTTCATCGAAACGAAGTCGCCGGTGATTTCGGTAACCGCCCATGCCTTGGGGAAGGTGGGCACGCCGCCGCCGGCCGGTTCTTGCGTCCCGGCGTTGATCGGCGTGTGCTCCATTGATGCGATGTTGAAGGCTGTGGTGTTGCCGGGTGGGCAGTTCCATCCCGACATGCTTGCGCCAACCGAGTCGGAATCGCTCCAGACGTTTACCTGGACGATGACGTTCAGCGAGAAATGATCTCCCGCGACTGCAAACACGTGTCCTTCAAGAGTGTCGTTGATCAGCGTAGCGGAGTTGATCAGCGCATTGAGGCCGGTGCTGATTTCCACGGATGCGGTTACAGCAATGCTGCCTTGGCCGTGCACGACCTGGCCAGTGGCCGTCGTGCCGGTTTCCCATGCGCCGTTGCCGCCCGCAGGCGCTGCATCAGCAGCTGGGTCTTTGACCAAAGGTGATGCCGCGGGAAGGTGATCGTCGAATTTGGGGGCCTCGTCTACAACCACGCCGTTGACATATATCGCACCGTCGGACGGCGCGACCGTTGCCACATGCGTTTCGGTAGACGTGCCATCGCCATTGTCGGTGATCGTACTGGACGTCTGTATGCCGTCGGCGTTCTGCTCGCTTTCCAGACCTGCCAGGAAATCGTGAATCGAATCCGCCGAGGCGGTGATGAACTGCCCTATGCCCTCGGACGATCCGGGCATGACGCCGCCCTGGATCGGCATGGCTTGCGTGGCATCATTTACCAGTTCCTGCAACGCCGTCTGGGGGCTGCCGATCTGCTCGAAAATCGCCTTGCTGCCACCGACATTGACGAAGTCTTCGTCGGATAGGTTGTTGGCCTGCGAAACGATGCTGACAACCGATCCGGGCGGCTGCGGGTCCATGATCTTGAACGAAGACGCACTGTGGTGAAAGAGCGTCGGGGTGACGTAGCCCGGATAGATGATCGGCTGGGCCTGTACGTCTATCGGAATTTCAGGAGCTGCGTAGAGCGGTTCGCTGTGAGCGACAAACGGCTCGACGGAGTTCGGAGCGGGAACGTAGTGTATCCCCGGCTGCGGATTATCCAGATCATAGGGCGAATCGAACTTTACCTGAATAGGTTGATCCGAGTGGTCTGCCGCTTCCTGTGCGCGGCGTGCGACGAATTCCATATAGTCGTCGCGCATCCGTGCTTGTTCAGACGCAATCTGGAAAAGCCCAACGAAATGGGCAATCGCCTCAGTGATTCTGTCCAGTGGCACGGTCTCGTTCCTCGATGTTGCTTAGCTTCCCGGTGAACGAAGGTAGGCTTTGACGGAAATGGCTACGCGGGATTCCCCGCGTAGCCGTTGTAAATACTCCGCTTGCGCGGATCTGGCATCAGGCGTCGCCGCTGTGGTCCACGTCGTAGTTGCCGCCGACGACCGTCTGGCTGAGCAGGTTTTCCATCAGGTTGGCGCCCATGACGATGCTCTGGTTGAACGCCGTGACGTCGATCGAAGCATCTGCGTGGGCTTCCGACAAACCGTTGACGTAGGTATCGCCGTGGTTGTTCGAACCCCAGGTACCGCCGTCTCCGCCAGCGCCGCCGTCACCGAAGTTGACCGTACCGGCTGCACCGCCTGCACCGCCAGTTCCGCCGGTAGCGTCACCGCCGGTGCCAGCGCCTGCAACTGGAACGACGATCGTATCGCCACCCCATGCCATGCCGCCGTTGCCGCCGTCGCCGCCGAGGCCAGCGCCGATGCCAAAGCCCGCGCCGTTACCGCCGCCGAGGCCCACTGCACCGGAGTCGCCGCCGTCGCCGCTGGTGCCGCCGTCAGCGCTGTTGTTGGAGTCGCCGCCGAGGCCCTTGCCGAGACCGGCTGCCAACGCTTCGCCGACATCGCCAGAGGTGGCGCCAGTGTCGCCGCCGCTCGCTTTGCCAAGGCCGAGACCGAGGCCATCGCCAGAGTCGCCACCGCTGGAATTGCCAGCCTGACCACCGTTTGCTGCGCCTGAGCCGGTTCCGTCACCCGCTGTATTGCTGCCAGCTCCGCCCGTAGCTGCACCGCTGTTGTCGCCGCCGACGCCCACGCCGACGCCGATCAGGCCGAGACCGAGGCCGGCTGCGTCGCCGCCATCGGTGCCTGCATCACCGCCTACGCCGCGCAGCGCACCGGATCCGCCAAGGCCGAGGCCGAGTGCATCGCCACCGCCGCTGTCGCCGCCGTTGCCGGCAGGACCGCTTGCGCCTACACCGGCACCGCTGGCTGCGGCTGCGCCGCCGTCGCCCGAGCCTGCACCGCCAGACGTACCACCCAAGGCGCCAGCGAGACCGAGGCCGAGGCCTGCGCCGCCGTCACCTTGTGCGTTGCCGCCATTGGCCGAACCGCTCTGGCCGCCTTCGGAACCTGCGAGGCCGAGACCAACGCCGAGACCGAGACCAGTGCCAGTGCCAGTGCCGTCACCGCCTTCAGCGCCGTTGCCGCCGGTGGTGTCGCCACCGTGGGCAGCGCCGATGGCGCTACCGCCAATGCCGAAGCCAGCGAGGTTTGCACCGAGGCCGCCTGCGCCGCCGTCAGCAGAACCATGGCCGCCGCCACCGCCGCCGCCGCCGCCGGCCGTGATGCCGTCGCCGGACTTGGCAAAGCCGCCAGAAGCATTTCCGCTCTGGGTGAAGGTGCCGGTGTTGCTGACCGAAGCCTGTCCAAGATGGTCATTGTCATCGAGGTTGTTGGTCTGAGCGACGACGAGCGCCGCGTCATTACCTTCGCCCTTCAGGGAGCCATTCAGGAAGTCGTTAAACGATGCGCCATCGCCAGGATTGTAGAAGATCTGGCCGTCATGGTTCACCAGCATCTGGTCGACCTTGGCGCCGCCGCTCATGTCGATGTCGGCGAAATCATCGTCGGAAGGCTGGATACCTTCGAGGTTAACACCAACGTTCACACCGACCGTAGTCGTGGACGTATTGCTATTGCTGTTCGAATTAGAGTTCGAATTCGAGCTGGTGTTCGAGTTCGTGTTGTCGCTGAAGTTCAGGTTGCCGTTCAGGTTCCCGTTACCGTTCAGGTTCCCGTTGCCGTTCCCATTCAGGTTTCCGTTGCCGTTACCGTTCAGGTTGCCGTTGCCATTACCATTGCCGTTCCAGTTTTCGGACGACTGGTATTGGCCCTGACCCTGACCCTGACCTTGGCCCTGAGCCTGAAGTTCAGCCTGAGCCTGCGCTTGCAGCTGATCCTGGTCTTGGTCCTGGTGCTGGCTGGGATCGAAGAAATTGAGATAGTTGGAGTTGGAGTTACTCGGCTTTCCCATAGACGTTACCCCTGGTTTTGCCGTGCCAACTCGACCCTATTCATCTCTAACGGGGACTTGGCTGCACGGCAGGTTTACAATTCTGGGATCGATCATGCCGCAGTCATCCACCATCCAAATCGGGCGTGTGGATGCTTCAGCCAGAAATCCCCACTTCTCAGTTCAGGCATCTATCCGATGAGCACAGCTCCGCCCTGCAACTCAGCAACTAGCTGAATCGCTTGCAAAAATGCGCTGCAATGTCGAATGCACTGAATCCCGCTGATCTGGGATGCTTGCAGTCTGTGACCGAGTGTTCGAGACGCATAGCCTGAAAATCGATCTAGATCGTTTGACGGTTGGTCACGCTCGCTGCAGCGGAATTTTCACGATTCAGGCCGAATATCGATTGCGATACAAAGGCATCGTTGGCTTCCCTTGCGTCAGCGGCTGGGAGGAGCCTTGAGTGTCAACTGATCCTGGTTAGTGGGTGCCTACCTCTTTTTTAGGATGGTCTTGGCAGTGCACAAGCCAGCTATAGTGCCTCTCGGATCGAAGCAGGGCGAATGGACACGTGGTTAACGTCCGATTCGCGCATATTTTCGAAACTTGGGCACGTCTGCGAAAGGGATTGATCCAATGGCCGGCCAAAAGGGAGAGGTGGCGATGCCGCAGAGACGCGCTCCAAGCGGCCTCGACCAGATTCTACTGCTCGTCGGGCGGTTGAACTATGCCTGGACGAATACGGAAAGCCTGTTGATTTACCTCATCGCTGGCTTGGCGAAGGTCAACAAGGAAACGGCGATCGTGATTTTCCTGACCCTCAACACGACGCGGGCGCGCATGGATCTTGTCGAACGGCTGGCAAAACTGCCGCAGACCCCTGAACACTGTCGCGATGACGTCCTGCTCCTGCTCGACCGTCTTGGCCAGCAGTCCAAGCTGAGGAACAAGTACAGCCATTGCATCTATTCGTTCGACGAGAAGGGTGACATTTCTCACACCCAGCAGATGCGCATTTTCGACGGCAAGACCTCGATCAAATACGGCAAGGTCGAAGCGGTGGATGCGCCGGAGGTTGCGCGGATCACCGAGTGCATCAATGACATCACAGACATCAACAAGGGAATCTGGGATGTCGTGAAGCGCAACCGGTTCCCGACTTAGTCGGTCGGGCGCTACGTGGGCTGGATCGAGCTTGGTTGGCGCAACTGTCGCTGATAGCGATGTTCGAGCGCAATGCCACCCCATATCAAGCCGAGCAGCAGATAGAAGTGACGCCAGTGGTCGGTATCGATAAAGGTGCCAAGCCCGATATGGCCGATGTAAACGACATAGGCGCACAAGACGTACGGTTGCCAGGGCCTATTGCGCAGCAATAGCCGAAAGCCCGCGGCCAAGGTCCACACCGTCAACGCAAGATAAGACGCGAAGCCCAGCCAGCCATAGTCCATCAAGGCTTTCAGCCAGATGTCGTGGGTGTCCTCGCCGTATATGGTTCCGAACACCAGCGGCCCGATGCCAAGCGGGCGTTCCAGTGCGAGTTGGAAGCCAATTGCATAGCGGGCAAAGCGGCCGAGCCGGGCGGAGTCATAGTCCTGTGCCAGCTTGGCGCGATTGGACAGCATGTCGGAGACGCCCGGTATCTGGATGATGACGATCATGGCGACGATCAGCAGTGCAATCGCAGCGAGGGTCATTATCACGATACGCAACCGAAACCGGCCGCTCAGGCTTTGCAGGAACAGCGCGCCGGTAAGCAGGATCGCAGCTACCGCGAACAGGCCCCACGCACCTCGTGAAAACGAAAAGAATATGCCGCCGACGATAATCAGCAGCGGTATTGCCAGCAGAGGCATCCGCGATACCGGTCCGGTCAGCAGCAGGTAAAGCAGGTATATGCCGGGTAGGGCCAGGAATGGGCCGAACACGTTCGGGTCTTGAAAGGCGCCCGCGGCGCGGTCGTATCTGGTGAAGACGTCCGCTCCGGGAAAGGCATGGAAATAGCCGGCGATGCCGAGCAGCGAGGTCACCAGCGCCGAGACTACATAGGCAAAGAATATCAGCCGGTATGTATCGGGCTTCGCTTCGAGTACGGCAGCGTAGAAAATGGCGGTGAAGGCGAGAAACAGGGAAACGGCCAAGTATAGCGGCGTTTCCATGAGGTCCGCCATTTGGGTCATCGCGATCAGGCCGCCGATGTTGAACACGACCAGCAGGCTGACCAACGGTGCCGTAAAGCGCGATATCCTCAGACCGAACAATGCCCAGACCGCGATCAGCCCGACCATATAGATGTCATAGGGAGCCGGTTCGCGGATGACGAAGCCGGACAGGAAAATGCCGAAGAAGATCGCGCCAGACGCCACAAGGGCAATCAGCTTCGCGTTGACTGCTTCTGCCGGCAAATCATGCGTCAGCGTGGTCAATAGGCGTTTTCCGTGTCCAGTAGCCGGATCGGTGTCAGCAACAGGATTTTGAGATCGAACAGCAGCGACCAGTTCTCGATATAGAAAAGGTCGTACTCGGTGCGCATGCGGATCTTTTCGTTGGTATCCATCTCGCCGCGCCAACCGTTGATCTGGGCCCAGCCGGTCACTCCGGGCTTCACCTTATGGCGGGCGAAGTAGCCATCGACCACTTCATTATAGAGCAGGTTGTGCGATTGGGCGGCCACCGCATGCGGGCGAGGGCCCACCAGTGACAGTGAGCCAAACAGCGAATTGAAGAATTGCGGCAGTTCGTCGATCGAAGCCTTGCGGATGAAACGTCCAACCCGCGTCACGCGCGGGTCGTTCTTGGTCACGGTCTTCTTCGCCGTTGGATCGGACTGGTCGGTGTACATCGACCGGAATTTGTAGACCTCGATGACTTCGTTGTTGAAGCCGTGGCGCTTCTGCTTGAACAGGACCGGTCCCTTGGAGTCGAGTTTGATGGCCAGCGCGGTTGCCAGCATGATCGGGGAAAAGACCACAATACCGATCAGGCTGAAGATGATGTCGAAGCTGCGCTTGGCAACCGAATCCCAATCGTTGATCGGCTTGTCGAACACGTCCAGCATCGGCACCGCGCCGATATAGGAATAAGAACGCGGCCTGAATTGCAGTGCGCTGGAGTGGGCTGACAGGCGAATGTCGACCGGCAGCACCCATAGTTTCTTCAAAAGCTCGAGCACGCGCCGCTCGGCCGTGATCGGCAGCGACACGATGAGCATGTCGATGCGGGCGATGCGGGCGAATTCTATCAGTTCGGAAACGGTTCCAAGCTTCGGATAGCCAGCGATGATAGCCGGTGAGCGCTTGTTGTCGCGGTCGTCGAAAATCCCGCAGATGCGGATATCGTTATAGGGCTGTTTCTCGACCGAGCGGATCAGTTGCTCGGTCGCCTCGCCGCCGCCGACAATAACCGCGCGCCGTTCCATGCGGCCATCCCTGGCCCAGCGGCGGAGCAGTCGGGCAAAGATCAGCCGCATGCCGAAGAGGAACACGAAGCCGACAACGAACCAGACGCCGAACAGCAGGCGCGAATAGTCCTCCGTTATCTTCAGGATGAAGCCGGTGAGGGCCATCAGCGCGAACGTCCCTGCCCAAAGCGCGAGCATTCTCGGAAACGAAGCGACTGGGCGCAGCAGTGCCGATATCTGATAGCAATCGCTCAGTTCGAGAAGGGTCACGGCAAGAAGCGAGCCGATCGCCAGCACCAGCGGATACTGCCAGGCAAGGTGCGTGAAAGCGCCAAGATAGAGGCAGTAGACAGCAAGGCCAGACAGGAACAGAACGGCAAATTCGATAATGCGCCACACACCACTGACCATCACCGGCGACATCGTGTCCCGATGATACTGGGCGGCAACATTTCGTGCGACTTCGTTCAGCCCCCCGGGCTTGTCATTGCTGTCGGGGCTCTCGAATTTGCGCACCGCTTCGGAGGAGAAGCGGTGGGTGGGGTCATTTCCACTCATCTGATGGCCTGTCAATTCTCCAGGCTGAATATCAGGCGAGACCTAAGAAACCCTTTTCCCACGGCTAAAAATTTGTTGTGACGGATCAGCGGGCAAGTGCGGCGAAATAGGCCTTCTCGATTTCGCCCGCCATGACATCGGCGCCAAATCGCGCCTTGAGATCGGTTCCCGAAGGCATGCTGCGTCGATAGGCGGAAATATCAGGCAATGCCGTGACCAACTTCTTGCCGAGCTCGACGGGGTCCGGCTCCACCAGGGCAGGGGAATGCGGCCCGAATATCTCGGGTATCCCGCCAACTGCAGTGGCGATCATCGGTTTGCCTGCGGCAAGCGTTTCCAGCACGATGTAGGGCATTGCTTCAGCTCTCGAAGGAACGACGACAAGCTGCGCCAATGCAAAAGCTTTTCGCGCTGGCATGGGTTCCAGAACCTGGATGCGGTCGGCCAGTCCAAGACGTTTCGCCTGTTCGCGGTAGTTCGGGAGATCGTCGCCTGCGCCGACCATCACGGCGCGAAGATTGCGCCCCAGCTTCTTTTCGGCCCATGCCATCGCGTCGATGAAAATGTCAGGGCCTTTTAGATCGCGCATCATGCCGATGTAGAGCAGATCGGCTGCATCCTGATTGGCCGGTACAGGGTCAAACTCGGATGCGCGCAGGCCGTTGTAGACGAGGCTGTTGGCAACCTTCGGCTCGCCAACCTTCTTGCGATAGGCGCGCCTCTCATAGTTGGAAACAAACAGCAGATGGTCGGTAAAACGGCCCATCAAGCGCTCGATGGCGAAGAAGGTTTTGCCGGTGGCCGTTCGCTCGTCATAGTGCAGGCTCCCGCCGTGGGGAGAATAAAGGCGGGCCACGCGAGACCTTGAAACCCGCAACAGTGAGCCGAACAGGCGCACATAAGCGCCACCCTTGGCGCCGTGGCCATGGAGAACATCCGGCTGCAATTCCTTGATAATCTTGTAAGTTCGCCATGCGGACGCTATATCGCCCAGGCCAACGTGGCGCTGCATCGGCGTCCGGTGGATGCCGAGGGCGAGCTTGCCGCTCATGTCGTTGAAAAGTTGTTCCTCGAATTCGCCGCCCGTAGACGAGTCGCACACGATGCCCACGGAGTGGCCGGCTGCGAGTTGTGCATCGGTCAGGTCACGCACATGCCGGAATATTCCGCCCACGGGTGAGCGAAAGCAGTGCACGATCCGCAGCTTGTTCGACACGTTTTCAGAATAGCCGTTCGCGGACATACACAGTGTCGCCCGGCATCAGCGGATCCGAAGTGCGAACGCGCCCGGTCATGACCTTACCGTTGATATCGCGTGTTATGTCGACGCTTTCCTGATTGGCACGTGCCGAGAAGCCGCCTGCAATGGCAATCGACTTCTGCACCGTGAGGCCCGGCACGTAGGAATATTGTCCGGCAGCGCCAACTTCGCCCATGACGAAGATTGGACGGTAGCGGTCCATTTCGATGGAGACGTCGGGGTCGCGCAGGTAACCCTGCCGCAGTTTCGCGGCGATTTCCGCCTCCAACTGCTGTGCGGTGTGGCCTCTGGCGGGAACCGCGCCAACCAACGGGAATGAAATGTAGCCTGATTGATCGACGCTGTAGGTATTTGTCAGGCCCTCCTGTTCAAACACCGTGACCCTGATGCGGTCACCGGCGCCGAGGCGATAGGGCTGGTCGAGCACTTCATGGAAGGCGGCGGGTGTCGGCCTATAGCTTGAACAGCCGGCCAAAGCCGAAGCGACGACGAGAGCGCTGAACAAGACTGCGAGGCTTTTCATGGCCGGATGCGTACCTTCGTTTCATCGCCGCGAGGGCGAGCCTTAAGGATTGGCCTCGTTATCCTCCTGTTAGGGTTAATGGCAGGTAAAGGATTGCCGGTGGCAGGCATTGTTTTGCGCGTCAAAAGCCCTGTTTGCCGCGATTGGCCCGGAGTTCTTAATCAGGCCTTACTCGGATTTTAACCGGTGAGTTACCATATTTGTTTACGTTGCAACCCGACCCGTTTCCGGAGCAGGGCGCATGTCAGGTATTCAATCGGCAGCCGCCGATATCGATATCGATCTGAGGCAGCTTTTCGCCAGTCTCGCCAGAAATTGGCTGCGGATTCTCGTGGTGACCTTGGCTCTGACAGGTCTGGCGCTGGCCTTTGCCTGGACTGCAACGCCGAAATACAAAGCCGAGACGCGCCTGCTCATTGAGACGCAGGAATCCGTGTTCACACGGCCGGATACGGCTGAAGGCGACCGTCCGATCCTCGACGAGGAAGGCGTGACCAGCCAGGTCGAAGTGATTTCCGCGACAGACATTTTGAGCAAGGTCGCGACCGACCTCAAACTCGCCCAGCTTCCGGAATTCGACGACGCTGCCGAGATGTCTTTCCTGGGGCGCTTCCTGACCATCGTCGGCTTGAAGAACGATCCGGGCGAGATTCCGGCGGAAGAGCGCGTCCTTAAGACCATGCGCGAGAAGCTCAATGTCTACCGCGTTGAAAAGTCTCGCGTTATCGTTATCGAGTTTTCTTCGCAGGACCCCAAGCTGGCAGCCGAGATTCCGAATGCCATTGCGGATACTTACATCGCGGTCCAGGGCGGCGCGAAGCTTGAATCGAACTCAGCCGCAACCGGCTGGCTGGCGCCCGAGATCGAAGACCTGTCAAAGCGTGTGCGCGACGCGGAGGCCAAGGTTGCCGACTACCGCGCCCAATCGGACCTGCTCCTTGGGCAAAATAACTCGACCCTGGCAACCCAGCAGCTTTCCGAGCTTTCCAGCGAACTGTCGCGTTTGCGCGCCAGCCGGGCCGCATCCGAGGCGACAGCCGAAAGCGTGCGCAAGGCGCTGCGTGGTGGCGGTTCCCTGGATGCCATTCCGGAAGTTCTATCCTCAAACCTGATCCAGCGGCTGCGCGACCGCCAGGTGCAGTTGAAGTCGGACATTGCCGACCTCTCGACGACCCTGCTTGAAGGTCATCCGCGCATCCGGGCCCTGCGTTCGCAATTGTCGGACCTTGATCGCCAGATTCGCGTCGAGGCCGAGAAGGTGTTGGCGGCGATGATCACCGAGGCGCAGACGGCGCAGGCGAGGGAAGATCAACTCGTCGGCGACGTGAACAAGTTGAAAGCGCAGGCGGCGCGTGCCGGCGAACAGGAAGTGCAGCTCAATGCACTGGAGCGCGAGGCGAATGCCCAGCGCCAGTTACTCGAATCCTACATGACGCGTTACCGCGAGGCGTCGTCCCGGCAAGATCGCAACTACCTTCCCGTGGATGCTCGCGTCTTCTCGCGCGCCACGGTGCCGTCCGAACCCTATTTTCCCAAGACCGTGCCGATTGTCGGCGCAGCCTTTGTCGGCTCGCTTCTGTTGATGGCCGTCATCACGCTCTTGAGCGAGCTGTTTTCCGGCAGGGCGATGCGTCCAGCCAAAGGCGCAAAGCTGGAGCCGGTAGAAGAAATTGAGATGCCGCCGCCGGTGCGCGGTGCAGCCGACGATATTGCCGAAGCACGGCTGGCTGCTCCTGCGCGGGAAATTGTCGACATCGAGGAAGCCGCGGCGCCTCGCCCAAATCTGGGCGAGATCGACATCGAGAAGGCTGCCGAAAAGCTCATCGCCGGTGGTGCGGGCCGTGCCATCTTCATTTCGCCGCAGGGCGACGACGCGGCGGCGAGTTCCATTCTGGTCGCGCGCGAGGTTTCGGACGCAGGCTTGCGTGTCATTCTCCTTGACCTGACCGCGTCGGGGGCTGCCTCGCGTGCCATGCTGGAGAGCGTCCTGTTCCCGGGCATAACCAATCTGCTCTCATCGCAGGCTCAGTTCAGCGACGTGATCCATCCCGATCAGTTTTCGGACTGCCATGTCATCCCGGTCGGCACCGCCGATCCGGTTCGCGCTATGCGCGCCGCCGACCGTTTGCCGATCATCATGCAGTCTCTGACCACTGCCTACGATCTGGTCGTGGTCGAATGTGGCGCTACCGATGCGCAGGGCATCCGCCGTTTGGCTGGCGAAGACACGGAAGTGTTCGTGAGCGTGCTGGAAGCGGCGGACAGCGTGGTGCAGGCCACCGTCAAGCTGATCGAAAATGGCTACCCGGATGTGATTCTGGTGACGCCGGCTGGACATGACACGCCCGGCACGCCGCTACCCGGAAAGTCTGCTGCCTGATCCCAATCAGCTTCCCAGGCTGACCGCGAGGTTCACCGCGGCAGCAACGATCACCGTGTTGAAGAAGAACGACACGATAGAATGCATCAAGACGATGCGACGCATCTGGGTGGTGGTGATGCCGGTATCGGCCGTCTGCGCAGTCATGCCGATGACGACCGCGAAATAAAGGAAGTCCCAGCCTTCGGGCCGCTTGGCTCCGGGAAAATCCAACCCGCCGATTGGAGGCCGCTCCTTGGAGTTGTCCGGTTTGGCGCTCTTTTCGTCGTCCTTCCAATATATGTGCGCATAGTGCATCGCCGCCATCGCGTGGATCGTGAACCAGCCAAGCGGCAGGGAAAGCAAGGCAAAGACAAGCTCCAGGGGATGCGCGCTGCCCTTTGAATTGATGATCTGGAACAATGAGCCCACCGCCACGCCGACGACGATCAGCGTTACGGCGAAAATGACCACGACAGGCTGATCGGTGGCGTCGGCGTTCTTGCGCAAATATGCCGGCGTCAGCCGATGCATCTGCCTTAGAACCAGCAGGCTGTAGGCGGCGAAGAAGGCGTTGGCACCGATTGAATATGCAATCGGCGTTGCGACAAAGAGCGCAACGGCCAACGCAGCTACGCCGATTGCCGCCGACGCTACAAACTGCGTGTGCCTGTGCATCGTGTTGCCGGTGGCAGCCATTTCGCGTTCAGGCCCTTGTCACGGTTCTTGCGCCACCTTCACGGCGCGCCGCAGGATACGGTCGAGTTCGCCCAGAAACCGCGAGCGGTCCTGCGGCGTGAAGGATGAATTGTAGCCTTTGCTCTCGCCGGTTTCCCGCAGGTGTTGCTTGAGATCGCGCATGGCCACCGCCATGCCGGTGCTTTCGGGCGTGAAAGGGCGGCCCGTCGGCCCCAATACATGCGCGCCAAGCCCGACCGCACGTGCGGCGAGCGGAATGTCCGCCGTGATCACGACGTCGTTCGGCTTGGCGTTTTCAACGATCCAGTCGTCTGCAGCGTCGGCTTTTTCCTTCGATACCACGACATTGCGGATCATCGGATCGCGGGAAGGGCGCATGCCTCCGTTGGACACGAAGGTGATGGGAACGCCGAGGCGCTCAGCCACCTTGACGACTTCCGCTTTGACGGGACAGGCGTCGGCATCGACGAGGATGATGGGTGGCGTCATCTTTACTCGGTGTAAATGGCCGGGCGTTTGGCACCCGGCCACGCTTCGCTCAGGCCGGCAACGCGCCGGACTTCTTGGCCGTCCATGTGGCGATATAGTCCATCAGGCCGGGCGACAGGCAGTCGTAGGGCTCGAGGCCTATCTTCTTCAACTGGTTGCGGATGCCCTTCATCTTGGCCGGCTGAACGCCGGATTCGATGATCGACGACACGAAAGCCGCGAACCCCGGCGGCTCCCAGCCTGCTTCTTCGAAGCGTTCGGGATGGATGAACGACAGGCCCTTGAACGGGTGGTCGCGCTCGACCGGTCCGTACATGTGGACGCCGCATGCCCGGCAGGCATGGCGCTGGATCAGCGCCTTCTTGTCCACCACCTTGAGCTTGCTCTTGGAAGCGGTGACCTTGACGTTGTCGCTGGGCACAACGGCGACCACCGAGAACAACGCACCGGCAGGCTTCCAGCACTTGGTGCAGCCGCAGGCGTGGTTGTGCGCAACCTGTCCGGTGATCTCAACCTTCACCGGGTTGCTGACGCAATCGCAAACCAACGTCCCGCCTTTGAAGCGGGCGCTCTTCTTGGGTAACCCCTTGTTGATACTGGGGTGCAGTTTCTCGGGCATGCTTCCTCCTCCCTTTATTCGACCCCGAACGGTGCGCCGGGGTCCGAAATCGTCAAAGCGGGTGGGGCTGGCCTCTCAGGATCAGTACACGACGACGGAACGGATGCTCTCGCCGGCGTGCATGAGGTCGAAACCCTTGTTGATGTCCTCGAGCTTGAGGGTATGGGTAATCATCGGGTCGATCTGGATCTTGCCGTCCATGTACCAGTCGACGATCTTGGGAACATCGGTGCGGCCCCGCGCGCCGCCAAAGGCGGTGCCCATCCACGAGCGCCCGGTGACCAGCTGGAACGGACGCGTCGAGATTTCCTGGCCGGCGCCGGCAACCCCGATCACCACCGACTTGCCCCAGCCGCGATGCGAGGCCTCGAGCGCTTGGCGCATCACCTTGGTGTTGCCGGTGCAGTCGAAGGTGTAGTCGGCCCCGCCAATTTGGTCGGCGCCGCGCTTGGTCAGGTTGACAAGGTAAGGCACGATGTCGCCGTCGACCTCCTTCGGGTTGACGAAATGCGTCATGCCGAACTTCTCGCCCCAGGCCTTCTTGTCGTTGTTCAAATCAACGCCGATGATCATGTCGGCGCCGGCCAGCCTCAGGCCCTGGATGACGTTCAGGCCAATGCCGCCAAGCCCGAACACCACCGCGGTCGCGCCTTGCTCGACCTTGGCGGTGTTGATGACAGCACCTATGCCGGTGGTCACGCCGCAACCGATGTAGCAGATCTTGTCGAAGGGGGCGTCGGGATTGACCTTGGCCACCGCGATCTCGGGCAGCACGGTGAAGTTGGAGAAGGTCGAGCAGCCCATGTAGTGGAACAGCTTCTCCTTGCCGAGCGAAAAGCGGCTCGATCCGTCCGGCATCAGGCCCTGGCCCTGGGTGGCGCGAATGGCGGTGCACAGATTGGTCTTGCGCGACAGGCACGACGGGCACTGGCGGCATTCGGGCGTATAGAGCGGAATGACGTGGTCGCCCTTCTTGACGCTGGTCACGCCCTTGCCGACATCGACGACGACGCCTGCGCCCTCATGGCCGAGAATGGCCGGGAAGATGCCTTCAGGATCGGCACCCGACAGCGTGAACTCATCAGTGTGGCAGATGCCCGTCGCCTTCACCTCGACCAGCACCTCGCCCTCGCGCGGACCCTCGAGGTCAACCTCCATCACTTCAAGGGGCTTGCCTGCTCCAACAGCCACAGCAGCTCGGGTCTTCATAAGGTAGGCCTCCAAGGCAATTCAGGTCGTGGTCCAGATTCCCCGCCAAGCTATCAGGCCGTACGGCAGGTGCAAGAAACTTTGTTTCATCCCCGCCGATAGGCATTTCACAACCTAAACCTTCGTCGGCTTGAGCAGTTCGAACGAAGCCCATAAAAGGATGCGCAATCGGAGAAATAAGAAACGCCCATGTTCAAGAAGATCCTGATCGCCAACCGTGGCGAGATCGCCTGTCGTGTCATCAAGACCGCCAAGAAGATGGGTATTGCAACTGTGGCGGTTTATTCCGATGCCGACCGAAACGCGGTTCATGTCGAAGTGGCGGACGAGGCCGTGCATATCGGCCCTGCCGCCGCTGCCCAAAGTTACCTTGTGGCGGAAAAGATAATCGCCGCCTGCAAGCAGACAGGCGCCGAAGCGGTCCACCCCGGCTACGGGTTCCTTTCGGAGCGCGCATCGTTTTGCGAGGCGCTCGAAAAGGAAGGCATCATCTTCATCGGCCCGAAGCCCAAGGCGATCGAGGCGATGGGCGACAAGATCGAATCGAAGAAGTTCGCCAACGCCGCCAAGGTCAGCACGGTGCCGGGCTATCTCGGCGTCATCGAAAATGCCGACCATGCCGAAAAGATCGCCGCCGAGATCGGTTATCCGGTGATGATCAAGGCCTCCGCCGGCGGTGGTGGCAAGGGCATGCGCATCGCCTGGTCGCAGTCGGAAGTGCGCGACGGCTTCGATCGCGCTCGCTCGGAGGCCAAAAGCTCGTTCGGCGACGACCGCGTCTTCATCGAAAAGTTCGTGGTCGATCCGCGCCACATCGAAATCCAGGTGCTTGCGGACGGCCACGGCAATGCGCTTTATCTCGGCGAGCGCGAATGCTCCATCCAGCGCCGCAACCAGAAGGTCGCGGAAGAAGCGCCTTCGCCGTTCCTCGACGAGAAAACCCGCAAGGCGATGGGCGAGCAGTCGGTGGCGCTTGCTAAGGCGGTCGAATACCAAAGTGCCGGCACCGTCGAGTTCATCGTCGACCGCGACAAGAATTTCTACTTCCTCGAAATGAATACGCGCCTACAGGTCGAGCATCCGGTAACTGAGCTCATCACCGGCATCGATCTGGTCGAGCAGATGATCCGTGTCGCGGCCGGCGAGAAGCTCGCCATCAAGCAGAGCGACGTGAAACTGAACGGCTGGGCGGTGGAAAGCCGTCTCTACGCGGAAGATCCTTACCGCAACTTCCTGCCTTCCATCGGCCGCTTGACCCGTTACCAGCCGCCGGAAGAAGGCAAGTTTGACGACGTCGTCGTCCGCAACGATACCGGCGTCACCGAGGGCGCCGAAATCTCGATGTTCTACGACCCGATGATCGCCAAGCTGTGCACCTGGGCGCCGACCCGCATCGAGGCGATCGACGCGATGTCGGACGCGCTCGACAACTTCGTGGTCGATGGCATCGAACACAACATCCCGTTCCTGTCGGCGCTGATGCAGCATCCGCGCTGGCGGGAAGGGCGGCTCTCCACCGGCTTCATTGCCGAGGAATATCCTGACGGTTTCGCGCCCATTTCGCCGAATGCCGACGAGAAGGCCGTACTTGCTTCGGTCGCGCTTGCCGTCGAACTGTTGCGCCGCGACCGTCTCGACCGGCTGGATGGGCGTCTGGCCCCGCATTCGGGCGCGCTCAAGCGTGACTGGGTAGTCAGGATCGGCGAGGACTACATCTCCGCCTCCATTCTGGAAGGCATGATCTCGATCCCGATGGAACTCGACCTCGCCATTGAGGGCGGCAAACCGCTGACCGTTGCATCCGAATGGCGGCCGGGCGACCCTGTCTGGAACGGCACGGTTGGCGGCCGCCGGATTTCGGCTCAGCTGCGGCCCGTTGCCAACGGCATCAAGCTGGCGTGGAAAGGCATGTCGGTAACCGCGCATGCGATGCTGCCGCGCACGGCCGAGCTTGAAAGACTGATGCCCGAAAAGCTGCCGCCCGATACCTCGAAGATGCTGCTTTGCCCGATGCCGGGTCTGGTCGTGTCGATCTCCGTTGCCGAAGGGCAGGAGGTCAAGGCAGGTGATACGCTGGCCGTGGTCGAAGCAATGAAGATGGAAAATGTGCTTCGGGCCGAACGCGATCTCACCGTCTCTAAGCTCAAGGCCAAGCCGGGCGACAGTCTCGCCGTCGATGCCGTCATCATGGAATTTGCGTGAGGCCAGCGGCCATAGTTGTGAACTGGCGGCGGCTGGACTCGCATCGCCGCGGCTAGGACAATACATCTGGATGGAATTGAGTCCTTTCAGGCAGCGCTGACGACATGGCAGATGACAGACTTCCGCGCGATCCCCTGAAGCGGGAAGCGATGACGCAGCAGGCCCGCCCTGAGCCGTCGTCGCGCACTTTCATCCATCTGCGCGTCCACTCTGCCTATTCATTGCTGGAAGGTGCTCTCCAGCTTGGCAAGATTGTCGGCCATGCGCTCAAGGATGCGTGCCCGGCGATTGCGGTTACCGATACCAACAACCTGTTCGGCGCTCTCGAATTCGCCCAGAAGGCGGTCAAGGACGGCATCCAGCCGATCATCGGCTGCCAGATCGACTTGGCGTTTAGCGGCGAGAGTGCCGATGGGCAACGCGACCGCCGGCGGCTTGGCCCGGAGACGTCGCCCGTCGTCCTGATCGCGGCCAATGAGGCCGGCTACCGCAATCTGGTCAGGCTGGACAGCCGCATCTATCTGGAAACGCCGCCCGGCGAATCCGTCCATCTGACCACCGACATGCTTGCAGGTCATAGCGATGGCATCATCTGTCTCACCGGCGGTCCGCGCGGTCCGATAGGTTCTGCGCTGAAGGCAGACCGGCGCGATCTGGTCGAGGCCCGCATAGCCACCTTGAAAGAGCTTTTCGGCGACCGCCTGTATGTCGAGCTCGAGCGCATCTCCGGCTATGACCGTAACATCGAGAAGAGCGCGATCGAGCTTGCCTATCGGCATGAATTGCCGCTCGTCGCCACCAATGAGGCATTCTTTTCCTCGCGGGACGACTACGAAGCGCATGACGCTCTGATTGCTATTGCCGAGAGTTCGGTCGTTGCCGCCGACAATCGCCGCCGGCTCTCGCCCGACAACTACCTGCGCAGCCAGGCGGAGATGGCGGCACTATTCGCGGACGTGCCTGAAGCCATCGACAATACCGTCGAAATCGCCCGGCGCTGCTCCTTCTATACCCAGACGCACAGGCCGATCCTGCCTCGTTTCACTGGCGTCGGCGTGGCCGATCCGGAGGCGGCAGAAAAGGCCGAGGTGGAAGAACTCAAGCGCCAGGCACGCGAAGGGCTCGAGGGACGCCTTGCCGCGCATGGACCAACTAGCGGCCATACGGTCGAGGATTACAAGGAACGGCTGGAATTCGAGCTCGGCATCATCGAGCGGATGAAATTTCCCGGCTACTTCCTCATCGTCTCGGATTTCATCAAATGGGCGAAAGCTCACGACATTCCCGTCGGGCCGGGGCGTGGCTCGGGCGCGGGCTCGCTGGTCGCCTATGCGCTCACCATCACCGACATCGACCCGCTGCGCTTTTCGCTGCTGTTCGAGCGCTTCCTCAACCCCGAGCGCGTGTCGATGCCCGACTTCGACATCGACTTCTGCCAGGACCGCCGCGAAGAGGTGATCCGCTACGTTCAGGGCAAGTATGGCCGCGATCAGGTCGGCCAGATCATCACCTTCGGAACGCTGCAGGCGCGTGCCGTGCTGCGCGACGTCGGGCGCGTCTTGCAGATGCCGTACGGACAGGTCGACCGGCTGTGCAAGATGGTGCCGCAGAACCCGGCCAATCCGGTCAAGCTTGCCGAGGCAATCGCCAACGAGCCGCGCTTTGCCGAGGAAGCTGAAAAGGAACCTATCGTCCAGACGCTGCTCGACATGGCGCAAAAACTCGAAGGGCTCTATCGCCACGCCTCGACGCATGCCGCCGGCATCGTCATCGGCGACCGGCCGTTGTCGGAGCTGGTTCCGATGTACCGCGATCCGCGTTCGGACATGCCGGTTACCCAGTTCAACATGAAGTATGTCGAACAGGCCGGCCTGGTGAAGTTCGACTTCCTCGGCCTCAAGACACTGACCGTCCTCAACACTGCCGTGAAGCTGATCCAGCGACGCGGCATCAACATCGACCTGGCGCATATTCCGCTCGACGACGAAAAGACCTACGCGATGCTGTCGCGCGGCGAGGTGGTCGGCGTGTTCCAGGTTGAAAGTGCCGGCATGCGCAAGGCGCTGATTGGCATGAAGCCCGACTGCATCGAGGACATCATCGCGCTGGTGGCGCTCTATCGCCCCGGTCCGATGGAAAACATCCCGACCTACAACGCCAGAAAGCATGGCGAAGAAGAGACCGCCTCGATCCACCCCAATATCGACCATCTGGTGAAGGAGACGCAGGGCGTCATCGTCTACCAGGAACAGGTGATGCAGATCGCGCAGGAGCTTGCCGGCTATTCGCTCGGCGAAGCCGATCTTCTGCGCCGCGCCATGGGCAAGAAGATCCGCGCCGAGATGGACAAGCAGCGTGAACGCTTCGTCACCGGTTCCGTTGAGCGTGGCGTGACCAAGCCGCAGGCCGACTTCATCTTCGATCTTCTGGCCAAGTTTGCTGACTACGGCTTCAACAAGTCGCACGCCGCGGCCTATGCCGTGGTGTCCTACCAGACCGCCTATCTCAAGGCGCACTATCCGGTCGAATTCCTTGCCGCCTCGATGACGCTCGACATGGGTAACACCGACAAGCTGGCCGATTTCCGTCAGGACGCGCTGCGGCTTGGCATCGATGTGGTGGCGCCCTCGGTGCTCTCCAGCTATCGCGATTTCGAGGTGGGTGAAAACCGCATCTTCTATTCGCTGGCGGCGCTAAAGGGCGTCGGCGATGCCGCCGTCGAGCACATCGCGGAAAAGCGCAAGGAAGGCCAGTTCAGGAGCCTTGCCGATTTCTGCGAGCGCATCGATCCAAAGGTCGTGGGGAAACGCGTTTTCGAAAGCCTCATCATGGCAGGCGCGCTGGATTGCTTCGGCCATGACCGCGCCGCGATGATGGCTGGTGTCGAGCGTATGATGGGCCTTGCCGCGCTGGCAAACGAGAACGCCGCGCTTGGACAGTCCGACATATTCGGTGCGTCCCTCGGCTCGCAATCCGAGGCGCTGCATCTGCCTGCAACAGATGCGTGGCTGCCCGCGGAACGCCTCCATAGGGAATTCCAGGTCGTCGGCTTCTATCTGTCGGCGCATCCGCTAGACGAGTACAAGGCGGCGCTGGAAAAGATGCGGGTCCAGACTTGGGGAGACTTTTCGGCAGCGGTCAAGCGCGGCGCAACTGCCGGGCGGCTTGCCGGCACGGTCACCTCGAAGCAGGAGCGCAAGACCCGCACCGGCAACAAGATGGGTGTGGTGAACTTTTCCGACACCACCGGCCAGTACGAAGCGGTCATGTTTTCCGAAACGCTGGCGCAATATCGCGACCTGCTCGAACCCGGAAAATCGATGGTCATCACGGTTGCGGCGGAGGACCGTCCCGAGGGCGTCAATCTGCGGATCCAGACCGTGCAGTCGCTGGAAGAAGAAGCCAGCCGCATCCAGAAGGCGTTGCGCATCTTCGTGCGTGACGCCGCGCCTTTGAGTATGTTGGCCGGCCAGCTGTCCGTCAAAGGCGAGGGGCAGGTCAGCTTCGTACTGATCAAGGAAGATGGCAAAGGCGAGATAGAGATCGGGCTGCCCAACCGCTACCGAATCTCGCCGCAAGTGGCATCCGCAATGCGTGCCGTGCCGGGTGTCGTCGAGGTGGAACTGGTCTAGGCGTGGATCACAGGTCACTGGACGTGCTGCCAGCGGCAGGCTATCCCAAGTCATGGACGGAAGAGAACAACCTGCCGAGCCTCAGTCCACCCTGACCGGCATCCGTGATCGGCTCCGCAAGCTCTATCACGGTAATTCGCCGGCTGCTTTCAGGTTTCAGTTGGCCGCCGTCATTGTCGACCTGGCGATCATTGTCTTCTTCATCCTCACGCCCGTCCTGCAGGAATCCGCAGCCTTCCTGTGGCTCGATTATCTGGTGGCGGCATTGGTAGCCGCCGACATGGTGGGGCGGATGCTGGCGTCTACCGACATATGGCGCCTCTTGAAACAGCCGACCTCGTGGATCGACGGTTTCATCCTGTTGACGCTGCTTTTCCCGACGGCTCTCGCCAATCTGGCATTCCTACGCATCCTGCGCCTTTGGTCGCTGTCACGCAGCGGCGCGCTTTGGCGTCATCTGGAAATGCGCCGCCTGCGCGAATGGCGCGATGCAAGCCATGCCGTGGTCAATCTGCTGACCTTCCTGTTTGTGGTCACGGGGTTCGTCTACACGTTCTTCTTCCGCGACGGCTCGGGTTTCACCGGATACGTCGACGCCATGTATGTCACGGTCGCAACCGTCACTACGACGGGATTTGGCGACATCGTACTGCCGGGCGTTGCGGGCAAGCTCACGGCAATCGTCACCATGATTATCGGCATCTCGCTGTTCGTGCGGCTTGCCCAAGCGATCTTCCGGCCGTCGAAGGTGTTCTTCCCGTGCCCTCAATGCGGGCTGCAACGCCATGAGCCGGACGCCGTTCACTGCAAGGCGTGCGGCCACCTTCTCAAGATACCGGATGAAGGCGAGTAGCCCGGCGAGACTGCTTTCAGGAAGCAGCGGCCGCCGCTTCGTCCGGCTTTATTGCGCGTCGTCGCAGGTTCACCAGATTGCCAAGCAGAATCAGTGCTGCGCCTGCGATGGTGAAGGCATCGACATTTTCGCTATAGATCAGCCAGCCCACCAGCGCCGTAAGCGGCAGGCGAAGGAAATCCATCGGGGAAACGATGGTCGCATCGGCGTAGGTCAGCGCTCGCGCAAGGCAAAAGTGCGACGACATACCGGTAAAGGCGATTGCCACGATCCAGGGCCATAGCGCGAGCGGTGGATTGCGCCACTCCATCCATGCCGGGATGAAGCCGATAACGGATTGCACCACCAGCATCCAGAAAATGATGCGCACCACGCTTTCTGTCCGTGTCAACGATTTCACCATCACCATGGAGATGCCGAAGCTGATGGCGGCGCAAAGGACGATAATGTGGCCCGTCGCTATCGTGCCCATGCCGGGCCGCACGATCACCAGCACGCCGAGCATGCCGAAGGCGATGGCAATCGATTTGCGGGTGTTGAGCTTTTCGCCCAGGAACATGACCGCGAGGATCGCCGTCCAGATCGGCGTGGTGAACTCGATCGAAATCAGTTCAGCCAAGGGTATCAGCGTGAGCGCATAGAGCCAGCCCGCCTGGCCCATATAATGGACGACGTTGCGCGCCAGATGCATCACTGGCCTTTCCGTCATCATCGCAGCGAAGCCGCCGCTCGTCATGACGAGGGGTAGCAGAATGAGCAGCCCGATGACTGACCGCAGTTCCAGAACCTGAAACACATTCAGGACATTCGTCGTCTCGCGTCCCGCCACGGTCATGCCTAGGAACGAGGCAATGGAGAGTGCCATCCACAAGGCGGCTTTGGGTAACGAGGGGGTAGGGGTCATGCACGCTATCTCGCAGCCTGCCGGGATTGCTGCAACCGCTAGTGGCCTTAAATCAATAGGCCAGATGTTCGGCGGATTTCAGATGCGTTCCCACGGATGCCGGATCTCCGGTTCGTCATCTTCGTCCGGGCGTGCGGGCCTGCCGCGATGGCCCTTGCCGAAAGTGTAACCGGTCTCGACGGCCTTGCCGCCGAACTTGTCGCGCAGTGCATCTATCGCACCCTCTGCCAACGCGCGCTTGCGCGACTGGACATCGACAAGGTCGGGCGGGTCGGCCTTGTCGTCGTCGGAAAGATCGCTGACGCCGATGCCCAGCAATCGGTATCTGGTTCCGTCAATTTCCTTGCGCAGAAGATCGAGACCGGTCGAGAATATGCGGTCGGCGAGACGCGTCGGATCGCCAAGTTGCCGGTTTCGGGTGCGAATCTTGAAGTCCTGCGATTTCAGCTTGAGTACGATCGTACGCCCGGCAATGCCGGCCTTCTTCAGCCTAGCCGACACTTTTTCAGACAGGGCGCGCAGCACCGGAACGAGATCGTTCAACTCGGCAATATCGGTATCGAAAGTGGTTTCCGCCGAAACGCTTTTCGAATCGCGGTCGGCGCTCACCCGGCGGTCATCGTCGCCACGGGCCAGCCGGTAAAGCCTGTCGCCCATCACGCCGTAGCGACGCATCAGGTCGCTTCGGTCCATGCGCTGCAGTTGGCCGATCTGCCGGATGCCGTCGCGTTCCAGCGATGCGGCAAATGCCTTGCCCACACCCCAGATCATGGTCACCGGCTGCTCCGCCAGGAAGCTGACTGCCTCGGCTTCGCCGATAATCGAATAGCCGCGCGGCTTGCGGAAGTCGGATGCCACTTTGGCCAGGAATTTGCAGTACGAAAGGCCGGCGGAAACGGTGATGCCGATCTCCTTCTCCACCGTTAGCGCAAACCGGGCCAGCACCAGCGCCGGCGGCAACCCGTGCAAGCGCTCGGTGCCTGAAAGATCGAGGAATGCCTCATCTATGGAAATCGGCTCCACCAAGGGCGTCAGCGCCTGCATCATGGTGCGCACCTCGCGCCCGACGCGGACATATTTCTCCATGTCGGGCTTGATGACGATGGCCTCGGGACACGCTTCCAGCGCCTTGAACATCGGCATGGCGGAGCGCACGCCGCTAATGCGGGCGATATAGCACGCCGTCGAGACGACCCCGCGCTTGCCGCCGCCAATGATGACTGGCTTGTCCTTCAGCGCTGGGTTGTCGCGTTTTTCCACCGCCGCGTAAAAGGCATCGCAATCGATATGGGCAAGGTGCAGCTTGTACAGTTCTGGATGGCGGGCCAGCCGCGGGCTGCCGCAGCGCTCGCAGCGTTTCAATGCGCTGGCCTGAGGGGTCAGGCAGTCGCGGCAAAAGCCATGCTCTGGGTCGTTGACAGCGGTGCGCATCGATGCGAACATAAAGAGAACAAACTATATGGTACGTCAGGACGCGGGCAGCGGCAAGGCGGTGCGCTGGAGAGGCCGATGAGTACGACCATTGTTCCGGTCACGCCTGAGCGCTGGCCGGATTTCGAGGATTTGTTCGGCAAGCAAGGCGCATGTTACGGATGCTGGTGCACGCATTTCCGGCTGCCGCCGGCGGCGCGGCGCGAGAACGACCGCGAGCGCAACAAGGATCATATCCGGACGCGCATCGAGGCCGGGCCGCCGCCCGGCTTGCTCGCCTTTGAGGATGGCAAGGCAGTCGGCTGGATGCAGATCGGCCCACGCGCTGACGTGCCTGAGTGGAACAATGCTGGCAGGGGTTCCGCGCCGATGGAGGAGTCCGATGCCTCTGATCCCGAGGTTTGGGCGATTTCGTGCTTCTTCCTTCGCTCCAAGGCGCGCGGGAAAGGCCTCACGCACCAGCTTGTCCAAGGCGGCGTCGAGTTTGCGCGCGACAACGGCGCGCGCTTTCTGGAAGCGTGCCCGATGGATCTTTCGCGCGATTCGCGTTCCATCGGCCTGTTTGTCGGTTCGACACGGGTCTTCGAAAAGGTAGGCTTCCAACGCATGGTCGAGCGCAAGGCAGGGCGGCCGCTCGTCCGGCTGGTGCTGTAGCGCTTGTGGCCGTTCTGCCAGCGCAGGCCTGTCAGGGATTGAAGCTGGCGGTCCCTTCCAGTGCTGCGGTCAGCATTTTTTCGTATCGGCCGCGCGGCACGTCGATGGCGCCGAAGCGTTTCAGGTGCTCGGTCGTAAACTGCGTGTCCAACAGTGCGAAACCGCGCTGGTTCAGGCGCTCCACCAGTTGGACGAGGCAGATTTTCGAGGCGTCGGTTTCTTTCGAGAACATGCTTTCGCCGAAGAAAACCCGGCCAAGCGACACACCATAGAGGCCGCCGACAAGTTGCCCGTCACGCCAGGCTTCGACTGAATGGCAGTGCCCCATCCTGTGCAGTTGCACATAGGCTTCGCGAATCGGGCCGTTGATCCAGGTCGAAGCGCGCTCTTCGCGTTTTTCCGCGCAGGCGTCGATCACGGCCTCGAGGTCGAAATCAAAGCGGATGTCGAACACATTCCTGCGGATGGCCTTGGTCAGGCTTTTGGGAACATGAAACGCGTCCAGCGGGATGATGCCGCGCGTTTCGGGCCGCACCCAGAACACTTCCGGGTCCGTGGCGCTTTCCGCCATCGGAAACACACCGGAAGCGTAAGCCTTCAACAGAAGGTCGGTCGGTATTCGAAAACCCGGGGCAAAGGGTCGGGTCATCTTGGCTTCTAGTCGGCTGAGGCGAGATACTTTTCCAGCCAATGAATATCATAGTTGCCGTCGGCGATGTCATGATTGCCGACAAGGTCGCGGAACAGCGGCAGCGTCGTCTTGATGCCGTCCACGACGAACTCGTCCAGCGCGCGCCTCAGCCGCATCATGCATTCCACGCGGTTGCGGCCATGCACGATCAGCTTGCCGATCAGGCTGTCGTAATAGGGCGGGATCTTGTAGCCGGAATACACGCCGGAATCGACGCGAATGCCTAGCCCGCCGGGCGTATGGAAGTGCGTGATCGTGCCGGGCGAAGGTGCGAATGTGCGCGGGTCTTCGGCATTGATGCGGCATTCAATGGCATGGCCGTTGAACTTGATATCGTCCTGCTTGACCGAAAGCCCGCCGCCGGAAGCAACGCGGATCTGCTCGTGAACCAGGTCGATACCAGTGATCGCCTCGGTTACGGGATGTTCCACCTGCAGGCGCGTGTTCATCTCGATGAAATAGAACTCGCCATTCTCATAGAGGAACTCGATGGTGCCCGCGCCCGAATAGCCAAGTTCGGCGATTGCATTGGCGCAGGTCGCGCCGATCTTGGCGCGCTGGTCCGCATTGAGAGCAGGGGAATTGGCTTCCTCCCAAACTTTCTGGTGGCGGCGCTGCAGCGAACAGTCGCGCTCGCCGAAATGCACGCCGTGGCCCGCACCATCGCCGAACACCTGAAGTTCGATATGGCGCGGCTTTTCCAGATACTTTTCGATGTAGACGGCGTCGTCGCCGAACGCCGCGCCAGCTTCGGAGCGAGCCGTTGCCAGCGCGATCTCCAGGTCGGCTTCCGAGTGCGCCACCTTCATGCCGCGTCCACCGCCGCCGGCGGATGCCTTGATGATGACGGGGTAGCCGATCTCGGCTGCGATGCGCCTTGCTTCCTTTTCCTCGGTAACCGCGCCATCGGAGCCGGGAACAACCGGAATGCCGAGACGCTTTGCGGTGCGCTTGGCCTCGATCTTGTCGCCCATGACGCGGATATGGTCGCCGGAAGGCCCGATGAAGGTGATGTTGTGGGCGGCGAGAATGTCCGCGAACTTGGCGTTTTCAGACAGGAAGCCGTAACCCGGATGTACGGCGTCCGCGCCGGTGATTTCGCAGGCCGCGACGATCTGGTGAATGTTGAGGTAGCTGTCGCGCGATGGCGGCGGGCCGATGCATACGCTCTCGTCGGCCAGGCGCACATGCATGGCGTCCGCGTCGGCGGTCGAATGCACCACGACGGTCTGGATACCGAGTTCCTTACAGGCCCGAAGCACCCTGAGAGCGATTTCGCCGCGATTGGCGATGAGGATCTTCTGGAACATCCCGGCCGGGCCTACTCGATCACGACCAGCGGCATGCCGAACTCAACCGGCTGCGCATCCTCGATCAGTATGGCGGTGACCGTGCCCGAACGCGGCGACGGAATCTGGTTCATCGTCTTCATCGCCTCGATGATCAGCAAGGTCTGGCCTTCCTTGACCGACTGGCCGACCTCGATGAACGCCTTGGCGTCAGGCGAAGGCGCAAGGTAGACGGTTCCGACCATCGGCGATGGCACGGCGTTCTTCGAATCCGCAGCCGGAGCAGCCGCGACTGGCGCACCGGCAGGCGCTGCCTGCATTGGCGCCGGCGCGTATACCGGCTGCGGTGCGATTGCAGCGTGAACGGCCTGCGTCTGGCGCGAAACGCGTACCTTGAAGTCACCGAGTTCGACTTCGATCTCGGTCAGGTTGGTGTCATTCAATATGCCCGCCAGATCGCGGATCAGTTCCTGGTCGACACCGGTTTTCTTCGTAGTCATCGTTGAGCCTTCTTTTCTAAAGCGCCGGTCAAACCCGCGCGGCCAGCGCTTGCAGCGCCAGGGTGTAGCCGAGCGGACCGAACCCGCAAATCATTCCAACCGCGTGAGGCGCGACCTTCGAGACGTGGCGGAACGGTTCACGAGCGTGAATGTTGGAAAGGTGCACTTCCACCACAGGCAGCGGTGCGGCTGCGCGTATGGCATCGTGGATGGCAATCGAGGTGTGGGTGTAGGCGCCTGCATTGAGCACCAGTCCAACCGCCGCCTGCGAGGCTTCCTGTATCCAGTCTACCAGCGCGCCTTCGTGGTTGGACTGGCGAAAATCCACGTCAAGTCCAAGCGAGGAACCCGCCTTGCGGCAGTCGGCGGCGATGTCGTCCAGCGTCTGCGTGCCATAGATCGAGGGCTCGCGCTTGCCGAGCATATTCAGATTGGGACCGTTTAAAACGAAAACCGTTTTCAAAAATACCGACCTTTCCCGACGCAGACCGTAACCGGTGCGCCGGACCCTCTATAATGGGCATAGACCCCTGCGAAAAGAGCGCAAGTGCCTTCTTTGCCTGTCCACAGAGGCAAACAGATGGCGAAACTGTGCCGGCTGGCCTCTAGAGCGCTTCCTTTGCAGCTTCGATCTTTTCCGCCAGCACCTCAGGACCCAGAGCGCCGAACACCACTTCGTTGCCGACCACGTAGGAAGGCGTGCCGGTGATCGCCAGTTTGTTGGCCAGGTCGTAGGTCTTGGAAAGGGCTTCGATGATGGAGGGGTCCTGCATCTTGGCGCGAAGTTCGGCCTCGTCGGCACCTAGCGAAAGAGCGACCTTGAGAGCCGTTGCCTCGGTCGCGCGGCCTTCTCCACCCAAGAGCGCCTTGTGGAACTCGCCGTATTTCTCCGGCATCATCAGGTGGAACGCCATCGAGACAACGCTGGCCTTTTGAGAGTCGGGGCTGAGGATGGGGAATTCCTTCAGCACGAAACGCAGGTCCGGGTCGGCGTCGGTCAAGGCGCGCATGTCTTCCATGGCGCGTTTGCAGAAGCCGCAATTGTAGTCATAGAACTCGACGATCGTGACCTTGCCCTTGGGATTGCCGACAATGCCGTCAAAGGTCGAGTTGAAAATCTCGTCCTTGTTGTCCTTGATCACGCCAAGGCTGGCGAGGCGCTGTTCTTCCTTCTGCTTGGCTTCAAGAGCCTCCTGCACTTCCAGCAGCACTTCGGGGTTCTTCAAGAGGTAATCGCGAATGATCCCTTCGACTTCGGCCCGGTCGACCTTAGACGGCGCCGGGGCGGCCTGGGTCTGGCTGGACGCGTCTTCGGCATTTGCCGCCTGCGGGGCAATGGCCATCGAGCCGAAGGCCAGCATTGCAAAGCCGAGAACGCTTGCCGCGGTGGCGAGCAGAGTTGCCTTTTTCATCGTGATCTGTCCCTTGTCATTTCCATAGCAGCCGCGAACCTATTTCTTCTTGGCTGATTTTCCCTGATTCATGATGTCCTGTGCGCGCAGCCAGGCAGGCGAACCCGGCTGGAGGCGCTGTTGCGCGCGTGCTGCGAAAATCGCGGCATCCTTATATGCGCCGGAATAGTAATGTCCTTCGGCCGTTGCAAGATCGGCGTCGGCAACGTCACCCAGCATCCCGTATGCTTGCGCGAGATAGCGGTAGCCGGAGGCATTCTCGCGGTCGCGCTCAAGCCCGTTGTTGATCTGGACAACGGCCTTCTTGAGCGAATCCTGAGTTCCGACCGCCAGCAAAGCCTGCCCGTAGGTGACGGAAAGCAGCCCGGCCTTGGTCGGGTCGAGGCTGACCGCCTTGGCATAGGCGGTTGCAGCGTCCTTCGGTTTGTTGGCCTTCATCAGGATGTCGCCGCGCAACTCCTGGAAATATGGGTTCTTTGGCTGCGCCTTTATCAGTGCATCCGTCTTGGCCAGGGCGGAGGTCAAACTGCCGAAAAGATAGGTCGACTGGGCATCGCCATATTTCGAGGCGAGGCTGCCCGGGTCCTTCTGGATCATGCGCGACACGGCGGCCTGGCCATCCGTGTAGACGGCGATCTTCATGCGCATCATGTCGTGGCGCTGCTGCAGGGCAGGCGAGTCGACCTTGTCGAAATACGGGCTTTTCTGGATGAGTGTCTGCAGGTTCGAAATGCGATCCTGCGGCATCGGATGGCTGATGCGGTAGGGGTCTACCTGCGCGCCGGAAAGCGACAAGGCGCTCTGGAAGCGCTCGAAGGTCTTCAGCATGCCACGGCCTGACTGGCCGGTTGCATCGAGATAGGTAATGGCCGAGCGGTCGGCGGTGATCTCTTCGCCGCGCTGATAGGTCAGCAAGGTGCGGCGGGCCAGTTCGCTGCCGCCGGTAGCCAAGCCCATGCCGACGCCGGCCAAGCCCCTGCTGTCGGTCGCGCCGCCAGCCACGATTGCACCAGCGCCAAGCAGGCCGGCGACGATTGCCAAGGTCTTGGCCCGCTCCAACTGGTCGCGAAGCCGTTGCTGGTGGCCTCCGGCAATATGTCCGGCCTCGTGGGCAATGACGCCGATGATCTCGTTGGGCGTGTCGGCCTGCATCAGCGCGCCGGTGTTGATGAACATGCGCCTGCCGGCAACGAATGCGTTGAAGCTCTTGTCGTTGACGAGAATAATCTCGATGCCCGCCTTGGACAGTCCTGCCGCCTTGAAAATGGGCCGCGCGTAGTCACGCACCAGCGCCTCGATTTCGGCGTCGCGAACCACGGGAACGTTCTGGGCGAAAGCCTGCACCGAAGCCGCGAAGGCCATCGCCAGTCCGAGAGACAGCGTAGCAACGAATCGGCTGGCTTTGACCAGCCGCAAAGCAGGGCGCGGCAGCTTCATCATTGTTCGTCCACTGGTAGCTGAGCCTTCCTGTGATGAAAAGGCGGCGCTGACAAGTTCATGAACTTGTGATCCCCACAGCAATCGGGCAATTGTGCGGCGCTGGCGATCTTGGCCTGTCAAACGGGAGTTCGGAATTGAAGCAAAATGGGGTGTCGATTTCGCGACGCGGCGAGGTCGAGCCGTTTCACGCCATGGACATTCTGGCCGAGGCAAACCGGCTCATCGCGACCGGGGTGGACGTTGTCTCGATGGCCGTGGGTCAGCCTTCCGACCCGGCCCCGGTCGCTGTGAGGGAAGCTGCAGCCGCCGCCTTGAAGCGTGGACGCATCGGCTATACCGACTCGCTCGGGCTTGCCGGCCTGCGTTCGGCAATCGCGCGCCACTATGGCGAGCACTACGGCATCGACATTGCGCCGTCGCGCATTGCGGTCACCACCGGATCGTCGGCTGCCTTTAATCTCGCTTTCCTTGCCATGTTCGATGCGGGCGACCGTGTAGCCATCGCAGCACCCGGTTATCCAGCCTACCGCAACATCATGGCGGCACTTGGCATCGAGGTGGTGGAAATCGAACTCAAGGGTGCCGCCTACCTGCACGCCGGGCATTTGCGCGCCGCTCATGCGCAAAAGCCGCTGAAGGGTGTCTTGTTCGCAAGTCCGGCCAACCCAACGGGCGCCGTCGTGCCTGAAAGCGAACTCGCAGCCTTGGTGGCGACTGCCGGCGAGTTGGGAATTTCGGTGATTTCGGACGAGATTTATCATCGGTTGGCCTACACCGCGCCCGATACGACCGCACTAGCCTACAGCTCGGACGTGACGGTCATCAACTCGTTTTCCAAATATTACTGCATGACCGGCTGGCGCATCGGCTGGATGGTTCTGCCCGAGAGTCTGGTGCGTCCGGTGGAGCGCATCGCGCAAAGCCTCTATATCTCCGCGCCGGAATTGTCGCAGGTCGCGGCCATTGAAGCCTTCAAGGCCACCGACGAGCTCGAAGTGGTCAAGTCGCGCTATGCGGCGAACCGCGATTTGCTGATGAAGCGCCTGCCGGAGCTGGGTTTTCCGCTTGCCGCGCCCATGGACGGCGCTTTCTATGCCTTTTGCGATGTGACGCGCCACACCAATGACAGCATGGCTTTTGCCAAGCGCATGCTGGCCGAAGCGCAGGTGGCAGCGACGCCGGGCCGTGATTTCGACCCGTTGCAAGGCCACCGCACCATGCGCTTTTCCTATGCCGGTAGTTATAACGAAATGGTCGAAGCGATGGCTCGCATCGAGCGCTGGCTGAAATAGGCGAGGGGGGGCACCTTGTCGGATTTGCAACGCATACTGGATGAAATCACCGCAGAGATGGGCGAGCGTTCCGACCGGGGCGAGGTCGCCAGCTACATTCCGCAGCTTGGCAAGATCGACCCTGCCAAGTTCGGCATTGCCGTGACGACCAGCGACGGCGAGGTTTTCTCGGCCGGCGACGCGCATGAAGCCTTTTCGATCCAGAGCATATCCAAGGTGTTCACGCTGACGCTGGCGCTCGGCAAAGTCGGCGATGCCTTGTGGAAGCGGGTCGGGCGAGAGCCCTCCGGCAATCCTTTCAACTCCATCGTCCAGCTTGAACGCGAAGCCGGCATCCCACGCAATCCCTTCATCAATGCCGGCGCTATCGTCATCGCGGATATCCTGCTTGCCGGTCACCAGCCGCGCGAGGCGATCGGTGAAATCCTGCGTTTCGTGCAGTATCTTGCCGACGACGACACGATCATCATCGACCGCGACGTGGCAGCCTCGGAACAGGTGACCGGGTTTCGCAACGTCGCGCTTGCCAACTACATGAAATCGTTTGGAAACCTGCACCATTCACCCGAGCTGGCGCTTGGCGTCTACTTCCACCATTGCGCCATTGCGATGGACTGCCGGCAACTGGCGCTGGCCGGCCGTTTCCTCGCCAATGGCGGCAAGAGCGGCGGCTACTCCGTTGTCTCTCAGGAGAGGGCGCGGCGCATCAGCGCGCTGATGTTGACCTGCGGCCACTATGATGGATCAGGCGACTTCGCCTTTCGTGTCGGCATTCCCGGCAAGAGCGGCGTCGGCGGCGGCATCCTCGGCGTCGTGCCAGGCGAGGCATCGGTCGCGGTATGGTCCCCCGGTCTCAACAAAAGCGGCAATTCCCAGCTTGGCTCCATCGCGCTCGAAAAGCTTGCCAAGGCGATGAACTGGTCGATTTTTGCCGCCTGAAGGCAGCGATAGGTCATCTATCGTCTGTCCAGAACCGAAAACCCCGCGCCAACATCATGATGGCGCGGGGTTTTCATGTTCCAGATGAGCGGGCTAGCAGCCGTTGGGCTTAGAAAAAGCCCTTCCGCTGCCACCATCCGCCGCGCTTCGGCTTGTCATCCGCAGCGGGTTCGGCTGGCTGATCGGCCACGACAGAGGAAACCACCGGGCTTGCGGTCGTCTCCGCCGCCGCTGCTGCCGTCTTGCGGCGGGTTGCGCGCGGCTTGGCCGGAGCCTTTGCCGCCGGCTCTTTGGCGCTCTCCGCCTTTTCCGCAACAGCTTCCTCGGCAGGCGCCTGTTCCACCACCGCTTCCGCTGCATCAGCTTCGGCGGCCACGGCCTTCTTGGACTTCGTCGTGCGGCGCGGCTTCTTCGGCTTCTCGGCGGCGGGCGCTTCCGGCTCTGCCGAAGCCTTCGCCTCGTCAGCCGCTTCTACGGTCGCGACAGCTTGCACCGGCTCAGCTTCGGCAGCGCTCACGGGCTCCGCAACTTCGCTTGTAGCTGCTTCGCCGTCCGCAACTGCGGTGGCTTCCGCTTCGCCATTTTCAGGACGGTTGCGCTTGCCGCCGCGCTTGCCGCGCCGGCGCTTCTTGCCCTGCGCATCCTCGCCCGCTTCGGCGGTCTCGGCAGTTACGACCTCTGCGCCGGTTGTGGCTTCTTCGGTCTCACCGGAAGTTTCTTCCGCCTGTTCAGATGCGGAGGCACCCTCTGTGTCGCCGGCATTTCCATTCGACTGATCGCGTTCGCCGTGCTCGCGATCCCTGCCGCCGCGCCGCCTGCGCCGCCTACGCCGCTTGCGGTCACGCTGGCTATCGCCATTTTCGTCGCCCGAACGCGCCTGCTGCTGCGCGGCCTGCGGCTGTTCGTTCTCCTCGTCCGCTTCGTCCTCGACGACGATCTCGTCTTCCGGTTCCTCCGGTTCGACATAGACCGGCTGCGGACGGGCTTCGACAAAGCCTTCCGGCTTTTCGGCAAACGCGCCGCGCGCGATCACATAATGCTGTGCCGCGACAGTCTCGTCAGTTTCGAGCGTAATCACCACGCCGAAGCGCTTTTCGAGGTCAACAAGCGTGCTGCGCTTGTGGTTCAGTACATAAAGCGCGGTCGAGACCGGCGTGCGCACGGTGATGTGGCTACGGGAATCCTTGAGCAGGAATTCCTCGATTGCGCGCACCACCATCAGCGCCACCGACGAATCGGAGCGCACATGGCCGGTGCCACCGCAATGCGGGCATGGCTTCATCGTGGATTCCAGCACGCTGGCGCGGATGCGCTGGCGGCTCATCTCCAACAGGCCGAAATGCGAGATGCGGCCGACCTGGATGCGGGCGCGGTCGTTCTTCAGGTGGTCCTTGAGCCGCTTTTCAACCGCACGGTTGTTGCGGTTCTCCTCCATGTCGATGAAGTCGATGACGATCAGGCCGGCAAGGTCGCGCAGGCGCAGCTGGCGGGCCACTTCCTCGGCCGCTTCCAGATTGGTGTGGAGCGCGGTTTCCTCGATCGAGTGCTCCTTGGTGGAGCGTCCGGAGTTGACGTCGATCGAAACCAGCGCCTCTGTCTGGTTGATGATCAGATAGCCGCCGCTTTTCAGCGTCACTTGCGGCTGCACCATGCGGTCGAGTTGCGCCTCGATGCCGGATCGCACGAAGATCGGGGTCGTCTCGCGATAGGGCTGCACAACCTTGGCATGGCTGGGCATCAGCATGCGCATGAAGTCCTTGGCCTCGCGGTAGCCATCCTCGCCGGCCACCAGGACTTCGTCGATATCCTTGTTGTAGAGATCGCGCACCGAACGCTTGATGAGCGAACCTTCCTCGTAGACGAGGGCAGGCGCTGTCGATTTCAGCGTCAGCTCGCGCACATTGTCCCAAAGGCGCATCAGATATTCGTAGTCGCGCTTGATCTCGGCCTTGGTCCGGCTTTCACCGGCGGTGCGCAGGATCACGCCCATGCCCTGCGGCACTTCGAGATCGGCGACGACCTCCTTCAGGCGCTTGCGGTCCTGCGCGTTGGTGATCTTGCGCGAAATACCGCCGCCGCGCGCCGTGTTCGGCATCAGCACCGAATAGCGGCCGGCAAGCGACAGATAGGTGGTAAGGGCTGCGCCCTTGTTGCCGCGCTCTTCCTTGACCACCTGCACCAGCAGGATCTGGCGGCGCTTGATGACTTCCTGGATCTTGTACTGGCGGCGCGCCGGCTTGCGGCGGTTGCGCACTTCTTCAAGCGCGTCCTCTGCGCCGACCGACTCTACCTCATGCTCGTCGCCATGCGAGGATTGCACCTCCTCCAGCATGCCACGATCATTGTCGTCGGAGGTCGCCTCGGTGGCCGTTTCGGAAACAGCTTCAGAAATCACATCGGCGTCGATGGCGGCAGCGATCGTCGTGGTAGGGCCGTCATTGGACCGTTCCGCGTCGTCGTCAGCCTCATCTGCCTTGCTTTCGGCAGGGTTGCCATCATCGTTCGAGGCCGGGACTTCGGCTTCCGAGACCAGTTCCAGGGTCTCGACAATTTCGCCCGCTTCGTCGCTGGCGTCTTCGCCTGAAGCATTGTCGCCGTTTTCGTCATCTGGGGCTGCGCCGGCCGCGTCACGCTTGTGTTCGCCGCGGTCACGGCTCTTGCCGCCCCGGCGCCGGCCGCGCCGGCCGCGATTGCGGTCCTGGCGTTCCTCGCCGTCATGCTCGTCTTCGTTGTTTTCTTCCTCGGCCTCTTCGGCCTCGGCGCGCAAAAGCGCCTGCCGGTCGGCGACCGGGATCTGGTAGTAGTCGGGATGTATTTCGCTGAAGGCAAGAAAACCGTGACGGTTTCCGCCATATTCGACAAAGGCAGCCTGAAGGGAAGGTTCTACGCGCGTTACGCGGGCTAGGTAGATGTTTCCTTTGAGCTGCTTCTTGTCCTGGGATTCAAAATCAAATTCTTCGATACGGTTACCGCGTACGACGACTACGCGTGTTTCCTCCGGGTGGGAGGCGTCTATCAGCATCTTGTTGGGCATTATTTCGTTTCCTCCCGGCAGCCGCCAGCCTCAGCTCGCCGGGCAAGGCCCGCGTCTGTCGGTCTGGATGGGGGATGGCGCCGGATAATTGAATGGCCGTAGGCCGTTGCCGGAGCGCGATGGCGATGCCGCCCGCTGCCGAAATGGCGCGGTTTACTGCGGACCCTTCCATGATGGCGCTCGAAAGCATTGTCAGCCAATGGACCTTTTGAACCAAAGCCCGGGATTACCGGACCAGCTTGTTTGCTCATTTAAGAGCCGGCGTGGGTTGAACCCAAACCGTTTTCCTCACGCACGTATGGCCTCCGCCAGGGGCGCACACATGCGAAATCCGTCGCGACCAGCCGCAAGCTTCTTATGTGGGTGGATCCGCCTTTTGAGTCTGAAAAGCAGCAACATGCTGCGGACAAGGACGGTTCCAAGATTGCGGTAGTCCAATGCCGCTTTTATGATTTGGCGAGATAGAAGGCAACCCCGTTTTAAGATGCCGGCAAAAGGGGCGTTTCCGGGCGCAATCTGGATCGTGAAAAGGCTTGGTTAACCTTCTTTGAATACGAATTGTTAATCGCACGCATGCTTGGCCGGCGCCATCTTCAATCGGTGCCACCCGTGCCGAATCAGGGACAGCAGGACCGCATATGGGGTTGGTAGCGAACAAAGGGAAGGTGGAGCGCGGCCGCTGGCGCCTCCGCTTTGTCGTTTTCGCCCTTTTGGCGGTGCTCCTTTCCCTGCCTTTGCCGGGCCGTGCTTTCGCCGCCTCGGGCGAGACAGTTCAGGCAATCGACTACAAGATGGCGGGCGATGCCACGAAGATGCGCATCGTCATGAATTTCGACCGCGAACCCGACCTCAAATGGTTCCTTCTTCGCGGTCCCAATCGACTGGTCATCGACCTGCCGGCAACGAAAATGGCGGTCAACGCCAAGGATTTGAAGGCGAGGGGGCTGGTCAGGGGCGTTCGCTACGGCGTGCTGCCAAACGGCTCGTCGCGACTTGTCGTTACCGGCAAGGGCCCGTTCCTGGTCGATCGGCTTGATGTCTTGAAGAACGAGGACGGTGCTGGCTATCGCATCGTTGCGGATATTTCAGCAGCATCGGAGCGCGAATTCGATGAAGCGCTGTCGGTCCAAGCCGAAACCACGGGTTCCACCGTAGCCGGCAACAAGAGCGACCGGGTCAGCAAGTTTCCGTTGAAGCGCTTCACCATTGTCATCGATCCCGGCCACGGCGGCGTTGACGGCGGCGCCGAAGGGCTGAGCGGTACCGTCGAGAAAGAGGTCACGCTGGCCTTCGCCAAGGAGCTCAAGGACAAGTTGTCCGCGTCTGGCAAATACGACGTGTTCATGACGCGCGACAGTGACATGTTCCTGCGCCTCGATGATCGTGTCCGCATCGCCCGCCAGCATGAGGCCGACCTGTTCATCTCGATCCATGCCGACACGATCAGCCTCAAGGGCATCCGTGGCGCGACGGTCTACACCGTATCCGACAAGGCCTCCGACGCGGAAGCTCAAGCGCTCGCCGACCGGGAAAACCTGTCCGACAGGCTTGCCGGCATCGAGGTCAAGGCCGATAGCCCGGAAGTCACCGATATCCTGATCGACCTCATCCGTCGCGAAACCCATTCCTTCTCGATGAGCTTTGCCAACACGCTGGTCGACGAATTGGGTACCTCGGTGGGTCTGATCAACAATCCGCACAGGTTCGCCGGCTTCCGCGTGCTGAGGGCTCCGGACGTCCCCTCCGTTTTGGTCGAACTCGGCTATCTCTCCAATCCCAACGACGAAGCGCAGTTGATCGATCCTGATTGGCGCGACAAGGCAGCTGAAAGCATCACCAATGCGGTTGCGGCTTTCGCTTCGGTCAAAGCCGCTAAAGACGGAACGTTTTAGATCATCGTGATGCAACGGCGGCGTTGCATGCGGACAACACACGGCGATATTGTTCTGATTTGAAGATCGGATTCGTTCGCCGCCGTATTTTGCCCACATCAAGGCGACAGATGTCCTGTTTCGTGCACTTGCCTGACCTTGAACGCGATGCGGTGTCGTTTAGGAAAGTGACGGATTCTCGACTGGAGCGGGCATGATTCGGCTTATCGGCTATTTCTTTGGCATCGGCACGGCGCTTGCGCTGCTGGTGGCTGGCGCTGTGGCCGTCTATGTCGGCAATCTGGCCGGCGAACTGCCCGACTATGAAGTGCTGGCCAAATACGAGCCGCCGGTAACGACCCGCATCCATTCGTCAGATGGTTCGCTGATGGCCGAATATGCGCATGAGCGCCGGCTGTTCCTGCCAATCCAGGCCATTCCCGATCGGGTCAAGGCAGCGTTCCTGTCAGCGGAAGACAAGAATTTCTACAACCATCCGGGCGTCGACATCCAGGGCATCGGTCGCGCCGCCCTACGCTACGTCACCGGTGGCCCGACCCAAGGCGGCTCCACCATCACGCAGCAGGTGGCGAAGAATTTCCTGCTCACCAACGAGCAGACCCTTGACCGCAAGATCAAGGAAGCGGTGCTGTCGTTCCGCATCGAGCAGGCCTATCCGAAAGACCGCATTCTCGAGCTCTACCTGAACGAGATCTATTTCGGCCTCGGTGCCTATGGCATCGCGGGCGCAGCACTTACCTATTTCGACAAGTCGGTGAACGAACTTACCGTGGCCGACGTCGCCTATCTCGCTGCGCTGCCCAAGGGTCCGTCCAACTATCATCCGTTCCGGCACACCCAGCGCGCTATCGAGCGCCGCAACTGGGTCATCGACCAGATGGTCGACAATGGCTACGTCGCGCGCGAGGAAGGTGACAAGGCCAAGGCCGAGCCGCTCAACGTCAAGCCCCGCCGCAACGGCACATACCTGTTCGCCGGCGAATACTTCACTGAGGAAGTGCGGCGCGAGATCATCGCGCGCTATGGCCAGAATGCCCTCTACGAAGGTGGCCTGTCGGTGCGCACCACGCTCGACCCGAATATGCAGCTCGTCGCACGCAAGGCGATGCAGAGCGGCCTGCTCAAGTACGACATGCTGCGCGGCTATCGCGGGCCTATGACCGCCATCGACATTTCCGGCGACTGGGGCGTTGCACTTGGCGCCGTCAAAGGTCTCGACGACGTGCCCGAATGGACGCTTGCGGTCGTTCTGGACAGTTCCGATGCGGGGCTGCGCATTGGCGTGCAGCCTGCCAAGCAGGCTTCTGGCGAACTGGTTGCCGAGCGCGTCGAGGGAACCGTCAGCAAGGAAGACATGTCGTTTGCCATGCGCCATGTCGTCGATGGCAAAACGGTCAAGGCGAAATCTCCTGCCGACGTGTTGAAGCCGGGCGATGTCGTGTTCGTTCAGAAGCGGGACGATGCCGAGGGCGCCTACCAGTTGCGCCAGCCGCCGGAAGTCGAGGGCGGCATGATTGCCATGGACCCGCACACCGGCCGTGTGCTGGCGATGGTCGGCGGCTTCTCCTATGCCGAGTCCGAGTTCAACCGCGCGACGCAGGCGATGCGCCAGCCGGGATCGTCGTTCAAGCCGATCGTCTATGCTGCGGCGCTGGACAATGGCTACACGCCGGCTTCCGTCATCATGGACGGTCCGATCACCATCCAGAGCGGCAACACCACCTGGACGCCGAAGAACTATGACGGTCGCGCCGCCGGCCCCTCGACCTTGCGTTCGGGCATCGAGCGTTCGCGTAACCTGATGACGGTTCGCCTCGCCAACGACATGGGCATGAAGCTGGTCGCTGAATATGCCGAGCGCTTCGGCGTCTACGACCATCTGGCACCCTATCTGCCGATGGCGCTGGGTTCGGGCGAAACCACCGTCATGCGCATGGTTTCGGCCTATGCGATCATGGCCAATGGCGGCCGCTCCATAAAGCCCTCGCTGATCGACCGCATCCAGGACCGCTACGGCAAGACCGTGTTCAAGCATGACGAACGCGGCTGCGAAGGCTGCAACGCGGCTGAATGGCAGGACCAGGCCGAGCCTGAGCTGGTCGACAATTCCGAACAGGTCCTCGACCCGATGACCGCCTACCAGATCACCTCGATGATGGAAGGCGTGGTGCTGCGCGGCACCGCCACCACCGTCGCCGAGCTTGGCCGTCACATCGCCGGCAAGACCGGCACCACCAACGATGAAAAGGACGCCTGGTTCATCGGTTACACGCCGAACCTCGTCGTCGGTCTCTACATGGGCTTCGACAAGCCGAAAGGGCTTGGCCGCGGCACCACTGGCGGCGGTCTCGCCGCACCGATCTTCAAGGATTTCATGCGCGTGGCGCTTGATGGCACGCCCAATGTCGACTTCAAGGTGCCGGAAGGCATGAGCCTTGTCGCCATCGACCGCAAGACCGGCATGCAGGCGGCTGACGGCCAGCCCGGCACCATCATCGAAGCCTTCAAGCCCGGCACCGGCCCGGCCGATTCCTACTGGATCATCGGCATGGGCGAGGACGGTTCGAACGGCTCGGGCGAGGCGCTTTCGCCGCAGGCCAATCAGGCCATCCAGTCTGGCGGCGGCGGCCTTTACTAAGGCGGAACCGTCTCAATTCTCATCCGACCGCTGCCTTTTCGGGCGGCGGTTTTGCCTCCAGCCATTTCGCTTTACAGGTGGCGCGGGCCTGCCTATGTATCGCGCCAGCAAATCAATCCATCGATAAACAGGGTAGAGCGGCCTCTTCATGCGCGCGGAAACGCAGAACACGATCGACGAAATCAGGCAGGCTATAACCCTGCTGAGGAGGCATCTTTGACTGGGATCAGGCCCTGAAACGGCTTGAATATCTCAACGTTCTTGCCGAAGATTCCAGCCTTTGGAACGACCCCATCGAAGCACAGAAGCTGATGCGCGAGCGCCAATCCCTTGAGGAGGGCATCGGCGCGGTCAAAGGTTTGACGCAGGCTCTGGAAGACAATATCGGACTGATCGGACTGGGCGAAGAAGAGGGCGACGAAGGCGTCGTCACCGAGGCCGAAGATGCGCTGCGCGCTATGCGTGGCGAGGTCAAGGCACGGCAGGTCGAGACGCTGCTCTCGGGCGAAGCCGACGGCAACGACACCTATCTCGAAATCCACGCCGGCGCAGGCGGCACGGAGAGCCAGGATTGGGCGTCCATGCTGTTGCGCATGTATACGCGCTGGGCCGAGCGCCGCCGCTTCAAGGTCGAGGTGCTGGAAGTCCATGACGGCGAAGAAGCGGGCATCAAGTCCGCAACCGTCCTCATCAAGGGCCACAACGCCTATGGCTGGCTGAAGACCGAGTCCGGCGTTCATCGTCTCGTGCGCATCTCGCCCTATGACAGCAATGCGCGCCGTCACACCTCGTTCGCCAGCGCATGGGTCTATCCGGTCATCGACGATTCGATCCAGATCGACGTCTCGGAATCCGATGTGCGCATCGACACCTACCGGTCCTCGGGTTCGGGCGGCCAACACGTCAACACCACCGATTCCGCCGTCCGCATCACCCATATCGCCACCGGCATTGCGGTTGCCTGCCAGGCGGAACGCTCGCAGCACAAGAACAAGGCCAAGGCCTGGGAAATGCTGCGTTCCAGGCTCTATGAGGAAGAACTGAAGAAGCGCGAGGCCGCGGCCAATGCGACAGAAGCTTCCAAGAGCGATATCGGGTGGGGCCACCAGATCCGCTCCTATGTCCTGCAGCCCTATCAGTTGGTGAAGGACCTGCGCACAGGCGTTGAAAACACCAGTCCTTCCAGCGTGCTCGACGGCGATCTCGACGAGTTCATGGAAGCCTCGCTATCGCAGCGCATCGAAGGCGGCGCCGGCGAAGCGGTTGCGGACCTGGACTAGCTGCTTACGCTGCCTGTTGTTCCTGCCATAGTTGGTGGAACGGCTTTTCCCGTTCCGCATTTTGCCGCATTGTGTGTTACAACTCGGCCGGGAAGGGTGATACGGCGCGCCTCGCGCGCCGCTGTTTTACGAGGGACAAGCTTATGAAGATGAAGACTGTTATCGCCGTGATGATGGCCGGCGTGTTCGCCACCGCGTGCACCACAGATCCTTACACCGGCCAGCAGAAGGTTTCCAACACCGCGGCAGGCGCCGGCATCGGCGCTCTTGCGGGCGCTGCGCTTGGTACGTTGGCCGGCGGCAACGACCGCCGCAACGCGCTGATCGGCGCAGGCGTCGGCGCACTCGCCGGCGGACTCGTCGGCGCGAAGATGGACCAGAACGAGGCCGAGCTGCGCGCGCAGTTGCAGGGCACCGGCGTCAGCGTTACGCGCGTCGGCGACCAGATCATGCTCAACATGCCGTCGGACATCACTTTCAACATTGATCAGGACGCGGTGAAGCCCGGCTTCTACCCGGTGCTGAATTCGGTCGCGCTGGTGCTGCGCAAGTACAACCAGACACTGGTCGATGTGTATGGCCACACCGATTCCACCGGCAGCGACCAGCACAATTTCGACCTGTCACAGCGCCGCGCTTTGTCAGTGGCAAATTATCTGGCCGGGCAGGGCGTCGATCAGCGCCGCTTCGCCGTCACCGGTTTCGGCAAGACCCGCCCGATCGCTTCCAACGGTACGGAGCAGGGCCGGGCGCAGAACCGCCGTGTCGAGATCCAGTTGTCGCCGCTCACCTGATAGCGGTACCGAGGCGGCCATCGGCCGCTTCTCTCACTGCGGATCAAAAGAAAAGGGCGGGAATTTCCCGCCCTTTTTCATGTTCGGTCTGCGCCGTTCTTACCGCAACCGGCCGCTCGCATGGGCCAGCATGGTGTAGACCTTGCCGGTATCCGAGGTGAGGTAGGTCTGCGTCATGATGTTGTCGCGGTCGTTGCGGGCAACATCCTTCAGCAATTTCTCGAAGTCGTCGCAATAGCGGTCCACGGCAGCCCGGAATTCGGCCTCCGCCTGGTACTTGCGGCGGATTTCATCGAAGGTCTGCTGCCCCTTCAACGTGTAGAGCCTGCGCGTGAAGACATCGCGTTCGCCGCGGCGATAGCGGTTCCACAGCTCTATCGAGGCGTCGTGATCGATTGCGCGAGCGATATCGACCGACAGCGAGTTCAACGATTCGACCACATGCAGCGGCGAACGCTGCGCCGGGGTCGCACGCTGGGCTTCTGCCGAATTCGCCTGCTTCTGCCCGGCTTCCTCGCGGGATGCACCGCTCAACAGGTTGCTAACCCAACCGTTTTGCGGGTTGCGGCCTGCTGGTTCTTTCTGGCGCACAGCCGTTTCGGCCTTTTCGGCGGTGTCGATCGAGCCACGCAGGGCAGCATTGCCTAAAGGCCGCTGCTGGGCGGGTTCAGGCTGCGCCTGCCGGCGCTGCTGCGGCTCCGGCGCTTTCGGGGCCTGTGGTGCCGGGCGCGAACCGCGTGGTTCGGACACGTCGACCGCACGGCCCGATTTCGCAACGATATCGGACAGTTCCTTCAACGCATTGATCTGCTCGGAAACGGCCCGGCGAATAGCCGTAGTCGATTCCTTGGCTTCCTGCGGCATTTCCACGACGCCACGCTTCAGTTCGGCGCGGGTGAGGTCCAGCTCGTCCTTGATGGAGCCTGCGGTGCGCCGCATCTCTTCCGTCGCGTCGGCGAAGCGCTTGGTTGCCGATTCAATTGCCTCGCCAATCGCCGAGCGGATCTTGTCGGCCGATTCCAGCGTCCTGCCTTCGGCACCTTCCAGCGTCCGCGATACAAGCGTCTCGAACGACTGCATGACCTTTTCGAGGTCTTCCGACTTCTTGACCAGGCCAACGGCCAGGTCGTCCAGCGAAGTCTGCCGCTCAAGCGTGTGCTCGAGGTTGCTTTGCGCGGCGCTCAAGAGTTGCGAGGCGCTTGAGAGCAGGCGGCTGTGCTCGTCGAACTTGGTGGCGATGGAGGCCACTTCGCGCAGCGTGGCCGACGACAGTTCGGTCAGACGGGCTGTGTTGGAATCGACCAGCCGGGCCGAGCTTGCAAAGGTCTGCGCGGCCTTTTCGGTCGTAACCGCAAAGCTTTGCGTGCTGCTGGTCAAGCGCTCGTCTACCTGGCCAAGGTTGCTCGTGGCCTGTTCAACCAGCGCGCCCAGTTGCGAGCTGGATACCGTCATGCGGCCGATCAGATCGGTGACGCTTTCGGCCAGCGTCGAGCGTGCGCTGTCCACTGCCGACAACGTCTCGGCGGTGCGGCTGGCCAGTGCGTCGGCAAGGGCCGCGTTTTCGACGCGGAGCTTCTCCGAGGTGCGCTCGGCTGCTTCTTCCATGCTCTTTTGCAGTTCGGACCCGCCTTCGGCAAAACGCTCGACCAGCGGCCGCGCCGTCTCATCGAGTATCTTGGTGATCTCGGCCGAACGGGCGGCAAGCATGTCGTTGAGCTCGCGCGTGTTGGCCCCGATGGTCCTTGCCGCCTCGTTGGTGCTCTGGCCGATGTGCTGGCCTACAGCGGCAAACGTCTCGGCAATGACATTGGCGCGCGAAGCAAGCTGGCCCTCGGCCTGTGCGATATGCTCGCCAAGCTTTTGGCCCATCGTCTCGGCCGAATTCGCGAAGCGGCTTTCGGCGTCGGCGATCTGTTCGCCGATCCGGTTGGCAACCGCTGCCGCGCTTGCGGTCAGGCGCTGGTCGGCACCCGAAAGCACGTCTTCGATGCCGCGTGCATGAGCTGCGAGTTCCTGACCCGTTTGCGCCACCCGGTCGGCAACCTGCCGCTCGGTGTTGGCAAAGGCGCCAACGATGCTGTCGGCATGCTGGCCGATGGCCGATGCGGTATCGGAAATGCGCGACACCATGCGGTTGTCGGCATCTTCGAGCACGCGGCTGATCTCGGCGGCGCGACTGGTCAAGGCCTCCGACCCCTCGGCAATGCGGGTCATAAGCTGTTGGTCGGCGGTGTCGAAGATGCGGCCGAGGTCGGCAGCACGGGCGGCCAGCGCTTCGGCGGATTCGCCGATGCGGCTGCCCAGCCTGTCGTCGGCATCCTCGAAGTTACGCAGGATGTCGCCGGCGCGGGCCGCAAGCGACTGCGCGGTTTCGATTGCGCGCTGTGCAAGACGCTGGTCGGCATGCTCGAAGCTGTCGACGATCTTGCCAGCCCGCGATGCCAGTTGGTCTGCGGTTTCCTCGGCGCGCGCCAGCAGCATGTCGGAAGTGTCCTGCGCACGCGCAGCCAGGCGGCCATCGGCCTCTTCAAAGGCGCGCGCCATGTCTTCGGCGCGGGCGAGCAGGGCGGCCGACGTCTGGTCGGCGCGTTCCACCATCCTGCGGTCGGCGTCGGAAAGGCTTGCGCTCGCCTGTTCGTGCAGCGCAGCGGTAACTTCCAGAACCTTGTCGCGAAGCGAGGATGCGACGACGACCGCGCTCTTTTCCAGAGCGCCCCTGATGCCGTCCACACCAGCGGCAAGCGCGCGTTCCATCGTTCCGGCGCGTTCCTCGATCACCCCGGTCTGCCGGTTGAAGGCGTCCTCGATCTTTTCGATGTCCCCGGCAATGGTGTCGGAGATGCGCGTGCTGCTGGCTGCGATCCGGTCGATGTGATCGGCAACCGCAATGTCGATATCGCGGCGGGCGTCGGCAAGCTTCGCCACCTGTCCGGCAACGGCGTCGTCGATCTCGCCTCGGCTCTCGGTCAGCCTGCCGAGGTCTTCGTCCAGCGCCTGCGAAAGTACGCCACGATCCCGCGTCAGCCTTTCCATATGTTCATGGATGAGCTGGTTCACGCTTGCGAGGTCGCTCTCCAGCGCACGCGAAAGTTCGGCACGGTCGTCGGCCAGCCTCTGGGTCTGGCTTGCAATGGCGTCCTTGACCGAAGTGAGGTCGTTTTCCAATGCACGGCGAAGGATATTGCGGCCTTCGGCGAGCTTCTCGACCTGTCCGGCAACAAGGCCGTCGATGCTGGAGCGGCTTTCCGCCAGCTTGGCCAGATCGTCTTCCAGCGCCTTGGAGAGGGCGATGCGGTCTTCGGCAAGCCGCTCGGCATGTGAGCCGACAAGGCCGTTGACGTTCCGAAGATCGTCTTCCAGGGCGCGTGCGAATTGCTGGCGATCTTCGCCCAGTTGCTGCGCTTGCTCGGAAATGACGCCCTTGATCGTGTTGAGGTCCCTTTCCAGTGCGCGCCGCAGCAGGTCGCGGCCTTCCGAGAGCTTCTCGACCTGTCCTGCAACAAGACCGTCGATGCTGGAGCGGCTTTCGGCCAGCTTGGCAAGGTCCGCCTCGAGCGTCTGGGCAAGCAGGTTGCGGTCGTCCGCGAGCTTGCCGGAATGATCGTGGATGAGCTTGCTGATGTTGGTGAGGTCGGCATCCAGCGCCTGGGCAAGCAAGGCCCGGCCCTCGGCGATCTTCTCGACCTGGCCCGCCACCATCCCGTCTATGCTTGAGCGGGTATCGGCAAGCTTGTTGAGGTCGGCTTCGAGCGAACGCGCCAATATCTTGCGGCCCTCGACCAGTTTGCCGACATGACCAGCAACCATTTCGTCAATGGTTACACGGGCTTCCGCCAATCTTCCGGAGTCCTCGTTAAGCGCTTCGGTAAGCTTCCTGCGGCCGTCTTCCAGCCGCTCGAGATGGTTGCCCAGCGAGGTGTCGATGGCTGCGCGCGACTCGTTGACCTTGCGCAGATCTTCTTCCAGCGCCCGCGAGATCATGCTGCGGCCGTCGGCCAGCTTCTGCATCTGGTTGGACACGGCAGCGTCGATTTCGGCGCGGCCTTCGGCGAAGCGGGCAAGGTCTTCCTGCATGGCCGCCGCCATCTGGTCGCGGCCTTCCGCCAGCTTCAGGCTGTGCTGTTCGACAGCCTGCTCGATGCCCGAGCGCGCTTCGGCAAGTCGCTGGATATCTGCATCGAAGGCACGCGACACGGAATGGCGAGCCGCCTCCATGCGGCCTGCGAAATCGCCGGCGCGGGCTTCGAGCATGGTCGAGGTGGAAGATATGACGTCGGCCATGTCCGCGCCGATCTGGGTCTTGCCCTGGTCGATAAGGGCGATCAGGGAGTCCCTGCCGTCGGTAAAGGCGTTGGCAATCTCGCGGGTGCGATCGACCAGTGTTTCGTTGATCTGGCGTGCGCGGGCTTCCAAGGCGGCATTGAGCTTCTGCGTGCCGGTATCCAGCGCCTCGGCGCGGGTCTGGAACTCGCTGATCAATTCCTGGCCGCGCTCGGCAAGCGTGCGCTCGATGCCCGAAAGCGATGCTTCAAATTCGGAACTCAAGGTGCGCGCAGCGCCACCCAGAAGCGAAACCATGCCGGCGGTGCGGTCGTCGAGCAGTTCGGTCAGCGAACGCGTCAGTCCGTCGGTGCTGTCCGTCAGCTTGGCAATGCGTGTGTCGAGCAGGCTGGCGAAGGCTTCGCCGGACGTCGACAACCGGTCGGTGATGGTGTCGAGGCGCGTTTCCACCGTGTCGAAGATCGACAGCGAGCTTTCGTTGATGCGGTCGATCAGTGAATCGCCGGATTCGGTGATCGTCATCGACATCTTGGTCGATGCGCCAAGTATGCTTTCGCGGATCAGGTCGCCGGCTGAGCTGATTTCTTCGCGCAGCGTCTCATGTGCGCCCGTAATCGAAGCGCGGACGCGCTCGGCGTGGCTGACGACAGCTTCACGCTCGGTACCCAGTCCATCCACCAGCGAGCGGATGCGGGCCTCGTTCTCCGAATAGGAGCGCTCGATCTGGTTGACCTCGCTGTGAACCAGCGTTTCCAGTTCGACTGCGCGGGCAAGGGTGCGTTCGATGCCTTCGCCCATGGCCGCGACTTCGCGGCGCACGGCCTGTCCGATCATCATGACGCGATCCTGCGCCATGTTTTCGGGCTCGGCCAAACGGAAGGCCATTTCGGTCATCGACTGGGCGGCAATGCGCATATCCTGCGCGCGCCGGATCATTGCGGCGAAGGCCCAGAACAGGATCACCGGCAACACGGTCGCGACCAGAAGTCCGATCAATTGAGGCCGAGCAAGGAACTGTTCGACGGTGCGGATCTGCCAGACGGCCGAGCCGAAAAGGATGTTCGCCAGCGCCGCGGCACCGGCAACCCAGGCCAGCGAAATAAAGGCGACGACCCAGTAGATGCCGTTTGAGGCGCGGCGGTTCAGGTTGTGCTGAAGCGACTTGTAGTCTTTCTGGCGGTCGTCGTTGGCGGGCGCGAAACCATTGGGTTGCATGGTGGGGCGCGGTTCGACCGGGCGCAGGTCGGCTGGCTTCGGCGCGGGCATTTCGGCTGCTGGCGCAGGCGTGGGGGCCGGGGCAGGCTTTGCCTTCGACTTTACCGGCTCCACCTTTTCAGGCTTGCTGGCGCGCGCCAATTCGTCAGCGGCCTCGGCAATCTGGGCCTCGAGATCTTCCATGGAAGCCTCGATATCGAGGTCACCTTGGTCAACGGCGCTGAGATCGATATCGAGAGCCGCTTCGAGTTCCTTGGCAACTTCCTTGTCGAGGGACTTCGCCGTGGTGGTTTTCTTCGCCATGCCTTCGCTACCCTGTACTAGTTGCTGCGGAGCGTCTTATTTTGGTTTTTCACGCCCTGCATACGAGGCTGAATACGGACCCCGCGTATCGTAATGACACAGGGGGGTAAAGAAAACATGCATTCGGCGCGATACGTAAAACTTTAAATATAAGGTTAACGCACGCGTGAGTTTTGCGGCTCGCGGCGAATTTTTTTGAGGCAGCCTGACGAGCGTCCAGAACGCGATATCCATTGGATTTTGCCACGTTCTGCCGCTATCCGTAAAGGGTTGTGTGTGCTTGGGGGATTGACGGCCAATGGATAAAGGTAAACGGGCAGGGGCGTCCGGATTGGACGGGCAGGCCTGTGAACAACTTCAGCAAGCGCCGATCGACCTCGATCATCTTCAGCGCCAGACGATGGGCGACAGCGCGCTTGGCCGCGAAGTACTGGCCATGTTCGTCGCACAATCGCTGTCGGTTCGCGACCAGATCGCGGGAGCCGAGCCTCGCCAGCGCGCTCTTCTGGCGCATGGGTTGAAGGGTGCGGCGCGTGGTGTCGGCGCCTTCGCCGTTGCCGAATGTGCCGATGCCATCGAGCGCAGCCCTGGCGAAGCCGGTCACATTGAGCGCCTCGGAGGCCTCGTCGAAGACGTACGCGCCTTTGTCGCCACGGTCGATCTTTGATTGCGTCGGCATCAGTTTTCAAAAAACGCCATGACACGCCGGTTTCGCGCCACAGTTGACTTGTCGGGCGGAGTGATTATCTCGGCGGGGTTACTCCCTCATATGACAAAGTAAAAATGACCAAGCTGACTTTCATTGCCTTTGACGGCACCCATTTCGATGTCGATGCCGAGAACGGCTCTACCGTCATGGAAAATGCCATCCGAAACGCGGTTCCCGGCATCGAGGCCGAATGCGGCGGCGCCTGCGCCTGCGCCACCTGCCACGTCTATGTCGATGAAGCATGGACCGGTACTGTCGGCGAGCCCGAGGCGATGGAAGAGGACATGCTGGACTTCGCCTACGAGGTTAAGCCCAACTCGCGGCTCTCCTGCCAGATCAAGGTGCGCGACGAACTTGACGGCCTTGTCGTCAATGTGCCCGAGCGCCAGGGCTGAGCCCAAACCACCTGACCTAATCACTCGTTGATCCTTTGACCGGCTGGCGCTTGGCAGCGCGCCGCCGGTAATGCACTGTTGCCCGGTCTTTGCAGATCGGGACATTTGCCATGGCCAGTCTAACCAAAACCGATGTCATCATCGTGGGGGCGGGGCCGGTTGGCCTGTTCGCCGTGTTCGAGCTTGGCCTGCTCGACCTTAAATGTCACCTGATCGACATTCTCGACCGGCCGGGCGGCCAGTGCGCCGAGCTTTATCCGGAAAAGCCGATCTACGACATTCCGGGCTGGCCGAAGATCTCCGCGCAGGGCCTTGTCGACAAGCTCATGGAGCAGGCCGCGCCGTTCAAGCCGGACTTCACCTTCAATCGCATGGTTTCAAGCCTTGAGAGGCTGGAAGACGGTTCCTTCCGCCTGACCACCGACGAAGGCGAAGCGCTCGAGGCTAAGGTTGTCGTCATTGCCGCCGGCGGCGGTTCTTTCCAGCCGAAGCGCCCGCCCATTCCGGGCATCGAAGCCTATGAGGACCAGAGTGTCTTTTATTCCGTACGGCGCATGGAGGAATTCCGCGGCCACGACCTCGTCATCGTCGGCGGCGGTGACTCGGCGCTGGACTGGACGCTCAACCTGCAGCCGATCGCCAACCGTGTCACTTTGGTACATCGCCGCCCTGAATTCCGGGCTTCGCCCGACAGCGTCAACAAGATGTACGCCATGCAGGAGATGAAGCATCTCGATTTCCAGGTCGGGCAGGTGACGGCGCTCAGCGGTGCCGACGGTCAGCTGGCCACCGCGACCATCAAGGGTGCCGATGGCGACATCGAGGTGCCATGCACCCGTATGCTGCCGTTCTTCGGGCTGACGATGAAGCTCGGCCCGATTGCCGAATGGGGCCTCAACCTGCATGAGAACCTGATCCCGGTCGACACGGAGAAGTTCGAGACCTCGGTTGCCGGCATTTTCGCCATCGGCGACATCAACACCTATCCGGGCAAGCTGAAGCTCATCCTGTCCGGCTTCCACGAAGCTGCCCTGATGGCGCAGGCCGCCAAGCGCATCGTTGCGCCCGGCGAGCGCATCGTCTTCCAGTACACGACGTCCTCGACCAACCTGCAAAGGAAGCTCGGCGTCGTGGAGTGAGCGCTATTCGGTAGCCACCGGCGCTGTTTGGCGGTCGTAACCGCGCAAAGGCTTTTCGGGCATCAGCGTGAGAACGGCCAGCGCAGCCACCATCAGCCCGGCGGTCGCATAAAAGATGATCGCAAACGATGCCTCCGTTCCACCATGCGCGACATGGACGCCTTCGCCGGCCAGCGGCAGGTCATAGCCCAGCGCAACGGCTCCAAGCGCAGCAACCCCGATTGCCCCGCCCAGCGAGCGCAGGAAGGTCAGCACGCCGGTGGCTACGCCCAGATGGCCGCGGTCCACCGCGTTCTGCACGGAGACGGTCGAGATCGGGAAGATCGTGCCGGTGCCGAAGCCGATCAGGGCGGTCAAAATCTCTACCTCCAGCAACGAAGCGCTGTCGGCAACGATCCCCATCACGATGAGGCAGGCAATGGCGAACACTATGCCGACCAGTGCGATACGCTTGTAGTGCGCAAAGCGCGGTACCAGCCGTCCGCTCAGCGATGCGCCCGCAACGGTGCCCATCAGCAGGCCCAGCATCGCCATGCCGGCATCGCCGGGCGACAGGTCGAGCGCCGATTGCAGATAGACCGGCAGGTAGATCGCGAGCCCGATGCTGCCCGCCTGGAGCAGGAACATCGCGGTCGTCGCCGTCAACACGATCCGGTTGCTCAGCACTTCCAGCGAAATCAGCGGCTCGCCGGCCTTGTAGAGCCGCAGCGCAAACAGCGCCCACACCACCGCCGAGCCGGCAATGAGCCCCGCGATTTGCGGTGAGGTCCATGCGTAGCGGCTGCCGCCCCAGTTCATCGCCAGCAGCAGCAGCGATGTCGCAATGATCAAAAGCAGCGCGCCCCAGCCGTCAATGCTGTGGCGGCGGGCCGAAATCGGCAGCTTCTTCAGCGGATTGTTGATGATCGCCATCGCTATCAGGCCGAGCGGGATGTTGATCCAGAAAATCAGCGACCAGTGCAGGTGTTCGGCAAAGGTGCCGCCAAGCAGCGGCCCGGCGATGCTTGCCACCGCCCAGGTGCCGGAAATCCAGGCCGAATAGCGCGCGCGCTCCAGCGGCGGCACAAGGTCGCCGATCACGGTCTGCGTCATCGCGAAAAGACCGCCGCCGCCCAACCCCTGCACGGCGCGGCCCGCAACCAGCACCAGCATGTTCGGCGCCATCGCGCTGATTATCGATCCGGCGATGAAGATCAGAACGGCCGCGAAAATGGTCGGGCGACGCCCATAGACGTCGGAAATCTTGCCGTAGAGCGGCGAAACCGCGGTCGCGGTCAAAAGGTAGCCGGTCACGATCCAGGGCAGGTACTCGGCGTTGCCGAGCGCCGCCGCCATCGTCGGCATGGCCGGCGCCACGATGGTCTGGTCGAGTGCCGCCAACAGCATCGACAAGAGCACGCCGGCAATGATCACGTTCTTCTCGCGTTCGCTGAGAGGCGGTTCATGAAACGCGCTTTGACTGCCCGGCTTATCCATTGACCCACTCAATTCGATTTCCGCCGGGCCTGAATACAGGCGCGACGTATTCCAAGCTGAAAACAGCTTAATCCGGCCGAACAGGCCGTGGTTGAGTTGGCTGTGGACCACGCCTTCAGGCGGGCTTCGGATCCTTGAGAGCAGGATCGCCGGACTACCAACCGGCTCGCGTTTCTCGAAACAGCGGCGCGTGAGATAGCAAACGATGCATCAGGTGTCGAGCCGCGCGTATTGGTTGAAAAGCGCGCGCTTCTATTTTTTCGCCTGCTGCTGTTCGATCCGGTAGCGCAGCAACCTCAGGATACGACTTTCGAAGTTGATGGTCTCGACGCGGTCGAACTGGGCTTGCGCCCTGTCATGCCTGGCAAGTGCCGCCTCGGTCACGCTCTTGGCCTTGGCTTGCGCGATCTCACAGGTCTTTTGCCTGCCCACTGCCTTCAGCTTTGCCTCGAGTTCGCGTGCATTGGCCTTGGCGATATCGACATGCTGTTCCTCGTGACGCTTTATGTCGGCAAACAGCGTGTCCCAGAACAGGCGCACATCCGGCTCCGCTTTCCTGCGCGGCCGCCATTTCGGCAGGATGACCTGGACCTTCACCGTCGTCGTGGCCGACGCGATGCGGCAATACGAGCCGTCCTGCGCGTAGCCGATCTTGGTGGTGAAGGCCATGCGCGTTGCGCCGGGGTGCCTGTTGCCGGTGCTGCTCACGTGAGGCCCGCGCTTGGCCAGCTCGTCCTCGATCTGGTCGTAGGTCGTGCCGCGAACCGTGAAATAGCTGTAGCTCTTGGCAACCGTCGCCGCGCTGGCTGGACATGCCCCCAATGCAAGAAGTATAAATGAGAGGAAAGTTTTTTTCACGGCATTCTCTCTACATTCGCCTTGCTTTACGGGTTCATAAAGCGCATCGGAAATCAATTTCGCCTGGTATCGGTTGAACGACAACGATGATGAGACGATGGCAGTTGGCGCATGGGCGCCACCTTGATCTTGGCGCCAAGGCTGTCGTGATGGGCATTCTCAATGTCACGCCGAACAGTTTTTCCGACGGTGGCCAGTTCGATACGACGCAGAGTGCGATACGGCAAGCCCATCGCATGGTCGAAGAGGGTGCTGCCATCATCGATGTCGGCGGCGAATCGACCGGCCCGAAGTCGGCACCCATCAGTGCAGCCGAAGAGCAGGCGCGTGCCTTGCCTGTCATCGAAGCGTTGGCCGCATGGGGTAAGACGCTCATTTCCATCGACACCTACCGCGAGGAAACCGCGAGGTTGGCGGTCGCGGCCGGCGCTCATATCGTCAATGACGTCTGGGGCCTGCAACGGGAAGCGGGGATAGCGCGGGTCGCGGTGGAGACCGGGGCAGGGCTTGTCATCATGCATACGGGCCGAGAGCGCCAGAAACTGGACGATCCGATCGAGGACCAATTCTTTTTCCTGAAAAAGTCCTTGGAAATCGCCCGTCAGGCCGGCATTGGCGACGACCATATCGTGCTTGACCCCGGTTTTGGGTTTGCCAAGGAAACAGCCGAAGCCAACATGGATGTCATCGTTCGTTTCGAAGAGTTGCACGAGTTGGGTTTCCCGCTGATGGCGGGTACGTCGCGCAAGCGCTTCATCGGCTCAATTACCGGCCGTGAAGCTCCGGACAGGGCTGCCGGAACGGCGGCCACAAGTGTCATCTTGCGTCTGAAGGGTGCGCAGCTTTTTCGCGTACACGATGTCGCAATCAATGTGGATGCGCTGGCGGTAGCCGATGCTATGCTGGCGCGAGATTCAGAAATGGCTGGGCACTGAAATGTATGTCATCCGCATGAAAAATTGTGCCTTTTTCGCCCGGCACGGTGTGCTTGATGAGGAGGAGGCGCTTGGACAGCGCTTCTATGTCGATGCCACTTTGGACGTCGATCCGAACCAGCCGCTGGAAGCCGATTCCATCCACGCAACGGTGGACTACGGCGTCGCATTTCAGTTGATCGAGGAAATCATCACCGGTGACCGCCGTTTCCTGATCGAGACATTGGCGCTGGATGTCGGCAAGGCGCTTGTCGCGCGCTTTCCGCAGATCAAGCGGGCCGAAATCACCATCCGCAAGCCCAACGCCCCGGTGCGCGGCGTGCTCGATCACGTCGAGGTGAGCGTTGTCTGGCCGCAATAACCGGGTCTTCCTCAGCCTGGGCGGCAATCTGGGCGACCCGCGTAAATCCATGGCATCGGCGTTGCGGCTCCTGGCCGGTGACGACGGCGCGGACGTTGTTGCGGTATCCTCGCTTTACCGCACGCCGCCCTGGGGCAAGCTCGACCAGCCCGATTTCCTCAATGCGGCTGCCGAACTTTCCACCTCGCTTTCGCCGCATGAATTGCTGGACCTGTGCCTCGGCACCGAAAAGAAGCTGAAGCGTGTGCGCGAGGAGCGTTGGGGGCCGCGGCTGATCGACATCGACATCCTCGTTTTCGGTGACCGTGTCATCCAGGAAACCGGTCTGGAAGTGCCGCATCCGCGCATGCTGGAACGCGCTTTCGTGCTGGCGCCGCTGGCGGAGATCGCGCCCAATTTGTCGGTCGATGGCAAGTCGGTGTCGGAACGGCTCGCAACGGTGGATACGGCCGGCATCGAGCGGTTGCCGTCCGGCCGTGACTGGTGGCTTTCCTGAAACTCAGCCGGCGAAGCCGCCGCCATCCAGAAACGCCTTCTCATCCGGCGTCGTCTGGCGTCCGAGTTGCGGGTTGCGGTGCGGAAACCGGCCAAAACGCTCAATGATCTCAAGATGATCGATGGCGTATTTAAGGTAGGACTGGGCGTTTGCCTTGTGCAGCTCGACTGACTTTTTCTGGTCTTCGAGGTTCTCCGAATGCTCCAGCGGCAAGTAGAAGAACACCCGGATTTCCTCGTCGACCGCCATGTCATGGCCGAGGTCTATCGCCTTGGCGGCGTAGTAGCGGGCGAGCGGATCGGTCGCGAACATATGGCCTGTGCCGCGAAAGCAGTTGCGCGGAAACTGGTCGAGCAGGATCATCAGCGCCAGCGCACCTTCGGCACTATCGACCCATGCGTCCAGTTCGCGCCTCGCCGCCACGAAATGCAGGTCGAGGAATTCATTCCTGAATTTCGTGTCGAACCCGGCATCCTTGGTGAACCAGGCTTGCATTCCGGCATCGCGCCAGAACTTGGTTACGGTCAGCGCGCGTTGGTCGGTCTGGCTCATTTCATCTCCTGAACTCTCGTGTTCTCAGTCGGCCGGGGCCTGCTTGCCGAGTACGCCGGCGGTTTCCTCGTTCAGCGCCTGGCCGGTGCGGCGCGGCTGCGTCACCGGTGCTGGAACTGGCGTTGCAATGTTGCCCTTCATGAAGTTGCGCCCGTCGCGGATATCGCCCGTAATCTGCAATTCCAGGCGAGCGGCGTCGCGCTGGCGCACATCCTCGATAACGTCGGCGACGTCCTGCGGGTCGGTGCCCAGGGCTTCCAGCGTCGAGCCGCCAAATGCGAGCGCCGATTCGAACGTCTCGCGCATCTGGTAGTCGACGCCGGCATGGATCAGTTGCAGCGCCGTGCCTCGGTCGAAGGCACGCGCCATCACCGTCACCAGCGGAAACTCGGCCTTGACCAGTTCCGCTATCCGGATCGCGGGTTCGGCCTTGTCGACACAGATCAGCACGGCGCGCGCATGGCCGAGGCCTGCGGCATGCAGGATATCGAGCCTTGTGCCGTCGCCGTAATAGACCTTGAAGCCGAAATCGGCCGCGGCCTGGATCATTTCGACGTCATTGTCGATGATCGACACGTCCACGCCGCGCAAAAGCAGCGGTTGGCTGGCGATCTGGCCGAACCGGCCAAAGCCTATGATCAGCACCGATCCCGTCAGCCCGTCCGCCACATCGACCCCGTCCAACGATTGCTCGTCGCGCGGCGTCAGGTACTTGAGCCCGATGATGGCAAGCGGCGTCAGCACCATCGAGATGATGATGATGCCGGTCAGGACCGCGTTGGCCTCCGCGTCGATGATGCCCACAGCGGCAGCAGACGAATAGAGTACGAAGGCGAATTCGCCGCCCTGCGCCATCACCACCGCGCGCTCCAGCGCTTCCCTGTGGCCTGTCTTGAGGAAGCGCGCCACCGTGTAGATGCCGACCGCCTTGGCCAGCATGTAGGCCACGACATAGATTGCGACCAGTTGCCAGTTCGCGGCGACCACGCGCAGATCGAGCGCCATGCCGACGGCAAGGAAGAACAGGCCGAGCAGTACGCCGCGGAACGGCTCGATGTCGGCTTCGAGTTGATGGCGGAACGTCGATTCCGACAGAAGCACACCGGCCAGGAAAGCGCCCATCGCCATCGACAGGCCGCTCGACTGCATCACCAGCGCCGATCCGAGCACCACCAGAAGGGCCGCCGCCGTCATCACCTCGCGGGCGCGCGCATCGGCAAGGATGCGGAAGAACGGGTTAAGCAGGTAGCGCCCGGCAAGGATCAGGCCCACGATCGCACCGACGCCGATGGCGATTTCGCTCAAGCGTTCGCTCAGCGTGGTTTCGGCACCGCCCGGCGCGAGAAACGCCACTAGCGCCAGCAGCGGAACGATGGCCAGGTCTTCCAGTAGCAGGATCGAGACCATGCGCTGGCCCTTGGGAACGCCGATTTCGCCGCGCTCCTCCAGCAATTGTATGACGATGGCCGTTGAGGTCAGCACGAAGCCAGCGCCCGCGACAAACGACTGTGCGACCGAAAAACCACCCAGAAGCCCGACACCGGTCAGCAAAACGCCGCAGACGCCAACCTGCAGCGCGCCGAGCCCGAAAATCTCGCGCCGCATCCCCCACAATCGCGATGGCTGCATTTCCAGTCCGATGATGAACAGGAACATCACCACGCCAAGTTCGGCGATGTGCAGGATCGCCTCCGATTCGGAAAATATCCCGAGCCCGAACGGACCGATGACGAGGCCGGCGGTCAGGTAGCCGAGAATCGATCCAAGGCCGATCCGCTTGAAGATCGGGACGGCGACGACGCCCGCGCCCAGCAGCGCCACTACATAGAACAGGTCATTGGCGGATGCTTCTGCAGCCATGGGCAATTCCGTATCCGGTTAGAGCTTGTGGGGCATCGAGGGGACGTGACGGACGAGCCAAGATAGGGGGTAGAATCGCCGCCGAACAGCCAAAATCGAACGGGCTAGCTGCCTGACCCTGTCTTGCCGCTCGCATTCTTCGTGGCAAAGGACGTCAGCGCCGAGAGGAAATCACCCATACCCGGCCGCTTCAACGCGTTGAACGGCAAAGGGCGGGCGGTTTCCATCGCAGCGATGCCGATGCGCGCCGTCATCATGCCGTTGACCACGCCTTCGCCAAGCTTGGCCGACAGCCGCGCGGCAAGTCCGTGCCCGACGATCTGCTGGACGAAGCTGTCGCCGACGGCGATCGAGCCGGTAATGGCAAGGTGCGCCAGCACGCTTCTAGCCAGCCTGAAGAAGCCCAGCGTTCCCGGCCTGCCGCCGTAAAGTTCGGAAAGCCGCCGGATCAAGCGGCCAGCCTCGAACACGACATAGGCGATATCGACCAGCGCGCGCGGGCTTACCGCCGTCACCAGCGAGACGCGCTTGGCCGCATCGAGGATCATCACCTTGGCGCGGGCGTCGAGGGGCCCAAGAATTTCCGCTTCCGCCAGCCGCACCAAATTGCCGCCGTCGATGATCTCGCCGCTGAGATCGGCCAATGCGCGCCTGCCTGCCGCCGTTTCCGGCTTGGCGGCGACGAAAGCCGACAATTCCTCGACAACGGCGCGCGCGGCTTTCGGATCGTCGCGGGCGATGGCGTCGAGCGCCCGGCTCTGCATCTTTTCCACTTCGGCAAGGCGGCTGATGGCAAGGAACTCGCGACCCAAAATGACCAGCAAGGCCAGCACGCCAACCGCTGCCGCCCCTGCCGCGACCCAGCCAAGCCATTGCGTGCGTTCGAAAAGGTCGCGGATCAGCTGATCCACCCACAGTCCGACCGCCAGCGAAACCAGAATGCCGAGTGCGCCGAACAGGATGCGGCCAAGCAATGAGCGCTTGCGCGGAGCCACCGCCGGCGGCGGCTCGGCTGCAACGAGGTCCGGTTCGTCGAAGACGTCGATCTGCGACGGCATGGCGACGGCGAGTTCCACGTTTGCCGCGCGCGGCTTGCGCCGTTCCGGCTTCGCCTCGGTCGCAAGCTGCGCCTTGGCTGGCTCCGCGCGCGCCTGTTCGTCCGCGTGAATGGGGAAGGCCGATGGCTTGCGGGGCGCGTTCATGCCAGACGGTCTCCGATCAGGAACTGCAGGGCGCGGTCCAGCCTGATATGCGGCAGCGACAGCGTAACGCCTTCGGCCGTCTGCTCCAGCTTCGGCGGACGAAACCTCACGAACCGGATCGCCGGATCGGCATCGTCCTGCCTGTGACCATTGTCCGCTTCGAACACCGAGCCAGGTCTCTCCGGCAAGTCACCGGGAAATATGGCTGTTTCGGTCTTGCCGTCGAAAGTCTGGTCGCCAATCGTTTCGCCGGCCAGCGGCGTGCCGAGGATGACCGGCAGCGTTTCGCGCCCTTGCTTGACTGTGCCTTCGCGGGTGGCGCGCACCGCCGCCATCGCCACCACGTCAACGTCCGCGCCGGTAAAATTCGCCCGTGCGATGGCGCGTTCGGACAGACGCCGTACGATTGCCTGCAAGCGGTCGTGGCTTTCATGATGCAGGTGATCGGCCTTGGTGGCAGCGATCAGGATGCGGTCGATGCGCTTGGAGACCAGGTCGGTGAGGAAATTGCCGCGGCCGGGGCGAAAGCAGGCCAGAATTTCCGTCACAGCGCGCTCAAGGTCCAGCATCGCGCCCGGACCGGCATTCAGCGCCTGCATCGCGTCGATCAGCACGATCTGGCGATCGAGCCTTGCGATATGCTCGCGGAAGAACGGCCTGATGACGTGGGTCTTGTAGGCTTCATAACGCCTTTCCATCATCGCGTGCAGCGAACCGGTGCGAGCGCGCTTGCCGGAGAGATTGGGCAGCGGCGCAAATGTCAGGGCAGGCGACCCCTCCATATCTCCCGGCATCAGGAACCGGCCCGGCGGCAGCGTGGAAAGCGCACGCTCGTCCAGCTTGCAGGCTTTCAGATAGGCGGCGAAGGCTTCGGCCAACCGTCGTGCTGCCGGATCGTCGGCGTCGGCGTCCGCGTTGGTGGCTTCGCTGAGTGCCCGCCACTCTGCGGAAAGCTCGTGCCGCACCGGCAGCAGCGCCATTTCGAAGGCTTCCTTCGAAAAATCGTCAAAGCTCTTGCCGAGCAAGGGCAGGTCGAGCAGCCATTCGCCGGGATAGTCCACGATATCGACCGACAGCTTTCCCGCTGAAAAAAGCCGGTTCCAGCCCGAAGCCGATTCATATTCGATCGTCAGCCGCAGTTCTGAGATCGCCCGCGTCGAGTCCGGCCAGATGCGTTCGTTCACCAGCGCCGCGATATGATCCTCGTACTGGAAGCGCGGTACGGCGTCGTCCGGCTGCTCTTCAAGGTAGGCGCGGGCGATGCGGCCCGATTTCTGCGCCTCGAAAAGGGGCAGGCGGCCGCCATGCAGCAGGTTGTGGACGAACGCCGAGATGAATACGGTCTTTCCGGCACGCGACAACCCTGTCACGCCGAGCCTGACCGATGGTGAGAAAAGTCCTGCGGCGCGGCCCGACAAGGTATCGAGCGCAATGCGTGCTTCGTCGGTGAATGTGGTCAGCGATGTGGCCAATCGAATATCCTGCGAGGTGCCGGCTACCCGATATAGGCGTTGCCGCGGCGCATTTTAATGCCTCACAGATCGGACGGCGTCAGGAATGCCTCGAGATAGCCCTTGCCGGTTTCGGCCTCGGCCAGGGTTCCCTCAAAACGCACGACTGCTAGCCCTGAAGTCGGGAAGCCGTAGTTCAGTATATCGCAGGCGCTGTCTTCGCCGCTGCCGGAAACGGCCGCGGTCAGGTCTTCCATCATCGGATTGTGGCCGATCACCAGCACCGAGCCATGCCTGCCGTGTTCGCGGATGATGTCGAGATAACCCGCCGCGTCCTCCGTGTAGAGCGTATCGAGAAACACCACCCGGCCGGTGTCGGCATGAGCGGCCAGCCCCTCCAGGGTTTCCCTTGCCCGAAGCGCATTGGAGCAGAGCGTGATGTCGGGAACGAAGCCGCAGGCGCGCATGGCGGTGCCTGTTGCGGCTGCATCCTCTAGTCCGGAAGCTTCAAGGGGACGGTCGAAATCGCGGACACCGGGAAGCGCCCAGCCGGCTTTTGCGTGCCTCAGAAGGTACAGTTTGGCCACCGGCGCTCCTGCTCAGCCTCAATGTAGAAGGAATATCCATCGACAGGCTTCTTAGCAATGGAATCCGGCTGTTGGCGCCTACGACCAAAGCCTGATTGAGCACAAGCGTCTTATGCCGCGCCTCGAACTGTTGATGCCTCTTACTACTGACGATTGTGTGAGCGGCTCGGGGTAGGCACTTGTGCGGCCTCGGAACGGCGAATATATAGGCCCCAAATTTGGGGCTGTCGGGTGAGTCGAATGAACCAAATCGTTACTGCCGACTACGTACCATCGGAAGACGAGCCGTTCATGAACGAACGGCAGAAATCATACTTCCGGCACAAGCTTGTCACTTGGAAAAATGACATCCTGCGCGAAGCGCGTGAGACACTGGAAATACTACAACAAGAAAATGCCAATCATCCCGATCTTGCCGATCGGGCATCTTCAGAAACCGATCGCGCAATCGAACTTCGTGCCCGCGACCGGCAGCGTAAGCTGATCTCCAAGATCGATTCAGCACTTCAGCGCATCGACGAAGGAACTTACGGCTATTGCGAAGAGACGGGTGAACCGATCGCGCTCAAGCGTCTCGACGCCCGTCCGATCGCAACCTTGTCGATCGAAGCCCAGGAAAGGCATGAGCGCCGCGAGAAGGTCTATCGCGACGACTGATTGCCCATAATCGGCTGAAAATCTTTGGAAATGGCCGCGTTCGCGGCCATTTCTTTTTCTGTCTACCGTTTCAGGCTCGACAGTTCGCCGAGCAGCCTGGTCATCTCGTCATCGAGAGACGCCCGCCCGCTTGCCTGCGCGGCGGAACGCGCTTCGCCTGTTGTGGTGGCAGGCTCGGCGGCCCGTGCGTGGTCCAGCGCTTCGGTTCCTGCTGCGGGCAATCTGTGCGGCTCTTCCTGCCGTGGTGTGGCCGGTCTCGGTGCCGGCGCAGGGCTTGCCGGTGCTGCTGGCCTTACTGCCGCTGTTGCTGGCGCCGGTGTCCGTGTGGCCGGCTGCGCGTTTGCAGCGCCTTGCCTTGCCGGTTGCGGAGCCGCCGGATGGGGTGTCGCAGCGCTGCCGGCACTGCTGCTGGCGGCGGCAGTTGCGTGCGCTGCGCCCGCCTCAGGTGTCAGGTTCGCGCGGCGGGAAGCTGCCAGCCGGATGTCGCGCTCGACGACGACATCGGTCGGCCCGCCGATCAAAAGCAGATGCTCGATGTCGTCGCGCCGCACCAGCACGAGACGCCGATGGCTGTCGACGGCGGTCGCATCCATCACGGCCAGGCGCGTCTTGCGGTTGCGCCCGCCGGCCACGAACGTCCCGAACGTCAGGCTGCGAATCATCTTGACGATCAGCAGCACGATGACCAGCACGACCAGTGCCGCCAGCGTCCACAGGATTGCCGCGCCATAGCCGGACCCTGCAACGCCATCGATAGAATCTAGCATCGGCACCCCCAAGCACGGCAACTCGAAACGCCGCGACACTAGACCGTCGCGGCGCGCGCCTGCAAGTTACCATTCGCACGTGGTAAACGGCCCAAAGCCGGCGGAGCAGGCGTCATGCCGCGAAACTGCGCCATTTTTCGCTGACAAGTGGCCGCAAGGCCTTTTCCGGGCAGGGAGAATGTGATTCAACCGGTCCGGGTCGGGTCGGGCTGGGAATCACAAGCAGGGGGCAAATGGCCAAGGACGCGCGCGGAGATTTCTATCCGGTGCCAATCGTGGACCAGAACACGCGCCCCGGCACGGTGACGCGGCTGGTTGTCTTCATTGTCGTTCTGATTGGCGCGGCTATCATCTTCGGCCTGTTCCGCGAGCGTTTCGGCGATCCCTTCCTGCTCGGCATGCTTGGCGTGCTGGCGATGATCGGCGTCGGCTTCCTGTTTGCCACCGCCATCGGTTTCATCCAGATTGCGCCGCGCTCGACCGGCGACGAACTTTCAAAATCCTTTGTCGATTCGATGGGGCAGGGCCTGATCGTCACCGACGCCAAGAAGCGCATCATCTACGCCAATCGCGCCTATGCCGAGATGACGGGCGCCGCCGCTGCGGCCGACATCAGGACGGTAGAAAGCCTTTTATCCGACGTACCGGAGGCATCCTCGGTCATTTTCCGCCTGGCTTCGGGACTGCGGGACGGGCAGCGTGGCGACGGTGAGTTCCGCCTCGGTCAGGCAATCCGCCCCGGTGCCGATCCGGGCGCGCATTGGTACCGCGTCAGCGCGCGCTCCTTCAGCGTCCCGGGGCAGCGCCAGCCGATGCATGCTTGGCAACTGGCCGACATCTCGAAGGAACGGGCCGAGCAGGAACGCTTCTTCCTCGATCTGCAAAAGGCCATCGACCATCTCGACCATGCGCCGGCCGGTTTCTTTTCCGCCGATCAGGATGGCCGCATCACCTACATCAATGCCACGCTCGCGGAGTGGCTCGGCATTGACCTCACCAGTTTCGCACCGGGCGCGCTCGCGCTGCCGGATATCGTCGCAGGCGACGGCATGGCGCTGGTCCGCTCGGTCCGGCCCGATCCCGGCACCACGCGCAATGCGGTTATCGACCTGGATCTGACGACAATGACCGGCGAGGCGCTGCCAGTGCGCTTCATGCACCGTGTCGCGGCCAGCCGCGATGGCCATCCGGGGCCAACCCGCACCATCGTGCTCAACCGCACGCATGGAGAGGATTCGTCCGCGGATCTCAGGGCTTCCGAAGTTCGGTTCACCCGGTTTTTCAACTCGACGCCGATGGCAATCGCCGGCGTTGACCAGACCGGTCGCATCCTGCGCACCAATGCGCCGTTCCTGTCGCTGTTCTCCTCCGTCGTCGACCGCGATGCACTCGACCGCCGCGTGCGTCTCGATACCGTCATCCACGAACGTGACCGCGCAGCCTTCGCGGCAGCGCTTGAACGGGCGCGCCAGCGGCAGGCGGACATCGAGCCGATCGACACCGTCTTGCCGAACAACGAAGAACGGCACATCCGATTCTACGTCAACGCGGTCGCCGACGGCACCGGCGGCGACGGCGCGGAGGAATCGGCAATCGTCTATGCCGTCGATACGACCGAGCAGAAGGCGCTTGAAGGCCAGATGGCGCAGAGCCAGAAGATGCAGGCGGTCGGCCAGCTCGCCGGCGGCATCGCGCACGACTTCAACAACGTGCTCACCGCCATCATCATGGCCTCGGACCTGTTGCTGACCAACCACCGTCCGTCCGACCCGTCCTTCCCGGACATCATGAACATCAAGCAGAACGCCAACCGCGCCGCCTCGCTCGTGCGGCAGTTGCTGGCGTTCTCGCGCAAGCAGACGCTGCGTCCGGAAGTTCTGACGCTGACCGACGTGCTGGCCGATCTCAGGATGCTGCTCGCCCGTCTTGTCGGCAACGACATCAAGCTCAAGATCGATCACGGCCGCGACCTGTGGCCGGTGAAGGTCGATATCGGCCAGTTCGAGCAGGTCGTGGTCAACCTCGCCGTCAACGCGCGCGATGCCATGCCTACGGGCGGCGATATCACGGTGCGCACGCGCAACGTGCCTGCGGACGTGTCGAAGACTTATCCGTTCCGCGAACTTGTCCCCGCCGACTACGTGCTGGTGGAAGTCGAGGATTCGGGCAGCGGCATCGCGCCCGATGTGCTGAAGAAGATCTTCGAGCCGTTCTTCACCACCAAGGAAGTCGGCAAGGGTACCGGCCTCGGCCTTTCGATGGTTTACGGCATCATCAAGCAGACCGGCGGCTTCATTTTCTGCGAGTCGGAAGTGGGCAAGGGCACCACCTTCCTCATCTTCCTGCCGCGCTACGTTGCCGAGGCAGTCGCCGCACCACAGCCGGCGGCGGGCGACACCGCCGCCAAGCCGGATGCGCCGGAACCACCGCCGGTCGTCGCCAAGGCTTCTGAAAACTCCAATGACCTGTCCGGATCGGCGACCGTGCTTCTCGTCGAGGACGAGGACGCGGTGCGCATGGGCGGCGTGCGCGCGCTCACCTCACGCGGCTATACAGTTCATGAGGCGACGTCCGGTGTCGAAGCGCTGGAAATATTCGATGCGCTCGAAGGCAAGATCGATCTCGTCGTCTCCGACGTGGTGATGCCGGAAATGGATGGCCCGACCTTGCTCGGCGAACTGCGCAAGCGCCAGCCGGACATCAAGTTCATCTTCGTGTCCGGCTATGCCGAGGATGCCTTCGCCAAGAACCTGCCGGCCGAAGCCCAGTTCGGCTTCCTGCCCAAGCCCTTCTCGCTCAAGCAACTCGCGACCGTCGTCAAGGAAGTTCTCGAAAGCTGACGGGTAATTCGATCAGGCAAGCCGCGCTCAGGCGGCTTCCTGCTTGAGCGCCGCCACTTCTTCCATCAACGGCCTGCTGCCGCGCAGATAGAGCGCGCAGGTGGTCCGCAGCATGGAGGCGAAATTCGGTATCTCGCCCCTGTGTTCGATCGCTTCGTCATAGAGCTTGGAAATGAATTTCGGCGTCGTCAGGCCCTGGCTGTCGGCAATCTCGTCGAGCAGCGTCCAGAACGTCGATTCGAGCTGGATGCTGGTCGAATGGCCGCCGATGCGGATGGACCGGTTGATCTGGCGATAGCCTTCCGGGTCCTGTTCGGCAAAAACCCTGCACATTGAATGACCTCCCTTTATTTCCTGTCCCGCCGGATCACCGCCTCAGCGGCAAATCCGGGCGGCCCAATTTGCGCATCAGGTCAAATCTCACTCCCTCACCGCGCATTGTGGGTCGAAAATCCCAAAACGGCAATTGCACTTTCACATTCGTGATTGGTGGTAACCCGCTGCCACCACGTTTGCGCGCGTCGTCTCATAATCGGATTCATTGATGAAAAGCGGCGTTGAAGAGGTTTGAAGATTGGCCAAGGCAATTCACAGCATGATCCGGGTGCTTGACGAGGCCCGGTCGGTCGATTTCTACGGCAAGGCATTCGGCCTTGGCGTTGCACAGCGCCTCGACTTCGAAACCTTCACACTCATCTACCTCAGCAATGCCGAGTCCGACTTCGAGGTCGAACTCACCGTCAACAAGGGGCGGGAGGAGCCCTACGTCCTTGGCGACGGCTACGGCCACATCGCCGTCTCGGTCGCCGACCTCGACAGCGAGCATGACCGCATAGGAGCGCTCGGCCTCAACCCGAAGAAGATCGTCGAGTTCGACCGCGACGGCGTTCGCATCGCCCGGTTCTTCTTCATCGAGGATCCCGACGGCTACAAGATCGAGGTTCTGCAGCGGGGTGGCCGGTTCAAATAGGAGGTTTCGCCGCATTGCCATGCGGCGCCAGCAACAGCGCTCATCGAGCGCCGATAGCAAGCAAGGGAGGAATACATGGTAACCGTCTACGAAAAGGCGCCGGGGCTTTCGCGGCGCGAGCTTCTCAAGCGCGGCGGCGTCGGTGCGCTGCTCGTGATTTCCGGCAGCGCCGTCATCAGTCCCGAACATGCCTGGGGCCTCGAAACAGCCGCGCTCAAGCCGGAAACGATGGCCACGCTGATCCAGATGGCCCGAGACATCTATCCCCACGACCAGGTCCCGGACAAATATTACGCCATCGCCGTCAAGAGCCATGACGAACTGGCCGGCAAGGACGCCGCTCACAAGGACCTCATCGAAAAAGGCATCGCCGACCTCGACGCCAAGGCCGGCAGCGGCGGCTATCGCGGTCTCGGTTGGGAAGAAGAGCGCGTCGCCGTCCTCAAGCAGGTCGAGGACACGCCGTTCTTCCAGGCCATCCGCGGCGGGCTGGTCGTCGGCCTCTACAACCAGAAAGAGGTGTGGCCGATCTTCGGCTACGAGGGCGAGTCGTACTCCAAGGGCGGCTACATCGCCCGCGGCTTCGACGACATCGAGTGGCTCTAGCCACATCCCCCGACAGTTTCACACCGGATTTCATGGGAGGACACCATGGCAGCACCTTATGATCTCAAGGACGACAGCGTCGTCGTCATCATCGGTTCGGGCGCCGGCGGCGGCACGCTCGGCAACGAACTCGCCCAGAAGGGCATCGACGTCGTCATCCTCGAAGCGGGCAGCCGCATCGAATACGAAGACTTCATCAACGACGAGTGGGATAGCTTCGCCCAGCTTTCATGGGGCGATCCGCGCACCGCTTCCGGCGGCTGGCGCGTCGCCAAGGATTTTCCGGGCCTGCCGGCCTGGATCGTCAAGGCGGTCGGCGGCACCACCACGCACTGGGCCGGCGCATCGCTGCGTTTCCAGGAGCATGAGTTCAAGACGCTCACACACTACGGCAAGGTCGAGGGCGCTAACCTGCTCGACTGGCCGATCACGCTGGCGGAACTCGAGCCCTACTATGACAAGGCCGAAGACAAGATGGGCGTCACCCGCACCCACGGCATCGAGGGGCTACCCGGCAACAACAACTTCAAAATCCTGAAGGCCGGGGCCGACAAGCTCGGCTACAAGGAATGCCACACCGGCAACATGGCGATCAATTCCGCCGACCGCGACGGCCGCATGGGCTGCCAGCAGACCGGCTTCTGCTTCCAGGGCTGCAAATGGGGCGCGAAGTGGTCCACGCTCTACACCGAAATCCCCAAGGGCGAAGCAACCGGCAAGCTGGAAGTCCGGCCCAACAGCCATGTCGTCAAGATCGAGCATGACGACAGCGGCAAGGTCACCGGCGTCGTCTACGCCGACAAGGATGGCAAACTGCAGGAACAGAAGGCCCGCATCGTCTGCGTTGCCGGCAACTCCATCGAAAGCCCGCGCCTGTTGCTCAACTCGGCATCGTCCAAGTACCCGGACGGGCTGGCCAACTCGTCCGGCCAGGTTGGCAAGAACTACATGCGCCACACCACCGGTTCGGTCTACGCCATCTTCGACAAGCCGGTTCACTTCTATCGCGGCACCACCATGGCCGGCATCGTCCGCGACGAGGCCAAACACGATCCGTCGCGCGGCTTCGTCGGCGGCTACGAGCTTGAAACGCTGGCGCTTGGCATCCCGTTCATGGCCGCCTTCCTCAATCCGGGCGGCTGGGGCCGCGGCTTTACCACCGCGCTCGACCACTACGACCACATGGCCGGCATGTGGATCGTCGGCGAAGACATGCCGCAGGAGCAAAATGGCGTGAAGCTGCACGCGACGCTCAAGGACAAATACGGCATGCCCGCGCCCGATGTCTGGTTCACCGACCATGCAAACGACGACGCCATGCGCAACCACGCCTTCAAGCAGGGCATGGCCATCTATGACGCGGTCGGCGCAACGCGGACCTTCCCGACGCCGCCTTACCCCTCGACCCACAATCTCGGCACCAACCGCATGAGCGAAAAGGCTTCCGACGGTGTGGTCAACAAGCACGGCCAGACCCACGACATCAAAAACCTGTTCGTGTCCGATGGCAGCCAGTTCACTACCGGCGGGGCGGAAAACCCGACCTTGACCATCGTCACGCTCGCCATTCGGCAGGCCGACTACATCGCCAAGGAGATGGCGGCAAAGACGATCTGATAGTCCTCCCGGACTTGGTCTCTGCGCGGGGCAATGTTTGCCCCGCGTTTTTTTATTCGTCCTGCTTGGTCGTTATCGTGCAGGTCGAAGCCGTGAATGCGCCGTCCGGCTGGCGCATGACGATGTCGAACGAAGCGTTTTCGGGATCGTCCGCCGTCGCCTGCGTCAGAGATACGCTGTTGCCGCCTGCCGTGAATCCGCCGAGCGGTCCGAGCCATGCGATCTCGCCGTTGGAATTCATTTCGTAATTGTAGGCCTGCTGCGGCCAGCCATAGGAAGGCCCGCTATAGACATTGCCTTTGATGGTGATGTCGCCGAGGTTCAGAAACAGGCCGAGCAGGTAGACCTCGCAGTGATAGGCGCCGTCCGGCAGCTTGCCGTCCGCGATGCCAGCCGACGCAACGCTTGGAACGGCAAACGTCATCGCAAGGCCGGCAGCAAGCAATTTCATGCGCTTCATCATTTTACCCGTGCCTGACGATACTAGGCTGTGAACGCATTTGGGCAAGACAAGCCTTTGGCATTGGCGACGAGGAATCTGAGCCCATGGGTTGATGCCACAATTTTCCTAAGGCCGCCTCATGCGATTGAATCGTCGACGAGGACGAAACAGATAAAGGGCTACAGTTTCATTTCCGCCAATGCACGCCGCAGCGGTGCATCGGAAATCTGGATGGGCCCATGGAATGGCACGTCCATGTCGAGAACCAGGTAGAACGCCATCGCGATCAGGAATGCCGCAGTGACAAATGACGTGATCACCATTGCGTTCATTGGTGCCCGATAACCGAAGCTGCCGAAGACCAGCACCATCCAACCGATCAGCATCCAGATGAGCGGTGACGGTATTGTGCCCTCCGACTGCTCGATGATCGTCCAGCGCCGCTCGACCAGACCGCGATATTGCTGGCGTATGTCGAGCAAAAGCGATTCATGAAATCTATCGGGAGGCTGGATGGTCGCCAGCGTGTTGCCAAATGCATCGAGCGCCGCGCCGGCCGAATCCGGCTTGTCATCTGTCGGATCGGCGCGGGCTGGATGTTCTATTGCTTCGTTCATGTAAGCTACAAGCTGCGAGCGTGCGTCAGTACCGGCGATGCCATAGACGCGCAACATGCGGTCGAGGATAATCAGGTCAGTCGCAAAGGCGTGCACGTTGCTGTCGATCGCGGCATAGGTGTTCTTTGCCGAATTGATCATCAGGCCGAAGGCAATCGAGGTGAGCATTACGAAAATGCTGGCGACCCCGGCTATCACCTTGGCCGTGTCGTCACTTCTGTAGTGATGCGGCATGCGATTTGAGATGTGAATTGCGCCAACCGCCGCCAGCAGCAGGGCAAGGAAGACAACCACGGCAACTGCGGCTTCGTTCATGAGGGTGTCTTTATGGCCATTGTCGATAAGCCCCCTGATTGTGGGCGATGGCTCCGCGGGAGGTCAAGTTCTCCAACGCCACACGCACTCACGCGACGTTAGCTTGCAGGCCCCGCCTTCGCAGCTTCTACGATTTCCTGCGCAACCGTGGCGCGTTCCCGGTTGCATGTTATCCTTGCCTTGGCCTCAGTGAGTCGGCCGATTTCCGTTTCAGTTGTAGTGAGGCAGATCGGCAGGAAAGCAGGTGCCCTTTGGCATCAGCAAGTTCCGCGCAAGCAAGTGTTCCTAGCATCGGTCCAATAGTCTGGGTGTTGTTCAATGAGTTGGGCAATCGGGCAGGGGACAACCGATGGAGCGTTTCGTGGAGGATTATCAGAAGCGGCGGCTGATCGACCGCTTCGATATCATGACCGCCATCAATATCCTGAAGTCGCAAGGCTATGACGACGACGACCTCATAAAGGAGATCATCCGGGTCTTCTATGTCGATCTCGATGCCTACAACGAGGTCGTGCAGGCAGCGGCGTAATTCCGCTCAACCGTTGTTTTGCTCGCCAGCGGGAGTGCATTTTCTCCGGTTTTTCATTCCGGCCAAGGAAACGCCACTCCTCCGCTTCGTCATCCCGGAAGCGAGCAGAGCGAAGCGCTGGCGATGCTGTCCGGGATCCATTCCGTGACCATGCGGCAGTGTGACAACGATGCAGAAGGCCTTCACACTCACCCTTGAACGAAATCGGGGAATGGGGCACACCGCGCTGAATGACCCATCCGCTTGACCATCTTGTCCTGCCAACCGCCGATCTCGACGTTGCGCGCGCCCGGTTGGCCGCCTTGGGCTTTACCGTCTCGCCGCGCGGCGTCCATCCCTTCGGAACGGAAAACTGCTGCGTCTATTTCGCCGACGGTACTTTCGTGGAGCCGCTCGCTGTCGCCGATGCAAAGGCAGCCGACACGGCAGTTGCCGCTGGCAACGTTTTTGTGGCGCGTGACCGTGAATACCGGGAAAACCTTGGCCAGGAAGGCTTTTCGGCTATCGTGTTCGGCACTTCCGATGCAGACGCCGATCATCGCCGTTACACCGCAGCCGGCATCTCCGCCGGGGCGCGTCTGGACTTTTCCCGCCCCTTTGTCGATGCCGCCGGCAAGAGCGACACTGCATCGTTTCGCCTTGCCTTTGCCTCGGTCCCGGAGGTTTCCAATACCTTCCTGTTCGCCTGCGAGCGGGTCAACGCGCCGAAGGTCGATCGGTCGGCTCTCCAGCGTCATGAAAATGGTGCGGTTGCAATCGCCGAGGTCATCGCGATCAGCGCAAATCCTTCAGCACAGCTTCCCATCGTGGCCGCCGCTGCTGATGTAGAACCCGCCCCAACATCGCAGGCCCGCGGGTTGACCCTTCCCAATGCCCAGCTAAGCATTGTCACGCCGCAGGACTACGAGCGCCGTTTCGGCTTGCCGGCTGGCAAGGCAACGGAACTGCGTTTCGCAGCCGTGGTCTTCTCCATATCCAACGTGGAAAAGCTGCGCGCGGTTCTTGCGCAACGCGGCATAGGTCACGACATAGGCGCCAATCGCGTCGTCGTCGCTCCAGCACCGGGGCAGGGCGCGGCTTTCATTTTCGAGGAGCAGGCATGAGCAAGCCCAATGCGTCGGTCAAAGTCGGCAATGTCACTTTCGACAATCGCGCGCCTCTCGCTCTCATCGCTGGTCCGTGCCAGTTCGAATCGCGCCAGCACGCCTTCGACATGGCCGGTGCGCTCAAGGAGTTGACCGGCAAGCTTGGCATCGGGCTCGTCTACAAATCCAGCTACGACAAGGCCAACCGCACGTCTTTGACGTCGACGCGGGGTGCCGGCCTCGATGCGGCGATGCCGGCCTTCGATGATCTGCGCAAGGAGTTCGGCCTGCCGATCCTCACCGACGTGCATACCGAGGAACAGTGCGCAATCGTCGCGCCGCATGTCGATGTGCTGCAGATCCCGGCCTTCCTCAGCCGCCAGACCGATCTTCTGGTCGCCGCCGCCGGCACCGGCAAGATCATCAATGTGAAGAAAGGCCAGTTCCTGGCGCCGTGGGACATGAAGAATGTCATCGGCAAGGTCACCGGTTCCGGCAACGCCAATGTGCTGGTCACCGAGCGCGGCGCATCTTTCGGCTACAACACGCTTGTCTCCGATATGCGCGCGCTGCCGATCATGGCGGATATGGGCGCGCCTGTCATTTTCGACGCCACGCATTCGGTGCAGCAACCCGGCGGGCAGGGCGCGACTTCCGGCGGTGAACGCCGGTTCGTGGCGACGCTGGCGCGCGCAGCCGTTGCCGTCGGTGTCGCCGGCGTCTTCATCGAAACGCATGAGGACCCCGACAACTCGACCTCGTCGGACGGTCCCAACATGGTGCCCTTGAAGGATATGCCGGAACTGCTCGAACGCCTGATCGCACTCGACAAGGTTGCCAAGGCCTGATCTGCGCCTTGTTCATGACAAGCGGCGGTTGTAGGTTTCGCGGGCAAATGATCTCTTTGACTGGGAGTTCAAAATGTCCGTTGCCCGTGTAACCGAAATTTCGTCGTCATCCAAAAAAGGCTTTCAGGACGCCATAGAAAAGGGCATCGCCCGAGCCGCCAAGACGTTGAAGAACGTCGAAGGCGCGTGGATCCAGGAGCAGAAAGTCGTTGTCGAGGACGGCGCCATCGTTGCCTACCGCGTCAACATGAAGGTGACCTTCATCCTCACCGATTGAGGATTTATCCACCTGCTTTCCGGCGGCGTTACAATCTCATCAGTCGCTGGTGCCGGATTCCCTCCGGAAGGGCTTTACGGACATGGAAAGGCCCTCGTGACGAGGGCCTTTCCATCGTCATTGGGCTGTCTGCAAGATGACATGCGGGAGAGTATCTTGCGAAGGCTGCTGGCCCGTACATGAAGTCAGGAATGCAGCCGCAATCAGAAACAAACTCACGATACCGCTTAACTCGGACATGGCGAAACTCCCTTATGTTTCGCCCCGCGCGAATCGGAATTTAGACTAGAATTCCGCCCGCGGCTTCCCGTCACCCGATGACTTATGGTGACCAAATCTTTCGCAATGTGAATCGTCGCAGTTGCGATTTTTGCAGCAGGAAGCGATTGCGTTTTGCCTCACTTTGTCTAAGACGTGCCCCAACGTTTTCAACGATTAGAACGGGGATTTCCAATGACCGCCATTATCGACATCGTGGGCCGTGAAATCCTGGATAGCCGAGGCAATCCGACCGTCGAGGTCGACGTCGTGCTGGAAGACGGCTCCATGGGCCGTGCCGCCGTTCCCTCAGGCGCCTCAACCGGCGCGCATGAAGCCGTCGAGCTTCGCGATGGCGGCTCCCGCTATCTCGGCAAAGGCGTCGAGCGGGCCGTCGAAGCGGTCAATGGCGAACTGTTCGAGGCGATCGGCGGGCTCGAGGCCGAAGACCAGATCTACATCGACCAGACCATGATCGACCTGGACGGCACGCCCAACAAGAGCCGTCTTGGCGCAAACGCCATCCTGGGCGTGTCGCTGGCCGTTGCCAAGGCTGCCGCCGAAGCTGCCGACCTGCCGCTCTACCGCTATGTCGGCGGTGCGCATTCGCATATCCTGCCGGTGCCGATGATGAACATCATCAATGGCGGCGTCCATGCCGACAACCCGATCGATTTCCAAGAATTCATGATCCTGCCGGTTGGCGCTTCTTCGATCCGCGAGGCGGTGCGCTGGGGGTCGGAAGTGTTCCACACCCTCAAGAAGGGTCTCAAGGAAGCCGGTCACAACACCAATGTCGGCGATGAGGGTGGTTTTGCCCCGAACCTGAAGAGCGCGCAGGCTGCTCTCGATTTCGTCATGGGGTCGATCGAAAAGGCCGGTTTCAAGCCGGGCGAGGAAATCGCACTCGGTCTCGACTGCGCCTCGACGGAATTCTTCAAGGACGGCAACTACGTCTACGGTGGTGAAAAGAAGACCCGCGATCCCAAGACGCAGGCCAAGTACCTCGCCAAGCTCGCTGCAGACTATCCGATCATCTCGATCGAGGACGGCATGGCCGAGGATGACTGGGAGGGCTGGAAGTACCTGACCGACCTCGTCGGCAAGAAGGTTCAGCTCGTTGGCGACGATCTGTTCGTCACCAACTCGGCCCGCCTGCGTGACGGCATCCGCATGGGCGTTGCCAACTCCATACTCGTCAAGGTTAACCAGATCGGCTCGCTGTCGGAGACGCTCGACGCGGTCGAGACGGCGCACAAGGCAGCCTATACGGCGGTGATGTCCCATCGGTCCGGCGAGACGGAAGATTCCACCATTGCCGACCTCGCGGTCGCCACCAACTGCGGCCAGATCAAGACCGGTTCGCTCGCCCGCTCCGACCGTACCGCCAAGTACAACCAACTCATCCGCATCGAGGAAGAACTGGGCAGGCAGGCGCGCTACGCCGGCAAATCGATCCTCAAGGGCTGATCCGGCAACATTGCATTTCGGAAAGGGCGGGGCGACCCGCCCTTTTTCGTTCGTGATGGTGCCTCAAGCGGCGCGCCGTAACCGTCCATTAAGCACAATCGGGCGACAAGAGGTCGAAGGGGATTTCGACCTATGTGGACGCGCCAGCACAAGCAGACAAACAAGGGTCGCCTGATCATTCCGGTGCTGTGCACGGCCTTTGTCGCCTATTTCGGTTTCCATGCCTATCACGGCGAGTTCGGCATCAACTCCAAGTACAAGCTGCAGGAGCACAAGGAGCAACTGCAGGCGCAGCTTGCGTCCCTCCAGTTGGAGCGCGGCGAGCTTGAAAAGCGCGTGCGCCTGCTGCACGATGGCTCTCTGGAGAAGGACATGCTGGATGAGTTGGCCCGCAAGGCCCTCAACCTGTCGCAGCCGGACGAGATTATCGTCATGTTGCCCCGGAAGGCTGATTAACTGAAAGTCGGTTAATCAATGGAAATTTCAATGAATATAACTGTTTAGATGCATGTCAGCCATGCATTTTTCCGCATGGCGAAATGCCCCTTTGCGTGCTAGCTTTTCCGGCAGTTGGGGGAGGAAAAACTCCCTTCCTGTCCGCAAGAGACACCACTAGGGAGACATGCATGGCCACCGCCGCCAAAAAAGCGCCCGCCAAATCACGTTCCGATTCCAAATCGTCCATACTGACCGCTCCGAAGCCTGCCGAGTTCAACAAGGACGACGAGCTTTCCGCTTATCGCCACATGCTGCTCATCCGCCGTTTCGAGGAAAAGGCGGGCCAGCTTTACGGCATGGGTTTCATCGGCGGCTTCTGCCATCTCTATATCGGCCAGGAAGCTGTCGTGACCGGGATGAAGATGGCGCTGATCGAAGGCGACCAGATGATCACCGCCTACCGCGATCACGGCCACATGCTGGCCATGGACATGTCGCCGCGCGGAGTTATGGCCGAACTGACCGGCCGCCGTGGAGGCTACTCCAAGGGCAAGGGCGGTTCCATGCATATGTTCTCCAAGGAAAAGCAGTTTTACGGTGGTCACGGCATCGTTGGCGCACAGGTTTCCTTGGGCACCGGCCTTGGCTTTGCCAACCGCTATCGCGGCAACAAGAACGTATCGCTGACCTATTTCGGCGACGGTGCTTCCAACCAGGGCCAGGTCTACGAAAGCTTCAACATGGCCTCGCTGTGGAAGCTGCCGGTCATCTACATCATCGAGAACAACCGCTACGCCATGGGCACGTCGGTGACGCGTTCGTCAGCCGAAACGGATTTCTCGCATCGCGGCGCGTCCTTCAAGATCCCCGGCATGCAGGTTGACGGCATGGACGTGCGGGCTGTGAAGTCTGCCGCCGACATGGCCACCGAATGGTGCCGCAGCGGCAATGGCCCGATCATTCTTGAGATGCAGACCTACCGCTACCGCGGCCATTCCATGTCCGACCCTGCCAAGTATCGTTCGAAGGAGGAGGTGCAGAAGATGCGCTCCGAGCACGATCCGATCGAGCAGGTGAAGGCGCGGCTGATTTCCAAGAAATGGGCCACCGAGGATGAATTGAAGGCGGTGGACAAGGAGGTCCGCGACATCGTTGCCGACGCCGCCGATTTCGCCCAGACCGATCCTGAGCCGGATGCGTCCGAACTCTGGACCGACATCGTACTTTAAGGGAGAGGGCAAATGCCGATCGAAATTCTCATGCCTGCGCTCTCGCCGACGATGGAAGAGGGCAATCTGTCGAAATGGTTGAAGAACGAGGGCGACAAGATCGTCGCCGGCGACGTCATCGCCGAAATCGAGACCGACAAGGCGACGATGGAAGTCGAAGCGGTCGATGAAGGCACGCTTGGCAAGATCCTGATCGCTGCGGGCACCGAAGGCGTCAAGGTGAATACGCCGATCGCTGTCCTGCTGGCCGATGGCGAAAGTGCTGCCGACGCCGCCAAGCCATCCGTTCCGGCCAAGGCCGAGGCGCCTGCCGCAGCTGAAGCTGCCCCGGCCAAGTCGGCAGCGGAGCCAGTTGCCGCTGCGCCGAAGGCCGAGATCGCCGCCGATCCCGACATTCCCGCCGGCACCGAGATGGTGTCCACCACCGTGCGTGAAGCGCTGCGCGATGCGATGGCCGAGGAAATGCGGCGCGATGCCGACGTCTTCGTCATGGGCGAGGAAGTCGCCGAATACCAGGGCGCCTACAAGATCACGCAAGGTCTGCTGCAGGAATTTGGTGACCGTCGCGTCGTCGACACCCCGATTACAGAGCATGGCTTTGCCGGCGTCGGCGTCGGCGCTGCAATGTCCGGCCTGAAGCCGATTGTCGAGTTCATGACCTTCAACTTCGCCATGCAGGCCATTGACCAGATCGTCAATTCCGCTGCCAAGACACTTTATATGTCTGGCGGCCAGATGGGTGCGCCGATCGTCTTCCGTGGCCCGAATGGAGCTGCCGCCCGCGTCGCCGCCCAGCACTCGCAGTGCTATGCAGCTTGGTACAGCCACATCCCCGGCCTCAAGGTGGTGATGCCTTACACAGCCGCAGACGCCAAGGGTCTGCTCAAGGCCGCGATCCGCGATCCCAATCCGGTGATCTTCCTTGAGAACGAAATCCTCTACGGCCAATCCTTCGACGTGCCGAAGCTGGATGATTTCGTCCTGCCCATTGGCAAGGCGCGCATCCACAAGGTCGGCAAGGACGTCACCATCGTGTCGTTCGGAATCGGCATGACCTATGCCGTCAAGGCCGAGGCGGAACTGGCCAAGATGGGCATCGACGCCGAGATCATCGATCTAAGGACCATCCGTCCGCTCGATTTTGACACCATCATCGCTTCGGTCAAGAAGACCAACCGGCTTGTCGTGGTCGAAGAAGGCTTCCCGCAGTCTTCGGTCGGCGACCATATCGCCAATCAGGTGTCCCAGCGGGCGTTCGATTTCCTTGATGCGCCGGTCATCACCATTGCCGGCAAGGATGTGCCGATGCCTTACGCGGCCAATCTCGAAAAGCTGGCTTTGCCGAATGTCGGCGAAGTCGTCGAGGCGGTCAAAGCCGTCACCTATCGATAGGCCGGGCGGGAGGACGATATGCCAATCAACATCACGATGCCCGCCCTTTCCCCCACGATGGAAGAGGGCAATCTCGCCAAGTGGCTGGTCAAGGAAGGCGACAAGGTCTCTCCCGGCGATGTGATCGCCGAAATCGAGACCGACAAGGCGACGATGGAAGTCGAAGCCGTCGATGAAGGCACGGTTGCCAAGATCGTCGTGCCGGCCGGCACGGAAGGCGTCAAGGTCAACGCGCTGATCGCCGTATTGGCTGCGGATGGCGAAGATGCTTCCGCTGCCGCCAAGGGTGACGGTGGTGCCGCGCCCAAGGCAGAGGCCCCGAAAGCAGAGGCAAAGGCCGAAGCTCCGGCTCCCGCCAGTCAGGCTGCGCCTGCTCCGGCTGCCAAGCCCGCGGCTGCAAATGGTGCCGCTTCTTCGGCAGACGCGAGGACGTTCGCATCTCCGCTCGCCCGCCGCATTGCCAAGGATGCCGGTGTCGATCTCACTTCCGTTTCCGGCACCGGTCCGCATGGCCGCGTGGTGAAGGCAGATGTCGAGGCTGCGATTGCTGGCGGTGGCGTAAAGGCTGCCGCGCCTGCCGCTGCTGCTCCGTCTGCCGGATCGGCTGCGCCTGCGGTCAAGCCGATGTCGGACGATGCCGTTCTCAAGCTGTTCGAGGAAGGCTCCTACGAGCTTGTCCCGCACGACAACATGCGCAAGACGATTGCGAGACGGCTGGTCGAAGCGAAATCGACCATTCCGCATTTCTACCTCACCATCGATTGCGAACTCGACGCGCTGCTTGCTCTGAGAAAGCAGCTCAACGACGCCGCCCCGGTCAGGAAGACCGAAAAGGGCGAGGTGCCGGCATACAAGCTCTCCGTCA
>Ga0066256_1000572_pt1 | contig 88548 bp, 78 predicted proteins | sample ThiBio_1000_biof_FD_87107 | JGI IMG/M metagenome (GOLD analysis project Ga0066256, IMG submission 87107) | Wastewater bioreactor microbial communities from Cape Town, South Africa - Thiocy_expt_1000_biof (version 2) | ecosystem: Engineered > Bioreactor > Thiocyanate-remediating >... | reverse complement strand
TTCAGGATGCGGGTCGACTTGCCACGACCACGCGCATGGAAGCGCTTCATCGTGAATGCCTTGCCGACGCTCGCCTCGGCGACGACGAGCGCGTCGACGTCGAGATTGTGGTTGTTCTCGGCGTTCGCGATGGCGCTCTGCAGCACCTTGCGAACATCGACCGCCATGGCGCGCTTCGAGAAAGCGAGCACATTGAGCGCGTCCTCGACCTTGCGGCCACGGATCAGCGCGGCGACGAGGTTCAGCTTCTGAGCCGAACCGCGGGTCTGCGTGCCGACGGCGAGCGCCTCATTGTCGGCGACGCGACGGGGAGCTTTTTCCTTGCCCATTAGCGCTTGCCCTTCTTGTCGGCAGCGTGGCCGGGGAAGTAGCGCGTCGGCGCGAACTCGCCCAGCTTCATGCCGACCATGTCCTCGTTGATCGAGACAGGAACGAACTTCTTGCCGTTATAGACGTTGAACGTCAGGCCAACGAACTGCGGAAGAATCGTGGAGCGACGCGACCAGGTCTTGATCGGACCGCCACGGCCCGAATTCTCCTGCGCGGTCTCTGCCTTCTTGAGCAGATGCAGGTCCACGAAGGGACCTTTCCAGACGGAGCGAGCCATCGCTTACCTCTTCTTCTTCGCGTGACGCGACCGGATGATGAACTTGTCGGTCGCCTTGTTGTGACGAGTACGGCCACCCTTGGTGGGCTTGCCCCACGGGGTCACCGGATGACGGCCGCCCGAGGTCCGGCCTTCACCACCACCGTGCGGGTGGTCGACCGGGTTCTTCGCGACGCCGCGGGTGAGCGGACGCTTGCCGAGCCAGCGGTTGCGGCCGGCCTTGGCGAGGTTCTGGTTGGCGTTGTCGGGGTTCGACACCGCGCCCACCGTGCCCATGCAGTCAGAGCGGATGTAGCGCTGCTCGCCCGAGCCCAAACGCACGATCACCATGCCGCGATCGCGGCCGACGAGCTGAGCGTAGGTGCCGGCCGAACGGGCGATCTGCGCGCCCTTGCCCGGCTTCATCTCGATGTTGTGGATGATCGTGCCGACCGGCATCTGACCCAGTTCCATCGCGTTGCCCGGCTTCACGTCGGTCTTCTTGCCGGCGATCACCTTGTCGCCCGCGGCAAGACGCTGCGGCGCGATGATATAGGCCTGCTCGCCGTCCGTGTAGGTCACGAGCGCAATGAAGGCGGAGCGGTTGGGGTCATATTCCAGACGCTCGACCGTCGCTTCCACGTCCCACTTGCGACGCTTGAAGTCGATGATGCGATAGCGCTGCTTGTGACCACCGGCGATGCCGCGCGAGGTCACATGGCCCTTGTTGTTGCGGCCGCCGGTCTTGCGCTTGCCTTCGGTCAGCGCCTTGACCGGCTTGCCCTTCCACAGCGACGACTTGTCGACGAGGATCAGGCCGCGGCGCGCGGGGCTGGTCGGGTTGTAGTTCTTGAGTGCCATGGTGCGCCTCAGATCCCGCTGGTGACGTCGATCGACTGGCCCGCGGCCAGGGTCACGACAGCCTTCTTGACGTCGGAACGGCGATAGGGCTGGCCCTTCCACCGCTTGGTCTTGCCCTTCTGGGTCAGGGTGTTCACGCCCGTGACCTTGACGTTGAAGAGCGCTTCGACCGCGGCCTTGATCTCCGGCTTGGTCGCCTTGCCGGCAACCTTGAAGACCACGGCGTTGTTCTCGCTGAGCAGCGTCGACTTCTCGGTGATGTGGGGGGCCACGATCACGTCGTAGTGACGCGTGTCGATTGCGTCCTTAGCCATTAGTTAGCCCCTCCCGGGAGGGCAAAACGCGCCTCCAGCTTCTCGACAGCGGCGCGCGTCAGCACCAGCGTATCATGCTTCAGAATGTCGTAGACGTTGGCGCCCACGGCCGGGAGGACGTTCACGCCGACGAGGTTGCGGGTGGCGCGGGCGAAACCCTCGTTCACCTGCTCGCCGTCGATGACCAGGACCTTCTTGCCCCAGTTCGCCTTGGCAAGCTGGCCGGCGAGGGCCTTGGTCTTGGCGTCCTTGACGTCCAGCGTGTCAACCACGACCAGTCCGGCCTTGGCCTTCGACGACAGCGCCATCTTGAGGCCGAGCGCGCGGACCTTCTTGTTCAGCGAGACGTCGAACTCGCGGCGACGAGCGCCGTGGGCCTTGCCGCCACCGATGAAGACCGGAGCTGCACGATCGCCGTGACGGGCCGTGCCGCCGCCCTTCTGGCGGCCGAACTTCTTGCCGGTGCGGGCGACGTCCGAGCGCTCGCGGGTCGCGCGGGCGATGCCGCGGCGGTTCTCGAGCTGCCAGGTGACGACGCGGTGCAGGATGTCGGCGCGCGGCTCGAGGCCGAACACGGCATCCGAAAGTTCGACGTCGCCCTTGCCGGCGCTACCGTCGAGGTTGGAAAGCTTCACCTTCACGACTTAGCCCTCCTGGCCTTCGGTCGCCTCGACAGCGACGGTCTCTTCGGCCGGCGTGTCGGCGGGAGCCGATTCATTGCTGTTCGCCGCGCCCTTGAGGCCGGCGGGGTACGGGGCGTCGGCGTGGCGCGCGACCTTCACCGCGTCGCTCACCGTCAGCCAGGCGTTCTTGGCGCCGGGGACCGAGCCCTTGACGAAGATCAGGCCGCGCTCGTCATCGACGCGCACGATCTCGAGGTTCTGCTGGGTCCGCTCGCGGTCGCCCATGTGGCCGGCCATCTTCTTGTTCTTGAAGACGCGGCCCGGATCCTGGCGGTTGCCGGTCGAACCGTGGGCACGGTGGCTGATCGAGACGCCGTGCGTCGCGCGCATGCCGCCGAAGCCCCAGCGCTTCATGGCGCCCTGGAAGCCCTTGCCCTGGGTGTGGCCGGCGACGTCGACGAGCTGGCCGGGCACGAAGTGCGAGGCGGCGATCGTCGAGCCGACTTCGAGAACGGCGTCGTCCGCGACGCGGAACTCGCAGACGCGGGCCTTCAGCGGCACCTGCGCCTTGGCGAAGTGCTCACGCTGCGGCTTGGCGACGTTCTTCTGCTTGGCCTCGCCCGCGCCGAGCTGCACGGCCACATAGCCGTCGCGCTCCGTCGTACGGACCGAAACCACCTGATTATCCTCCAGCGCCAGGACGGTGACCGGCACGTGCCGTCCGTCCTCCTGGAACAGGCGGGTCATCCCCACCTTCTTGGCGATCACGCCTGTGCGCATGATCCGTTCTCCTACAGAGGCCTGCGAGGACCATCCCCACAGGCGTGTTCAGCCCAAAATGTGAAGCGCGCCCCGTCCGGGCCGAGTGCCTTCCGAAGAAGGCGAGACGGGGGACGCTTGCCCGGCCGAGCGCCCCGAAGGGCATGGCCGGAGGTATCCCTATGTCCGCGCGGGCGAACCCGCGTAGCGGCCGAAGCCGATTAGGTGGCCGGAGGATCGTTCCTCCAGCCCTGCCGGCTTACGCCAGCTTGATCTCGACGTTCACGCCAGCAGCCAGGTCGAGCTTCATCAGCGCGTCCACGGTGGCGGCGTTCGGCTGCACGATGTCGAGCAACCGCTTGTAGGTGCGGACCTCGAACTGCTCACGCGACTTCTTGTCGATGTGCGGCCCACGGTTGACGCAGAACTTCTCGATCTTGGTCGGCAGCGGAATGGGGCCCCGGATCAGCGCGCCGGTACGGCGGGCGGTGTCCGCGATCTCGCCGGTCGCCTGGTCAAGCACGCGGTGATCGAATGCCTTGAGGCGAATGCGGATATTCTGAGCTTCCATGTCCTACTACCGATGAGAAAGAGCAAAAACAAAACCGACCGCGCCGCTCTCTCCCTTTTTGGCGGAGAGCAGCCCGATCGCTGAAAAACCGGCCGCCGGGGAGACGAATCTCCCCGGCGGTGCGCGGTCTATATTACTTGGTGATCTTGCTGACAACCCCCGAACCGACGGTCCGGCCGCCCTCGCGGATAGCGAAGCGGAGACCCTCGTCCATGGCGATCGGCGCGATCAGCTTGACGCCGATCGTGACGTTGTCGCCGGGCATGACCATCTCGGTGCCCTCGGGGAGGATGACCTCGCCGGTGACGTCGGTGGTGCGGAAGTAGAACTGCGGGCGGTAGTTGGCGAAGAACGGCGTGTGACGGCCGCCCTCGTCCTTCGACAGCACGTAGACCTCGGCGTTGAACTCGGTGTGCGGCGTGACCGAACCGGGCTTCGCGAGGACCTGGCCGCGCTCGACCTCCTCACGCTTCAGACCACGGACCAGCGCACCGACGTTGTCGCCGGCCTCGCCCTGGTCGAGCAGCTTACGGAACATCTCGACGCCGGTGACGACGGTCTTCTGGGTGTCCTTCAGACCGATGACCTCGACTTCGTCGCCGACCTTGACGATGCCGGTCTCGATACGACCGGTGACGACCGTGCCGCGACCCGAGATCGAGAACACGTCCTCGACGGGCATCAGGAAGGGCTTGTCGGTCGGGCGCGGCGGCTGCGGGATGTAGGCGTCGACGGCGGCCATCAGCTCGTTGATCGAGTTCTTGCCGATCTCATCGTCGCGGCCCTCAAGGGCGGCCAGGGCCGAACCCTTGACGATCGGAATATCGTCGCCCGGGAAGTCGTACGAGCTGAGCAGCTCGCGCACTTCGAGCTCGACGAGCTCGAGGATCTCGGGATCGTCGACCTGGTCGACCTTGTTCATGTAGACGACCAGCGCCGGCACGCCGACCTGACGGGCGAGCAGGATGTGCTCGCGGGTCTGCGGCATCGGGCCGTCGGCGGCGTTCACGACCAGGATCGCGCCGTCCATCTGGGCCGCGCCGGTGATCATGTTCTTCACGTAGTCGGCGTGACCCGGGCAGTCGACGTGCGCGTAGTGGCGGTTGGCGGTCTCGTACTCGACGTGGGCGGTCGAGATGGTGATGCCGCGCTCACGCTCCTCGGGCGCCTTGTCGATGTTGGCGTAATCGGTGAACTCGGCGCCGCCCTGTTCGGCCAGCACCTTGGTGATCGCCGCGGTCAGCGTGGTCTTGCCATGGTCGACGTGACCGATGGTGCCGATGTTGCAGTGCGGCTTCGTCCGCTGGAATTTTTCCTTGGCCATTTCCTATAACCTCTGTTCTTCGAATCTACGCTGGTGGGAAACGGGGCGGACGCCCTGAATCAGGCGCCCGCCCCTAGACGCTCGGCCTGCCTTAGGCAAGCTTCTCCTTGACTTCGGCCGCCACGTTCGCGGGCACTTCGTCATAGTGCGAGAACTGCATCGTGTACTGCGCGCGCCCCTGCGTGAACGAACGCAGTTCGTTGACGTAGCCGAACATGTTGGCGAGCGGGACGATCGCTTCGACGACCTGCGCGTTGCCGCGGCTGTCGGTGCCCTGGATCATGCCGCGCCGGGAGTTCAGGTCGCCGATCACGTCGCCCATGTACTCTTCCGGCGTCACCACCTCCACCTTCATGATCGGCTCGAGCAGCTTGATACCGGCCTTCTCCGCGCCTTCGCGCATCGCGCCCCGGCCGGCGATCTCGAACGCGATCGTCGAGGAGTCGACGTCGTGGTACTTGCCGTCGATCAGGCGGATCGTGAAGTCGATGATCGGGAAGCCGATCAGGTAGCCGCTGGCCGCCTGCTCGCGCATGCCCTTCTCCACCGACGGGATATATTCGCGCGGGATGTTGCCGCCCTTGATCTCGTCGATGAACTCGATGCCCGAACCGCGCTCGCCCGGAGCCAGCGCGACCTTGACCTCGCCGAACTGGCCGGAGCCGCCCGACTGCTTCTTGTGGGTGTAGCTGAGCTCCACCGGGCGGGCGAGGCTTTCGCGATAGGCCACCTGCGGCGCGCCGACATTGGCCTCGACCTTGAATTCGCGCTTCATGCGATCGACCAGGATGTCGAGGTGAAGCTCGCCCATCCCCTTGATGATCGTCTGGCCCGATTCATGATCGGTGGAGACGCGGAACGAGGGATCCTCCGCCGCGAGACGGCTGAGGGCGACGCCCATCTTCTCCTGGTCGGCCTTGGTCTTGGGTTCGACCGACAGTTCGATCACCGGCTCGGGGAACTCCATCCGCTCCAGAATGATCGGGTTCGCCGGATCGCACAGCGTATCGCCGGTCGTCGTCTCCTTGAGGCCGGCCAGGGCGACGATATCGCCGGCATAGGCCTCTTCGATGTCCTCGCGGTTGTTGGAGTGCATCAGCAGCATGCGGCCGATCTTCTCGCGCTTGTCCTTCACCGAGTTCAGGACCGAGCCCTTGGAGAGCTTGCCCGAATAGAGGCGGGTGAAGGTGAGCGAGCCGACGAACGGATCGTTCATGATCTTGAACGCCAGCGCGGAGAACGGCGCGTTGTCGTCCGACGGGCGGCTGTCTTCCTCGTCGCTGTCGGGCTTGACGCCCTTGATCGCCGGCACGTCGACCGGGCTCGGCAGATAGTCGACAACCGCGTCGAGCAGCGCCTGCACGCCCTTGTTCTTGAACGAGGAGCCGCAGAGCACCGGCACGAACGCCTGGGACAACGTGCCCTTGCGGATCAGCTTCTTCAGCGTGGCGACATCGGGCTCCGTGCCTTCGAGATAGGCCTCCATCGCCTCGTCATCCTGCTCGACGGCGAGCTCGACGAGCTTTTCGCGATATTCGGCCGCCTTGTCGGCCATATCGGCCGGGATCTCGACGTAATCGAACTTCGCGCCCAGGCTTTCGTCATGCCAGATGATCGCCCGGTTGTTCACCAGGTCCACCAGGCCCTTGAAATCGGACTCGGCGCCGATCGGGAGATAGAGCGGGGCAGGCACCGCGCCGAGACGATCGATGATCGTCTGCACGCAGTAATAGAAATTGGCGCCCGTGCGATCGAGCTTGTTGATGTAGCACATCCGCGGCACGCCGTACTTTTCGGCCTGGCGCCACACGGTTTCGGACTGCGGTTCCACGCCGGCGACGCCATCGAACGCAGCCACGGCACCATCGAGCACGCGCAGCGAGCGTTCGACTTCGATGGTGAAGTCGACGTGACCGGGAGTGTCGATGATATTCAGGCGGTGTTCGGGGCCCTGGCCGTCCTCCGCCTGCCAGAAGCAGGTGGTCGCGGCGGAGGTGATGGTGATGCCACGCTCCTGCTCCTGCTCCATCCAGTCCATCGTGGCGGCGCCATCATGCACTTCGCCGATCTTGTAGGACTTGCCGGTGTAGTAGAGGATGCGCTCCGTCGTCGTCGTCTTGCCGGCGTCGATGTGCGCCATGATACCGAAATTGCGGTAGCGCTCGATGGGATGGCTGCGTGCCATGGGAAATTCCTCGGATGTAAGGGGGCGCCCCGTAAGGCAGCCCCCATATGGTAACCAATGTTACCGATTAAAGACGGCTTACCAGCGGTAGTGCGAGAACGCGCGGTTGGCGTCGGCCATGCGGTGCGTATCCTCGCGCTTCTTGACCGCGTTGCCGCGGTTGTTGGCCGCATCCATCAGCTCGCCCGAAAGGCGGGCGGACATGGTGGTTTCGGCGCGGCCACGGGCGGCCGAGATCAGCCAGCGGATGGCGAGCGCCTGGGCACGCTCCGGACGAACCTCCACCGGAACCTGGTAGGTGGCGCCGCCGACACGGCGCGAGCGCACTTCGACCGCCGGGGAAACATTGGCCAGCGCATCGTGGAACAGCGCGATCGGATCGGCCTTGGCGCGGCTTTCGACCGTCTCCAGCGCGCCATAGACGATCTTTTCGGCGACCGACTTCTTCCCGTCGAGCATGAGGTTGTTCATGAACTTGGACAGGACCTGATCACCGTACTTGGGATCGGGCAGGATTTCCCGCTTCTCGGGACGACGACGACGTGACATCGGATTATTCCTTTTGATCACCCGGCCGGCTGCCCTTCCCAATTTCGTCACCCTGAACTGGTTTCAGGGTCCATCGGGCGGTTGGCTCGGCCTTATGAATTCCTAGACCTGGGCTTGCGGCACCCTGGATCCTGAAACGAGTTCAGGATGACCTGACGCCTGCGGCCGCCAGGTCACTTGGGACGCTTGGCGCCGTACTTGGAGCGCGACTGCCGGCGGTCCTTCACGCCCTGCGTGTCGAGCACGCCGCGCAGCACGTGGTAGCGCACGCCCGGAAGGTCGCGCACACGGCCGCCGCGGATCAGCACCACGGAGTGTTCCTGCAGGTTGTGGCCTTCGCCCGGAATGTAGGCGATGACTTCGCGCTGGTTGGTCAGGCGGATCTTGGCCACCTTGCGCAGCGCCGAGTTCGGCTTCTTCGGCGTGGTGGTGTAGACGCGGGTGCAGACGCCGCGCTTCTGCGGGTTCTGCTCCATGGCCGGCACCTTGTTGTTGTCCGGCTTCGGCTCGCGGCCCTTGCGGACCAGTTGGTTGATCGTCGGCATTGAATTCTCTTCACCTTGTCTGCCGATCCGCAGGGCGGAAAGCCGGTTCCAGCTTTCCCCGAAAGGATCGGTGCCGTGCCACCGGACCAGGGCGAAGGAATGAGGATCATGCGCGAGTGCCGGCCGCAACCGGTGCATTCGCCGCACGAGCCTGAAACGCTCCACCCGCGCCCATCGAGCACCGGGTTACTTTGACGGCTGCCCCAAAAACGAAAACACGCGCTTCCGCTTCAACAGAGACAAGGCCCGCGCGAATACGAAGGCCCCAGGGACATCTCCGGCAATGTTCAGCTCTATCTACCCGACGCCGGGCTTGGCCCTGACTCCGGATGGGCGCGCCCTTAAGCGCGATCGGGCGCGAGGTCAAGCAAAGGGCGGGTTCGGCGGCAAGGCGCCCTTGCCGGCCGGCGGATGGAGGCCCCCGGCGTCAGAGGTTCTTTACGTTTTAACCCTAAACGTCAGCCACCCAGCACCTGAGAAAGCACCGCCCCCGTGCGGAAGACACGAGCCAGCCAGACTCCGGGATTCAATGCGCGCGTCCGCGACGTGATCGCTGCCGCCGCCGTGGCGCTCGCCCTGCTGCTGACCAATACCACCGGGCCGCTGGACCAGATCCTGTGGACCGCGCAGGCCCGCATCCATGCCTTCAAGCCATCGGGCGAGATCGTCTTCGTCGGAACCGACGGCGAATTCGGCGACCATCGCTTCCCCCAGAGGCGGCGTGAACTGGCGCATGCGCTCGATCGGCTGGCCGATACCCAGGCCGCGCGCGTCTATGTCAATTTCGCCTTCGAGCGCCCTTCCGACGCCGCCGCCGATGCCGAGCTTCGATCGGCGATGCAGCGGCTGGGCGACCGGCTCTATCTGGTGCAGAGCTACGAAACCGATGTGAACGGGGTCGACCGGCGGCACCAGACGATACCGCAGATTGCCGCCGGCATTCGCCAAGTCGGCGAAGCGACTTACTTCAATTACCTTGGCTATGCCTGGGACATGCCGTTCACCATGGCCGGGCACGGCAGCGACCTGCCCAGCTTGCCGGCATCGATGGCGGGCGTGACGGGGCCATCGGCCGAAAGCTTCCCTGTCAACTACGGCTTCCGGCGTTCGGTGATACCCAGCCTGAGCCTGGACGACGTGGCGACGGGCGAGATCACGGCCGACACCCTTGGCCGGGCAGTGGCGGGGCGCGTGCTGCTGATCGGCAATGCCGATCCATCAGGGCGCAATTCGGCCGGCATACCCGGCTATACCAATGTGCCGAAGCCGCTGGTGCAGATCTACGGCGCGGAAACGCTCAAGGCCGGCCTGACCGGCCGCGTGGGCGGCTTTCCCGTCCTGGCGTTCTGCGTGCTGGTGCTGTGCCTGGCGTCGAGCCGGCCGCTCGGCCGCCTGGCCCGCCCCGCATCGCTGGCGCTGTTCATCGCCCTGCCCGCCGCGATCATCGCGGCGGCTTTCGCCGGCGTGCGCATCGAGACGGCGCCGAGCTTCGCCTTCCTGGCGGCCTACGCGCTGCTGAGAGCGCTGAAGACGTGGCGCAACCACCGGGCCCTGGTCGATCCCGAGAGCGGCCTGCCCACCTTCGCCGCGCTGGAGGCGGACAAGACGGTCGCCGATACGCAGCCGACGATCGTGGTCGGCAAGATTCACCGGCTGGGCGACGTGAAGCGCACCCTGCCGCAGGAACTGCATAGCGAATACCTCAACCGCATCGTCGAACGGCTGCGGCTGAACACCCCCGATCAGGCCTTCTATATAGGGCTGGGGCAATATCTCGCCTGGTGCGTTCCCGAACGCGACTTGCGCCTGATCAGGGACCACCTCGAAGGCTTGCGCGCGCTTCTTTCGGCCCCGCTGATCGTCGGCGGCGAGCCGGTCGACGTGAGCATGACCTTCAGCATCGACACCAGCCCTTCGCCCAGCACCGCAAAGCGGCTGGCCTCTGCCGTATCGGCCGTCGAGCAGACGTCCGAGGCGCACAATCCGATCGCCGCGACGCAGATCGAAAGCGACGAGGACCTGCTGTGGAGCATCTCGCTGCAGGCGCGCATCGACGCGGCGATGGAGAACGGCGAGATCTATCTGGTCTATCAGCCGAAGGTCCTGATCGAGACGGGCGACATCGTGGGCGTGGAAGCACTGGTGCGCTGGGACGATCCGCAAAGAGGGCCGATCGCGCCCGACCTGTTCATCCGGCAATGCGAGAGCGCGGGGCGCATGCTGCATCTCACGCGGTTCGTGCTGCGCGAGGCATGCCTGGCGGGGAAGGACTTCGAAGCCGTGGAGCGCATCCTGCCGATCGCGGTCAACATTTCCGCCACGCTGTTGCACGATTGGGCGATCGTCAACACGCTGCGCGAAGTGCTGGCCGAAACGCGCTTCGACCCGGAACGCCTGACGCTGGAGATAACCGAGACCTATCGCATCTCCAGCTTTGAGACCGCCGGCGCGGTGATGGCGGAGGTTTGCGCCCTGGGCCCGAAGATATCGATGGACGATTTCGGCGTAGGCGCGGCGAGCTTCGAGGCCCTGCTGCGCCTGCCCTTCGGCGAGTTGAAGATCGACCGCCTGTTCGTTGCGCAAGTGACCCGCGACAGCAAGGCGCGCGAGATCGTGAAGAATGTCCTCAAGCTGGGAAAAGATTTGCGAATCATCGTGGTAGCCGAAGGGGTGGAAGACGGCGCCACTTTGAGAATGCTTAAGGAATTAGGCTGCGTGGTGGCCCAGGGCTTCGGCTTGTTCCGCCCTATGCGCGCCAATGATATCCTTGAAATTCAACAGCCTGCCTCCAAAGGCCGGCAGAAAGCATAGTTAACACTTTACAAATTTTCTTGGTTAACGGATCGTCGGGCCCCCAGCAATCGTGTGGAGGTTCCGTCATGCTGTTCGCCGCTGCCACTTACGCCAGGATCGGGTTCGACATTTGGGACTGGCTCTTCGGTGGCCATACGGGCTGATCGCCCAGACCCGACAGATATTCGGGAGGCGCCTTCGGGCGCCTTCTTTTTTGTCAGGCATGCCGCATTTGCAGACGCGTCGAGCCGCCTTCCGGGCCGCGCCGCTTCGCAACATCGGACATAGACACCGCAGTACTGGTCAGTGCCCGCAAAGTGTTCTAGACGTCGAGGCAAACACGGGGAGGGGAGCCCTCGAATGACCCGCCGTAAGATACCGTTACGTTCCCTTCGATCCGGCATGATCGCCGCGGCATCCGTACTGGCAGCGGCCACGTTTGCCTTCACCACGCCGGCCGCCGCGCAGCAGCGCCCGGCCGATCCGACCGTCCTGCCGCCGGTGCCGACGGACTATGTGCCGCCGAAGACCCCGTGGGGCGATCCGGACATCAGCCACACCTATCAATACGAATATATCGGCAACACCCGCATCCTGTTCCAGCGCCCGAAGGAATACGGCAACCGTTTCTGGCAGACCCCGGAAGAGCATGCCCGCCGCGTGGAAGCGGCCGAGCGGTCGGACGCCAGCTACTCCGCAGCTTCCGAACGCGGCATCGGCACGTCCGGCACGGAAGGCCTGGCCGACTGGGTGAAGACATCGCCGTTCGCCTGGCGCACGTCCATGCTGGTCAGCCCGGCCGACGGGCAGCTGCCGCCGTTCACCCCCGCGGCCCAGGCGCTCTACGAGGCCGGTCGATCGGGCTGGGTGCCGGGCATCGAATATGATTGGGTCAGCGATTTCGACAGCTGGGACCGCTGCGTCACGCGCGGCTTTCCGGCGTCGATGTATCCGTTCCGCTACAACAACGGCATCCGCGTGTTCCAGGGGCCGGGCTATGTGTCGATCCAGCTGGAAATGCTGGGCACCCGCGTGATCCGGCTGCGCCAGCCGGGCCAGGAAGCGCAGCACGTGCCGGCGCCGGTCGAGGCTTACCTCGGCAACAGCATCGGCTGGTGGGAAGGCAACACGCTGGTCATCGAGACGACCAACATCAAGAGCGGCGACAGCGCCACGCATGACGCCTATGCCCGCAACGGATCGCCGCTGAACCTGGCGATCCCGGCCACGCCGCCGTTCAACACGATCCCGACCAGCAAGCAGGCCAAGACGGTGGAGCGGCTGACGATGACCGGCCCGAACAGCCTGGTGCATGAACTGACCTATTCGGATCCGGAAGTCTGGACGCAGCCATGGTCCACCCGCATCGAGTGGATCCGCGACGACGACTACGAATTCTTCGAATACGCCTGCCATGAAGGCAATCGCATGCCCCGCGACTATATCAGCGCGTCGCGGGCCAAGCGGGCAGCCATCGCCGCCGGCACGCTCGACCCCAACATCCCGGACGATCGCGCGCAGTGGGCGCAGATCTTCGACCGCGACCCCGCCGTGGCTCCGGCACAGGGTGGACCGGGCGGCCGGCAGGGCGGCCCGCCGCCGCGGTCGCGCGACTGATTGAAGTGATTGAAGCAGGGCGGCCGAACCAACAGGTTCGGCCGCCCTTTTCGTTTCAGGCTTCCCCGCCGAGGAACGCCACCAGCGCCTTGACCTTTTTCTGCCGCCATTGCGGGCGCGGGGCGACGAGCCAGTAGGCGCGGCGCCCTTCCTCCGGGCCATCGAGCACCTTGAGCGTGCCCGCCTCTATCGCTTCCTCGCACAGCAGCAGGGGAAGCAGGGCCTTGCCCAGCCCCGCCAGTGCGGCGGCAAGCGCCTGGCCGGCGTTGCCTGCCTGGATCACCGGTTCGACCCCTTCGGGCAGTGGCACGCCGGGCCAGGCAATCCATTCGTCGGGCGCGCCTTCGGCGGCCACGGTCACCCGCTGCGCCGGGGCGAGCTGGACGCCTTCCAGTTCATCCGGCCCTTCGACGAGACGGACCGCGACATCGAGATTGGCCTCGGTGAAATCGACCTCGTCCCCGCCGATCAGCTGATAGCGCACTTCGGGGTTGGCGCGGCGGAAGTCAGCCAGGCGGTGCGCCAGCCATTGCGCGAAGAACTCACGCGGGGCGGCGATGGTATAGAAATGGCTCGACTGGCCGGCCTGCATGGCCTGGACCGCTTCCTCGAAGCGCAGGAAGCCTTCGCGCAAGGGATCGAGCCCGGCGATCGCCTCGTCAGTGAGTTCGAGCCCCTTGGAGGTGCGGCGGAACAGGACCACGCCGAGCACGTCTTCCAGCGCGCGGATCTGCTGGCCGACGGCGGCCGGCGTCACCGCCAATTCGTCCGCCGCACGGGTGAAGCTGAGATGGCGGGCGGCGGCGTCGAACACGCGCAAGGCGTTCAGGGGGAGGTGTGTGCGCTTCATGGCGCGTCCGTTTAGGGCCTGGACCGTTGACCGGCAACCTGCCGCCGATTTTCGCGCGACGTGCGCCGATCAGGGACACGGGCCGCGCGGGCCAGGCAGGACGCGCCAATCCATTTGCAATTCATATCGCGCCGACGGATAGCGCCGTCCAGGCGAGGGCCCCGCAAGCGGGCCCACGGCACAGTGGAGAGGGCCGGTGCACCAGGTGCGGGCGGGGATGCTTACGGGGTACGCCGAGGTCGCCGGATCGGTCGGCCTCGACGGGCCGCGCATGCTGCGGGAAGCCGGCTTCGCCCCCGAATCCCTGGCCGATTCCGAAAACCGTCTCCCCGCCGGGCCGGCCATTCGGCTGCTCGAACGATCGGCCGAGCTGTCGCATTGTGACAGCTTCGGGCTGCTCATGGCGGAAAAGCGCAGCTTCGCCAGTATCGGTCCCGTCAGCCTGCTGCTCGAACACCTGCCCAACTTGCGCGAGGTGCTGCGCACCTGCGTGGCCTATCGCCATCACTTCAACGATGTGGCGGCGCTGTCGCTGGACGAGGCCGACGGCGCCGAGCTGATCCGGCTCAACGTCTTCCCCGGCTTCTGGAGCGTGCAGACGATCGACCTGTTCACCGGCCTGACTTATCGCATGCTTCACGACGCCTCTCGCGGGCACTGGCGCCCTTCGGCTGTTCACGTCATGCGCAAGGCGCCGCGCGATCTTTCGGCCTGGCGACGGGTGTTCCCGGTCAAGACGGAGTTCGAAAGCGATTTCAACGGGCTATCATGCTCGGTGGCATCGTTGCTCGAGCCCAATCCGCTGGCCGCCGAGGAGATGGCCCGTCATGCGCGCCGGTTGCTGGCGCTGGTGCCGCTCGATTCCGGCCCCCACCCGGTCAGCGAGCGCGTGCGACGCTCGCTGAGCGTGCTTCTGCCGGCGGGGAAGATAACCCTTCCCCAGATGGCCGCGCACCTGGGGATGAGCCGGCGCGGGCTGCAAAGGCGGCTGGAGGAAGAAGGCTACCAATTCGGCGAGTTGCTGAGCGGTGTCCGCAGCGAGCTGGCGACCGCCTACCTGGCGAATTCGGCGCGGCCGATCACCTCGGTGGCCGAACTGCTGGGCTATGCCTCCCCCAGTTCGTTCACCCGCTGGTTCGCGCGCGCCTATGGCCTGCCGCCGCAAGCCTGGCGCGCGCTGCATGGGAGCGACCCGCCGATCGCGCCACCGCCGGGCGCGCTACGCTCGCCATGACGCTTCAGAGTTAGGCGATCATGCTCCAAGGCGCGGCTTCGCCTATTCGCTGCTGCCTTCGGGATTCTTCTCGAAGTTCTGTTCGCGGAATTGGGCGAAGCGGGGGCTGGTGGAACGGATATTGGCCCAGAGCAGCGTGTTGCCTTCGTGGCAGGCGTATTCGAACATCTTGTAATCGTTGTTCCGCACCCACGGATAGCCGATCTTGAACGGGGCCGTCAGCACCACCGGATCCTCCACCCAGGCTTCGTAATAAAGCTTGCCTTCGCCATAAGGCGTGAAGTGTTCCACGATCTTCATCGACGTGCTGGTGGGGATCCCGGCCGCGCCGTTGCTGGGGCCGACGATGGCCATCGGCGAAAGGCCGTTGAAGTTCGTCGTCTCCACCACCAGGGTATTGCCGTCCCAGTGCCCGCGCGAGCTGCCGAGCCAGGTCTTGAGGCCATCGGCCAGCTGCGGCCGTCCGTCGAGCGGGATGAACCGCTGTTCGTGGATCATCTCGAAATCGATGACCACCCAGCCCGGCGACTGGAAGATGCGCACGCCGTTGTTGTAGGGAAACGGCAGCATCGTGGCCGGCATGCCGCGCGTGATGCAACGATCGAGCGAGTTGAAATCCTCGCGCCGTTCGAACACCTCGCCGTTCCAACTGCTCTTCATCCCGGCCTGGAGCGCCTTGCCCTGCTCCGTAAGCGGAGGGATGCGCCCGGTTTCCGCCGGTTCGACGATCAGCGCGGTCTGGCGCAGCGCACTGCCATATTCGAACCAGTTGCCCGAACCGAGCTTGTTGCTGGCATCCTCTCGATCGGCGCCCCCCTCCACCTCGGCGGCGTCGGTCACGGCCTTGGCATATTCCTCGTCGGTCATCAGCAGGCGATTGCCGTATTCCGGCCGCCGCTGCATCGGGGTGCGGCCGACCGCATCGAGCGGATAAGTGCCGCGCAGATCGGGATCGCCCCATTGCGTCTTGGGCACGGTCCAGCCCGGTTCGGGGGCCGGCGGCTTGCCGACCGTTTCCTGCGCGGCGAGCGGCGCCATGGCGACAAACGCCAATGCCGCCGCCGCGGCGACGAACCCCTTCCTGCCCATTTCCACTCTCCCCGTTGTTATTTTTTCAGCCGGTGGCGGAGGCCGGTGCCGCGAGAGGAAAGAACGGAATCGCGACCTCGAACGGCACGCCCGCGCCATCGGTGAAGGTATAATGTCCTTCCATCGAGCCCATGTTGGTCATCAGCTCGCAGCCCGAAACATAGTCATGCGTCTGGCCGGGGCCGAGGACCGGCGTTTCGCCGACCACCCCTTCGCCGTCGACCAGGTTGACGATCCCGCGCGAATCGGTGATCCGCCAGTGCCGCGTGTGGAGCTGCACCGTGTCTTCGCGGTGGTTCTCGATGCGGATATGATAGACCCAGAACCAGCGCCGCGCCTCTATGCGCGAATGATCGGGCATGAAGTTGACGGCCACGCGAACCGTGACGCCCCGCGTCATCGCCGCGTGCTGGAACAGGTTGGCGAGAACATCCTGCATGACCGCGAGCCTAGCCGGTTTGCCGCCTCGGTCAAACCGGATGCGGCGAACCGCGCGGCGGCCGATCAGTCCTCTACAGGGGCGCGGGCCAGCACGGATCCGGAGCAGGTCAGCGTCCAGCGCACCCCTTCGGTCCGGTAATCCAGGTCCACCTGCGCATCGAGATTGTGCCGGGGCACGTCGCGGATCAAGGTGGTACCGAAGCCGGTGTGATCGGGCTGGCGCACCGGCGGGCCGCCGCTTTCGTGCCAGGCGATCACGAAACCGCCGGCGGGGCATTTCCAGCTGATCCGGACATGGCCGCCTTCCGCCGAAAGCGCGCCGTACTTGAGCGAATTGGTCGCCAGCTCGTGAATCGCCATGCCGATCACTTCGGCGGCGCGGGGGACAAGCGCGCACTCCGGCCCTTCGGCCCGCACTTCGCCGAGAGCGCCGTTCAGGAAAGCCAGCTGGCGTTCGACCAGTTCGGCGGCGGGCACTTCGCGCCAGGCCCGCTGCACCAGGATATCCTGGTTGACGGCCAGCGACCTGATCCGATCCTCGAACCGGGCAATGAACGAGCGATCCTCGCTCGCCGAACGGCGGGCCAGCGCCTGCACGGTGGAGAGCAGGTTCTTGGAGCGATGATTGACTTCCATCATCAGCAGCCGGATCTGCTCTTCCTTCTCGCGCTGGTCGGTGACGTCGGTATTGGTGCCGAACCACCAGGCGACGTTGCCGTCTTCCCCAAGCAGCGGCTTGGCGCGGGACAGATACCAGCGATATTCCCCCTTGCGCCCACGCAGGCGGAACAAGTCCTCCCAGCTCGTGCCCTTTTCGATCGCCTGGGCGAAGGACGCAAAGACACGATCCGCTTCCTCCGGGTGGAGCACCCGGTCCTTCAGGCTATGGACGATGTCGGCTTCGCTGAGGCCGGTGTAATCGTAGAAGCGCTGATTATACCAGACGATGCGCCCGTCCGCGTCCGCCACCCAGACGAACTGCGAGCTCGTTTCGGCAAGCGCACGGAAGCGTTCCTCGCTCTCACGGATACGGCGCTGGCGTTCGAGAAGAGGGCCGGCGTCGCGGGCGATCTTGCTGGCGCCGACGATCGTCCCCCGGCTGTCGCGCACGGGAGAGACGGTGATCGAGACATCGATCAGGCGCCCATCCTTGTGGACGCGCTTGGTGAAGAACTGGCCGATCCGTTCGCCCGCGCGAATCCGCGCGAGGATGCGGTCTTCTTCATATTGCCGGTCGGAAGGCAGCAGCCGGCGGATGGACTGGCCGTGCATTTCCGCCGCCGTCCAGCCGAACAGCCGCTCCGCCGCGGGATTCCATGCCATGACCACCCCGCTCGTATCCTTGGCGACAATGGCGTCGTCGCTGGATTCGACCAGGGCCGCGTAGAAATCACGCAGATCGCTCCAGGATGGAGTCCCCTCGGCTGGTGTCATGGACGCCGCGATGGCTCGCCGACGATCTGCCAGTTCTCCCCTGCGTGGGAGAGCCGGGATTGCCAACCGTGCCAATAGCGGCCTTCCAACTGGCGCCAGCGGCAGGCGAAGACGTTCGCTTCGCCCGAGATCGCCTGGCAACCGATATGGACGAGCGCGAGAGGCGCGACCGGCATGCCGCTGTACCGTTGAAGCGCGGCGGCCAAATTGTCACGATCGGGCGTGGGCGTGGCGGTGCACGCGCCGGCAAGCAGAACCAAGGCGATCCCCGCCCGCTTCACAACCCCGCCCTGGCGAACGCCTGATCGAGATCCTCGATCAGGTCCGCCGGATCTTCCAGCCCGACATTGATGCGAAGCATACCTTCGTCCACTCCCATTTCGTCGCGGGCTTCTTCACCCATGTTGGCATGGGTGCTGCTGGCAGGGTGACACATCAATGACTTAGCATCGCCGATATTGTTCGAAATGTCTATCAGCTGCAGCGCGTCGAGCACGCCGTGGGCCTGCTGGCGGCCGCCATTGACCACGAAGCTGAAGATCGGCCCCGCGGCGTCCATCTGCTTCATCGCCAGTTCGTGCTGCGGATGGCTGGGAAGGCCGGGGTGGAGCATGTGCGGCACGCGGCTTTCGACGAAACGGCCGACTTCGAGGGCATTCTCGCTCTGGCGCTGGGCGCGCAGCGGCAAGGTCTCCAAACCCTTGAGCACGACCCAGGCATTGAACGGCGAAAGATTGGGCCCGGTATTGCGCTGGAACGGCAGCAGCACGTTGTCGATCCAGTCACGGCTGGCGCAGACCGCGCCGGCCAGCACGCGCCCCTGCCCTTCCATCAGCTTGGTGGCGGAATAGGCAACCACGTCCGCCCCGAATTCCATCGGCCGTTGCAGGGCCGCGGTGGCGAAGGCGTTGTCCACCACGCTGATGATGCCGTGCGTCCGGGCGAGGCCGCAGACGAAGGCGAGATCGACCACGTCCAGCGTGGGATTGGCCGGCGTTTCGAAGAAGAATACCTTGGTGTTGGGCCGGATCGCGGCTTCCCATTCGGCATTGACGCGCGCATCGATCACCGTGGTTTCGATGCCGAAGCGCGGCAGCAGGGTATCGACCAGCCAGCGGCACGATCCGAACGCGGCGCGGCCGGCGACGACATGGTCACCGGTGCGCAGCTGGCACAGCAGAGCGGTCGTCATCGCCGCCATGCCCGTGGCCTGGACCCGGCAGGCTTCCGCCCCTTCCAGCGCCGCGATCCGTTCCTCCAGCATCGCCACGGTGGGGTTCTGCAGCCGCGAATAAGTCATGCCTTCGGCCGTGCCGGCGAACCGCGCGGCCACGGTGGCGGCATCGTCGTAAGTATAGCCCGAGGTGAGGAATAGCGCCTCGCTCGTTTCGCCCTGTTCCGAACGCCAGGTTCCCGCGCGCACGGCCTTGGTGGCAGTGCGCCATTTGGAGGTCACTGCGCGATCGGTTCCGGTGGTTTTCTTCATGAGCGAGCGTCTAGGAGCGCGAGCCGCCCCGGCGCAACGAAAAAGCGGGGCGCCAGGGCCCCGCTTTCCATTCCCTGCGTTCGGCGATGCCGGCCTAGGGGCTGGTGGGAACTTCATTGTCATCGTCGTCGATGATGACGAAGGCGATCAACGCCGCCACGGCAGCCGCCGCGATCAGCGGCAGAAGGACGCCGCCGCCGAGTTCTTCCGAATCCCCGGCGATCGGCGCAGGCGCGCGAGCGGGCGCCGCTTGGGCCGCCACGGGCGCCGCCACGAGCATGGCCGCGGCAGTGGCAAAGGCCAGATTCCTGATCATCCACGCTTCCTTTCACGCTGCGACCCCGATCGGGTCAGACCATTTCCGCAACGCAGCATGGCGGGTAAGGTTCCAGCCGTCTTGCCTGGCATCGCGGCTGATCCTATCGAGCGCACGGATGAGCCCGCTTCCCGAGAAATCCCCTTCGCACCCTCGGGATCCGGTCGGATGGACCGTCGCCTTCACGGCGCTGTTCGCGGCCCTGATCGCGGTACGGCTGACGATCCCGTCGCTGCCGTTTTTCGACGAGATCCATTATCTGCCGGCGGCGCGCACCGTTCTGGACCTGTCGCACCCGCTCAACCGCGAACATCCGCCGCTGGGCAAGGAGCTGCTGGCGCTGGGGATCGCGCTGTTCGGCGATCGCACGCTGGGCTGGCGGATCATGCCGGCGCTGTTCGGGGTACTGGCGTACTTTTCCGCCCTGCGCGCGCTGTGGTTCGCCACGGGATCGCGCTTCGCCACGCTGGCTTACGGCGTGCTGCTGGCGACGGGTTTCGGCCTTTTTATCCAGTCGCGCATCGCGATGCTGGACGTGTTCATGATCGGCTTCACCATGGTGGGCCTGTGGATGTGCGCCGGCGCCATGCGCGAAAACGAGACGGCGCGCTGGCGGCTGGCGATCGGCGGGATCGCGCTGGGGCTGGCGGTGGCCTGTAAGTGGAACGCGGCGCCGGTGGCGATGCTGCCGGGCCTCGCCTTCCTGGCCATACGCGCGCGCGCCGCGGGCCGGCACCTGCTGACCGGGCATCGCTATCCGCCGATACGCGGAATGACGCTGATCGAGGCCGGCCTGTGGCTGGGCCTGCTGCCGCTTGCGGCCTATTGCGCGGCCTACTGGCCGTTCCTGCTGTACGAGAAAGGCTCGATCGCGCCGAGTGGCCTGCTGGCGCTCCATGCCAAGATGCTCGAATTGCAGGAGCAGGTGGTCAAGCCGCACACCTACATGAGCGTGTGGTGGGAATGGGTGCTGAACTGGCGGCCGATCTGGTATTACTACGAAGTCGGCGACGGGGCGCAGCGCGGGGTGCTGATGATCGGCAACCCGCTGACCATGCTGGCCGCACTGCCGGCGCTGCTTTGGTGCCTGTGGGCGGGCATCCTGCGCCGGCGGAACGACGCGCTGGCGGTGGCCCTGCTCTATCTCGCGGCGATCGGCCTATGGGTCATCGCGCCCAAGCCGGTGCAGTTCTACTATCACTACCTGCTGCCGAGCTGCTTCCTGCTGGCGGCGCTGGCGCTGGCGCTCGACTCCCTGTGGCAGCGCGGCTGGCGCAAGCTGGCGCTGGGGGTGCTGGGCGGATCGATCGCGATGTTCGTGGTATTCTGGCCGATCCTCACCGCCGCGCCGCTGGCGGGGCCGGCATCGTTCGAGTTCTGGGCGTGGTTGCCTAGTTGGCGGTGATTTTTTTTGGGCGCTCGCAGAGGCGCGGAGGCGCGGAGAGACAGCGTTTGCGGCGAAGCCGCTCTCAATAGCCGACCTCGCCATTTGCCAAACTGCTGAAGATCGAAAGCGGCTTCGCCGCCGGCACAATATCTCCGCGTCTCCGCGCCTCCGCGAGCGCCAAACTTACTTGAACCGCCCCCAGACGAAGCGGCTCGACAGGGCGTAGTTCCACACCGAGCCGACGACGATGCCGCTGAGCGCGGCGGGGTAGGTGTGCATCCCCATGCGCACCAGGACGGCCGCGACGCCGACATTGGCCAGCAGGCCGACCGAGCAGGTCAGCGCGAACTTGAACCAGCCGCGCAGCAGCGGGCCGGCGCCTTTGAGCCGCTGATCGGCATACGTCAGCGAATTGTTGAGCACGAAGTTGAAGCTCATCGCCACCAGCGCGGCGAGAGTCTGGCCGATCTCGAAATCGGTGATCAGGTGATCGCGGAAGCTGCCGCCGACCGTGGCGAGGAAAGCCGAGAGTACCGCCATGTGCACCAGCACGCCCATCGCGCCGATCGTGCCGAACAGCGCGAAGCGGGTGGGGATGATGCGCCCGAGCCACTTGTCGTAGAGCCCGACGAGGAACTCGAACACCACCGTGCGGTCGAGCTTGCTTTCGCCGGCGGCGCGCGCGCCGAAAGCCATGGGGAATTCCTTGACCACAAGCGGCCTTTCCACCGTCGCGAGGATATCGAGCAGGATCTTGAAGCCGATCCCGGAAAGGCGGTGGGCGTCGTTCAGCACCGTTTCCGTGCGGAGCATGAAGAAACCGCTCATCGGATCGGTCAGGGTGACTCCGGTAACCTTGCGGGCCAGCCGGTTGGCCAGGGCAGAGGCACGTTCGCGATCGGGGCGGTTCCACGCCTCCATGCTGGCGCCTTCGACGAAGCGCGAGGCGACGGCGATGTCGCACTGGCCCGAGCGGACCGCGTCCAGCATCGCCGGGAGCAGGGCCGGATCGTGCTGCAAATCGGCATCCATGACCGCGACGATCGGCGCGGCGGTGGCGCAAACCCCTTCGATCGCGGCGCTGGCCAGGCCGCGGCGGCCGAAGCGCTGGATGACCCGGATGCGCGGATCGGCGCGGCTGATCGCGCGCACGGCGTCAGCCGTGCCGTCATGGCTGTCATCATCGACGAAAATCGCTTCCCAGCCGGACGGGCCGAGCGCCGCTTCCAGCCGCCGCACCATCGGCGCGATATTGGCGGCTTCGTTGAACGTGGGCAGGACAACCGCCAGCTCCAGCGGGCGCGAGGCCGCGGTCAGCGCTTGTTCCAGCGACGAATGGCTCATCTCCATGAACCGGGCGGGTAAAGGAGAAGGGTGACCATCGGGTTTACGCCGGCTGCTGGCGGCCTGGGCCGCTTAGAGCCGTTCGACCACTGCCTGGCCGATTTCGCGCGTACCCGCCGCGCCGCCCAGGTCAGCGCCCTTGATGCCGTCGGCCAGCGCCCGCGCCACGGCCGCTTCGACCCGCGCCGCGTCCCCCTCGCGGCCGAAGCTGTGGCGCAGCATCATCGCCAGGCTCAGGATCATGGCCATGGGATTGGCCTTGCCCTGCCCGGCGATATCGGGCGCCGAACCATGGATGGGCTCATAGAGGCCCTTGGTGCCGAATGCCGTCTGCTCCTCCCCCAGCGAAGCGCTGGCCAGCAGGCCGATGGAGCCGACGCACATGCTCGCCTGGTCGGACAGGATATCGCCGAACAGGTTGCCGGTGACGACCACATCGAACTGGCCCGGATTGCGCACCAGCTGCATCGCCGCGTTGTCCACGTACATGTGGCTGAGCGCGACGTCCGGATATTCGGCGCCGACCGCGATCACCACTTCGCGCCAGAGCTGGCTGGTTTCCAGGACATTGGCCTTGTCCACGCTGGTGAGCCGCTTGCCGCGCCCCTGCGCCGCCTTGAACGCCACATGGGCGATGCGGCGCACCTCGTCCTCGGCATAGGACATGAAGTCGAACCCCTGCCGCCGCCCGTCCGGCAGGGTGCGGATCGCCTTCTCGCCGAAATAGACATCGCCGTTCAGCTCGCGCACGATCAGCAGGTCGATGCTGCGGGCGACTTCGGGGCGGAGGGCGGAAAGATCCTCCAGCCCGGGAAACATCGTTGCCGGACGTAAGTTGGCGAACAGGCCGAGCGCCTGGCGCAAGCCGAGGATCGCCTGTTCCGGCCGCAAGTGCCGCTCCAGACCGTCGCAATCGGGATCGCCGACAGCGCCAAACAGGACAGCATCGGCCGCCTTGGCCATCTCCAGCGTTTCCGGCGGAAGCGGGTGGCCGTGGCGCTTGTAGCCCACACCGCCCACGTCGCCTTCCCATAGGGTGAGCCCCGGCAGATCCAGCGCCTGGAGCACGCGGCGCGCCTCCGCCATGATCTCGGGGCCGATCCCGTCTCCGGCCAGGCACGCAATCTTCATGTCAGCATCCGTCCAAGCAATTCACGCAATCGAGCGCGCGCGGCCATAACATCGCCGCGCCGGTCGGCAAGCAGGTAGTGATCGAGCGCGACGGCGAGCCGGTCCATCGCGGCGAGAATCGCGGCGACATCGCCCTCGGGCCGTTCGTCCCCGCCATAGCCCAGCTCGCGCAGGAGCAGCGTTTCGTAAGCCGCCAGCGCCCCGATCCAGCCCCGCGCGGAGGGGGCGTGGCAGACAGCATCGAGCAGGCCGGTCAAGGCCGTGTAGAGCGCCGGATAGGGCTGCCGCTCCGGCAGTGCCGTGGCGGTGAGCGCGCTGGCCCAGCCGATGGCGGCGGCCGGCAGCGGCTCGGCCAGCCACGGCCCGCGGCTTGCGAGCAATTCCAGCCGGGCAAAGGGAAGCTGGCTGTCGGAACGGGCGGACAGATCCAGCGCGACGAGATTGCCGGGGATCACCACCGGCCTCAGATGCCGCCCCCGCCCACCGGCGACATAGCCCGCGACGACGCCATGCTCCTCGGTGAACATCCGCGCGATGACGGCGGTTTCGCCGTGAGCGCGGGCAGCGAGGAGGATGGCCGGAGCGCGGAGGTGCATGGGGGTGGGTTTAGGGTTGTTGGGCGGAGGGGGCAAAGGGGGCGGAAACGTACTGGCCGGCGAGAAACCTCACTTTTCGTCATCCTCGCGAAAGCGGGGAGCCAGTAGGCTCCGTTGCGCAACAAGAATCGACTGGGTTCCCGCTTTCGCGGGAATGACGAAAGAAGGTAGCGCGACGTTTCCCGGTTACTTCCCGGCTTTCGCCTCAAGCGCCGCGATCCGCTCTTCCAGCTTCGCGCAGTGTTCGCGCGCCCGCGCGGCCATGTCCTTGACCGCGTCGAACTCCTCACGCGAGACGAAGTCGAGCCCGCCGAGCGCTTCCTTCATCCGTTCACGCGCGCCGTCACGCGCCTCGCGAGTCATGCCCGCGAGGGTGCCGGCGGCGGCGTTGGCCAGTTTGACGAAATCGGCGATCACGGGGTTTTCGCTCTGCATGGCGGCTATGTGGTCCGCCTCCGGGAGCTTGGCAAGCCGCTAGATTTCGATCCGCTGCACGGCGCTCGACACCTCGGCCCCGTCGAGGGCCTGATTGAGCTGGAGAAACTGCCAGTTGAGCACGGTGGCGAACAGGATCCACGCGAGATAGGGCAGCATCAGCACGGCCGCCGCGCGGCGCACTTTCCATAGCAGCCACACGGTCACGATCACCAGGACGTCAAGCGCAAGGATCACGTAGAGCGCCAGACCGATCTCGTGAGCGCCGAAGAACGTCGGCGTCCAGGCCAGGTTGACGGCGAGCTGGATCACGAAAGCGAGGATCGCCGCGCCGCGCCAGCGCGCGCCCCAGGCGGCGCAGACGAGCGCCAGCGCCAGGCCCATCATCACGTAGAGCACGGTCCAGACGACGGGGAAGGCAATCGGCGGCGGGAAGGTCGCCGGCTTTTTGAGCGCCATGAACCAGGGACTTTCCGCGGTGCTGCCGCCAACCAGCCCCGAGCCGATGCCAAGCAAGACAATCAGGGGCACGAGGAACAGCGCCCAACGGAAATAGCTGGCGCGAAGCTGCGCTGGCGAAGCGAGGCGGTTCATCTGAAGCCCTGTTCCTTCCCTGCGATTCGCGGCGGATAGTGGCGGGGCAAAAGGCCGGGCGCAATCAGCCACATCCTTTATCCCCTTTGCGCCGCAACCAGAAACTCCACATTGCCTTCGCTGCCGGTGATCGGGCTGGGCACGATTCCCAGAATGCGCCAGCCGCCCGCTTCCAGCCAGGCGCGCACTTCGCCGCATACCCGTTCATGCAGCGCCGGATCGCGCACGATCCCGCCCTTGCCCACTTCTTCCCGCCGCGCTTCGAACTGCGGTTTTATCAGAGCCACCAGGGTGCAATGCGGCGCGGCGAGGCGAAGCGGCACCTCCAGCACCTTGGCAAGGCCGATGAACGAGGCGTCGCATACCACCCAGTCGCAAGGCCGGCCGATCAGATCGGGCGTAAGTTCGCGGGCATTGGTCTGTTCCAGCACGGTGACGCGGGAATCCTGCCGCAGCTTCCAGGCAAGCTGATTGGTGCCGACATCGACGGCGAAGACATGCGCCGCCCCGCGCGCCAGCAGGACCTCGGTGAAGCCGCCGGTCGAGCTGCCGATATCCATCGCCACGGCATCGGCGGGATCGAGGGCGAAATGGGCGATGGCATGATCGAGCTTCACGCCGCCGCGCCCGACCCACGGGTGATCGCGCCCGCGCACCTCAATCGCCGAATCCTCGGGCAGTTGCTGGCCCGGCTTGGCCACGCGCGTTTCGCCGGCGAAGACGAGCCCGGCCATGACCAGCGCTTGCGCGCGGGCGCGGCTCTCGGCTAGCCCCCGTTCCACCAACAACTGGTCGATGCGCCTCTTTACCGCCATCGCGGCGGCGATAGGGCCATGGAACCGGGCAGGCCAGCGCTTGTTGGCCCGCCGACTGCCGATTTGCCACAGGAGCCTCCGATGATGCCGACCCGCCGCCCGCATATGACGGCGAGCCGCCTTGCGCTCCCGCCGCTGCTGGCCTGCCTTGCGCTGGCCGGCTGCATTCCCGCGCCGCAACAGACCCCTGCGCCGACTCCGGCGCCGGAGCCGGCCCCGGCGCCGCTTCCGATGCCGAGCCCCACGCAGCGGCCGCCCGAGCCCGCGCCGCCGCCGTTTTCCGGCAACTGGATGGATGCGCCGGTCACGCCGGGGGATTGGAGCTATGCGGCCGGCACCGCGCGGTTCGGCGAACCCGCGGCCGAGCCGCGGCTGACCTTGCGGTGCGACCGCGCGGCGGGCGTGGTCGAGATCGCCCGATCCGGCAGCGCGGCGGCGGCCCTGCCGATGATCATCCGCACCGAAACCCAGGAGCGCAGCGTCGATGCCGTGCCCGCGCCGGGTGCCCAACCGGCCATCGTCGCGCGCGTTCCGGCGCGCGATCCGCTGCTGGATGCCATGGCTTTTTCCCGGGGCCGCTTCGCCATCGAGATCGGCGGCATGCCTTCGCTCTACATTCCTTCCTGGCCGGAAGTGACGCGGGTGATCGAGGATTGCCGCTGACCGGCCACGGCCGGGCGCGAAAGGGTTATTCTGACGGGGAAAAACCCAAATACAAGTCTTGTGTTAACCGGCCCGCCGACTCACATTCACTCCTAGGCCAGCGGTCCACGCCGGCCTGACCGCCGGTGAAACGGCAGGTCTGGCTTCCAAGCGCGAAAGGAGGTGATCCGATGTCTCATGGTTCAGCAGGGAGGTCGGTAACGACCCGCGCGGAGCACTATCGGTAATTGTCTTCTTTCGCCGATAGAGGCTTCGTGAGCGGCTTTTCCGGCCGCTGACCATGTGAAGGGCGGTTCCCCGACGGGCGGAGCCGCCCTTCTCATTTTCGGGCTCGAGGGCTAGGGCGCTGGAAGAGACGGTTTCAACGCTTACCAAATATTACAATTTCTCTTGCGGTTTTGCAATTTTCTAACATAACTGTTTTCGCAAGAGGCAAGGACGAACGACACCATGGCCGACGCGCCCGCATTCGAATTCAGCCGCATCCCCCACCCTGCCCCGGTCCCCGGCGCCACGCGCGCGGAAGCGATCGCCGATCCCGGATTCGGCAAGGTGTTCACCGATCACATGGTGTCCATCGTGTGGAGCGAAGGGCGCGGATGGCATGATGCGACGATCGGGCCACGCGAGCCGCTGAGCCTCGATCCGGCGGCGGCGGTGCTGCACTATGCGCAGGAGATCTTCGAAGGGCTCAAGGCCTATCGGCTCGCCGATGGCAGCCTGGCCCTGTTCCGCCCCGAAGAGAACGCCCGCCGCTTCAATGCCTCGGCACGGCGGCTGGCGATGCCCGAATTGCCGGAGGAAGCCTTCGTCGAAGCGGTGCGCCAGCTTGTGCTGGCCGACAAGGCATGGTTCCCCACGGTGGACGGCGGCTCGCTCTACATGCGGCCCTTCATGTTCGCCGACGAGCCGTTCCTGGGCGTGAGGCCGGCCAAGCATTACCGGTTCCTGGTCATCTGCAGCCCGGCCGGAAACTATTTCAAGTCGGGCGCGCCGGCGGTCTCCATCTGGGTTTCGCGCGACTATACGCGCGCCGCGCCGGGCGGGACGGGAGCGGCCAAGTGCGGCGGCAATTATGCCGCGAGCCTGGTCCCCCAGGCGGAAGCGATCGAGCGCGGGCATGACCAGGTGGTGTTCCTCGACGCCGCCGAGCACAAGTGGGTCGAGGAACTGGGCGGCATGAACGTGTTCTTCGTGTTCGACGACGGCACGCTGATCACCCCGCCGCTGAGCGGCACGATCCTGCCCGGCATCACGCGCGACAGCCTGCTGCAGCTCGCCCGCGAGGAAGGCCTGCGCATCCGCGAGGAACGCTACAGCCTGAATCAGTGGCGCGCCGACGCGGCGAGCGGCAAGCTGGTGGAAAGCTTCGCCTGCGGCACCGCCGCGGTGGTCACCCCGATCGGCCGGGTGGCGGGCGAGGACGGGGAATTCACGGTCGGGTCCGGCGGGCCGGGGCAGATGACCAGCCGGCTGCGCGAGCGGCTCGTCGCCATCCAGCGCGGCACGGCCGAGGACACGCACCATTGGGTCACGCGGATCGGCTGACGCCGCCCGCGGCCCAGGCTATTCGCAGAGCCCCGCCGCCCGTTCGGCAATGGCGCGCAGACCGCGCCCGCACTTGGGCTTGCCCTGCGGTGGCGGCGGCGCGGCCGAGGGGGCGGAGCTTTCGCCGCGCTGGCCGGTATCCGACAAGCCCGGCATCCCGGCCATGATCATGGTATTCGCCGGAAGCGGACCCGGGCGATCCATTCGGGCTTCCACGGGGTTCGGGCGTTCGCCGGGCGCGGCGGATAAGCGAAATCGGCCTGCGAACCATAGGCATAGAGCTGGGTCATCAGCATAGGGCCGCCCGCGGCGCGCACTTCGGCGGGGACGGTGCAGCTGGTCTGGCTGGGGGCCATGACCGTGCCCGCCTGGACCAGCCGGGCGGCGGTGGACGGCGAAATCCAGTCCGACATCGGGCCGCCGAACTGCTGGGTGGAGGACGAGGTCCACCAGACCATGTCGCGCGAATTGCCGCTATCCGCGCCGGCGCCGATGCCCCAGGCGTAGTAGCCGGTCGCCTTCGGCAGCGCGCCCCAGCTCAAGGCCACGGCCCCGCTGGGAAGCTCACGCCCGCTGGCTTGCAGCGGCGGCATGAAATCGTCGGCCAGGGTGAAGGCGATCTCCGGCGCATAAGTGCTGACCACGCGATGCGCGCCGAGCAGCGAGGCATCTGCCGGCACCGGCTTGGCATCCCGGCCATTGGGCCAATCGCCGAATGTCTTGCTATTACCGGCGCTGACGTTCCAGTCGTCGGGCAGGTTGAGGCTTTGGGCATAGAGGCCCGGCGGCACTTCGCCCCGCGCAAGGCGTGAGAAATCGATCACCACCGGCTGGCCCGGCCCCGCATGTTCGCCGCACCCCCAGAACAGGAGCAGGCGGCCCTGCGGCAGTTGCGCCTGGCCGGGCTGCGCCGGGGTATCGTCACGCGGGGCGGACTGGCCGCGCTGCGGCGTCTCCAGCGGCACCGACGTGCCGAGCCGCGCGCCGGCGGGCAGGAAATGATCGGCCTTGGGCGCCCCTTCGGGCGCGCGGCTGGAACCGAGCCGCAGGACAAGCTCATGCGCCACCTGATTGCCGCCGCCGCCGAGCAAGCCCAGCGCGGCGCCGATCCCGCCCCCGCCCCCGCCCGCACCCATCGCCATCATGCCGGACGTGGTGCCGGCATCCATGGTGTAGCGCGCGACGGGCGCCGAACCTTCCTGCGTGAGAGCGGGCGACCCCGCCAGGCCCGCGGCGAGCACCACGAGCGAAACCCCTGCGATCACCGACGGACGCTTGAGCATTGGGAATTTCCCCTTTTCCCCGAAATGCCCGTCCAGAATACCTCACCTTCGCGAAAGGTGGAAGGCTGCGCGCTTCAGGCGGCGTGTTGCGGACTGCGCACCTGGGCCAGCACCAGATCGCTCGCCCGTTCGCCGATCATGATCGCGGTGGCGTTGGTATTGCCTTGCGGGATCGTCGGCATGATCGAGGCATCGGCAACCCACAGGCCCGCCACGCCGCGCAAGGCGCAGTTCGGCCCGACGACCGCCATGGGATCGTCCGCCGCGCCCATGCGGGCGGTGCCGACCGGATGGAACATCGGGATCGTCGCCGCGCGGACATAGTGCCCCAGGCTCTCGCGGCTGGACAGCTCCGCACCGGGGCGAACCTCGCCCGTCACGTCCGCGGCGATGGCCGGCTCGGCCATGATCCGGCGCGCCAGCTCCAGGCCGTCGACCAGCCGCTGCACGTCGTCCTCGTGGCCGAGCAGCAGGTGCTCGATCAGCGGCGGCGCATCCGCATCGGCGGACCGCAGGGTTATCCGCCCGCGGGAGCGGGGGCGCATCAGCGCGACGAAGGTGGCCACCGAGCTTTCCTTGCGCAGCGCGAGATTGCCTTTGTCCGTCACGTCGAAGGCGAAGGCGCTGAAGGCGAGCTGGAGATCGGGCGCGGGACAATCGGCGCGGGTCTTCACGAAAGCCTGGGCATGGCCGATGCCGGTGGTGAGCGCGCCGCTGCGCGTAGCCGCCAGCTTGAGCAATTCACGCAAGGCCGCCAGTCCACGCGAATCGTCGTTGAGCGTCCTGGCCGAAACGGCGTTGACCAGGTGGCAGCCGGGATGTTCCTGCAGGTTCTCCCCCACGCCGGGCAAGTCGCGGACAACGGCGATCCCGTGATGGCGCAGGACCTTTTCCGGCCCGATGCCCGAGAGCATCAGCAGGCGCGGCGTATTGAGCGCGCCGGCGCAGAGCACCACGCCGCCACGCGCGGCAAGGGTCCGCACTTCCCCGCCCCGCCGAACGGTGACGCCGGTGGCCCTGCCATCCTCCACCTCTATCCGCAGCACCTGCGCCTCGAGCGCGATCTCCAGGCTCGCGGGCTTGCGCGCGAGATAGCCGGTGGCGGTGGATGAGCGCAGGCCGCCGCGCTGGGAAAGCTGGATGAAATCCACCCCTTCGGCCAGTTCCCCGTTCAAATCGACGGAGCGATCGATCCCCGCTTGCTGCGCGGCCGCGATCCAATCTTCGGTGATGCGATAGCGCGAACGGATTTCGGACACCGAGATCGGCCCACCCTGCCCGCGCCATTCATCCGCGCCGCGCTCGTTATCTTCCAGCCGGCGGAAGTAGGGCAGCACGCTGGCGTAGTCCCACCCCGTGGCGCCGAGTTCGGCCCAATGGTCGTAGTCCCACCGATGGCCGCGGATGAACATCATGCCGTTGATCGAGCTTCCGCCGCCAAGCCGCTTGCCGGCGGGCCAGACATCGGGCCGCCCGCCGACCGAGGGATCGGGTTCGGCCACGTAGCACCAGTCGAACTGCGGCGTATGGACCACGCCGCCCATCAGCGCCGGCACCGCGAGGCGGATGTCCCGGTGGCTCCTGCCGGCTTCCAGCAGCAGGACCTTGAGGCCCCCTTCGGCCAGCCGCGTGGCGCAGGCGAGCCCCGCCGAGCCGCCACCGACGACGATCAGATCCGGATCGCCCTTCACGCGCCGACGCCTTCTGCCCGGGCCATGGCTCCGCGCCCTGGCAGGCGATCGCGATCGTGCGGCGTGGAGAGATCAAGCTCCGGCCCGGCGGCGATCACATGATTCCGGTCGGCCAGGAACCAGTAGCCGTGCTTGATAAGATCGAGCCGCACCGTCGAGGCGATCCCCGGCCATTGGTAAAGCTCGCGCAAGTAGCCGCGCAGCGCCGGATAATCGTCGATCTTCCGCACATTGCACTTGAACGCGTAGTGATAGCCGACATCGAACCGCACCAGCGTGGTGAAGGCCCGCCAATCCGCTTCCGTCAGCCATTCGCCAGCCAGGTAGCGGTTGTGCGAGAGGTGCGCTTCCATTGCGTCTAGCGTGGCGAACACTTCCTGCACCGCTTCGTCATAAGCGCCCTGGGTGCTGGCGAAACCGGCTCGATAGACCCCGTTGTTGAGCGTGGGATAGATCAGTGCGTTCCAGCGGTCGATCTCCGCCCGCAGCGGCTCGGGATAGAAATCGAGCCGATTGCCGGTGATCCCGTCGAACGCGGAGTTCATCATGCGGATGATCTCCGAGCTTTCGTTGTTGACGATGCGGCGCTGCTTGCGGTCCCACAAGGTGGGCACGGTGACCTTGCCGGTGAAATGCGGATCATGGTCCACATAGAGCCGGTGGAGCGGATAGCCGCCCTGCACGGGGCCATCCGGCCCTTCGTCGAACACCCAGCCTTCCCGGGGCAGGCCCGGCCGGGCGTAGGAGACGGAGATCACATCCTCCAGCCCCTTGAGCATGCGGAACGCCAGCGTGCGCGCGGCCCAGGGGCAGACCCAGGCGACCCACAAGTGATAGCGCCCCGCCTCCGCCGGAAACTCCGCCGCCGGATCGGGCGAGACCCATTCGCGCAGCGGGCTTTCGATCCGCCGAAAACGCCCGTCTTCACCGATCTCCTCGGCGGCGGGCGCGGTATCGAGCCATTTGCCGTCGTAGAGCTGCGCCATTCATTTCCCTCCTGATTTCACGCTTCACCCGGTGTGCCGACCGGGGGGTGTTGACACATGTGACACTGTCCTGGCCCGGCCGCCAGAGGCTCCTTCCCCAACCCCGCCGCGCCGGCACGAAAGAAGGGGGTCGGGGATTCGCCGTCCATGCGCCGACATTGGCGGGGTCGGCGGTGGTAGGAAAGGGCCACGGCGGGCTTCCACACGCTGGCCCTGCCCCTCTCTCGTCATTGCGAGCGTAGCGAAGCAATCCAGGGCGGTGCCGCGCGGCCCTGGATTGCTTCGCTACGCTCGCAATGACGAATTGTGGGGGGCGTGCGTTGGGGGCCCTGTGCGCGGGCGACGTGTGTGTGGGGGACGTGTGTGTGGGGGGCGCTTCGAGGATCAGGCGGCCAGCAAGGTCTTCGCCTTCGGGCTGTTTTCCAGCAGCGTCACCAGCGCGCGTTCGTAGCGGCTCAGCCATTTCGTCTCGCGCGGGAGCTTGAGGGTGGCGCGCCATTTACGCTGGCGGGCGACCAGTGCGATCACCGCCGGGTGGATATAGCTCTTGCGGGCCATGGCCGGGGTGTTGCCGAGATGCCGGCCGACTTGCGTGGTCAGCTCCTTCAGCGTCAGCGGGCGCTCGGCCTCCGCCAGCAGGCGCAGGGCGAGCGCGCTGGCATGCCAGGTGCGGAAATCCTTGGCGGTGAAGTGTTCGCCCATCGTCTCGCACAGATAGGCGTTCACGTCATGCGAGCCGACCGGATGCGCCTCGCCATCACCGTTCACATATTGGAACAAGTGCTGGCCGGGCAGATCCTGCATCCGGCGCACCAGGCGGGCCAGCCGCGCATCGTCGATCGTCGCTTCGCGCAGCTGGCCGCTCTTGGCCCTGAAGCGCAGCTTGACCTTGCCGCCCGACACCGCGGCGTGCCGCTGCCGCAAGGTGGTGGCGCCGAAGCTGCTGTTCGCTTTCGCATAGCTTTCATTGCCCACGCGGATCGCGCCGAGATCGAGCAGCCGCACCACGCTGGCGACCACTCGTTCGCGCGAGAGCGAATGGCGGGCGAGATCGTCCGCGACGCGCCGGCGCACCTTGGGCAAGAGACAGCCGAACGCGGCGCAATGGTCGAATTTCGCGGCCTCGCGATGCGTGCGGTAATCGGGGTGATAGCGGTATTGCTTGCGCCCCCGCGCATCGATGCCGGTGGCCAGCAGGTGCCCGCTGGCACTGGGGCAGAACCACGCCTGGACATAAGCCGGCGGCAGGGCGATGCGGTTGAGCCGGTCGATCTCATCCCGATCGGTGATGCGCTGGCCGGCGGGATCGAAATAGGCCCAGTGGCGCCCGGCCTTCTTCCGGGTGATTCCCGGCGCGCCATCATCGACATAATCCAGCGCGGGAGGTTTCACGGCCATTGCCGCGCGGCAACGGGCACGGGCGCTTGCGGTTCCGGCGCGGAGCCGCCATCTGCCGGATTACTGAATCCCCAGAACAGGAGCCCGCCGATGTCCGATGCCTACACGCCGCCCGCAGTGTGGACCTTCGACCCCGAGAACGGCGGCCAGTTCGCGGGCATCAACCGGCCCACGGCCGGCGCGCGCGAGGAGCATGAGCTGCCCGTGGGCACCCATCCGTTCCAGCTCTATTCGCTGGGCACGCCGAACGGCATGAAAGCGGGCATCATGTTCGAGGAGCTGCTGGAAGCCGGCTTCTCCGACGCCGAATACGATGCCTGGATGATCAAGATCTTCGAAGGCAACCAGTTCTGGTCGGGCTTCGTGGACATCAATCCCAATTCCAAGATTCCCGCCCTGGTGGACCGCAGCGGCGCGCAGCCGTTCCGCGTGTTCGAAAGCGGCGCGATCCTGATACATCTGGCGGAGAAGTTCGATTACCTGCTGCCCAAGGCCGGCGCGGCGCGGGCCGAAACGCTGAGCTGGCTGATGTGGCAGATGGGCAGCGCGCCGTTCATCGGCGGCGGCTTCGGGCATTTCTACGTCTATGCGCCCGAACGCTACAAGTACCCGATCGACCGCTACGCGATGGAAACCAAGCGCCTGTTCGCGGTGGCCGACATGCAGCTGGGCAAGACCGAATATCTCGCCGGCGATTCCTACACCATCGCCGATATCGCCGCCTATACCTGGCTCGGCAATCTCTATCACGGGGCCTACAATGGTTCGGACAAGTTCCTGAGTTTGCACGAATATGAGAACGTGGGCCGCTGGACCAGGGCGATCGATGCGCGGCCGGGCGTGATCCGTGGGCGGCTGGTCAATACCCAGGCCCTGCCCGAGCGCCATTCGGCGAGCGATTTCGACGGGGTGGACCCTGAATTGCTGAGCCCGGTGCGCAAGCGCGCCGACGTCTGATCGCGATCCGGCCAGGCAGGAGCCAAGGGCGCATTCGCGCGTTGGGGAAGTGATCCGTTCCATCAGCAGGAAGGAGAACACCCGATGGATCAGGCAACGCGAGAACGACCGGAAGACCTGGGCCACCCGCTGGTCCTTTCCAGCCGCGTGGTCGGCACGCCGGTATACGACCGCGCCGGCACCCGGCTGGGCCATGTGGACGAGCTTTCGATCGAGAAGGAAAGCGGCCGGGTGATCTACGCGATCCTGTCCTTCGGCGGCTTCCTGGGCATCGGCGAGAAGTTCCATCCCGTGCCCTGGCAACTGCTCGACTACGACGTGGAGCAAGGCGGCTTCGTCGTGCCGCTCGACCCGGACGACCTGAAGAACGCCCCCGCCTATGACGACGAGGCGATCCGTGAGCTGGGCGGCCCGGACTATCGGATGCAGGGTGAAGCGATCTACGGTTATTACGGCCGCTATGGCGCCGTACCCTATTGGTAGCGGGCAGCTTTCCTTGCACCCGGCGGACGAGCCGCTATAGGGCCGCCCTGCGCCCCACGCGGCGCGCTTGCTGGGGCGTAGCCAAGCGGTAAGGCACCGGTTTTTGGTACCGGCATGCGCAGGTTCGAATCCTGCCGCCCCAGCCAATACGCAACTAAGTGACTGATTTTGCTGGCTTCACCTCGTGAGGCCTCGAGTCGTTGTGCATGCGATTGTGCCAACGCCGGGGCGGGAGAAGTCGGCGCATGGCGTCCATCCAACACGTCTACCGGCGCGGCCACACTTTTTGGTGGCGGCGAGTTCTCCGTTTGTTCAACGGCCAGATCTTTGATATTCGTATTTCCCTAAGGACCGCCGATCGACAACGCGCCCGAGAACTCGGCGCCGTTCTGACGGCGGCCTCGGGGGGTGTGAAGATGTTGTTGGAAGAGCAGGTAACCCGCAGATCCGATGAGCGGCCGACCGAAGCCGAGCTTCAGGCAATCGCCAAGGCCGAGTTCGAGAACCAGCGGGCACGCTATTGCGATCAGCAGCGGGAGCATCCCCAGCACCGGATGATGCACAGCGCCGCCAATGCGGCCTATGCCGACTACTACCAGCGGATGATCGACACCGGCGGCAGGCCACAGCTTGCAGATGACGAGGAGGCCACGCTTATTACGAGCGGCTATTCGGAGGAGCGGATCGACCGTCTGAAAACGCTCATCGAGCTTCATGAAGGGCAGCCAGCCGTCAAACCGAACACGGCCATCTTCCACCTGCGGCAACTCGGCTTCGAGCCCAACCGGCAACTCGTGGGTATGGTGACGCGAGCGCTCTACCCTGCTTATCGAGATGCGGTCCTAGCCGCCCAAGAGCAGCTCGATGAAATGCTCGGCCGCAAACATGCGCCGAAGGTGGAAACGAGCGAACCTTCGCCGCAACCGGCAGCCGCGCCGGCCGCGCCCGCTGAATGTCCTCCAGCCGTCCTGGACGAGATTACCAACCCGACGTTCAGCGACCTGTGTCGACAAGCGGCTGATAACAAGGAGCTGGACGGCGAATGGTCTTCGAAGACGGCTCGGCAGCGGCGGGCGCTAGGCTTGCTGTTCGAGTTGCTGGTCGGTCCTCGTCGGGTGGCGGAGATCACCCAGGCTGACCTCTCCACCTTCAAGAACAAGCGTCGGCTCATCACCGAGAAGCTCAGCCCGGCATCGGAAAAGGATCGCGAGCGGATCCTCGACCTCGCCGACCGTACTCTGACGCCGAAGGAGCTGAAGGACCTAGAGGGCGGGCCTCACGCGAAAACGATGAATCGGGACCTGACGGGCTTGTCCGCGATCTTCAAGTGGGGAAGGGACAACGGGAAGGCGGTCCCGCCGCTTCGCCCCAATGCCCTGCGGATGAAGCTACCGACGGACACCCGAGCGCGGGACGATCGGCCGCCAACCAGCGAAGCTGATCTCAAGCGTCTCTTCGCGCTGCCCATCTTCACGGGCTGTCTGCCGCACCACGGCGGGAAGGGGCGGCGCGTGTTGAACTGCCGCTTCACGCCTGGTGCAGCCATCGTCCACGACGCGTTCTATTGGGTGCCGCTGCTCGTCAGATATCAAGGCGCTCGCCGGGAAGAGATCTGTAAGCTTCGGCCGCAGGATTTCGACCTTGATGGTCCCATTCCCTACATGCGGGTGGACTTTACCGAGACCGGCCGGATCAAGAACGCCCAGTCGAAGCGCAACCTTCCGCTTCATCCCGAACTGATCCGGCTCGGGATTGTCGAATATGTCCGGGAAGCGGCGACGCGAGGCTACCAGGTTCTTTTTCCTGAGCTTACGCCGACCAACGAAGTCGAGGGCTATGGCGATCAGTTCTACGACCTCTGCTGGGTTCACATGCGAAGGCGCGGCGGCTTGACCACCGAGGCGGATATCCATGGGATGCGTCATAGGTTCAACTCGGATCTGAAGCAGGAGCGCGTGTCGAAGGAATTTCGGCGCGACATGCTGGGCCATGGTGGCGAGGGGCAAACGGACGAGCGATACAGCACTGCGGCTGAACTCATGGTCATGCTCGAGGAGATGAAGAAGCTGCCTGTCGTGACGGGGCACCTTCCGACGGCATCGCTGAATATGCCGCCGAAGCTGATAGTTCGGCCTAATCCCAACATGAGGCGCCAGCGATAGCGGGCCTGTAGGATCAAGGGGCACCGGCAATATCTGATCACGTCTGGCAATGGGGGTCAGCCCCGTCCTGTCCCACCTCTCTGATGCCACCCGGAGGCAAGTCATCTACAGTCAGGCCCGAGGCGGCTGGTCCAGCACTCCCTTGTCGATCGCCATAGGATGGGTCCTTTCCGTTCCATCTTATGGCCCCGCGCACAAAATTACTGGCAGGCCCCTGATGCGCTATGTGCCCGAGATCAGCACCCATCTCGAGGCGGCCCTGATCCGATTGCTGCCGATCGAGCAGCGGTCGCGTGTCGGTTCCGGCCGACATCGTCGTATTCGGAGCGACGCCGGAAGCCAGAAGCCGAGTTAAGCATCATCTTTCATCGGTGGCCGCGTCGACAGGGAACGCATGATCGTCCAAGCTGGACCCATCGCAAAAACAGATGCGATGACGGTCAGCAAATTATCCACGACATGCCAGTGCAAAGCGCCATCCTCGATCGCCTTGATCGACACAAGCCGGGCCTCTTCTGCCTCCAACTCCTTCCGTAAATTCGAGGTCTTACATGTCCGTCGTCAGAACATTTGGCGCATTTCGCGGCGTAGATTAGCGGAGAGCGGGCCTCGTCCTGGGGTTGATATTAAGCGGCGATCTTGTGGTGCTGCAAGCGCCTGTGTTCGATGGTCTTCCGTTTGATCCTTTCACGCTGTTTGATGATGGCTTCGGCTCTACCGAAGTAGGCGTCGGCGGGCGTCACATTGCCGAGACTTTCGTGATATCGGCAGTGATTATAGTGGTCGATGAAGGCCTCGATCTGGGTCTCAAGATCGCCAGGCAGGAAGTAGTTTTCCAGCAGGATGCGGTTTTTGAGGGTCTGGTGCCAACGCTCGATCTTGCCCTGGGTCTGGGGATGCATCGGGGCGCCGCGGACATGGCTCATGCCGTTGGCGCCGATCCATTCGGCTAGTTCCTCGGCGATGTAGCTCAGGCCATTATCGCTGAGCAGCTTCGGTTTGTGGATCACCCTGGCCGACGCGCATCCAGAAGCCTCGAGGGCCAGCTCGAGCGTATCGGTGACGTCGCCGGCCCGCATAGTGGTGCACAGCTTCCAGGTGATGACATAACGGGAGAAGTCGTCGAGCACGGTCGACAGATAGACCCAGCCCCAACCGAGGATTTTGAAGTAGGTGAAGTCGGTCTGCCACATCTCGTTCGGCCGCGTCGTCTTCGTGTGGAAGGCATCGGCCGCCTTGACCACGATGAAAGCCGGGCTGGTGATCAGGTCGTGGGCCTTGAGCAGGCGATAAACCGTCGATTCCGATACGAAGTAGCGCTTCTCGTCGGTGAACCGCAGGGCAAGTTCACGGGGGGATAGCTCGGTCGTTTCCAGCGCCATCTCGACGATCTGGTCCCGGACGTCGTCACCGATGCGGTTCCACACGCGGTTCGGCGCCGATGGCCGATCCTCCAACGCTTCCGGCCCGCCTTCGAGGTAGCGATCATACCAGCGGTAGAACGTTCGGCAGGGAATGCCGAGCTGATCCAGCGTGCGCCTGGCCGGTAGGTGCGACTGCTCGACGATCCTGATGATCTCGAGCTTCTCTGATGCGGGATACCTCATTCTTCGTCGCCCCCATCCGCGATCATACTTTTTTTGAGTAGCCGGTTTTCGAGCGTCAGGTCGGCCACGTATTCCTTGAGGGCGCGGGCTTCGCGGCGCAGGTCCTGCACCTCGCCGGTGGTTGCAGCACGAGCGGTGTCTCCGGCCAGGCGGCGCTTGCCCGCTTCCATGAACTCCTTCGACCAGGTGTAATACAGGCTCTGCGTGATGCCTTCCTTGCGGCACAGCTCGGCGATGCTGTCATCACCGCGCAGGCCTTCGAGCACGATACGGATCTTGTCCTCGGCCGAGAAGTGCCGGCGGGTCTGGCGCCGAATGTCCTTCACCACGCGATCTGCAGGGGCCTTCGGCGCCGATTTCTTCAAGGAGGATTTGGGCTTCATCTTCGTTCCTTCGTCACTACGACGAAGCCCAAATCCTCCTTACATCACAACCTCAAATCTGTACCATTGGTGCTGACGGCGGACACCTCCACGTTCCGCAAGCTCAGCGGAAAGCCGATGTACATCAGAACCGCCAGTCGGATCACCTCGGGTGAAGAATTGAATCTTCGAAACGGACTGAATGGTAACACTCTAGATTTGCGGCTCATCCCGCGCAGTTAGCAGCGACACATCCCGACTGCCGCGTTGCTCTGACAGAACCCGCAGTGGAGACTGGTTCGCGTTGGACTGACAGCACGCTCGAAGCTGATCTATTTCATCGCCTCATCCGGCGCCCAGATATTGTGCGAGTCAATCTGGAGCTTCAGCAGCGCCCGATCAGCCGCGGACCGCGCCTCGATTTCATAGCGCCTCGCGTCATTCGCCTGCCGGCGGGCATAGAGCAGGTCGGCGAGATCGATCGCACCCAGGTCATAGCCGCGCCGCGTTCGAGCTAGTGCATCGTCGGTGCTGCGCGCTGCGGTCTGAGCACTGCGCCACGCCTCGAGCCGCGTCCGGGCATTGGAGAGGTCGGCATTGGCGATAGCTTCGATAGTGCGTTGTATCGCCGCCAGTTCCATGCGTGCGGCATTGGCGTCCGCCGACGCCTGATCGGCCGCCGCACGGCGATAGCCGCCGCCGAGCGGGATCGACATAATCAGCCCTGCTCCCTTCTCCATTCCGCCTTGCTCGCTGAAGACACGGACGCCGAACGACGGATCGGCGATCCGATCGGCCCGGACCCGCTGCGACACGACACCAAGGCGCTGCGCTTCGCGATCCGCCGCGCCAATCTCATGACTGCGTTCGATCACCAGATCGCGCATTACCTCAAGGCTTTGATCCGGCAGCGCCGGGTCGGCCAGTTCTGGTGGTTCGACGGCAAGCGTCAGGTCGGGGAAGGTCGAGGCAAGGATTGCCCGCGCCTGTTCACGAAGCGCGAGCGAGGATGCTTTCTGCGCCTGTGCCTGCGCCAAAGCCGCCAAAGCCTGATCGACATCGAGGGTTGCGGCATCGCGCAACGCCGCGCGTCGCCTGAGCGCAGTCAGAGCCTGCTCCATATCGGCCACCGCCGCGCTGTCGTTGCGATAATGTGTCCCGGCCGTCAGCCAGTCATGCCAGAGGCCGGAAAGAATGAGCGCGGTCTGGTGGCGGACATCCTCCATCCGGTTTTCCGCAACCGCGATCCCCAGGGCACCCGCCCTGCGGTCCAGCGCCGCCTTGCCCGGCAAGCGGAACGCACGGCTGACCGTGCTATCGAACTCGTTGCGCGCACCGAACCCGTCAACGGTGCGGCGCGTATAACTGCCGGCGACCGTCACTTCATGAGTCCCTCGCCGCAACATCTCGCCCTGCGCGCGTGCGGCGGCGATCCGTTCGACGGCGGCTTCGACGCCGGGATAACTATTCAACACGCGGTTGACTTGATCCGCGGGCGGCAGGTCGGCGCGCTGGGCGAGCGCGGGCGTCGTGCCCAGCACAAGGCAACAGGCAAAGGCGATCCTCCGCATCAGGCGATCCTTCCCTGGTCGATGATCGGGCTGGTCCGCCACCGCACCGGCAGTTCCCGCCGCGCTTCCGTCACGGCACGGAGCAAGCCGGGCACGGCATCATCACCGGCGATCAGTTCCAGGGTTGTGCGCTTCAACTCCCCGGAAACCTGCTCGGCCGTTCCGGCATCACCGAAATCACGGCCGCGTACGTTTTCTGCCCGGATATGGATCGGCGCCGGGGATATGGTGCGAATCGCCGCGATCAGCGCCTCGGTGTCGCGGACAGCGCAATGGAGAGTGAACAGGAGGTCAGGCATTTTCGGGGTCTCCGGCGCTTTCACCGAAGCGCTCGAACAGGATCGGCAGCAGGATCAGCGTCAGCAGGGTGGACGTGATGAGGCCGCCGATGACGACGATGGCGAGCGGACGCTGGATCTCCGACCCTGGCCCGCTGGCGAACAAGAGGGGCACCAGGCCGAAGGCGGTGATGCTGGCGGTCATCAGCACGGGGCGCAGCCGCCGCTGCGCGCCGAGCCGCACGGCATCGGCCATGCTCAGCCCTTCGGCGCGGAGCTGCCGGAAATAGGCGACGAGCACGAGTCCGTTGAGCACGGCGAGCCCTATGGCTTGGCGCTGTCCCCCTCACCCTCGCCGATCGCCTGGTACTCCAGCGCGAACGTCGGATCGCAATCGTATGGGAAGACATAGTTCCCCGGCTCGCTTTCCCACTGGATGTAGCGCGCTCCGTTGTTGTCGAGCACTTGCGGGTCCTCGAACCACTGCGTCGCCTTCAGGCGCTTGCCGTCCTCGCTCAGCTTGTACCGTTCGACCATGTGGAGATCGGCGCTGTGATTGAGGCCATTGTTGGTGATCGTCGCGGGCAGAAGATGCGTGGTGTCGACGACCAACTCATCACCCTCCCAGTGGCCGATGGAGTGGCCGACCTTCGAGTGCGGCGCGTCGGCGGGCGGATGAGGGCGCCCGTCCATGAAGATCACCCTGACCTGATCAAAATATTCGTATTTGAAGACGATCAGCTGCGGCGTCTGATAGATTTCGAAGGGGAACGGGCCCTGGATCGAATAGACCACCGAAGGCGCCGCGCAGACCCGCTGCAAGGTCATTTCATCTTCGGGCTTCCATCTCTCCGCCTCGGCAAGGGCCTGGGGCTTGAGCTTGAGGCCACCATATTCGCCTTGTGGAAATTCCACGAAGCCGCTGTCGTCGAGGACCATCGTGTCCGGCGGAAGCTTCGCGATCAGGCCTTCATCGAACGGGTGCTGGTCCCGTTCCAGCGACCAGAACCCGGAAAAATCCGGATGCGCCGAATTCGTCGCTTCCGCCTTGGCGGGCGTGGTCGTCTGCGCGGCGGCCGGGCCGGCAACCATCATCGTACAAAAAAGCAGGCACAATCCTGTGCGGGTCATCTTAATCTCTCCCAACTCGAGCGCCGCGGCGTCCCGACGCAGCCTAGCGCCCCGGGATCGCGGTGTCGTCAGCCCGTGATACCGAAAGGCGCCGATCCGATCCGATTGCCCTGTTCGTCGAAGGCCTGGCGCAGGCGCAGGTAAGGCTTTCCGTCGCGCGCCGCCCAGCCTTCGATGGTGACGACATCGCCCGGCTTGATGATGCTGCGCGACCAGCCGCCGCGCATGAGGACGACAGGCGCGTTCGTCTCGACCCGCCATTCGCGCACCGTGCCGCCTTCGGGCACATCGAGGACGATCGTGCCGTGCGGATTGGCGAACTTGAAGGACGTCACCTTGCCCTTCACCTTAATGATTTTGTCGGGGTTGAAGAACGCCGCAAACGAATGGTGGGCGTAGGCGACGCCCGGCGCGGCAAGCGCGAACGCCGATGCCACTAAGATCAACTTACGGACCATCATCTCACTCCACGAATTAGGGTCGATCACCGCTTCAGGAAGGCTCGGCCGGGATGCGGCCGAGGCCCCTGGGATCGCTAACTCTTAACTCAACAACTTGATTTCACGCGCTTAATTGGCGCTGAACGTGCTCTCACGACTTATGAACCATTCAGAACATACCGTTGTTATTCTTCGCTTCCGCCGGATCGGTGATGTCCTGAATCACGTCCCAATGCTCGACGACCTTGCCGTTCTCGAGGCGGAAGATATCGACAATCGCGCGGCCGAGCGTTCCGGGCTCGCGCACCGAATGCACGTGGAGGATCACGAAATCGCCGTCCGCGTAGGCGTGCTTGATCTCGTTGTGTTGCTTCGGAAACCTGGCCTTCAGGAAGTCGATGAAACCTCTCAGCCCCTCCGCTCCATCGGCTGCGGTGGGATTGTGCTGGACGTACTTGTCACCGAGGTATTTCGCGGCTGCTTCGAAATCCTTGTCGTTGAGCGCCTTGTTGTAGAATTCGATGACGAACCGCTTGTTGTCCTCTTCCCTGCTCTGCTGCGCCGGGCCGGACGCGTGGGTATCGGCCGCGCCGGCCGGCGCGGCGCCCGCAAGGGCCGACAAGAGAAGCGCCATCGCGGCGGTGATCGAAACATGCGGCTTTCGCATTTCGGGTCTCCTTGACTGAGCCCGGGCGCCAGGCGCCCGGGCAAGTACCTTAGAACTTCTTCTTGACGCTGACCGCCCATTCGCGCGGACGGCCGGGCTGCCCGGTGATGAAATCGGAATCGAGCGACGACCCCGAGCTGTGAGTGACGAAGTAGTATTTATCGAAGATGTTGGTCACTTCCGCGGACACTTCCAGATCCTCGTCAGCGTTGCGCCAGGTGAGGCGGGCGTTGGCCAGCGTATAGGCGTCGATCCGGCCGAGGGGATCATTGGCGGCATCGACGTACATATCGCTTTGATAAGACGCGTCGATCCGCGGCGTGAGCGAGCCGGCATCACCCAGCTCGAAGCGGTATTGCGCGCCGATGCTCCACTTCCAGGTCGGCGTGTAAGGCCGGGTATCGCCGAACTGCGGCCCGGTCGGGCTCGTCGGTCCGCCTGCCGCGGGGTTGAGTTCGGTGTACTTGAAATGAAGGTAGCTTGCCGACCCGTCGATCAGCAGACCTTCGACCGGCTCCAGCGTGGTTTCCACCTCGACGCCCTTCATTTCGGCGTCGCCGGCATTGGCGGGCATGGCACAGGGCCGGGCCGGCACGCCGAGGTCCGGGCAGTTGCCCAGTGTAAGCTGGATGCCATTGTATTTGCTGTAGAAAGCCGCGACGTTCACGCGCACGGCACGGTCCAGCCAGTCCGTCTTGAAGCCCGCTTCATAGGACGTGAGCTCTTCCGGCCCGAACTGCTGGGCCTGGGGGGCGAAGAACGGACGCGGATTGATGCCGCCACCCTTGTAGCCGGTCGACACCTGAGCATAAGTCATGATGTTGTCGGACCAGCGATATTGGGCGTTAAGCCGATAATCGAACCGATCGGTCTGGTATTCGCCCGTCACGCCGTTGAGCGCGTTCAGGATCGGATGCGCACCGCCCTCCGGCGTCACACGCAAGAACGTATAGCTCTTGGATTCGTCGGTGTAGCGCAGGCCGGCGCTCAGCGTCAGGTCCGGCAGCGGGGTCCATGCCACGTGCGCGAACACGGCCTTGCTATCCGCCGGCACCGGATCGCGCTGGTAGAATGCCCCGATGGCGCTGTCGCGGAATTCCTGGCGCGCGGTGTAGATCGACTTCTGGTCGCTGTAATAGCCGCCGATCGTATATTCGATCTCGTCATTCGCGCCGAAGGCGCCGTTGAGCCGCAGTTCCTGGCTGAAGAATTCGAAATCGAGGATGCTCAGCCCGAGGTGCTGCGCCAGCGGCGACAGGTCGGAGTCATTGGAGAATTGCGAGGAATAGGTGCGGTAGGCGGTGATCGAGACCAGTTGCAGGTTTGGCGCGATGTCCCATTCGACCTGGCCGGACAGCCCCCAGCCTTCGAACATGAAATCGCCATCGGTGCTGAACGGCGCGAACTGGGCGTTGCCGGGGTTCGAGAAGGTCGAATAATTGCAATAACGGCCGCACAGGAAGCGTGAATCGAGCGCGATCCCGGTTCCCAACGGATCGATCGATGCATTGTAGGGAACGTTGGGGCTGACATAGTCGCCGTTCGAATCCCGCAGCGGAACGATCACGTTCGGCGTCGCCGCACGATCGTCGTACGTATAGTCGGCGATGATGTTGATATCGATATTGGAGGCCGGGCGCAGGCGCAGCTGCCCGCGGACGGCCGAATAGTCGACCTCACCTTCGCGCGCGAGGACGCAGTTGCTGCCGATCGGTGCGATGCGCGGGATGCCGTTGGCCGGGTTGATCGCCGGATTTTCGCCCGCGGGGTAATCGCACCCGAAGTCGCGCCGCTCGACGTAGCCCTTCTGGCGCTTGGAGACGCCGGAAATGCGCGCGTCGACACCATCGGCCAGGTTGAAATCGGCGCTGGCGCGAATATCGAGGCGGTTCCTGCTGCCGTAAGTGCCTGCGACATAACCGGAATTGTCGCCGGAGGGACGCTTGGAAAACAGCTTGATGGCGCCGCCGATCGAGTTGCGCCCGGAAAGCGTGCCCTGCGGCCCGCGCAGGACCTCGACACGCTCAAGATCCAGCAGGTCGAGCACCGAGCCGGTGAGCGTGGCGTAGTAGACATCGTCGACGTAAATGCCGACGCCCGGCTCAAGCGCGGGATTGAAGTCCCCCTGGCCCACGCCGCGGATCGAGGCGACCATCGACGCGCCGAACGCCTGGCCGGCCGGCGCGAGCGTCACGTTGGGGGCCTGGCGCGCCACCTGCGACAGATCGGTCTGGCTGCGCGCCTCGAGCATCGCCGCCGATACGGCGGTGATCGCCAGCGGCGTGTCCTGAAGGTTCTGCTCGCGGAACTGCGCGGTGACGATGATCTCGCCGGAGTCGTTGGGACCGGGCTGATTGTCGGCGGCGGCTTCGGCATCCACCCGCCGTTCGGCCCGCGCCGGATCAGCGGCGCTCTGCGTTTCCGGCGCGACCTGGGCATGCGCCACCGTCGCGATCGAAGCGGCTGCGGCGATCGCGGCGAGCCGGCTTACGGAACGATACAAGTAAGTCTTGACCATGATGGAAATTCCCCTGGATCTCTCTTGTTTTTATGTTGTCACTATTCGATTTATCTGACTGATATTAAATCGCTTATTTTCCGATGGACTGGTAAACCAGCGTCTGAAACTCGCTCAGCATCCGGGCATCGAACGGCGCCTTCTGCATCATCAGGATCGCGACCATGTCCTCCTCCGGATCGACGATGAAGCGGGTCGTCGCCGCCCCGTCCCACCCGAAGGCGCCCGGCGATCCAAGGTTGGCATCGGCAGCCACATCGAGCTGGACCGAGACCCCCAGGCCATAGCCGGTGCCGAAGTTGCCCTGCGCGGGGCCGAGCGTACCGACAGCTGGCGGGAGGTTGTTCGCGGTCATCAGCTCGACAGTCTTCTTGCCGAGGATGCGCGCGCCATCGAGCTCACCCCCGTTGAGGAGCATCTGCGAGAAGCGGGCGTAGTCCGAAGCCGTGGACCACAAGCCCAGCGTGCCGAACGGATGATCGGCGAAGCGTTCATAAGTCGAAGGCCGCATGTCGACCGCCGGGTAGGCCGGCATTTCCTCCGGAACGTCGTGCAGCCGCACGACGCGGTCGCGCTTTCCGTCCGGAACGCCGTAGCCCGTATCGCTCATCTGCAGCGGATCGAAGAGACGCTTCTGCAGGTATTCGGCAAGCGGCATTCCCGAGAAGTATTCGACGAGATGGGCCTGGACGTCGTGGTCGTAGCCATAGACCCACGCTTCGCCGGGCTGGCAGAGCAAGGGCACGCCTCCGATAAGCTCCATCTCCTCCTGCAGCGTATTCATCCGGTTGACCCAGATCTTGCGGTCGAAATAGAGCTTCGCGACAGGGGCGGGCCCGCCCCCTGCGCCGATGCAGGTCGTGTGGCGGAACGCATCCTGGATGGTGGGTTTGCGCTTGGGGTCCGCCAGAAGCATCTCGCCGTCCTTGTTCTCGCCGGCGTAGACCTTGAGATTCTTGAACTCTGGAATGTACTTCTCGAGCGGATCGTCGAGCTGGAACTTGCCCTGTTCGTAAAGCGTCAGGAGCGCGACGCTGACGACAGGCTTGGTCATCGAATAGATGCGGAAGATATCGTCCTTGCGCATCGGCCGCTGGGTGTCACGATCGGACACGCCGAAGCTGACGAAATGGGCGATGCGGCCCTGCCGGGCGATCAGCACGACGCCGCCCGGAATTTCGTGCTTGGCGGCCGCCGCGGCGATCCCCGTATCGAGCCGGGCGAGGCCATCCTTCGAAAGGCCCGCGGCGACCGGGTCGATGGAGGGCAAATCCTTCGCAGCCGCAGGATACAGACCGATGCCCAGCAAACAGGTCGCTGCAAGGCCGAGCGGAACACGATTCCTCTTCATAGCGACTTCTCCCCATTGAGGGCCTCTCTCAAGCCCGATTTTTGATGACTTCCGACATTCGTGCTGGCGGATGCGCGCGCCGCATCGCGGGCCTCGGCCAGCACCCGGTACCGATGCAGCACCGGCTCGGTGTACCCGTTGGCCTGCTCGGTTGCCTCGAAGACCAGCGCGAGCGCCGCCTGGAAGGCCAGGCTCTCCGCTTCGCGGCCGGCCATCGGCCGATACGACGGATCCCCGGCGTTCTGGGCATCGACCTTTGCCGCCATGGCCGTGAACGCCGAATGCACCTGATCCTCGCTCACCAGACCGGCACCGAGCCAGTTGGCCAGCGACTGCGCCGATATGCGCAAGGTCGCCCGATCCTCCATAAGGCCGACATCGTCGATATCCGGCACCTTGGAGCAACCGACCCCCTGGTCGATCCACCGCACCACGTATCCCAGGATGCTCTGGGCATTGGCGCGAAGCTCTGCCGCGATGTCCGTGGCGCGCAGTTCGTCCGGCGAGGCGACCGGCACGATCAGAAGCTCGTCGAGCGACGGCGTCCCCGCCGCCGCGATCCGGGCGTGCTGCGCGGACACGTCGATCAGGTGATAGTGCTGCGCGTGCAGCACGGCCGCTGTCGGCGACGGCACCCAGGCGGTGGTCGCGCCGGCGCGAAGCTGTTCGCCCTTCTGCGCGATCAGGTCCGCCATGCGATCGGGCGCCGCCCACATGCCCTTGCCGATCTGCGCCTTGCCGGCGAAGCCGCAGGCGAGGCCGATCGCAACGTTGCGCCGCTCGTAAGCCTGGAGCCACGCGGCGTTCTTCATCTGCGTCTTGGGGACCATGGCGCCGGCCCGCGTCGAGGTGCGGATCTCGTCCCCCGTGCGATCGAGGAATCCGGTGTTGATGAAGAAGATGCGGTCCTTGAGCGCCTCTATGCAGGCCGCGAGGTTGGCCGATGTCCGGCGCTCCTCATCCATCAGGCCGATCTTCACCGTGTGACGATCAAGCCCGAGCAGGTCTTCAACGGTGGCGAACAGGCGATCGGTGAAACGCGCCTCCTCCGGGCCATGCTGCTTGGGCTTCACCACATAGATCGCGCCGGCGCGGCTGTTGCGATGGGCCCCGAGGCCGTGCAGGTCGTGCATACCGCAAAGCACGGTCACGATGGCATCGAGGATGCCTTCGGGCGCTTCGTCGCCATCGGGAAGGCGAACCGCCGGCGTGGTCATCAGATGTCCGACATTTCGCACCAGAAGCAGGCTTCTGCCGGGCAAGGTGAAGCTCGATCCATCGGGCGCCGTGTAAGCCCTGTCTTGAGCGAGCCGGCGGGTCAGCACCGTGCCGTCCTTGTCGAAGCGCGCCTGCAAGTCGCCGCGCAGGGCCCCGAGCCAGTTTGAATATCCCAGCACCTTGTCGGCCGCATCGACCGCCGCGACCGAATCCTCGAGATCGACGATCGTGCTGGTCGCGGCCTCCAGGACGATATCGGCGATGCCAAGCGGATCGGTACGCCCGATCGGATCATTGCGATCGATCACCAGTTCGATGTGCAGGCCGTGGTGCCGGAAGAGCGCGCTCTCGCCCCGGCGCCCCACCAGCAGACCGGGATCGGCCAGCTCGGGAAGCGCGCCCCGCGCATCGCGCCACGAGCCCTGCTTCAGCGACAGCGCCTCATCGAGGAAGGTCTTCGCCGCATCGATCACCCGGCTTCCGCGCGCCGGATCGTAGCCGCCGCGCGGGATGTCACCGGCAATGGCGTCGGTTCCGTACAGCGCGTCGTAGAGGCTGCCCCAGCGGGCATTGGCGGCGTTGAGAAGATAGCGCGCATTCAGTGCGGGCACGACCAGCTGGGGCCCGGCAATCGAGCAGATTTCCGGATCGATCGCCCCGTTCGCTATCGTGAAGGGGGCGGGTTCGGGCGCGAGATAACCGATCTCTTGCAGGAACGCGCGATGCTCGTCCCGGTCGAAATCGCTCTCTCGCGCGCCGAACCAGGCGTCAATGCGCGCCTGCAGCGCTTCGCGCCGCGCGAGCAGAGCGGCGTTCTCGCCGGCGAACTGGCGGAAGATGCGGGCGGCCCCCTGCCAGAAAGACGTTGCATCGATCCCGGTGCCGGCAAGCGCCCGGCGCTCGATAAAATCGGCCAGCTCCTCGGCGACGAGAAGATCAGCCTTGCAGACAAACGTCATGACACCTCCCCTCCTCTCGCCAAGCCCGGCCCCATTCGGGCCTGGGCGCAATCTTCCGTGGGGCGCCCTTACGGACGCGAGGCCCGCGTCTCCTTCGCCGTGATGAATTCGATGAGCGCCGGCTGTCCGTTCCTGGTCGCCTCGATCCCGCGCAGAATGGCGCCGCGAATGTCGCCCGGCTGGGTCACACGTTCGCCATATCCGCCAAGTGCGCGGGCGAAATCGGCGTAGTTCCCCGAGATGTCGGTCGCGCGGTAGCGTTCGGTCGCCTCGGGCATGATGGGCAGCTCGATCGCCATCGACGCGTTGTTGAGCAGGATCGAGAGGATCGGCAGGCGCTCGCGCACCGCCGTCTCGAAATCCATGCCGGTGAAGCCGATCGCCGCATCGCCCCAGACGTTGATGCACAGCTTGTCCGGACACGCGAGCTTGGCGCCCATCGCCAGGCCCAGGCCATAGCCGAGCTGGGTGGATTTGCCCCAGCCGAGATAGCTCAGCGGCGCCGTGCTCTTCCAGAAGGGGGTGAGCTGGTCGCGTGGGCTGCCCGCGTCATGCGTGATGATCGTCTCGGCGACATCGACGGTTTTCTGCAGCTCCCACAACACGCGATAGGGGGAAAGTGGCGCGTCCTCGCTTTCCAGCAGCGGCAGCCACTGCGCCATCCACTGCGCTTCGACCTCGGCGATTTCGCGGGCGACGGGGGCGGCGTCACGCGGCCCGTCCAGCAATTCGCGGCAAGCCTCCACCAGCATGGAAAGCGTGAGGCGTGCGTCCCCGGCCAGGGCAATCTCGCACGGGACGCATTTGTTGAAATCGGCCGGGTCCAGCGTTGCGTGGATGACGCGCTTGCCCGCCGGCATGCTTACTCCGAATGTCGTCTGGGCAAAGCTGCACCCGATCCCGAAGATGAGGTCCGCGCGATCGAGAAAATGGCGCAGCTGGCCCGGGATCGCCGCCCCACCCGATCCGAGCGCGAGCGGATGGGTTTCGTCGAAGGCACTCTTCCCTTCCAGGCTGGTGCTGACCGGGGCGGCAAGCAGCTCCGCCAGCTCGCGCAATTCTGCATAGGCTTCGGCCCAGTGCACGCCCTGGCCCGCGTAGATAACCGGGCGCTGCGCCTCGACGAGCGCCTGCGCCGCCACCCGCACGGCATCCGGATCGGGCGCGCTGCGGGTCCTGACTACCGGCCGATAGTCGCTCTGATCGCCCGCCTCTTCATCGAGGATATCCCAGGGCATCTCCACCAGCACGGGGCGCAGGCGTCCGTTGCGCAACAGGGTGAAGGCGCGGCGCATGATATTGCCGACTTCGCCCGGCAGCGTGATCGGTTCGGCATGCTTGGTGATGTCGCGCATCGAGATCGTGGCATTGTAGTTGTCCGGCACGTGCGCGATGCGACGGGCGTATCCCTGCGGCAGGACCAGCACCGGAACGGATTCGGAATAAGCCTGGGCCACGCCGCCATAGGCGTTCTCAGTGCCGGGGCCATGCTGCATGGCGAACACGCCCATGTGTTTTCCGCGCGTCAGCCGGGACAAGGCATCGGCCATGTGCACGCCGGTACGCTCCTGGCGCACGATCACCGGGCGGATCCCGATCGCGGCGGCGCTTTCGAGCACCGCGTTGCGCGGGTATCCGAAGATCACCTCTACACCCTCACGGCGCAAGATGTCCGCGATGGCAGCACTTACCTTCATCAAGTCTTCCTCTATTCGAAATGTCGAAACTCGCGCGCGACGCCGGGCTGGCCGGCGCTCGCGGAAAACGGCCCCCGGCCGCATCGTCGATCGCGGATGCGATTGCCCTGACATCCCCGGCCGGCACAGGCCGCTGTCACCCGAATCGAAAGCGCGGCGGCCCGCCCCTGCACGCGCAAGCGGGTCCGTTTCGGCGATGGCACGATCGGCAACGATCCCCGCCAGGTATTCCAAGGCTCCCACCCTCTTTTGTTGGGACGCATGGTGGCACCGGCGCGGCACACTGGGCAGTTGCAAAGTGCGCCGCAGGCCATAAGCTTTTTGCATGAGGCTCGAACACCGCCAGCTCCGCGCGTTTCTGCTGATTGCCGAACTCGGCAGCGTCGGAAGGGCGGCGAAGGAACTCCATCTCACCCAGCCGGCGCTGAGCCGACTGATCCGGGAATTCGAACGCAGCTGCGGCGTTGTCCTGTTCGAACGATACCCGCTGGGCATGCGGCTGACCGAAGCGGGGCAGTCGCTCGTGCCGTTCGCGCGATCCATCCTGCATGACATTGCCCGCGCGGAGGAGACTCTGGGCGTGCTTTCGGGCGCGGGCAAAGGCGTGGTGCGGGTGGGCGCGATTGCCGGCGTCGCGAGACAGATCCTCCCCAACGCGGTCAAGTCGCTCCTCGACCGCAACCTGGATATCCAGGTCTACCTGCTGGAAGGCAGCGGTGGCGAACTCGCGTCGGCCCTGGCGGACGGCTCGATCGACATCGCGATCGCGCATGACGACCTGGCCGACGAAGAAGTGTCCAAGGTGCGGGGCACGCGTTACTTCGATTGCTGCAGCGTCGTGTGCTCCACCGAGCATCCGCTCGCCAAGAAGGCGCAATGTTCGCTGGATGACGTGCTTGGCGCGCAATGGGTCCTCTCACGGCCGGAGGCGACGCCGCGCAAGCTGCTCCAGGAACTCGTGCACAAGGCCGGCCGAACAATGCCCAGCGCCACGGTCGAAACGACATCGCCCAGCGCGGTCGCGGCCTTCGTGAGGCGCACGCATCTTCTCGGCTGGTTGCCGCGCTCGCTCTACGCCGATGAGGAAGAGGCGGGGCAGATCTGCGCGCTCGACGTGCCGCAACTGGCCCTGCTCCGGCGGTATTTCATCTACAGGCGGCGGCGGGGCGTGCTGTCGCCCGCGGCGGCCGCCTTCCTGAACGACTTCAAGATGGTCGCCGAAGAATGAGCGGCGCGCGGGAGATCAGCGGCACGCGGCCCGAGCTGTCCTGCGCCGCCCGCCCGCGCAATGGTTTCGGGCGCCGCCCCGGCCCAGGGCAGGGCGGCGCCCGCACGGTCAATCCTTAGTGATGTCGTAGTCCCGCATGCGCTTGTAGGTGCTATTCATCGACTTGGGCATGCCGGCGTCGGCGACGATGATGCGCTTCTTGATCTTCCATTCGCCGTTCTGCTTCACCAGCAGATCATATTCGCGGCCCATCTCCTCGAACTTGGGCGGGGCGTTGAGATCGTCGCTGATCACGCCGGTCCAGAACATCTTGGCCGTCGCGGTATCGCCATTCACGCGGATTATCGGGTTGGTCAGGTGCATATAGTCCATATGCTCCTTCTCGACGGGGACGGCAGCCTTGGCCTCGTGCCCCTCGCCGCCTTCGGAAGCGCCGGCGCCGTCATAGAGCTTCTGGATTTCCGCGAAGCCGGTGGCCTTCCAGCCGTTCACGTCCAGCAGCGCGTCCTCGGTGAAGAACTTGTCGAACCCGGTATGGGCGCCGGAGCCGAGGTGGCTGTAGTAATCGTACAGCAAGTCCTCGATCGCGATCCGGTCGCGCAGGGCGGTCACTTCCTTTTCCAGCTCCGCATTGCCCTGGTTGCAGCCGGTGAGCAGGACGGCGGATGCCAGCCCCAGAGTCATCATGATTTTCTTCATATCAGTTCTCCCAATGAAAAATCTCAGCCTTGCGGCACGCCCGTTTCGTCACGCACCTTGTCCGACATCCCGTCTTTCCAGCTGCTCCAGCCCGATTGCATGCCGTAGGGCCGCTCCAGTTCCAGCGCTTGGATCTCGTGGATCAGGCCGTCGGTGATCTTGAAGATCTCCACGATGCTCCAGGTGAAGGGCGTGGTCGGGCCGCCGGTCACCGTCCGGCCATCGGGGATGGTGAAAGTGCGGGTGTCGCCCGCCGCGTGATCGAAGAACGCGAACGCGAAGACGAGGCCATTTTGCTGATCTATCGCGACGATCCGCCGGTCGCGTATCCGCGTGACGAAGTGCAGCAGGCCGGATTCGAACGCTTCCCGGCAGGTCCACTGGTTGGACAATGCAGTCGAGGTCTTCGGATCGGGCCGCTTCTCGCCAGCCGGGGTCGGCACGTTGGTGGCGTGCATGCCGTTGGTGTAGCGATCGCAGTCGTCGGCGAAGGGATAGAAGCCCTTGCCGTCGTTTTTCTGGATCGCGGTGAAATAGGCATCCGCGATCCGTGCCAGGTCCTTGCGGGACATCCGCTCCGCCGGTGGGGCGGGCGTGGAGAACGCCTTGCGGGCCGGCGCTTCGTCCATCATCTTGAGCACTTCGGCGTCATGCGTCTCGCGCTGCTCGATCTCGACGATACGGCCGTTCCTGATCTTCAGCCGCACCCCCAGCGCGCCGCCCGCGCCCGCTGGCCCGTCTTCCGCGAACGTGACGATCGCAGCGACCTGCTGGGCCGCCACGTCAGGCACCACGATGGTGAACCGCCCCCGCGCCTTGAACGTGCGCCACAGGCCGTCACCGACCTCCAGATGCTGGCCATTGGCGGTGAAGCGAACGTTTTTCGCCAGCTTCACGGCGGCAGGATCGTGCTTCGCCAGCGCGCCGAGATAGCTGTCCACCCAGCCTTCGAGGCAGGACCGATCGCACTGCTGCGCGCTGGCCGGCTGAGCCAGCGCAAGGCCGCTGGCGGCCAGCAGGGAGGCGGTGAGAATACGAAACGAAGCGTTCATGCGGCGACTCCTTCAATTGCATCGCTGTCCACGGCGGCGAGCCGCCGGACTTTCCAACCTTCCTGCGTCTTCACGGCATCGATCCGCAGCAGGCGAACTTCGGAACTGCGCACCACGCCGCAGCCTTGCGCGATGGCCATGCGGGCTTCGGTGCAATCCGGCAGCAGCCGGCTCTCGCTGCGGATCGTGTGACGCGCGTGCAGCGTTGCCGTGTGCCCATCGGGCGCTCGCTCTATGCTCAGGGACTGGGCGCCGCCGGCACCGTCCAGGCGCTGCACCGCATCGCCCAGCTCGATCCGCGCATCGGGGGTGAACAGGTCTGCGGCCGGCGCGCCCGCGCGGTCCGCGTTGACATGGGCGACGAGGCGCTCGTGCAAGGAGCGCAGCGCGGCCTTGACCTGCGCCTCGCTCAGCTCGGTATAGGCGATGCGGTGCATCTGCTCCTTCGGAAAGGGCGTCTTAGCCATGATGCGCGTTGCGTCCCGTCATCATTCCCTCCCAGGCCCCGCCGACCCGTCCGGCCGCGATGGATAAGACGCGCGAGGCGCCCACATCCTCAGCCGGAATTTGCCAGTGTATCCGCGGCCGGCCGCCTACGATCGGGGATAGGGAGAAACCCGAAAGCGAGAGGCGCACCGGCCAGCGGAAAGCGGCGATCAGAAACCGGTCGGCGCCTCGAACGTCACGTCACGCGCAACGTCGGACATTCCCTGGGCCCATGTGCTCCAGCCGGAATTCATGCCGTAGGGAGAGCGATGGAGGAACGCGTCGATCTTGGAGATCTTGCCCTTCTCGATCTTGAAGATCTCGCCCAGTTCCCACGTCCACGGCTGCACGGGGCCGACCACCAGTTCGCGCCCGTCCGCCGCCTTGAAATGGCGCGTTTCCCCGGCCGGGTGATCGAAGAAGGCGAAGGAGAACACCAGGCCCCGCTCTTCGTCCACGGCCACGAAGCGGCGATCGCGGATGCGGCTGACGAACCCCATGAGGCCGGATTCGAACTGTTCCGTGCAGGTCCACTGATTGGAATAGTTGGACGTGACCTTGGGATCAGGCCGCGTTTCCCCAGCGGGTGTCGGCGCGAGCGTGGCCTGATGGCCGTTCTCGTGCCGCAGGCAGTCCGGCGTAAACGGATAGTCGCCGTGACCGTCGTTTTTCTGAATGCCGGTGAAATACTTGTTGGCCTGCGTCACCAGATCGGCGCGCGACATGCGCTCGGCCAGCGGCACGGTGGCCGTCAGCTTTGGATGGAGCGGCAGGTTGTCGACCAGCCCGTAGGAGTTCTCGATCGGATCGTTGCGATCGCGGATGACGATCTGCTCGATCTCAACGATCTGCCTGTTCTTTACCAGAAGGCGCAGTGCGATCAGCGATCCGCTGAACTTGTCCGGATCGCTGGCGTCTTCCTGGATCGTGCCGAAGAAGCCGATCTGGCCGGCGGCGGGATCGGCCACGAACAGCCGATACTTGCCCTTCGCCTTCATCGAGTTCCACAGGCCGTCACCGATCAGAAGCTGCTGGCCGTTCTCGGTAAACCGCACGTCGCGGGAGATCGGCACCTTGCTCGGATCGTCCGCCGCCACCGCATCGAGATAGCGGATGACGAATTGTTCTAGGCAGGCGCGATCACACGTCTGTTGCTGCTGCGCCGCCGCGCCCGTTGCCAGCAGCGCCGCCGGAACCAGCACCGCTGCGCGCAGCTTGCGGGCAAGCCGGCGGATGCGGCGCGGATCGGCTTTCGGATACAACACTTCGGTCATCTCATCCCCCGTTCTTTATTCGCGGCTTCGCCTCACCAGGCCTTGTAGGTCTTCAGTTCGCCGTCCGGCATGCCGCCGTCGCTGATGACCTTGCGATCGGTGATCAGCCACTTGCCGTCCTTCTTGACCAGCTCGGTCCGCTCCCGCCCGTATTCGGTGACGGCGGGCGGGAAGATCAGCTTTTCCGACAGTACGCTGTACCAGTTGAGCGTGGCGACGGCAGTATTGCCGGTGACCGTCACCTTGAGGTTGGAGAACAGCATGTCGAACCGCCCGCGCGGGATCGCGACGGCCGCTTTCTCCTTGCTGCCCATGGCATCGCCCGCGCCGCCGCCGGCGGCATCATAGAGCGAGCGGATCTCGTCATAACCGGTCACGACCCAGCCGTTCACGTCGAGACGGCCGTTCGGGACGAAGAACGCCCGGAAGTCATGATTATCGGTGCCGATCTGCGCGAAATAATCGACCAGAAGGTCGTTGATCGCCGCGCGGTCCGCCAGCATCGTCACCAGCTCGGCGTTCTTGTCCTGGGCGCTCGCCGGCGCGGCGGAGACACCCGCCAGCGCCATCGCGGCAGCGCCCAGCATGACGGTGATGTTCTTTTGTGTGAATTTCATTTCAGCAACCCTCCACCCTTATGGTCGATCGAGCCGGCGGCGCCGCGAAAGGCGGACGCCGCCGGGCATCGATCGTATCAGAGGCGCGCCTTCGCGCTCAGGTAGAACGAACGCCCGACCACGTCGTAGGGCGACAGCGTGGTTCCGCTCGACGAATTGGTCGGCGTCGCCCCGTAGATTTCGGGGCGGGCGTTGAAGAGGTTGTCGATACCCGCGCCCAGCTCGATCGACGGCGTGACGCTGAAGGTGCCGAACAGGGCCACTTCGTTATGCGCCTTCGCGCCGGTCATGGTCGATCCGCCGCTCGGCGCCGCATCGATCGAAGGCAGATGGAACCAGCGCAGGCCGACCGAGCCGTCACCCCAGATATAGGTCGCGGTGGTGAACAGCTTGTAGTCGTAAGCGAGGTTCTGGGCAGTGCCCTTCAGGTCCACCACCGTGCCGCCGGCGATCGACTGCTGCTTGTAATCCAGCAGGATATTGCCGGACACATTCAGGTTGAGCGCGCCGGGAATGCCGATGCCGAGGTCCTCGAAATCCGCCGTCCAGTCGAACGTGGCGTCGATGCCCGAGGTCTTCAGCTTTCCTTTGTTCACGAAGGGAGCAATGAAGGTCCGGTCCGCGCCGCTACCCGGAGCGCCGCGCACGCCGTCATCGTTGAACGGATAACGCTGGATGTAGGCGCAATAGGGATTGCCCGCGAGCAGGGCTTCGCCCGAGAGGCTGCCCGCCGAGGATGCCATCAGCGGATTGTTCGCCGGATCGAAGCACTGGCCGTAGACTTCGTCACCCGTGGGCTGCCCGATCGCATCCTTCATCTTGATCGAGTAGAAGTCCGCGGTGATCGCAAGGCGGCTGAGCGCGGGGGTGTCGAACGGCGAGCGGATGACCGTGCCGAACGTGATGGTATCCGCCCGCTCCGACTTGAGCGACTTGTTGCCCTGATTGAGGCTGACGCTGAAGCCATAGCCGGTGCCATAGGGATAGAGCGACCAGCGGAAGTTGCTCATGCGCGTGACGTCGATGTTCGGATAGTCATCGGTCGGCTGCGCCACCGCGGTCGGATCGTCCGCCAGCGTAACGTAAGGATAAGCGCCGCTGCGGATCATCAGCGCCTGGCAGGCCACCTGCACGTTGACCTGGTTGGGGTTGCTGGAAAGGTTGCCGTATTCCGGCGTCAGGCCATTGGAGAGATTGGTGCAGGCGTCATGCGACGAGGCGATGCCCGCGGCCAGCGGCGCGAACAGCTCGTAGACGTTGGGCGCGCGGTTGGCGCGCTGGAAGCCGCCCCGGAACCGCAGCCAGTCGGTGACCTCCCAGTCGCCAAGCGCCTTGAAGGTCTCGATGGTGCCGGCGTAGTTGTACTTCGAATAGCGGCCGCCAAGCTCCAGGTTGAAGGTCTTGACCAGCGGCAGATCGCGCAGCACCGGCAGCAGCAGCTCGCCGTAGGCTTCCTTGGCCGTGGTGCTGCCTTTGACCTGGTTGGGAAGCACGATCTGGCCGATCACCCCAAGGCCGGGCTGCTCACCGCTGATCCCGGAATCGGGAACGTAGGAGAACACGTTCTTGCGATAGGACGCGCCGACCGCGAACCGCGCCTCACCCGCCCAGGTATTGATCAGCGCACCTTGCAGGTTCGCCTCGGCGATATCCTGCTTCACATGCGTGGCCGTGTTCAGCTCGAGCGTGATGTAGTTGCGGCAGTCGTCGGAGATGCTCAGCGCATCCACGGAGCTGCCCTGCGGGGACGCGACCTTGCCCTGGGCATCGAAGATGGGGATGCCGCTGGTGCAGGTCTGCGGGTTGAACAGCGCGCCGCTGCTCCAGTTCTGGCCGTAAGGCCCGTTGATCGACGGCGCCAGCGCGCCGCCTTCCTGGGTGCCCGAGATGATCTGCTGCAGGTTGGACAGCGAGATGGCGCCGCTGGGCTGCTGCGACAGGATGCTGGTGCTGCCGTGGGAGCCGTAGATATCCCAGGTCCAATCCTTGATGCCGACCTTGCCGCGCAGGCCCGCCGTGACCTGGTAGAGATCGGTGTTGACCTCGTTCACGATCCGGCCGGCGAAGTTGAAGCCACGCGTGAGCGCCCAGGTGGTCGGGATCGGGGAGACCGCGTTGAGCGCATCCGCAAGCTGGGCGCTGACCGGGTGCCAGTTCGAGGTGTCGGAACCGAAGGTAGGCGAATTCGGATCGTCGTTCGCCGGGTTGTAGGGGACGTTGACGTTCCAGAAGCCGCTGCCGCCCTGGCCGGCCACGCTCTGCACCACGGCCTTGGTGTGGCTGTAATCGCCTTCGACGTAGAAGGTGATGTTGTCGGTGATGTCGTAATGCCCGGCGCCGAAGATCGACCAGCGCGTCAACGGAAGCGTGGCCCAGCTATCGGGATAGACGTAGGTCAGCGTCCGCTTGCCGGTGGGCGAGAGCGCCGAGCTGAGCTTGAGGCCCGAACCGCCGACCAGATCGCCCAGCGGGCCGGTATAGGGTGCGCTCGGGTTCAGCACGTCGTCCGCCCGGAACAGCGAACCGTCGGGATTGATGCTGTAGTTGATACCGCCCACCGTGGCGGTGGTGATCGGCACGCCGTTCGCATTGCCGGGCGTGTTCGGATCGCGCCATGAATCGGTGTAGAACCCGCGCTTGTACTGATAGGTCGGCTTGCGGTCCGACCAGCTCGCGCTGAGCATCACGTTGCCGCGATCATCGGCGAAGTTGCCACCGACCAGCGCGCCGAGCTGATACTGCTCGCCATCCCCATGTTCCGAGATGCCGAAATGGCTGTTCAGCTCGAAACCCTCGTAATCGTCCTTGAGGATGAAGTTGACGACGCCCGCGATGGCGTCCGCGCCATAAGTGGCCGCGGCGCCGCCGGTGATGACCTCCACATTCTTCAGAGCGGCGGTCGGAATGGTATTGGTGTCGACGACCAGAAGCGCGTTCACCGGCTGCGCGCGCCGGCCGTTCACGAGAACGAGGGTGCGGTTGGTGCCGAGGCCGCGCAAGTCGAGCGTGGCGGCGCCGAGCGCCTTGTCAGGGCCGGTGGCCGAACCGCCCGAGCTGCTGGCCAGCGATGAAGTCCCGGCGGCGGAGAACTGCGGGAGCTTGTTCAGCGCCGTCTCGACCGTGGTGCTGGCCTGATTTTCGAACAGATCCTCCCCCACTGTCACCAGCGGGCTGCTGGCGGCATAGTCCCGCCGGACGATGCGCGAGCCGGTGACGACGATCGTCGGCCCTTCGTCCGATGCGCCCTCGACGCTCGGCGCCGCATCTTGGGCAAAAGCCGGCGCCTGGAACGCTACCAACGACGCGACGATGGCGGCACCGGCAACGCCGACCCGGAACATATCCCTCATCTCAGTACGCATTTTCCATTCCCTTTGAAATGAGTGAATTACAAAAAGAGATTTTTGATTGAATTTGAAAGAATGAGAATTCGATCGTTCTCTATTTATAATTCACTTCGTATTTTGATTTGTTTTTCAGACGATGATTCTTGGATTCACCGATTATCCGGTTGGAGGCGTCGGAATCTCGCGCCTCGGGATGTGCGGGACGGCGGACGACAATCGCGGTGCGGAGCGGCCAGCTTGCTGCCGAGCTTTTGGCGTGTGCCTCACAGTCCCTCCCCTCTTCGGCGCCTATCCGGCGTTCACGAGGGGGTAAGACGCACGACGCCCCGGCATCCTCACCTGGAAAATTCGCCGCCGCCGTTTTTTCCCGGCGGCGGTGCGGCGTCAGCCCTTCGGTTCGGTGTAGGGAGCGACGAAGCCCATCGCCTGGATTTCGTGGATCTGACCTTCGGGTCCGACCTTGAAGATATGGGCGGCGACCATGTCGAACGGGCCGTTCGGCAGATGGCGGACGCCCTCGCTTCCGTCAGGCAGGATCACCCGTATGTCCTTGACGTCCATCTTGTGGTGGAAGTGGGAAAAACCCATCACCAGTCCATAGACCGGGTCGGCCGCGAAGACGCGGCGGCCGTCGATCGTGGTGATGTAGGACATGACCTGGCTGTCGAACTGCCCGCCGCAAGTCATGTCGATGTGCGGATAATCCGGCTCGGGATAAATGTGGACGTTCGGCCCCACGGCCACGTCGCCGTTGTCCATGCGCTCGCAGTCCCGCGCGAAGGGCGCGAGCGAGCCGTCGTTGTCATCCAGCGCGTCGTAGTAGCTGGCGCCGATCGTGAGCAGCTTGCCGCGCGGCAGACGGCTGGCCTTCGGGATTTCCCTGAAATAGCTGGCGCGCGGGGTCTGAAGATTGGCGAGCTGCGCCGGGGTCAGCGTGGTGCCCACGACATGCTCTGCCTCGACGATCCGTCCATCCTCCAGCTTGAGACGGATGGCCACCAGCGAGGGCTTGCCCGACTGCTCCATCACCCCGATCCAGCCGGCAGTCTGCGCCGCCGGGTCGGGCACGTAGAGCCCCATGGCGTCGGCCCGGCCCGTCGCCGCCGCCCACAGCCCCTCACCCACGCGCAGCCGCTTGCTGTTCTCGATGAAAAGCGGAGTTTCGGCCAAGGGCGCGCGGGCCGGATCGTGCGCCGCCAGGCCGGCCAGATAGGCATCGGTCACCGACACGAGGCAGGCCCTGTCACAATCCTTCGCCAGCGAAGGCGCGGCGAACGACAGGGCGAGGGCGCCGGCCGCAACCCGGGCCAGAAGCCAGGCTGCGGTGGCGGGCCTGGTGGCACGGAAACTCATCGTCATCATCGGTCGATCCCCTCTCCGGCGCATTCGCGCGGTCCCCTGGTAGAACGCGCGGCACAGGGCGATCCTCACTTGCTGCGCCGGGTCTTACGGCCCTGCGTCAGACGGAGTGCGCCCAGTCGACGGGACTTGCGCCTCATCGTCATATCCTGAATAAGACGGTAAATGCCCTGCGGCCGAAACCTCTCTTGCTAGTCATCGCCGATGCAGCGCCATGTCACGCGCGCGGCTGATGCCCAGTCGCCCGACAGTATGGAGCCCTCTGCTAGAACGTGCGCTTATGACGAGCTGAACGCGCGTTACCGCGGTGTTTTGCTGACCTTTTTCTTGCGCCGCACTGGAAGTTATTCGGAAGCCGAAGATCTTGTGCAGGATGTCTTCGTGCGGCTTCTCGACGCGACGCCGGACGGCGATCCGCCGGGCGGGCATTCGTTCATCTTCACGGTCGCGTCCAACCTGCTCAAGGACCGCCACCGGCGAGACGCCGTGCGGTCACGCTATCGGGCGAGCGCGGAGCACATCGAAAGCGCGCGCAGCGACCCCCTCACCCCCGAGCGCATCGTCATCTCCAAGTACGAGGTGGAGCGGGCGTCGGCGGCGCTGAACGAAGTCGGCGAGCGGAGCAAAGAGATTTTCATTTTGTATCGATTTGAGGGCATGTCGCAACGCGACATTGCAAGCCGGTTCGGCATATCGGTAAGCGCGGTGGAGAAACACGTGGCGCGCGTGCTGGTGCATCTCAACAAGCGCCTCAACAGCTGATGGAACCTGACTTGTCCCCCCAAGACCAGATCGACGAGGAAGCGGCCATCTGGTGCGCGCGCGTGTTCGGACCCTCGTCGGAATCGTTCGACAGTCACGCTTTCCAGAGTTGGATCGAGAGCCACAGCGCGCATCGCGAGGCGTTCGACGCGATGGCGCGGACCTGGCGCCAGCTCGACGGGATGGAGCGTTTGCTCCCCGCCAATTCCAACGCGGCGATGCCGGAACCAGCGGCCGAAGCGGTGGAGGAGGCGGAGGATAATGCCGGGCATCGCCTGACGTTCGACCGGCGCCGGATGCTGGCCGCGGTGGCTGTCACGGGCGTGCTGGCGGTGAGCGGATACGCCTATTACGCCAGCCGCCCGCACAGCTATGCGACCGAGAACGGGCATCGCTCGCTGGTCCGGCTCGACGACGGCTCCACCATGACGCTCGACGGGGCGACAAGCGCGCGGTTCAGCGAGGACGACACCTCGCGCACCGTGTGGCTCACAGCCGGGCGCGCCTCTTTCGAGGTGGCGCACGATCCGTCGCGCCCCTTCTCCGTCCACGCGGGCGACAAGATCGTGGTCGCGGTGGGGACATCGTTCAGCGTGGAGCTGTTGCAGAACGAAATCCGCGCCAATCTCCATTCCGGCTCGGTCGATGTGATCGACAATGGCCCGGCGACCGGCGCCAAACGCTATCGGCTGCGCACGGCGGGGGACCACTTCATTGCGCAGAACGGCAGCGCGCCCGTTGTCACCCACGACAACCCGACCGACGACCTGGCATGGACCAAGGGCATCCTGGCTTTCTACAACGAATCCCTGCCCGTGACCGTGGAGCGAATGAACCGCTATTCCACCCTGCAGGTGGTCCTCGCGCCCGGCCTTGAGAAAGACCGGGTCAGCGGAATCTTCAAGGCCGGGGAGACCGAGAAGTTCGTCGCCGCCGCCTGCGAACTGCTTGATCTGCGCGCCGAGCGAACCGGCGATACCATCCGCCTGAACGCGGCAACGCCATAACCGCGTATGGGCGTGTTTCCGCACAGGTGGCCGCGCCTTACCTCCCTTGTCCGACTGGTCATTCTGATTGCCGGAATGGCCATGATGCCCGCCGCGCCCGCTCGCGCCGCGGACGAACAGACGTTCACGCTGCCGCGCCAGCCCCTTGAAAGCGCACTGCGGGCGCTGGCGCAGGCTTCGGGCAACCAGGTTCTCTTTCGGGAAGGCGACACCGCCGGCCGGCAGAGCCGCCCGCTGTCCGGCCGCCACAGCGTCAAGGAAGCGCTGGAGATCGTGCTGCGCGGGAGCGACCTGGTCGCGCGGCAGGTCGCCATCAACACCTTCGTGATCGAGCCGGCGCCCCGCCCGGCGCGGAAATCCCGCCAGAGGGTGCAGCCCACGCCGTCGCCCGCCCCGCCCCGCCTGCCAGAGCGCGACGAGCCCCCGGCCCTGACCGAGATCCTCGTCACCGCGCGCCATTTCAGCGAATCGATCCAGACGACGCCCGTCGCCGTCAGCCAGCTTTCCCGGGAGGAACTGCTGCGCGCCGGAGTCGACAACCTGCAGGCGCTGGACGGGCTGCTTCCCGGCGTCTCGATCATCGACGGCAACGGGGGCGTCGCCGGCATCTTCGTGCGCAGCGTGGGGCAGGACGATTTCCTGCTTTCGAACGATCCGGGCGTCGGCGTCTATCTCGACGGGGTCTATCTCGGCCGCATCTTCGGCAATGCGCTCGATACGATCGACACGGACCGCATCGAGGTGCTGCGCGGGCCGCAGGGCACGCTCTATGGCCGCAACAGCGAGGCGGGGACGATCAACATCCACTCCGCGATGCCAGCCCTCGAAGCGAAAACGAGCGGCGAGATCTGGCTCGGCTCGCGCCGCCGCATCGACACTTCCGCCATCGCCAACATACCGCTGACCCCGTCCTCGGCGATCCGCGTCGCGGTCAAGCTGCGCCATCAGGACGGCTATATCCACAATCTCGAAGGGGATGACGATGCCGGCAACGTCAACCGCCAGAGCGCCCGGATCGCCTACCGCTGGGACATGCCCTCGGGCACGCGGCTGCTGCTGAGCGGGGACTATTACCGCCAGCGCGAGATGGGGGACCAGTACAACCTCGCCGGCGTGCACATTGCGAACGATCCCAATCAGTTCGTGTCGTCCCGGATCGAGTTCTGGAACCGCGCGGTCGCCCCCAGGATCGGCGAGGAGCTGCTAGACGACCACTACATCTCCCCCAAGCGGACAACCCGCTCCACCACCGGCCTGCAAAGCGATGTCGACCACTGGGGCCTCAATCTTACGCTCGACGGTACGCTGGGCAGCAGCAGCTGGAAATCGATCTTCGGCCTGCGGCACGTCACGTCCGCGTGGGGCGCCGACTACGACCGCAGCCCCGCCACGCTGTGGGTCGCATCGGTGCCGTTCGCGCGCCAGTCCCAGATCAGCGAAGAGCTGCGCGTCCTCGGCGATGCGGCGCCGGACCTGCACTATACCGCCGGGGCGTTCTTCTTCAGGGAGCGCGCGAACGATCACCACATCGCCGGCCTTCCGATTGGCGCGATGGACGCCCTGGACAAGGCCGCGCCCCACTCGATCCCGGCCCCGGGATTCGCCGGCCTCACCTGTCCGAATCCGGACCGGGCGATCAACCTCGCCAATTGCCTGGGCGGTTCCGCCGATGTCGCGCCCGAGGCCGTGGAACGTGCGAAGGAATTGCAGCTTTACGCCCCGATCTATTCCTTCCGGCACGTGACCAGCCTCAACGCCGCCCTCTATGGCCAACTGGCGTATACGCCCGATCCCAAGTGGGAGCTCTCGGCCGGCCTGCGCCTCGGCTACGAGGCCAAGCACGCCCAGTACCGGGGTTATACGCCCGACGATCCGAACGACGATCCCCCCATCTCGCGCCAGCTCGACTGGATCGTGCCGACTTGGGCGCTGAGCCTGTCCTACCGGCCGACCGACAACAATCTGCTCTACCTGAGCTGGAGCCGCGGCTACAAGGCGGGCGGCGTCAACCTGCGGCCACTGCAGGGCCAGACGTACCTCGACAGTTACGAGCCCGAGACGAACACCAACCTCGAGCTGGGCATCAAGTCCCAATGGCTGAATGACCGGGTTCGCCTCGATCTCGCGGCCTACCTCGATCACTATGACAAGTTTCAGGACTTCACTTATTCGGTCGTCGATGACCGGCTGGTGAGCAGTTTCAGCAACCGGGCCAATGCCAGATCCTATGGCATCGAAGCCGATCTCAGCATCGCGTTGACGCGCGAGCTGCTGCTCAAGACGGCTTTCAGCCTGCAAGGGTGGAAATACAACCACATCACGGAAGGCGGGGACGCCACGCTGCGCCTTGGCCAGCCACGCCCGGCGCTGCTGCCCAGCTCCACGGTGCGCACGGTGCTGGAGTGGGAGAAGGACACCGAACTGGGCCATTTCGCGATCACGGGCGACGTGCGCTGGCGCAGCTCCGTCATGCTGGATTACGATGTCTCGTTCACGCCGGGCGAGAACCCCCAACCCAGCGAGATACGCGAGCCGGCCGCCGCGGTAGTCCACCTGAGTGCCGAGCTTCAGCCCCACGGGTCCCGCACCGCATACTTTTTCCAGGTCGATAACCTGTTCGACCGGGCCTATCGCACGAACTACTTCGACGCCGCCGTCATTGCGGAGCTATGGAACAAGCCGCGCGAATGGCGCGTGGGCCTGCGCCACCAGTTCTGACGCGCGTTCAGGCTTCTCTGCCAGACCTTGCTGTTCGAAAGGGCGGCGGGCCCGCCATCCAGGCGGGTTCCCCCATAGCCACGCGCCCGGCTATGTCCCCGGATCGGGCGCGAAGTGGTCGGCCTGCTGGGTCGGGGAGATGCCGAAGCTGGGGGCCTTCGGATCGTGCAGCATGGTGGCATCCCACGCGTCGAACGCGGCTTTCAGTTCGGCGAAGCGATCCGGCATCCGATCCTTCAGGTTACCGCGTTCCAGGGGATCGTTCACCACGTCGAACAGGAACTCGTTGCCGTTGATCGACAGATATTTGTAGCTGCCCCGCCGCGCCGCCTTCTGGTTCCTGTTCTTGAAGCGCCAGAACAGCGAACGGTCTGGCAGGGTGCGGCCGAGCAAGGCGGGGCGGATATCCACCCCATCGGGCAGATAGGCCGGATCCAGCTTGCCGCCGCCCGCCGCCACGAAGGTGGGCAACCAATCCATCGACATGATCGGCACGTCGCTGGTGCCCCCCGGCGCGATCACGCCGGGCCAGCGGACGATCGCCGGAATGCGCAGGCCGCCTTCCAGCAGTTCCGTCTTCTTGCCGGTGAAGGGCCAGGTGTCGGAGAAGCGTTCCCCCCCGTTGTCGCTGGTGAACACCACGATGGTATCGTTTTCCAGGCCCAGTTCGCCAAGGCGCGCGAGCACGCGGCCGATGTTGCTGTCGAGCGAGCGCATCATCGTGGCGTAGGTTTCCATCGTGCCGCCGTCATAATGCATGAAGGCAGCGGGATTGCTGGAGGCGGCGATCCGGTCGGATTCCGCCTTGCCTTCCTCGTCGTCGCCTTCCCACGGCCAGTGTGGGGCGGTGAAATGGAGGCTGATGAAGAACGGCCGCTTGTCCGCCGCCCGGCGCTCGAGCGTGGTAATCGTGCGATCGGCGATGAGATCGGTCATGTAGCCGGCCTCCTCCACCTTGGTGTCGCCGTCCCACAAGTCCACGTTGCCGTTGAAGCCGTGGCGGTAATAATCGACCCCGCCGCCGCGCAGGCCCCAGAACTCGTCATAGCCGCTCTGCAGCGGCCCGTACTTGGGCAGCGAGCCCATGTGCCACTTGCCGATCAGGCTGGTGCGATAGCCGGCATCCCGCATCAGCGAGGCGATGGTGGGATGCTCGTTTGCGCCCGGCAGGCCTACGTCCTGCGCGCCCAGCGGCTCCTGCAAGCCCACGGGCAACCGGTATTGATAACGCCCGGTGATCAGCGCCACGCGCGTGGCCGTGCAGACCGCGCTGTTGGCATAGGCGTGGAGGAACATCATGCCCTGCGTCGCCAGCCGGTCGAGCACCGGCGTCTCGTATTCGCGGCGGCCGTAGCAGGACAGGTCGGCGTAACCGAGATCGTCGGCCATGATGTAAAGGACATTGGGCTTGCGGCCCGGCGCCTGGGCCAGGGTGGGCCTCGCCACGGTGGCCACCGCCGCGGCACCCAGTGCACCGGCCAATGCCGTGCGGCGCGTCAGCCGCGGGCCCTTGATGCTGTCAGTCATTTCTCGCAGGTTCCTCCTCTAAGGATAAGGGGGCGGCCACCCCCGCCAAGTGAGTGAGCCGCCCCGGCAACGGTGCCTGGCCCGGAGCTTATGGCCCGGCACACGCCAAGTCTTCCAGTGCCAATCACATCCGCAGCTTGACCCCCACCGTGAATCGCCGCCCCAGCACGTCGAACAATCCGGCGTTGTATTGGCCCGAAGTGCCGGTGAAAGTGGAATAAGTGCCGGTTATCGGCGGAGCCCGGTCGAACAGGTTGGTGACCGAGCCCCAGATTTGCGTTTCCGCGCCGAGCAGCGACAGATCGTAGGACAGCCGCAGATCGGCATAGAATACCGCCGGCACCGAATTGTCGGCGATGTTCACCCCTTCCACGGCCGGGGCCGGCCCGAAGAGGAACGTCCGCGTGCCCTGGCCGATCAGGCGCCCCTGCAGGAAGGCGGAGAACGGGCCGTTCCGATAGTTCACATTGCCGGTGATCTTGAGCTTGGGGAACAGGCCTTGCGCGCCGGTATCGGGGGCCAGGCCGGTCAGCCCGTCGAACCGGGTGACGGTGCCCGTGGCGCCGACATCCGACCGATCGAGCAGCCAACTGAGGAACACCCGCGCGCCCAGTTGCTCGTCCCCGCCGAGCAGGCGCACATCGGAGCGATAGCCCAGCTCCGCATCGACGCCCTGCACGCGCGACTGGGCCACGTTCACGTATTGGTTGCCTACCAGGATGATCTTGCCGTCCTGCGCGGGATCGGTCGTCACCAGGGAACAGAACTGCGGGTCATTCTCGGCGAAGCAGCGGCGGGCCACTTCGTTGGTGCCGACCGTGGCGATCGCATCGCTGATATTGACCGTGTACCAATCCACCGAAGCGGACAGGCCGGGGGCGAACACCGGCTGGAACACCACGCCGGCGGTGAAGGTATCGGCGCTCTCCGGCTTGATCGCGGGATTGCCGCCGGAAAAGATCGTCACCTGATAGGTCTGCCCGGCCCAGGTGGCGTTCTGGGCGCCGGTGCGGGGGTCGAGCACGTTGCCCGTGCCGCCCGTCTTGTCGAAGCGTTCCGACAGGTTGCCGGCCCGCACGTCGCGCGAATAGGTGCCGCGCAGGCGCACGTCTTCCGTCAGCGAGATGTCGATGCCGCCCTTGTAGGCCCAGATCGTGCCCGATCCGGAATAGTCCGCCCAGCGGCCGGAGAGATTCAGCGTCGCGCTGCGGCCCGCGCCGTCGTCGAACAGCGGGATCAGGGTTTCGGCGAAGGCTTCCTTGACGTCCGCCTCGCCCTGGATGTTGGAGACCTTGGAGAACTGGAAGCCCACGGTATTGGCGCAATCGGCGCCGTTGACGCCGCGCAGGCCGATCTCCGCATTATTGCACATGACCGGGCGGACACCGCCATCATGGTTCGAAGGCTGGTTGGTGGTGTCCTGCACGATCTGGCGGATCGATTCCTTGCGATAGGAAGCGCCGATCGCCAGCGAGACGGCCCCGGCCGGCAGCTGGAACAGCTCGCCATGGGCCGAAACCTCGGCGAAGTGCTGCTGGAAGGTCGTAATGTTCCGCTTGGGCGCCACCGCGTCATAGGACAGCGTCTCGCCGATATAGCCGAGATTGGCGAAGTAGAGCGGCGTATCGACATGCTGGCCGACATCGTTGCCCATCACATAGTCGACCGCCGCCGCCGAGGCGTTGCCCCGGCCGAACAGGTTGATCGGCTGGCACCCGGGGAAGGCCGCCGCCCCGCCGGCAAAGGTGGACACGCGGCAGACGACGTTGCCGCCTTCATCCTCCACCGCGTCCACGGCGGCGAAGATGCGGTCCACCCGCAGCGAATACTGGTCCCACACGCGGCGGCTGCGGCCATATTGGTAATAGCCGTTGACCTGCCAGCCATCGAGGAAGCCGCCGCTGGCGATATTGGCCTTGAAGCCGGCGGTGCCGACGTTCTGGGTGGTGCGATCTTCGAACCACACATCCCCGATATCCTCCAGGCTGCCCGCCCGGCGCAGCGAGAACGAGGGGATATCGTTTTCCTGCATCAGAGTGCGCAGGGATTCCGGCAGGAAGGCGTTGTCCTGGAAGATCGTGATCGCGGTGGGCGATCCGTAGAGCGAGCTGCGCGGCGTGTTGTACTGGAACTGGTGGTTGTAACCGCGCATGTACTGGGCAAACAGCGTGACATTGTCGCTCACCTCATAGTCGCCATAAGCGAAGATCGAGTAGCGATCGGTATCCGGGTAGAGCGTGAAAGCCTCGCCGTTGAGATCGTCACCGCCCCCGCCGGAAGCGCGGCCGGCGGCGGGGCCCGCCCCGCCCACCACGCCTTGCGAGGGAGAGCCGAGCTGGAAAGGCGCGTAGCCGCCGTCACGATTGAAGGCGAGGCCGTTGATCACCGTGCCAGGCGCGGAGATGATCCCGTCGAACGAGGCCGAGATCGAATGGACGTGCGGATAATCGGCCCACACTCCGCCGACCTGCACCGCGCCCCAGCCCTGATACCAATCCCGGCTGGTGAGATCGTGGATGCCGTCCTGCTCCGCCCGCGACGCGGCGACGAGCAAGTGCCCGCGATCGCCGATGCGGGTGCCGAAGGCCAGCTTGGCCTCGTAATTCTCGCCATCGCCCCGCTCGGTGATCCCGCCTTGCAGGCCCGCCTCGATCCCCTCGAAATTGGTATTGAGCAGGAAGTTGACCACGCCGGCCACGGCATCGGTGCCGTAAGCGGCCGACGCGCCGCCGGTTACCGTTTCGATGCCGCTGATCATGGCTTCGGGAAACAGGTTGATGTCCACCCCGCCGAAGGCGCTGGTCGAAGGCACGCGGCGGCCGTTGAGCAGGGTCAGCGTGCGATTGGCGCCGAGGCCGCGCAAGTTGAGATTGCCGGTGCCGCCGCGGACGAAGAAGTTGCTGTTGTTGGGCGTGGAGTTTCCGTAGAATTGCGGCAGCTGGCTGACGCTGTTGATCAGCGCGCCGGGATCCATCGCTTCCAGTTCCTCCGCCTGGACGGCCGTTACCGGAACCGGCGATTCCATGCCGTTCGTCACCAGGCGCGAGCCGGTGACGACGATCGTCGCACCGTCCTGCGCCGAGGTGGCGGCGGTTTCCTGAGCCCGCGCCGCGCCGGCCGAAAACGCCAGCGCGATCGTGCTCGCCCCCACGATCCAGAAGCGCGCACGCGCTCGGCGGCGGGCACGCAGGCCCGATTCCATGAATTCCATGATTTCCCTCCCCTCAGGCTTATGAAGGGCGGCGTCGCCGCTTGGCCGCTGCAAAGCAACGCATCGCAAAGTGATGACAGGCGATAATCTTCAGGTTATGATATGAGTGAAAGCCGATAATGCCGCACTTGCCTTTCACCTTGCGCCAGCTGGAAGTCTTTTCCAGCCTGTGCACCACCCGCAGCTTCCGGCGCAGCGCGGAAACGCTCGGCATTTCGCAGGCTTCGGTCAGCAACCAGATGAAAGTGTTGGAGGAACAGCTTGGCCTTACGCTGTTCGACCGCAGGCCCGGCCAGCGGCCGACGCTGACGGCGGAAGGCATGGCCTTTCTCGACGATCTGCACGCGTTCCAGGCGGCGGCCCAAGCGCTCGCCGCCCATCGCCGGCACTCGGCGGACGAGGCGGAATCGGTCCGCTATACCGTGCTGATCGGGCAAGGCATGCTCGATGCCTATATCCGCCCCAAGCTTGACCGTTTCTTCACCGCCAATCCCGGCGTGGACCTGGCGTTCGAGGCGCGGGCGCCGAGTGGCAGCCTGGCGCGCGACCTGGAAGACGGGCAATACGATTTCGCGCTGATCCACCGCCGCGCCGATCGTTCGGTGGAACCGCATTTCCGCCAGCTGGCGCTGGTTCGCGGCGGCATCTACGGCCACCGCAAGTTCGCGGAAGGCCGGCAGCTGCCGCTCCAGCCGGAACTGCTCAACACCCTGCCGTTCATCATGCCGCTGGCCGCCAGCGCGCAGGAGCGCGAGATGCTGCAATTCTTCGAGCGGCACCGCATCCGCCCCCGCCGGGTGATCGGCCACACGCAATATTACGACGTCATGGCGGCAATGCTGGAACGCGGCGTCGGCATCGCCTCTTTCGCGGATGCCATCCTTCCACCGGAGATGCGCGGCGAGGTGATCCTGCTCTATCCGCTGGAGAACTGGCGCCTGCTGTCCTTCCGCAAGGATGCCGGCGGCGATGCGCGTTGCGATGCGGTGCAGGCTTTCCTGGTTTCGAGCGTGCTGCAGGATCCGAATTATCGCACGATATCGGTCTTCGCCGAAGAATATGCCTGACGGAACCCGTTCGCCGCGCGGTTCATTGGCGAAGCATGGCCGCCGCTTCGATCGCTCTGCCGCTTGCCCTTGATACGCAGCCCATGGAGGCGCGGCTGACGGATGCACTGCCGCCCGGCGAGCACTGGCAGTTCGAGCCGAAGTGGGATGGCTTTCGCTGCCTGGCATTCCGCGATGGCGACGCGGTGGAACTGATGAGCAAATCGGGCAAGCCGCTGGCCCGCTACTTTCCCGAGATCGCCGAGGCGCTGCGGGGGCTTGGGGCCAGCCGCTTCGTGCTGGATGGCGAACTGATCCTGCCGGTGGGGGACACGCTTTCATTCGCCGCGCTGCAACTGCGCCTTCATCCCGCCGCCTCTCGCATCGAGAAGCTGTCGCGCGAGACGCCGGCGCAGCTGATGGTGTTCGACTGCCTGCTGCTGGGCCGCAAGGCCCTTGCGGACGAGCCGCTGTCGGCGCGCCGCGCGGAACTGGAACGATTCATGGACCGCGCCGCCGGGCCGCGCCTGGCCCTGTCGCCCTGCACGCGTGACAGGCGCATCGCCGAGCAGTGGTTCGCCGGCAGCGGCGGAGCGCTGGACGGAGTCGTGGCGAAGCGGCGCGACGAACCCTATCGGCCGGGCGAGCGGGCGATGGTCAAGGTCAAGCAGCAGCGCACGGCCGATTGCGTCGTCGGCGGCTATCGGCTGTCGGGCGGCACGCTGGGCTCCCTGCTTCTGGGCCTGTACGACAGCGAGGGGAATCTGAACTCGGTCGGCTTCACCTCGTCGTTCACGGCAGAGGATCGTTCCGCCCTGCTGGCGAAGCTGCGGCCATTGCGGGGCGCGTCCGCCTTCACCGGCAGCTCGCCCGGCGGCCCAAGCCGGTGGAGCCAGGGGCGCAGCCGGGAATGGGTGCCGCTGCGGCCGGAACTCGTGGCGGAGGTGATCTACGACCAGGTGACCGGCCGGCGTTTCCGCCACGGCACCACCTTCCTGCGCTGGCGGCCGGACAAGGCGCCCTCGCAATGCACAATGGACCAGCTCGAGCATGAGCTGCGCCCGGAGGCGCTGACGCAGGTTCTGGAGGCGGCGGTTTAGGGGGGCGATTGCCTCCGCCAACATCTCGTCATTGCGAGCGTAGCGAAGCAATCCAGGGCGGTGCCGCGCGGCCCTGGATTGCTTCGCTACGCTCGCAATGACGAATATCTCTCAACTATCAGGTAGCTGGATCAGCTCGATCTCGTGGCCCTGGGGGCTTTTCAGCAGGGCGATCCGCACGCCGGCGGCTTCGAACAGGCCGGTGATCGGCTGCGCCCCGTGGGCAAGCGCACGCGCGTGACTGGCGGCGATATCCTGGCAGATCAGGCCCACCGGGCCATGGCCAGGCCCGACGGAAACATCCCGCTTGTCTTTCCAGGCCACCAGCAGCAAGTGCGGGCCGGCCTCCTGCCCGGGCAGCGCCAGCATATGCTCGGCGAAATCCGGCTCGTCGAAACTGGTAGTGACGGCGAAGCCGAATGCCTCGCGCCAGAAGGCCAGCGCCGGCTCCATTTCCGGCACGTTGAGCTTGAAGAAGCCGAGGCGGACGGGCGGTGCAGTCATGATTTTCTCCCGTGTGCGCGCTTGCCGGCTCGCGAGCGGCTTTGCAATCCCGGCGCTGTTGCGCCAAAGGGCGCGGCAATGATCCGCCGCGCATTGACGAATACCGGCTGGCTGATGGGCGCGCGCGGAATCAACGCGGTGCTCAGCCTGGGCTATCTGGCGATGGCCACGCGGGCGCTTGGGCTGCATGGGTTCGGCCAGTTCATCCTCTGCGTGACCTTCGCCCAGGCGATCACCGGGCTGGCCTCGTTCCAGACCTGGCAGGCGGTGATCCGCTGGGGCCAGAACGAGGAAACGAAGCCCGACGCGGTGGGATTCGCGCTGGCGCTGGACCTGCTCACCGTGCTGGCGGGCGCCATCGCGGCCGCGCTGCTGCTGGAATTCGCCGGCGATTGGCTGCCGGTGCCGAGGGAACTGCGCGGCGAGACTTTCGCGCTGACGATCGTGTTCCTGCTGGCGGTGCGCTCCACGCCCACCGGCATCCTGCGCCTGCGCGATCTCTATGCCCAGGGCGCGGCGGCGGATTCGGTCACCTCGGTGGTGCGGATCATCGGGGCGGCGGTGGTGGTGGTCGTGGCACCGTCCATCGTATCGTTCATGCTCGTCTGGGCTCTGGCCGAGATAGCGACGGCGGGCGCCTATTGGCTCTATGCCCTGCGACAGCAGCCGCTCGATCCGCGTCTGATCAGCCTGAGGCGCCTGCCCCGGCGGGAACGGGGGGCCTGGGCCTTCGTCTGGGGCACGGGGCTTTCGGGGATGCTGCTGATCGCCTCGCGGCAGATTCTGATCCTGCTCGTCGGCGCGATCGGCGGGCCGGCGCTGGCGGGCATCTATCGCGTGGCGGCGCAGCTTGGCGAAGGCTTGCTCAAGCTGGCGCAGGCGCTGTTGCGCGCGACTTATCCGGAACTGGTGCGCGATCCGGCGGCGGCGCGCCACATCGCCGTGCGGATCGGCGGGATCGCCGTGCTCACCGGCCTGATCGTAATCGTGCTGGCAGTGCTGGGCGGGCACTGGCTGATCCTGGCCATTGCCGGGCGCGAATATGCCCCGGCTTACGGGCCGATGATCCTGCTTTCCGCCGCCGCCGCGATAGAGCTTGGCGGCGCCTCGCTGGAGGCACTGCTGGTCTCGCGCGGGCATGCGCTGCGCAATTTCCTGCTGCGCGCGGTGCCCACCCTGCTGGCGGTGGCATCGCTGCCCTTCGTCGTTCCCCGCGCGGGAGCAGCCGGGGCCGCCGGGGCAGTGCTTGTCGCCAGCCTACTGACCGTCACCGCGCTGGCCCTCGCCAATCGCGAGCGGCGTTAGAGACAGCCTGGCTCACACATAATTGGCGATCCACGCCACGGCCGCCGCCCCGGGCAGCAGCAGGGCTTGGGCCAGGAAAGTGCCGGCCAGGCGGCTCAGCGAAATCCATACGATCGTGCGGCGGAACAGCGGCTCGCTCACGCGGCCTTCCACCACGTCATCGGTCATCACCGAAAGCTGCGGGTCGATCAGCGCGAACAGCAGGATGGTGGCGAAGCCGTTGACCACTGCCGAAAGCTGGGACGCGGTGACGCGGTATTCGGGATTGAGATAACCGGCATAGAGCGAGGCGAGCACGCCCACGGTGATCAGCGCCTGTGCGATGCAATTCGCCAGCAGCACGCCCCAGCCGACACCGCGCGGCCGGGCCAATTCTCGCAATTGGTCGGTTCGAGGCAGCGCGAAGGCCTGCCGGATCGTTCTCAAGCCGGCAGGGCTCGCGGTGCGCAGCAGCATCCGGCCGGTAGAGCGGGTGTGCTGGAAATAGCCGATCGCCCGCGCGAACAGGCGCTGCCCGGTCGGCACCAGCAACACGCCCAGCGCCACCGCGAGGGAGGCGGAAAGCAAGACCAGCCGGAAATCGCCCAGCAGCGCCTCTCCGCCGCCGGCGGAAAGCTGGGTCTCGATCCGCTTGGCCAGGAACGGCCCGAGGAAGCCGTTCGACGTGCGCGAGACCAGCACCAGGATGTTGAACAGCGCGAAGCTCATCGCGATGCGCCGCGTGCGCACCCCGGCGATGCGCGCGGCATAGGCCAGCGTCCCGATCAGGTTGATCGCCGCGGTGAGCAGGCAGATGACGAGCAACTGGGCGTCGAAGTGCATGCGCCATCTTATTATCCCCCTCCCCCGCCCGCCAGAAGCGGCGCTTGCTGCGCGGTGGAAAGGATTAAGCCGGACTTCGCGCTGCTCGATTGCAGGGCGTTTTACAACATCACGGCAATCGGCCTAGCTGCCGGCAGCCAGTTCCGCCTGCGGGTGATGGGGCACGAGGATCATCGTGTTCCCCTCCACCCGCCAGGAAGCAAGGCGCGAAAGGAAGTTCATGCCGAGCACGTTGGTAGGGCCGAGATTGGGCGCGATCACCGCGTCGAGCCCGCGCGCGGCCACGTTGCCGAAGCGCAGCTCTTCAATCGTGGTCAGATGGGCGGCGACGGAGCCGTTGGCCGTCTGCATCCGCACCGGCAGGGCGACGTTGCGCGGCTCCAGCCCGGTGGCGGCGGCGGTTTCCGCCGAGACGGCGGTGAGCGTGGCGCCGGTATCGACAAGGAAGTTCACCGGCCGCCCATTGACCAGCGCGCGCAGCCAGAAATGCCCGTCGCCCGCCAGCGGAACGCGGGTCTCCCCGCCTTCCACCACTTGCTGGGGCAAGCCGATCTCGGGCACGGCGAGTTCGAAGCGCGGGTCCATCCGCGAGAGCTGGAGCACCACCAGCAGGAGCACGCCCATAAGGCCCAGCGTGCTCGCCGCGCGCAGGAGCTTGCCCAGCGCCGGCAGGGGGCGGACCAGCAACGAGCCCACGATGCCGAGCAGCATCGCGCCGACAGCGGCGATCAGCAGCCCGGATTTCGGCAGCGCATGAATGCTCTGCACCAGTTGATCCCAGACGGGGGCGAAGTCCATGGCGGCTTATATAGCCATCGGCAGGGCGCTTTGCGACGTGGGCGTTATGCGGAATCGGGCGGGTGGCCGAAGACCGGCGGGGGCGCGATGGTGAGCCCGCCGGGCCATTGCAGCAGCGCCGCGCCGGCATCGTATGTGGAATGGAGGAAGCGCTGCAATTCGGCCTGCGGATCGGCCGCCTCGCTCACGGCCCGATAAGGCAGGATGAATTCCCCGAGATCAAGGTGCCAGAAGGCCGCTGGCGGCTCGACCTTCTGCTCACGGAAGGCTTCGGGCGTGGAATAAGTGTAGGCATAGAACGCCGCTTCATCGAACCCGCCGCCCCCCGGCCAGAACCCCGCGCTGATCACCTCGTGGCTATAGGCTTCGCGAGTCACCGCATCGGGCAGGTGGGGAACGCCGCCCGGATGTACCGGCGCCCGGCGGCCCGAAAAGCGCGTGACCGCCAGGTCCAGGCTGCCCCAGAACAGCTGGCTGGGCGAAGCCTTGCCGCAATAGAGCGAGCGGAACTCTGTGAAAGCCCGGTCCGCCCGCAGGAACGCGCCGTGCAGCCGGCGCGCGGCATCGGCATTCCATTCGCGCGCGCGGCGATCCCGGGCGAAAGGGACGGGATCGGGAATCTCGTTCGGCGCGCCGTGCAGCGGCGCCGGCAGGCCCAGCCCGGCCAGGAGAGCGGAAAGCTCTCCGTGGACATCAGCGATCGTCTTTCCCGCCACGGGCAGCACGGCGCGCGGATCACGGTCGCAAGTGACGACGATCGCGCCGTCGAGGAAATCCAGCTCGACCGCGAAAGAACGCCCGCTCGCCGGCATGCTGCGGGTCTGCGCCCCCCGCGCCGTGATCCTCAACGCCACGTGCCAGCCGTGGTTGAGCCACGGATGCAGCCGCAGCGGCAGCTTGCCGATCAGTTGCAGCAGCAGATGCAGCGTCTCGATCGTTCCCTTGTCAGCCGCGTAATCCAGCTTCGGCCACGGGGTCATGGCGCGTTCCTGGGCCGGGTGGCTTCGGCGAGGATGAGCGAGAACCGCTGTTCCGAATCCAGCCAGCGTTCAACGGGCGTCCACCCGCCGGCGAGCAGCAGGGTGTACTGGCTGCGGCGATCGAACTTGTGGCTGTTTTCGGTGTGGATCGTCTCACCCTTCGCCAGCGCGAAGCGGCGGCCGTCGACGGTGAAGGCGATCGGCTCGGTCGCCTCCAGGTGCATCTCGATCCGGGCGTAAGTGTCGTTCCACCGCGCCACATGGCGCAGCTTGTCGAGCGGGATCGTCCCGGCCAGCTCGCGGTTGATGCGCCGGGCTAGGTTGAGGTTGAAAGCGGCGGTGACGCCTTCTGCATCGTCATAGGCGGCTTCCAGCAGCGCGCGGTCCTTGATCAGGTCCATCCCGATCAGCAGCAGCGAATCCCCGCCGAGCGTGGCCCGCATCGAGCGCAATAGATCGACCGCCGTGCGGGCGACCATGTTGCCGATGGTCGAACCGGGGAAGAACCCGAGCTTGGGCAAAACCTCCACCTCGTGCGGCAGGCGCACCGGCTTGGTGAAATCGGCTTCCACCGGGTGCACCGGCAGGCCGGGGAACTTCCCCGCCAGGTCCGCCGCCGCCGCCCGCAGGAAATCGCCCGATATGTCGAGCGGCACGTAAGCCGCGGGGGAAATGCAGCCGAGCAGCAGCGGAGTCTTGACCGAAGAGCCGGAGCCGAATTCCACCACCGCGCGGCCGGGCGGGATCAGGCGGCGGAACGCCTCGCACTGAGCGCCGAGGATCTCGGTCTCGGCGCGCGTGGGATAGTATTCCGGAAGCTGGGTGATCCGTTCAAACAGCGCGGAGCCGGCTTCGTCATAGAGCCAGCGCGCGGGAATGGCCTTGGGGACCTGCGCCAGCCCTTCGAGCACATCGGCGCGAAAGGCGGTGTTGACGCCGTGCCTGTCCAGCTCGACCAGTTCGAGACCGCGCCTCACACGTCCCTCGCCAGCCGGACGCCGGTGAATTGCCACCGCTGGCGCGCATAGAAGAAGTTGCGATAGCTGGCCCGGGAATGGCCGCGCACCGTGGCGCAGCTGGCGCCTTTGAGCACCCATTGCCCGGCCATGAACTTCCCATTGTATTCGCCCACCGCGCCATCGGCCGGGCGGAAGCGGGGATAAGGCAGGTAAGCCGAACGGGTGAACTGCCAGCAATCGCCGAACAGGCCGGCGGCACCCCGGGGCAGCGGCGGGCCGGCTTCGTCGAGCTGGTTGCCGCCTGTGGCATCATGCCCCTGCCCGATCGCTTCCCATTCGAATTCGGTCGGCAGGCGCGCCCCGGCCCAGGCGGCGAAGGCATCCGCCTCGTAATAGGAGACGTGGCACACCGGCGCCTCGGGATCGCGCGCCTGCCAGCCGCAATGGGTGAACTGGGCGTCCGCGCGCCAGTAAAGCGGTGCGCCGATGCCTTCGCGCCGGACCCAGTCCCACCCGTCAGACAGCCACAGCGAAGCGGTGCGATAGCCGCCATCGTCGATGAATTGCTGCCATTCGCGATTGGTCACCAGCCGCGCGGAGAGCGCGAAAGGCTCCAGCAGCACGCGATGGGCGGGGCCTTCGTTGTCGAACGCGAAATGATCGCCGCGATGCCCGACCAGCGCGATGCCGCCGGGATGTTCGTGCCACTGCGGCTCGGCCCGCGCCGCGCGCGGCCCCGCACCTGTGCCTGGCGGCCACATCGCCGGTCCCAGCGGGTTCTGGAACAGCGCATGCTTGATATCGGTCAGCAGCAGTTCCTGGTGCTGCTGCTCGTGCGCGATGCCGAGCCGGATCAGCGCCTCATGCGCCGGATCGCCGAGCAGGGCCTGCACCGCATCGTCCACATGGGCGCGCCAGCCGAGGACCTGGGCCAGCGTGGGGCGCGAAAGCATCCCGCGCCGGGCGCGTGCGATGCGTTCGCCCTCGGCCTCGTAATAGGAATTGAACAGGAACGGCCAGTGTTCGTCATAGAGCCGATAGCCCGGCACACGATCGCGCAGCAGGAACGTTTCGAAGAACCAGGTGGTATGCGCCAGGTGCCACTTCGCCGGCGAGGCGTCGGGCATCGATTGCAGCGTGGCATCGGCCTCGCTCAGCGGCGCGACGAGCGCTTCGCTCAGCCGCCGGGTGGCCGCATAGCGTTCGGCGATGGACGTCGGCGCGGCGCTGGGCCAGTGCCGCTGGGTTTCGGGCAAGACAGCCTCCCTTGCCTCCATGCACGCCGGTTATGGCGAGTGAAGGTCATGATGGAAAGCCGGGCGGGCCCGCCTTGTTCCCGGGTTGCCCCTCAGGCCGCGCGGCGGACCTGGTTGCGGCCGCCATCCTTGGCTTCGTAAAGCGCGGCATCGGCCCGGGCGAGAAGCGATTCCGGCGTATCTCCCGGCCGGGCCAGGGCCAGCCCCACGCTGACGGTGATGCGCGGCAGGCCGCCTTGCTCGCTGCCTTCGGCGATCGCCCGGCACAGCCGCTCGGCCAGCGCGCGGGCCGCATGCGCGTCCAGTCCGGGAAGGATGCAGACGAATTCCTCCCCGCCGATGCGCCCCACCAGATCGTCTGAGCGGACTTGCGCCCGGGCGAGCTTGGCCACGCGTTCGAGCACTTCGTCACCCGTCTGATGGCCGAAGCAATCGTTGATGCGCTTGAAATAATCGATGTCGAACATCAGCAGGGCCAGCGGTTCGCCCACTTGCCCTGACGCACGCACCAGCCGGCCGAGCCAATCGAGCGTGGCGCGCCGGTTGGCGATCCCGGTCAGCGGATCGGTCAGCGCCAGCTTCTGCGCCTCTGCCGCCAGCGCGACCGCCTGCTCGCGCGCCTTGCGCAAGGCCGTTTCCCGCAGGACCTGCTCGGTCACGTCCATGGCCACGGCGAACAGCGCCTGGCGCTCTCCCGTTGGATCGAATTCGTTGGTGACGTGGATACGCAGCGTGCGTTCCTCGCCGGTCGGCAATGCGGTGGAGTATTCGAAGCAATAGGGCCGCCGATCATCGCGATGCGCCGCGAGTTCGCTGAACAGGCGTTCGCCGCCATCGGGCAGCAGCTCGCTGATATTGCCGGGATCGGGCGCCAGATCGCGCGGCAGCCCGTTCAGCGCCAGCATCTGGGGCGACCATTCCTGCTGGCCGGTCGCCAGATCGAGCCGCCAGCGCCCCAGCCCGGCGAGCTGTTCGGCCAGATTGAGCATGGTGAGATTATCGTGCAGCTGCGCGTTCTGGGCGCGAAGCTGCTGGGCAAGCCGCTCGCGCGTCAGCAGCATGGCGGCGATCGGCAGCGCGGTGGCCAGCATGAGCAGCATCAGCGCCTGCAGCACCAGGCCGGCGATGGCGGGATCGGCAGCCAGGATCGGCGCCGCATTGCCCCGATAGAAGCTGACCAAGGCCCCCGCCGCGGCATAGGCGAGCACGGCGCAGGCGGCGGCGAGCTGGCCGAAACGGATCACGGCGAAAACGATCGCCACGAACAGGACCGGCAGCAGGCCCGCCGCCGGGCTTTCCAGCACCCCGACGCCGAGGGCGAACATCGCCGCGACGGTGAGCGGGAAGCCGCGCTGGGGATTGTCCTGCATGAAGCGCACGGTCTGATCGCCGAAGCCGAGCCACTGGCGCGCGCGGAGGAGGATCGGCGTCGCCGCCAGCACGCCGAGCACGCTGGCGAGGAACCACCAGGCCAGCTCGGCGAAGCTCGGTTCCCCGCGGAACGGCAGCGCGATCAGCGCACCGGCCATGCAGCCGAGCAGCGCCGCGGCGAAGAGCCCGCCGATATGGGCGAAGCTGCGCGGTGTCTTGCCGCGCCCTCCCAGCACGCGAAGGCCCAGCACGGCGCAAATCACCGCTTCGACCTGATCCGCCACCGTGAACGCCAGCGAAGCCAGGGCGGACAAGTCTACCAGCAGGAACGTGGTGAACTGGGCCACGGCCAGCGCCGCCAGCAGGGGCGGCCAGCGCTTCTCGGGCGTGACGTAGAGACTGGCCACGGCCACCGCGCTCGGCAGCCAGACGAGGAGGAACACGCCATGCGTGTCGCGCAGGTGCACGGATGCAAGCGCGAAAGCGCCCCACATAAACCCCGCCACCAGCGGGCCGCGCATGTGCGCCAGTCCGACCACGCCCCTTGCCATCCCCATATTGCCGAGAACGGCATAGGGGTGAGGGAGTTAAATCAACCCTTCCGGCACGCGCCAAAAAACGCAGTAGCGCCCTTCAAGCGGCGTGCCGATGGCGCTCCGTCATCTCGAGGTTGAGCATCTCCGCCAGCAGGAACGCGAGTTCCAGCGACTGCGCCGCGTTGAGCCGGGGATCGCAATGGGTGTGATAGCGATCGGCCAGCCCTTCATCGGTGATCGCCACCGCGCCGCCGGTGCATTCGGTGACGTCCTGCCCGGTCATCTCCACGTGGATGCCGCCGGCATGGGTACCTTCGGCGCGATGAACCGCGAAGAAGCCCTTCACTTCCGACAGGATGCGATCGAACGGGCGGGTCTTGTAGCCGCTGTCCGCCTTGATGACGTTGCCGTGCATCGGATCGCAACTCCACACCACCGGGTGCCCTTCGCGCTTCACGGCGCGCACCAGGCGCGGCAGGCCGGCTTCGACCTTGTCATGCCCGAAGCGGCTGATCAGCGTGATCCGCCCCGGCTCGCGCGCGGGATTGAGCGTGTCGAGCAGCGCGAGCAGTGCGTCCGGCTCCAGGCTCGGGCCGCATTTCATGCCGATCGGATTGCCCACGCCCCTCAGGAACTCGACATGCGCGCTGCCGGAGAAGCGCGTGCGATCGCCGATCCACAGGAAGTGCGCGCTGGTATCGTACCACTGGCCGGTGAGCGAATCCTGCCGCGTCAGCGCCTGTTCGTAAGGCAGCAGCAGCGCTTCATGGCTGGTGTAGAAGTTGGTCGTCTTCAGCTGCGGCACCGTCTCGGGCGCGAGGCCGCAGGCTTCCATGAAGTCCAGCGCCTCACCGATCCGGTCGGCCACGTCCTTGAAGCGATCGGCCCAGGGCGAACGGCCCATGAAATCGAGCGTCCACTGATGGACCTGGCGCAAGTTGGCATAGCCGCCGCCGGCGAAGGCGCGCAGCAGGTTGAGCGTGGCCGCCGCCTGGCTGTAGGCGCGGATCATCCGCTGCGGATCGTTGCGGCGCGCCTCGGCGGTGAAATCGATGCCGTTGACGTTATCGCCCAGATAGCTCGGCAGGGTGACGTCGCCCACGGTTTCAGTGGGCGAGCTGCGCGGCTTGGCGAACTGGCCGGCCATGCGGCCCACCTTCACCACCGGCAGCTTGCTGGCGAAGGTCAGCACCACCGCCATCTGCAACAGCACGCGGAAGGTGTCCCGGATGTTGTTCGGGTGGAACTCCGCGAAGCTTTCGGCACAGTCCCCGCCCTGGAGCAGGAACTGGCGGCCGGCGGCCACTTCGGCCAGCGAATCCTTCAGCGCGCGCGCCTCGCCCGCGAAGACCAGCGGCGGAAAGTTGCCGAGCGAGGCTTCCGTCGCGGCAAGCGCCGCCGCGTCATCATAAGCCGGCAAGTGCTTCGCTTCGTGCTGTTTCCAGCTGTCGGGGGTCCAGTTCTTAGCCACGTCGGGTACTTTTTCCGAGATCATTGGGAAGCCGCGCCCTACCCGTCGCAGGGCAGCGGCGCAAATGTTACATGGGTTATCGCTTCCCCGTCACAAGGGCGGCATGGCTTACGGCTGGCCCATGGCGCCCCCGCCATCGGGCAGCACCGCGATCCGATAGCCGTCCCGCGCGCCGAGATAGCGGGCGGCAAGCGCGCGCATCTCCTCCGGGGTGACGCGGGTATAGTCGGTCATCAGCGAAGGCAGCCACATCAGCCGGTTGGGATCGGTCGTCGCGCCCTGGAGCTGGTTGAGCCAGAAGGTATGCCCTGTCTGCATGCGGGCCAGAAGCTGGCGCATCGGCTCGGTCACGCGGGCCAGCTCGTCCGCCGTGGGACCGCTCGCCGCCAGATCGCCGGCGATCTTCTCCGCTTCCTCGAAGAACACGGGAACCTGCTCCGGCGGCAACTGGGCGAAAGCCAGCAGGTTACCGCCGCCGGTGCCCTCCAGCGGCCAGGTGGAGCCAACATAGGGCGAATAGCTGGCGCCCAGCCGCTCGCGCATCGCATCGAGCAGGCGATTGGAGAACAGCTGCGCGAGCACTTCGAGCTTGCGGCTCTGCGGCAGGGCGTCGGAACCGCCGCCCGTGGGCCAGGCGATCACCGCCGCGGCCTGGTCCGCCTCGCCGTGGTGATTCAGCACCAGCGGCGTGGCATTGGCCATCGGGAAGGCGCCGAACGGCGGGCCCGCGTGGGCCGGCGCGCGCGGGGGCAATGCGCCAAAAGTGCGCGACAAGGCGGCGACCACGGTTTCCCGATCGAAATCGCCGAACACGTCCACTTCCACCGGCCCTTCGCCGAGCAGCCGCGACCACACCTGTTCGAATCCCTCCGGCGTCGCCTTGCGCAAGGCATCGGGCGCCGGCGTGGCGAAGCGCGGATCGCGGCCATGCATCAGCCATTCGAGATCGCGGTTGATCACCCCTTCGGGACTGCCGGCAAGACTGTCGTAGGACAGCAGCGCACTCGCCCGCGCGCGCTCGAACGGTTGCGCGTCCCACCGGGGCGTCGCCAGCTTGGCAGCGAAGAGATAAAGCTGATCGGCCACGTCTTCCGCGCGAGTCAGGCCTTCGAACACGAAGGTCCCGTCCTCGATGTTGAAATTGAAGGTCATCTTGCGGCCGGCGGCGAGCAGTTCGAGCTGGTTCTGATCGACCATGCCGAAGCCCGAGCCCATCAGCGCCGTCTGGCCGAGCAGGGCGTAGACCCCTTCTTCCGGCGCAAAGCTCTGGCGACCGCCGCCAAAGCGCACGCGCACGGTGGCGCGCCCCGGCTCGTTATTCGTCGGCCACAGCAGCACCTTTACGCCATTGGCGTATTCGATCTTCTCCACGTCGCCGACCGGGACCAGGCCGAGCGGTTCGCGCAGGATCGGATCGGCCGGCGCGCCGATCGGCGGCAGTTCCGCGAAGGTGAGCGGCTTCAACGCATTGCGGATGGTGCTGTCGCTCTTGACCGGGGCCAGCATCGCGGTGCGCAGCGCGGCCTGATCGCCCGCATTTGCTTGCGGCGTGACCATCAGCGCGCGGATGACCTCGCCCGCGAACAGCGCCTTGGTGTGTTCGTGGATCGCCTCCGGCGTGAAACGATCCTTCATCGACCGGAACACCTGCAGAATGGTCTCCGGCGAGGCGACCGCCTCGCGGATGTCCACCGCGCCGACAATGCTATCGGCAAGCGCGCCATCGGCCTGAATACGGCTCTGCTCCACCATGTTGGCGAAAGCCACGTCGTAATCGGCCAGTTCGCGATCGATCTCCGCCTGGCTGGGCGGCCTGGCGACGGCATCGGCGATGACAGCGCGCACTTCGGCAAGCGGGGTCTTCCAGTCATCGCTGAGCGGCGCGAAGGCCACGTAAGTGGCATCGGCCGAACGCGCGGTCTTGTGCTGTTCCACCTGGGCATAGAGGAAGCTGCCGCCCCTGCGGGCGCGCGCTTCCAGCCGGCGATTGACGATGGCCTCGGCGATCGAATCGATCAGCAGGCCGCGATTGTATTCCAGATTGTCGGTGACCTGGTGCCACGGGCGCAGGATGGCATAAGTCAGGCCGCGCGGCTGCCCGGGCTCGACCAGCACCTTGACCTCGCCCACCGGGTTGGCCGCATCCGCGCCGCGCGGGGCCGCGGGATCGCCGAAATCCGGCGCGGGCGCGGCCTGGCCCGCCACTTGCCAATCGCCGAAATTCTGTTCGACCAGGGCGGCGAGATACGTCCGGTCGACATCGCCGACGACGACCACGGTGGCGTTCTCAGGGCGATACCAGCGCTGGTGGAAGGCCTTGACCGACTGAGAAGTGGCCGCCTGCAGCGCCGCGACCGAGCCGATCGGGCTGCGGTCCGCCAGCCGCTGGCCGGCGAAGAACACCTCGCGCGTGCCTTCGGCGATGCGCTGTTCCGGCCCGCCGCGCTCGCGCCGTTCGGCCAGGACGATCGGCACCTCGGTCTGGACGTTCGCTTCGCTCAGCGTCGGTTCCTGGATCATGCTGGCCAGGAGACGGACGCTTTCTTCCAGCGTGGCGCGCGTCGCGTTGGGCAGGTCGAGCTGATAGACGGTCTGCGTGGGCGTGGTCTGCGCATTGGTGTCATTACCCAGGCTGGCGCCGAGCCGCTGGAAATGCGGGATCGCCTCGCCATTGCCGAGATACTTCGACTGGCGGAAGGTCAGGTGCTCTATCAGATGGGCGAAGCCGCGCTCGTCATCCCGTTCGTGAAGCGAGCCGGCGTCGATCCGCACGCGAATCGAGACCTGGCCCGGCGGAACCCCGTTCTCGCGCACCGCATAGCGCACACCATTGGGCATTTCCCCGAACAGCCATCCCTGGTCGATCGGGATGTCGGTGCCGCGATAGATCCACGGATCGTCAGGGCGCGCATAGCGCGGCGCCGGCGGAAGCGCGGCGGGCGGCGCCGTGGGAACCGCGATCGGCGCTGTGGAAAGGACCGCTGCCTGCTGCGCCCCGGCGGAAAGCGGGGCGAGCAGCAGCAGGGCAGGAAGGGCGCCGAGCGCGCGGCGAATGAGCGACATGATCCCGCCTGATAAGGGGTCTGGGTATGAAGCGTTAGTGAATGATGGCCGCAGAGTCTTGTTCCCCGTGCATCTTGTTCTCTCCCTCCGGCGCTTGCGAGCCTGCGTGGCGCGCCCTACATCGCGGGCATGTTCATCGAGACCGAAACCACGCCCAATCCCGCCACGCTGAAGTTCCTGCCCGGCCGGCAGGTCATGCCCGCCGGCACGCGCGACTTCGCCACGCCCGAGGAAGCCGAGGCCAGCCCGCTGGCGCAGGCCCTGTTCGATACCGGCGAGGTGACGGGCGTGTTCTTCGGCGCCGATTTCGTCTCGGTCACGGCTGCCCCCGGGGCCGACTGGATGGTGCTGAAGCCGCTGGTCGTCGCGGTGCTGCTCGATCATTTCATCAGCGAGGCACCGCTGTTCGCGGGGGGGGATGCGGCGGGTTTCTCCGTACCGCCCGAAGCGGACGAGGATGGCGATGTGGGCGACGATCCGGCCGATGCGGAGATCGTGGCCCAGATCCGGGAACTGATCGAAACCCGCGTGCGCCCCGCCGTGGCTAACGACGGCGGCGACATCCGCTATCGCGGTTTCCGCGACGGGGTGGTCTATCTGGCGATGCACGGTGCCTGTTCCGGCTGCCCCAGCTCGACCGCCACGCTCAAGCAAGGCATCGAGGGGCTGCTGAAGCACTATGTCCCCGAAGTGCATGAAGTGCGCGCGGCGTGATGGCGGGCGAAGACTTGGCGGCGCCGCTGTCCGACGCCGCGCTCGACCAGCTTTTCCGCCAGGCGCGCAGCTTCAACGGCTGGCTCGACAAGGACGTTTCCGAAGACCAGGTCCACGCGATCTGGGCGCTGATGAAGTTCGGCCCCACGTCCGCCAACCAGCTTCCCGGCCGGTTCGTCTGGTGCAAATCGGCCGAAGCCAAGGCGCGGCTGGCGAAACATGCCAGCGAAAAGAACCAGCCGAAGATCACCACGGCGCCGGTCTGCGTGATCGTGGGCATGGACAGCGAATTCCACGAGCAGCTGCCGTGGCTGTTCCCCCATACCGACGCGCGCAGCTGGTTTGCCGGCAGCGAGGAATTGCGGCGCAAGAACGCCTTTCGCAATTCGTCTCTGCAAGGCGCCTACCTGATCATGGCGGCGCGGGCGCTGGGGCTCGATTGCGGGCCGATGTCGGGCTTCAACAACGACGCGGTGGACGCGGAATTCTTCGCCGACCAGCCAAACGTGAAGTCGAACTTCATCTGCTCGATCGGCTATGGCGACAGGGCGAGCATCTTCGGCCGCAGCCCGCGCCCGGAGTTCGACGTCTTCAACCGCCTGCTGTAATCCGCCCCCCGTGCGGACCCTGGTCATCGACAGCGCCACCGAGGCCTGTTCGGCCGCCCTGTTCGAGGGCTCGGCCCTGATCGCGGGCGCCTTCGAAGTGATCGGGCGCGGCCATGCCGAACGGCTGGTGCCGATGATCGCGGAATTGCCCGGCAAGGGGCGCGCGGAGCGGATCGTCGTCTCACTCGGCCCGGGCAGCTTCACCGGGGTGCGTATCGGCCTCGCCGCGGCGCGCGCGCTGGGCCTGGCCTGGCAAGCCGACGTGCTTGGCTATCCCACGCTGGCGCTGGTCGCGGCCATGGCCCGGCAGGCCCATCCCGGCCCCGTCACCGTGTGCATGACCGGCGGCCACGGCGAATGGTTTGTGCAGGATTTCGGCGCCGACTCCATGCCCGAGAACGACGTTCGCTCGCTCGCGCCGGCCCAGGCAGCGGCGAATGCGCGCCAGCGTGTGGCGGCGGGCAGCGAAGCGAAGGCCCTGACCGCCGCCGCCGGATCGGACGGGGCGGCGCTGGACATCCTGCCCGATGCGCGGTGCTTCCCGCTGCTGCCCGAGGTGCTCCTTACCGCCAGCCTCTCCCCCCTCTACGGCCGGCCGCCCGACGCGCGGCTACCGGCTGCATGATCGATGACGATCTCGACCGGATTATGGCGGTGATGGAAGCCGCCTTCGATCCGGCTTACGGCGAAGCCTGGACGCGCCGCCAGGTGGGCGATGCCCTGGTGATGCCAGGCACGCATTACCTGCTGATCGGCGCCGACGGTACGGCCCCGGGCGAAGCGGCGCCCGCGGCGGGCTTCGCGCTGACCCGGGGCGCGGTGGACGAGGAGGAACTGCTGCTCATCGCCGTGCTTCCCGCATTGCGCGGGCAGGGAATCGGCGGGGCCTTGCTCCGCCGGGTCATCGCGGAAGCGCGCGCGCGGGGCGCGGACAGGCTGTTTCTTGAAATGCGCGAGGGAAATCCCGCCGAATCGCTGTATCGGCGCCACGGATTCGTGGCAGTGGGCCGCCGCCGGAACTATTACCGCCGCGTAACCAGCGGGCCGCTAGATGCGATTACCTTTCGGCTCGAAACGAACTAGCCCGGATACTTTTACGGCGTTCCGCATTATCGAATAAGGCTTGCCAGCTGTATTAGACCCGCATAAGGCGCGAAGTGGGGCGCCCCTCTTCGGAGCCGCCATAATGCCGCCAACCAAGTAGGGGCGGGCCATCATAATTAATGAGGTTCAAATGGCTACGATAGAAAACGACATGTCCGAGACCCTTATAACACTGACTTCGGACATTGTTGCCGCTCATGTCAGCAATAACAGCGTGGCCGTTGATGAACTGCCCGTTCTCATCCAGAACGTCTATGGTGCGCTTTCTGGTCTCGGCACCCCGGCGCAGGAAGAAGCGAAGCCCGAACCGGCGGTGTCGATCCGCGCGTCGGTCAAGCCCGATCATCTCGTCTGCCTGGAAGACGGCAAGAAGATGAAGATGCTCAAGCGCCACCTGATGACCGACCATGGCCTGACGCCGGCGGAATATCGCGCCCGCTGGGGCCTGTCGGCCGACTATCCGATGGTCGCCCCCGAATATGCCGAAAAGCGCCGCGTGCTCGCCAAGGAAATCGGCCTCGGCCGCAAGCCCGGCCAGCGGCGGGGGCGGCGCCAGAAAACCGCCGCGGAATCCCGCACCCCGCCCCCCAGGGTGGAAAACCGCCCCCCCCCCTCCCTAGTGGGGGGGGGGGGTTTTTTTTTTTTTAGGAGGCGGGGGGGCAACCCCACCCCCCCCCCCACTCCGTGCGGCGGGCCGCCCCCCGGGGCACGAGCGCGCCGCCCCGGGGGGCCGCGGGGCGGGCCGCTGCGGCGAGCACGCAGACCCGCCGGGGGC